>Ga0272443_10004655_pt1 | contig 14723 bp, 10 predicted proteins | sample SSMAcet12_FD_193581 | JGI IMG/M metagenome (GOLD analysis project Ga0272443, IMG submission 193581) | Marine sediment archaeal communities from Little Sippewissett salt marsh, Falmouth, MA, United States - SSM-Acet-12 | ecosystem: Environmental > Aquatic > Marine > Wetlands > Sediment ...
TAGTTTTTGACGTACCAACTCCAACAGTGCCAGAAACATCCCCACCATCTCACCGCGATGCCGGCAATTCTGGAACACCGCTGTAAACGTCAGGGGTTTTTCTTGCTGTGAGCGATACAGGATTTCGGTCTCGTAAACATCTATGGGCGTTTCATCGTGGATGACGTCATGCGTACGCTTATTCGCCAACGTGGATTTGACTAACCGGTTAAACGCATCAAACAGATCCCATATTTGCAGCGATTCCAGTTCCAATTCCTGCTCTTGTTTGATTTGTTCGCGCAGCCGGGCCAGATCCACCAGCGAACGGGAATACTTTTGCATTTGCTCCTGTGCCGACTCCGATAGATCCGAGGCGATGTCTTTGAACTTTTTATATTCCAGCAGCTGCCTCACCAGCTCCAACCGGGGATCCGTCAGGTCTTCTTCCTCTCCTGCTTCCCCTTCCTCCCGCGGCAGCAGCAGCGCCGATTTAACCTCCATCAACGTCGCCGCCATAACCAGAAAATCCCCCGCCTGCTCCAGGTTAAGCTGTTGGATAAGCTCCACATATTCCAGAAACTGCTCCGTAATCGAGGCGATGGGAATATCGTGGATATCCAGCTCATCCCTGCGAATCAGATAAAGCAGCAGATCCAACGGACCGTTATATATTTCCAAATTTACCCGATAATCTGCCATGTCTTATAATGACCTTTAACCTCTAGTAGGGTGGGGCTTTGCCCCACGCGTCATCTGTTTTGGACATTGTGATTTTAATATTTTAAATTTGTTTAGAGTTTAGGATTTAGTGCTTAGAATTTAGCTACGGCCCTTGGCCGTGCTTGTGATTCCTGTCGCGCTGCGAACCTTATCCATTAATTCCTGGGCCGTAGCTCTTGCCTTCCTGCCCCCTTCCCGCAGCACATCTTCTACGTAATCATTATCACCGCCCAGCTCTTCATAACGCTGCCGAAACGGCGCCAACAGTTCGTTGGTCAATTCCGCCAGACGTTTTTTCGCTTCTCCGTATCCCATTCCACCCTGCCGGTAGCGCTGCTCCCACTGTTTGGCCTCATCCTCCGACGCCGCCAACGATAATAAGGCAAACACTGCACATGTATCCGGGTCCTTAGCCTCTTCTACCGGCGTCGAATCGGTCACCATCCGTTTGATCTTTTTTTCCGTCTGCTTGGCCGACTCGAACAATTCCAGGGTGTTATTGTAGCTCTTACTCATCTTGCGCCCGTCAACACCGGGCACCACCGCCGCCGTCTCGAGAATATACGCATCGGGAATGGTAAGAATTTCCCCGTAAATGTTGTTGAATTTTATCGCGATATCACGCGTCACTTCCAGGTGTTGTTTTTGATCCTGGCCGACCGGCACTATGTGACTGCTGTAGATTAATATATCCGCCGCCTGCAGCACCGGATAACAGAACAACCCGTGATTGGGCGCCAGCCCCTGATCGATTTTTTCTTTGTAGCTGTGACATCTTTGCAATAGCCCCATCGGCGTCACACACGAGAGTATCCACATCAGCTCACAAACTTCCGGCACATCTGACTGCCGAAAGAATATCGATGTATTCGGATCGATCCCCACCGCCAGATACCCCCGGGCCACCTCCTGTGTATATTCCTGCAGCGCCTCTGCATCCTGCACACTGGTCATGGCGTGATAGTTGGCGATGAAATAGTAACACTCATGCCCTTCCCCCTGCAATTGCAGATACTGCCGCATCGCCCCATAGTAGTTGCCTATATGCAATCTCCCTGAGGGCTGAATTCCTGATAATACTCGCTTCAAATTAACTTCCTGTCTGTAAAATATCTCTTATTCTCATTAACAACGGATGGTCCTAAAGATACTGCCATAGGCATAGCTTGTCAAGAATATTGGTGTTAATATGGTTGTTCACTCACCTGATTCTGCGCCCTGATTTTTCTGATAATTGATTGGCTTTTTTCCATAGCGCCGTCTCAGTTGATTCTGCATGATACGTAATCGCTCGTTTATCTCATTGACAAATTCTTCTCGTCCCATTTTTTTTGCTTCTTCGGAGGTGATCCCTTTGCCGAATTGCACATATATCCGCCCCATCCCCGGCAACTTCTGATGCCGCGGCCACGCCTCGAAGGCACCATCTATCACCGTGGGAATTGTCACCGCTTCCGCCCGTCGCACGATCAGATCAAACCCGCCCTTGATCGCGCGGATGCGCCCGTCCGCCGAGCGCGTCGCCTCGGGAAACATCGTTATTGCCCCGCCTTTTTTTAACCGCCTGATAACCTCTCGCATCGCCCGCGTATCAGCCCGATCCCGCTGTACCGGAAACGCATTTAGTGATCGGATAAAGCTCCCAAAATATCGGTTAGAAAATAGCCCCTCCCGCGCCAGGTAATCCAGCTCACGGTTCAATCCCAGCCCGCACAATACCGGATCCAGATAGCTCTGATGGTTGCTCAGTATCAGCGTCGGACCTTCTTTGGGTACATTTTCCCGTCCCAGCACCCGCACATTGAATAACACGCTGAAAACCACCTGAGCCCCCAACCTAAAAAACTGGTAACTTAAATTCATATTACCCCCAACAGCTTTCTTTTCACTCTGTTCATCTATTGCCTTTTACTTTTTTTCTTGCACATACTTTTGGAGTGTTTCTACAACTTCTTCCAGCGACATATCCGTCGTATCAATAACGATGGCATCATCGGCCGGCTTGAGCGGGCCCGCCGCCCGCGAGCTATCCCGCAGGTCCCGCTGCTTCTGGGAGTCCAGAATTTCCTGATATTCCATCTCCACTCCCTGCTGCTGCAATTGCTCCTGCCTTCTCTTTGCTCGGCTCTCCGGCGCCGCATCCAGATAAAACTTAAACCCTGCCTCTGGAAAAACCACCGTCCCCTGATCTCTGCCCTCCGTCACCAGTGACCCCAGCCTCTTGCCAATCTGCTGCTGTTGACGGACTAGTTGTTCTCGCACCGCCGCCGCCTTCGCCAGATAGTGTGCCTTTTCGGTCACCTCTGGCCTGCGAATCTTATCCGTAACATCCCGCCCGTCCAGCAGGATACTGCATATCCCTCCCCGGTATTCAATCTCGATCTTGCATCTTCCCACCATCTCCGCCAACGCCCCCTCATCATCCAGCGGCACCTGCTGCTCCAGGGCCGCCACCGTCACCGCCCGGTACATAGCCCCCGTATCCAGATACGCGATCCCCAGCTTTGCCGCCAGCTTCACCGCCACGGTACTTTTACCCGCTCCGGCCGGTCCATCTATTGTTATGATTAAATTATTTTTCAAGGGAGGATTATTATATCTCTCCCCTGCTGCGCCGACAATATTTCCTTTCCGCCCTCTCTTTTTAGATATTTTTTCACCCCTCGGCTGTGTCCGATATTTTTAACTATTTCCCCCACAAGGGCTTATGCCGCCATTTTCTCCTTAGCGACAGTTTTTTTCTCAACTTCCTCACTTTTCTTAATTCCGTCTATATAATCCCAATATGTTTTAAGATACCATCGAACTTGCTTTACAGTCTTTGATTTAGGTATTTAACCAAACCAAGCCAAAATAGACCCCGACGCAACGTCGGTGCGGTAATGGGTGGGCGCTTTAGAAACTCAGCAACAAATACCATCTTTTCCATGTTTGCTATAGAAAAAATCAGCTCTTTACCCAATTACCTGCAAAAACAGTAAAAGTATTACGCGCATATACCGATGAAAACCAGAGTGATGTTTTTTATTTAAGATACTGATTTAACTAAAGTAACCATGCACTTAGCCATAGGTCATTATTCAATTGGTTCTCTTGATGGCGTCAACACTGTGATTTGGCGTACTGTCACGGAATTTCAGCACCTCAATCCGGAGTTGAGGATCACGCTTTTCGGCAAAACCGCTCCTGATATTGACAAGTTTCTGCCCTGGCAATCCGGCAAGCTGATGTACCGCAATATTGCTGAGATGTCCCCGGACTATCATGTTCCCGGTTTGGAAGGCAAAAGTGTTCAGATTCAGCGCGTGCACGATTATATTTGGCACGGTACCAATGTCGCCGAGCGCCTCCAGCAGCAGTTTGCCGACGCCGACGTTGTACTGATGGAAAACCTTTCCATCGGCATCAATCCCGCCATCACATACGCCTTTTATCTCTGGACTCTCTGGGAGTATCAGGCCAAATCGGACAAACGGTTTATTGTCCGGGTCCACGACTTCGCCCAGCAGCGGCCCGCCAACTTCAGCAATATAAAGAAGTTCCAGGCCTTTTTACCCGTGGACATGCCCGATTGGCACCAGATATTGTACCCCTCTACCCCCAACATAGAGTATATTGCGATCAATACCAATGATTATTATCGCTTGATGGACCACGGCGCCGAGCCCGGCCGAATCTGGTACCTGCCCAACAGTATTGATGACTCACTCATTCGGGAGAAAAGACATAACGGCTTTCCCAATTCCGCCGGCCGCTTAAATGGCAATAATCGCTCCCAGCTCACCCCTGAATGTCAAAATCTTCGCCAGTTGCTGATTGAGCGAAACAAGATTGACCCCGACGCCACCATCCTTTTCTATCCCGTCCGCTCCATCCCCCGCAAGAACATCGAAGAGTCCCTCTATCTACTGCGGCTTCTCAATAATCTCAGCCAGATCCCGGAATATCGCGACAAGTACGACCTCGATCCAAAATATCAATTGGTGATATCATTAAATGGTGGTAGCGAAGAGGAAAAACTATATACCCGCAAAATACAGGATTTCATTGACGAACACCAACTTCCTGTCACCATTGATATCAGCGAACTGGTCGCCCTGCACCGCGAATACGACCCGGATGACCCCAAGCGTATCCTCAGATACGGCGTGGCCGACATGTACATGTTGGCTCACATGGTCGTCAGTACATCTATTCTGGAAGGTTTTGGTTTTGTCTTTATAGAGCCCTGGGCCGCTGAAAAGTGTATTATTGGCCGCAATATCCCCTCGGTCACCATGGATTTCGTCAAGGCCGGCCTTTCTCTTGGGCATCTATATTCCGTTTTGCTCGTCAACGGCCATGATTATGCCGACCTCGGCTCCGGTCAACCTGACAACGGCCTGGCCATCCGGCTCGAAGAGATCAAAAAGCTCGATTCTCCCGAATATTTGACCCAGATACTCAATCGTAACAGTGCCTCCCTAAAGGCAACCCTCAGGCTCTTCCGCAACAAGAACCGCCGCATTCCCAGAAGGACTCTTGTCCTTAACAATCGAAAGAAGGTCCTGGAGAATTATTCCAACCGTATCGTCGTCAGTCAGCTCAACCGCATCATCCTCAAGCAGGAAACCCCCTATGCCGAGCCTCGCCTGGGCTCCCCTCGTTCCGGCCCACATAGCTCGACTATAGCCCAACTGACACCTTAAGCACACCTACCCGAACCCCATCTACCCCAAACACTTATTAACTTACTATCACCTCAAGACTTATAACCAGTTTTATATCCTCGTTAGCCCTTGCGCCGATTTTTGGACGCACTTTTTCCTTGACCAATTTTATTACCAGAGAGTAAACTAACACTGAATCGACGTTAAGATTCTTACGATAATGAATAAGTGATATAACCGTCAAAGGCCTCAGAGCTGCTATAATTAAACTTGTGTTTTTCGGTCGCTTTGGGCTATTGATGTTGGTGTTAAGATAAAATAACATAACCTGATAATTTATAACGTCTTAGAAAGGAGACTATAGATAAGATTATCGGCCCATGGTAAGCGGCCCACAATAACTTAGCTCCCGTCACCCCGCTTTTGCGGATAATGAGGTCCGAATATAAAATTAAAACTCTCTTTTTCAGGACCTTAACATATTTGGCGGCGTTGCTTTAACAGTTATCTCCGGTTTGTAATCAGATCAGATGAAATCGGATGGGTCGGCGGCTGAAGTTAGTGTTGAATTATTTGGAGTCACGGGGCTCATTATTTGCAATCTGCGAGCCGGGGTTCTCAGGTGCAAATAGCCCCAAACCGAGGGGCAATTATTGACCCTATACGGTGTGATAGCTGGTGGTGGTTTCAAGACCATCTGCCCAACTGCTGAGTGAGTTGATTATAGTTTAGTGTAAAGCTTATGGATTACTGTGATTTTGACCGGCAAAATGCCTTCAAGCAGGAATTGTCGATGAGAAAATGCCCTATAACACGGCCGTTTTCACAGGAAAGGACACTTTCAACAATCGTTTATAATTGTTTGATTTCCAATACTTTCTGTCAATCTCGAATTACACCCATTAGCTGATATATCCCGATTTGGGTGCATAGTCCTATAATTAACGTATTCAGCGGACGTTGGGGGCTCTCTGAATAGTTCCTCTACCATTCTTCAGCATCTCTTTTCACTTTGGCCCGATGTTCTATCTCTAATCTCACACAGGAGAACTAAAAATGCAATCATGGACAATCATTGCCGCTGCAGAGCCCCTGCAGATTATCCTCGGGATAATCGGTGGTATGGTTGTCGGTGTGGTAGTTTTTTGGCTGATCCAGAACGTTCTGGGAAAATCCCGCATTCAGGCGGCTGAGCAAAAAGCTCAGTCGATGGTGCAGGATGCGAAATCTAATGCCGAAAACATCACCCGAACAGCCCAGCTCGAGGCCAAGGCAGAAGCCATCAAAATGCGGGAGGAATTTGAAAAAGAGACCACCGGCATTCGTAATGAGTTGCGCGACATCGAACGACACCTCACCAAACGCGAAGACATGGTCGATCGCAAATGGGATGTCGTTACTAACAAAGAGCGTAACAACGAAACTCGAGAAAAAAAGATTGAGGAAAAGGAAAGGGAGCTCACCAGCAAGGATGAGCAACTCACCAACACCCTCTCTGAACAGAGGGCTCAACTGCTTCGTATCGCCGGCGTTTCCGTTGACGAGGCCAAGGAAATCCTTTTATCACGATTGGAAAACGAGGTAAACCATGAGGCTTCCAACCTTATTGAAAGAGTCATCACCAAGGCCAAGGAAGAAGCTGACTCACGCTCTCGCGAGATTACCCTAAACGCCATCCAGCGCTATGCCGCCGAGCATACCAGTGACAACACCGTCTCAACTGTGGATATCCCCAATGATGAGATGAAAGGGCGGGTCATCGGCCGTGAAGGCCGTAATATCCGTGCCTTTGAAAAGGCCTCCGGCGTTGATGTCATTATTGATGACACTCCTGGAGTGGTGGTTGTTTCCGCTTTCGATCCCGTCCGCCGTGAGATCGCACGAATCAGCCTGGACAAACTCATCCAGGACGGTCGTATCCATCCCGCTCGTATCGAGGAAATAGTCGAGGAAACACGTAAGGAACTCGATGCCAAACTGAACGAAATCGGCAAAAAGGTCACCTTGGAAACCAACGTCAACGGCTTGAACAGCAAGCTCCTGCCCTATCTGGGCCGGCTCAATTATCGTACCAGTTACGGACAAAACGTCCTTAGGCACAGTGTTGAAGTCGCTTTTCTCGCTCAGAGTATGGCCGAAGAACTGGGATTGGACGGGTCCTTGGCCAGACGCTGTGGACTCCTGCACGACATCGGCAAGGCTCTGGACCATGAGGTCGAAGGCGGCCATCCCGAGATCGGCGCCGACCTGCTCAGAAAATTCAACGAATCACCCAAGGTCATAAATGCCGTTGCCGGTCATCATGGTGACATCGCGGCCAGTTCCCTTTATACTCCTTTGATAGCTGCCGCCGACGCCATGAGCGCCTCCCGACCTGGTGCCCGCCGGGAAACCCTGGAACGTTATATCAAACGCCTGGAAAACCTCGAAGGCATCGCTGCCGCATTCCAGGGCGTCCGCCAGGCCTACGCCATCCAGGCCGGCCGCGAAGTCCGCGTCATCGTTGACCCCGAATCCGTCGATGATCAGGCTGCCTGGAAGATAGCTCATGATATCGCCAAAAAAGTGGAGGAGGAACTAACCTACCCCGGTGAGGTCAAAGTTACTTTATTACGCGAAGTCCGCTGCGTTGAATTCGCACGCTGATGAAACCAGTGGTAAGTTGTCCTTTGCAAGTTGACATAGCGTTATTTCTATCGACTTGCATTTGGAACTCAGCTTGCCATGCTAGCTAAAATCGCGATTGTATCATGCAAACCAAGCTGCTCTGTATCGGTGATATTGTCGGAAGACCCGGCAGGTATCTTCTTTCCGAAAACCTGCCCCGTCTTATCCAGGAACAACAGATCGACTGCGTCATCGCCAACGCCGAAAATGCCGCTGGTGGTTCCGGCCTGACACCCCAGATATATGACAAGCTCCTCCATTACGGCGCTAATCTGATAACCCTTGGCGATCACATCTTTCGCAAACGCGATATCGTGGACACCCTCCACAATTCCGATCGCATTGTCCGACCCGCCAATCTCGCCCCCCAGGCCGCCGGCCGTGAGTGGGCTCTTTACCAGACAGTCAGCGGCGCCTCTGTTGCTGTTATTTCCGTACTGGGACGAATGTATATGCCCATTCCCGTGGACAACCCCTTTCACGCCGTGGACCGCGTCTTAAGCAAAATCCCCTCGGACATCAAAATTCGCGTGGTTGATATCCACGCCGAGGCCACCAGTGAAAAAATCGCTATGGGTTGGCATCTCAACGGCCGGGCCACCCTCGTCTTCGGAACCCATACCCATGTAACCACCGCCGACGAAACCATACTCGACAAGGGCACCGCCTATATTACCGATCTGGGAATGACCGGCCCCCACGAATCCGTCCTCGGCCGCAGCGTGGACCGCGTCCTCAAAAGCCTCATCACCCAGATGCCCTGTACTTATTCCCTGGCCACCGGCGACCTCCGCATAAATGGTGTCATCGTTACCACAAATTCCTCCGGCCCCAACGCCGGCCAGGCCCTCGACATCCAGCGTATCTGTATTAAAGACGACACCTACGACACCCACCAGCCCTACGACTCTGACGACGGTAAACCGGACAACAACCACTCTCTAATGTAATCCCCCTCGGTTTCGTACCACTGGCCCAACTTAATCCTTGAACCATTACGCCCAATGACTAAACTTAATTACCAGGCGATGGAGTCCGCCTTTAACCGGCCTGGTTGGCCTGATGACTCCTACCAGCGCCCTGGTAGGGTTATTTGCCGGCCGACCCTATCCAGCTCTCTTTCAGACAGACAGACTGACAGACTGACTGGCTGGCGGAGGATGGGCCGAATATGTTTCGACTCTTACTGATCTTTTTCGCGGGCGGCTGCGGTTGCCTGCTTCGTTACGGTGTTGCCGGCTGGGCCCAGCGTCTCGGGAACGGCTCATTTCCTACCGGCACCCTTGCTGTCAACGTCATCGGCTGTTTGGTCCTTGGCTTCCTTGCCACCTTTTCCACTTTCGCATACGAGTCTATCATGCTCACCGTTGGCATGGCAAACCACTTTATGAGGCCATCATACTCAAGGCTCGCCAACTCCACCTCGCCGGCGCTACCGTGCTGCGCGGACTGATGGGCTTTGGTGCCCACAGCCGCCTGCATACCGCCAAGATCCTGCGCCTCTCTGAAGACCTCCCCATTGTCATTGAAATTGTGGACGCCCGCGAGAAAATCGACGAACTGCTTCCGCACGTTGACGAGATGGTCGAGGAAGGCCTGGTCACCTTGGAGAAAGTGCGCGTCATCAAGTACCGCGCCAACGAACCTTCTTGATTCTCCGTAGCTTAGTTTCTGACTCTTATTCATTTCGTATTACTTATTGATTAACCCCTGATGTAAAATCAGGGACCGCCCCTACTCGTTAACTAATTCTTTTTGTTTTCCGCATTAGGACTTTGCTGGTTTGAATTTGTCTGCAATTTTGGATTTCCTTATCTTCCGCATTTTATATCACGCTTATCGACTGTTAAAAGCTATCTACCTTTTTATTATTTCCTTGCCTAGTGGCCCCTTTCCTGTCATTATGTCAGAATATTCAACCGGTAAAAGTACCGAATCGCTCACAAAAAGGCTCGTGCTAAAGAACGCCCCCATAAATAAACGGTAAAATATCGTAAAAAATAAACGCAATATCTGATTACTTCCGGGCAGCCGAAAGTATAAAATAGCAGAAAGTAGCCCGGGCCATGCCCGCCATTTATTCTATTTGAAAATAATGTTGTACTCTATCATCCGAAAGGAGAATACCATGAATTTAACCCGCTGGACATGCTTTGTATCATTATGTATGGCAATCATTTTGCCCGTGATCGGCTGCACCGCTCAATCTCCCACTGGCAACCCCATCAGTGGCCTGGAGCAATTGAAATCTTTCGAATCGATGCGCGCTTCATCCTCAGACCTGAATTGGCGCACCGGCAACGGCGACGCCCGTCCCATCGCCCCCGGAGACACTTTGACCATCGCCGAGCTTGACGGCCCCGGCATGATCACCCACATCTGGTGCACCATCGCCCACGATGCGCCCTTCTATTCCCGCCTGCTCACCCTGCGCATCTACTGGGACGGTGAAGAGAACCCCAGCGTCGAATCTCCCATTGGTGATTTTTTTGGCATTGGCAACGGCGTAGATCAGGAATTCACTTCCTTCCCCATCCGCGTCACCTCCAACGGCCGCGCCCGCAACTGCTATTGGCCCATGCCCTTCCGCAAATCCGCCCGCATCACCGTCACCAACGAGAGCGATAAAAAATGTCGCGCGTTCTATTACTATGTCGATTGGCAAAAACATACTGACCTGCCCAAAGACACCGCCTATTTCCACGCCATGTACCGTCAGGAATACCCCTGCGTAATGGGCCGTAACTACCTGCTCGCCGACATCGAAGGCCAAGGCCATTACGTCGGCACCGTTCAGAGCGTTTACCATACCTCACCCGGCTGGTACGGCGAGGGCGACGATTTCTTCTTTATCGACGGCGAACTCGAGCCCCGCCTCCGCGGTACAGGCACCGAGGATTATTTCTGCGATGCCTGGGGTTTCCGTCAGCAGTGCGGCCCCTTTTATGGCACCCCCCTCTGGGAGGGCTATAAAACGGGTGATCGCGGCACCGCCTACCGGTTCCACATTCCCGACCCCGTAGTCTTTAAGAAATCATTACGCGCCGAGATAGAGCACAAGGGCTCGCAACATTTTCCCGATGGTAAAATTTCCGGTTTCATCGAGCGCGACGATCTCATGTCCAGCGTCGCCTTCTGGTATCAAACTGAACCGCACAAACCTTTCCCCGCCCTGCCCGCAGGCAAAGACCGCCTGCCCTTCCACGACGAAATCCTCTTAAAGGGCTGGGAGAACCTCGAAAAGTCCAAACATTCCGACAACCCCATATCCGTACAGGACATCCACGGCTGCACTGACGGCAAGCAACTCTTTTTCCGCCCCCCCGACGACAAGGGTTGGCTGGAAGTTACCTTCTCCCTGGATAAACCGCAGACCATTGTCCTGACCGGCAAACTCATCCACTCCTGGGATTACGGCAAATATCGCGTCATACTCGACGGCAAGACCATCGCCACCGAAGATTTATATTATCCAAATGTCAAACCCACCGATCATAATTGGGGCTCTCACAAGTTAGCCGCCAGCCCCCATACGCTGCGTTTCGAGTGCGTTGGTAAATCGCCCGACTCCAAGGGCTACTTCTTAGGTTTCGATGCCCTGGTTGCCCGCATACCCGTCTATGGCCGCGATCCCAGCGTTGACCTCCGCACCCTCCAGAAAAAACAGGATAAGTAAACGATAGGTTCCATGCTAAAATTTGTAGCCCGGGTCATGTCCGCCATTGACGGGTGGCATGCCTACGCGTGCTTGCATCCCGACTTGTCGGGGTAGCTTAGGCATGTTTTTCTTCGTTGTCTTTTGGTTTTGGAATTTTATCATTTGAATTTTGAATTTGTTTAGGGTTTAGGATTTAGTGCTTAGGATTTTCTTTGATGGGGGCCATGCGCAGCTTAAGCATTTCTTGTACGGGCGACCCCATGGGGCCGCCACAGAATATTATTATAGATGTCCCCCAGTCGTCTCGGCCCTGCGCCTTCATTGTGGCCTTACTGCCCCTGTTGCCCCAACAGCAAGGGTCTCAATAACTGACCTCCCAATTTTCTGACAGTATTGCAAAGTCATTAATATCGACCTTGTTACTGTGGTTGAAGTCACAACCATCACACCAATCGTTTAACTCATCACATGGCGTATTCAACCAGTGTGCCACCCAAATTGTAAAGTCCACCATATCAACCGTAAAATTGCCATCCAGATCACCCGGAACTTGCGATTCAAGTGCCGTTTGACTTTGAGCCATAATCTCCGGCGGACATTTGTCGTTTTCATTCCACAGGTCATACATATCCTGCCCGACTGTATTGGTAGTGTTCTCATCGCGCAGGAACTCCATAAATTCTTTGCTGGTACTTTGATAATAAAGTGTTACCTCGACGCTGGCGGCTTGTATGGGGATGGTATAGTAAGTATCGTCCCAGAATTGTCCGTCGGCATAGCTATAGCCGATCGGCGTACCGCCGAAATCACTGAAAGACGCATTGGTAAAACCTTGCGGTGGTATGCGATTATCTTTGTATATCTTGTTATTCAGCACGAAATGCAATGATGGCCCTGAGGGAAATCCCACCAGTGCCGCCAGGCATGGATCTATTCCCGGCTCAACTTCGTAAATTTTTGCATCTTGATCATGGCTCAGCACACCGGTACAAGGATCATAATTACCAGATTCCGAGATCAGGTTCATTCCTGTATCATAAAACTTAACATTAATCCATATCCGCCTGCCTTCGGGATAACCGGTTGGCAGTTTATGACCGCAATTATTCGTAATCCTCACTTGCAGGGAATTGGCATCTTGTACCACATCAAGGTCGGCCGCATTCTGGAGCATGTATCTGGCCCGCTCAATACCGTCCTGCAGCGCCGCTTCACTTACTTCACCTGGATACAGTGTACTTAACAAGCTGGGAAACCACGTACTTCCGCCGGTCATGTCATGCAGCGGAAGATCATCTCGCAGTGGTGGCGTACCGAAATTACACCCATACCCCGTTACGTCTCGCATATGGCAATCCTGGCAGGTACCCACGAAGGCTTTATTGCCGCCAAATTGGGGAGCGTAAATACCCGTGGGAGTATTAAAATCGCTGTGCAACCATTCACTGTAAGTTCGCTCCACTGGTGCCAAACTATTAGCGTCGAAATTTGTTGCAGGGGTATCTAATGCGTTTGCTACATAATTACCGTTACCATCCTTTTCAAATGCTGGATTGCTTACATCGTGACACGTTCCGCAAAGTGCTGCCTCGCGGTGGAACGGCGATACCAGCACCGGATGACCGGTATCGGCATTAAGGAATGGACCTCGCCTGGCTCCGGTTGGATCAACCGTGTACATGCCAGTACCAAAGGTGCTTGCCGGATTAATAAGGGCGGCCAAAATATCTATATCCTCGCTGGGATTTTCCGCAGAATAGATTGGATCAACCAGCCGGTGACACAAATCACAAGACACGCCAAACTCATCTGTTACTTGCATCTGGCTCCCGTCCGTTGGAATCGATCGCCCCTGCAGCCATCCCCTGGAAATATGGCACCGCAGACAGATATCTCCCGAGTCCGGCGCATCCTGGTTCGCTATTACCAGGTTGGCCTTGAATATATGGTCCCGCGACGCCTGTGACATCATACTGCCGCTCCAGTTGTGATACGGTTCGGCATTCGGATCGTAATCCCCATGACAGACAGCGCACGCCCCCGGCGGATTGAGTATCCCCGCTTCGAACGGCTGACTGCCCGGCATATCAAAGTCTCTCAGAGTAGTGGGTACAACACCACCCGGTGGTGATTCAATCGTAAAAACAGCATCACTGGTATCCTGATTCGTATTAAACGCATTATCTGTAGCCACCACCATAAATAGTGCTTCCGTTGTAGGCCGGTTGGCTGGATACCACGTATAACTTCCGCTGTTGGATATTCCCATAGCGACGACATCGTAAGTGCTCCCGTTATCCAGAGAGATATAAAGGCTTATCCCTGCAATTCCACTGGCATCGCTGGCCGTCCATTGCACCGTAGTTGCGGAGTTGGCGACCAGTGTTTCACCGCCGTTCGGATCAATAACCGTAACACTCGGTGGAGTTGTATCTGCCCCGGTGGCCGGCACCAGATAATCCTGGATATCTGACAAGTCAACATTGGAAACATTGCTCACATTGGCTGGGGTAAGCCCTGGAAATGTCGGTGTGTTGGTATAGTTTGCTATATCCGTAATCTCCGTTCCATTGGTGAACCCATCACTATCCGAATCAAACCCGTCCAGCCCCAGGATCGCTGATACGGATCGATCCGTTGCTTCGACCGCTTGGCCGAATAAGTTTCTTGCCCCGCCTCCGTCGAAATTATAATGACAAACGCCGCAATGATCGGCATTGCTTGGCAATGTGTCCAGCCGCGTACCCACCGCCGACGGATAAGCGTCAAAGAAATTTTTACGATACGGATTCCTGGCCTGACTCTGTTCGGAAATGAAACAAATGACCAATACCCCTGCTACTATGAACCTGCCCCCAAAATATGAATTCCTCCGCCTTGGATCTTTACTAGGTTGCATCCTACTCTAATCTCCTTTCCTGAAATATGAGCACAGCCACCGAACAATCAGACCATACACTGGAAATTATATGTATATAGACACTCTTATTATTATTGCCCCACAAATGTAAGGAGATTAAAAAAAATTAATTTTTTCCCTCACCCGA
>Ga0272443_10004656_pt1 | contig 14723 bp, 12 predicted proteins | sample SSMAcet12_FD_193581 | JGI IMG/M metagenome (GOLD analysis project Ga0272443, IMG submission 193581) | Marine sediment archaeal communities from Little Sippewissett salt marsh, Falmouth, MA, United States - SSM-Acet-12 | ecosystem: Environmental > Aquatic > Marine > Wetlands > Sediment ...
AGGGATTACGCAAAGAAATATCCGCAAATCGTCAAAGCCCTGTTTCATCCAAAGAACCTGGGCTCCCAGGAGAATTCAAGGCAAGTGTTCAAGGCCATTGAAGGCACCTATATCGCCCTGCTGGAGGGAGACGATTTCTGGATCGATCCGCTGAAGCTGAAAAAGCAGGTGGCATTTTTGGAGGAAAATCCGGATTACGCGATGGTCCATACGGATATCAACCTGCTCTTAGATAAGGGAAACAGGATAATCAAGGATTATCACAGAAAAGAGGGCTTTCAAATGCCCACCGGTTATGTATTTGAAGCCTTGTTGACACCTACGGCTTTTTTCATAAAAACCAGTACGGTTCTAATGAAAAACCATCTCATTGATTTTGACCTGTTCTACGATACACTCAGGCAGAAAAAATGGGTACTGGGTGATTTGGCCCTCTGGCTGACCATTGCCAGGGATCACAAAATAGGCTATCTCGCAGAAACCACTTCAACCTATCGTTTACTTGAAGAATCGGAAAGCCGGACCCGCGATCCCCTCAAGAATCATGAATTTCATCAATCGATTTTCGGCATCCGCTACCACTTCTTGAAAGAAAACGGCAATGACCCAAGAATAAGAAAAGTATTGGACACGGAGTTTCATAAAGTATTGCTGGGTGATGCCTATAAATTAGGGGATAAAGCATTGGCGAAAAAGGCATATCTTTATTTTTCAAAAAACAGAGTGCTGATGCCCATCAAAGAAAGAATTAAATACTGGTCAATGCGGAATGCATTCCTAAGATTGGTTTTCGGTTGGATGCGAAAAATCAAGCGACTCAATAAAAACACATGAAAATTCTTCAATTTATCGGTCAACTGGGCACAGGCGGGGCGGAAAAATTCTGTGTTGAATTGAGCAATGAAATGGCCAGACAAAATGAAGTCCTCCTCATTTCCGCCACTAAAATTGAACCTGAAATGATCCCGCCGAGAAAATTAGCAAAAGATGTAAAGCTAATTCAATTGAATTCAAAGAAAAAATCCCTCATGGGTTTCTTTCAGATTTTCAGAATCCTCAGAAGGGAAAAGCCGGATATCGTCCACATTCATTCCTCGCTTCTGGTTTTTTTTTTCTCGATTCTGGTTATTTTCTTTAAAAGAATTAAATTTACACATACCATCCATAGTACAATCACTCCTGCCTATCAAAAACTGTTCAACTACTTAAACAAAATTCGGTTTCTTTCCAAGGACCTACACCACGTATGTATTTCATCAGCCAGCCAGAGAGAATATCAGTCGAAGTATCCCAAACTGCACTTTTACAAAATAGACAACGGCATCGCCCCCATGACGACAACCCCTCAACTCGCTGACGTACAAGAGGAGCTGAAAGAGCTCAAAGAAGGCAGGGATTATCTTTTCGTTTCCATCGGGAATTATTCGACATTCAAGAACTTTACCATGCTGGTCGAGGTCATCAAAAGGCTGAACCGCAAAGGTTGCAGGCTTTCTTTAATCATTCTGGGAGATGATAAATCCAAGGACCAGGAGCAATGGAACCGGGTAAAGCTTAGCAAAGACGATCATACCCACCAGCTGGGATTGCGCAGCAATGTGGCGGATTACCTCTTTTGCGCGGATGCGTTGATCATGTCTTCGCTTCAGGAAGGCGTGCCCCTGGTGGTCCTGGAAGCCATGGCCTTGGGAACCCCCGTAATTTCAACCCCCACAGGCGGAGTCGTTGATAAGATCCAGCCCGGATTCAACGGATTCTTAGCCAAAGGATTCGAAGTGGAGGATATGGAACGGGCAATACTGGCCTTTATCAAGTCCACCCCGCCCACCAGACAAAAGAAACCAATAGAAAGCGATTTACACATTCCCTTCCAATACTCCATGACCAAATGCGCTGGGGAATACCTGGATCTTTACACAACTCTTCGTAAGGATTGACTCTTTCCTCTGAAAAACCAACCCACTCCGGAATCCTATATGAGTGACTAGTACAATCACGCTTCTTCCAAAATTGCCTACTCACGATCCGCCTTCAACTCACTGGCATGCACTCGCTGTTTTGATGGAATGAGTTGGGGAGACGACTCACCTCTTGGCGTCTAATTCGAGCAACGTCATGACCCGGCGGGGATGAATAGAATGCCCCAATAGACTGGCCTTCATGATAAAAATGTCATAAAATGGTGTCTGTGAAATACATTCTGGATAGCGGGAGAAGAAGGAGTATTCAATCTGGTTTTACCTTCATATTGGTGTAATCGTTTATATTTAAAGCATGCTGCTCAAAAAGATATTGACTCTACTGACTCCCAAGGAACGACGCCGGGGATTTTTGCTCATCGTCATGATCCTCATCATGGCCATGATGAACACCATCGGAGTCGCATCCATCATACCCTTCATGTCGGTACTTGGCCAGCCGGATATTGTCTACACCAACAAGTGGTTGAACAAGGCCTACACCGCATTTGGATATTCAGATCCCCGCGATTTCCTTTTTTTTCTGGGAATTCTGGTTTTTGCCGCCCTGGTTTCATCCATCCTATTTAAGGCCCTGACCCAATACGCGTTGCATCGCTTTACCCAGATGCGCAATTGTTCCCTGTCATGCAAACTTTTTAAGGGATACCTACATCGCCCGTATATCTGGTTTCTGAACCGGCACAGCTCCGATCTTGTGTTGAACATGCTGTCCGAGGTGAATCAGGTGATCAACGGCGTGCTTATCCCCATTTTGCAGCTTTTTGCTCATGGAATGGTTGTTCTATTCTTGATAGGTCTGCTAATGCTGGTGGATCCGATACTGGTGATGATGGCGGCACTGGTTTTGGGTGGCACCTATGCGCTGATCTATCTACTGATTCGGAAATACCTGCTCCTTATCGGCAAGGACCGGGTGCTGGCCAACAAGCAACGGTTCCGAGTGGTTCAGGAAGCCCTGGGTGGGATAAAGGAACTCAAAACCTTTCACCTGGAATCCGCATTTTTCAACCGTTTTACCGGCCCGGCGGCACGCTTTTCCAGCCATCAGGCGAGCAACAACATCGCCTCAATCATGCCGCGTTTTCTTTTGGAAATCGTGGCTTTTGGCGGAATTCTGCTCATTGCCCTGTATCTTCTAAAATCCAATGGCTCTTTTAACCAGGCCTTGCCGATTCTATCGCTTTATGCCTTGGCAGGGTACAGGCTCTTGCCTGCCCTGCAACAGATCTTTGCTCAAATCACCAACTTGAGATTCGGCCTACCCGCCCTTGAATCAGTATATAAGGACATTGTTGCATTGCCTGAAAACCAGCAGACTATATCAGAAGTTTCCTACAACCTGCTCATCCCTAAGCAAAACATCCACCTAAATAGTATCTCTTTTACCTATCCAGGCGCGCAAACAGCTGCCCTCAAGAATCTTGACCTGACTATTCCGGCCAAAGCAACCATAGGCCTGGTGGGCTCTACCGGATCAGGCAAAACAACTGCTGCTGATATCCTCCTGGGGCTTCTCCAGCCCCAGGAGGGTCAACTTCTGGTGGACGGCAACCCCATTACTCCGGCCAACATCCCGGCCTGGCAGCTTACGCTGGGTTATGTGCCCCAACAGATCTACCTTTCTGACGACACGGTTGCAGCCAACATTGCTTTCGGAATCCCGGGAGACCAGGTAAACATGCAGGCAGTCATTCGATCTGCAAAAACTGCCTACCTGCATGATTTTGTATGCAGCGATCTGCAAGACGGGTATGCGACTCTAGTGGGTGAACGTGGCGTGCGCCTGTCCGGCGGTCAGATTCAGCGCATCGGCATTGCCAGGGCTCTTTACCACGATCCGGCGGTGCTCATCTTTGATGAAGCCACCAGCGCCCTGGATAACCGGACTGAGCGTTTGGTGATGGAGGCATTGGGCGGTATCGACAAGAAAAAGACCATTATTCTTATCGCCCACCGCCTGAATACGGTAAAAAACTGCGATTGTATCTATGTAATCGAAAATGGAGAACTTATGGGACAGGGCACGTATAATGAACTGCTTCAAGGCAATAGATATTTTCACACTTTGGTAAAAAAGGGCGGCGACTGATGACCAACATCCTCTTCTTAAACGATACAACTGATTACGATAACTGGGGCGCCCATGCCTGTTCAGAATGGCTCAAAGCCATTATTCAAGATACAATGCCGGATATCTCTTTCACAAATATACTCTCCCATTGGACTACCGATGAATTCTACCGATTGCCGTGGTGGATGGGAGGAGGAGTGGAAAACAGGCGCAGAAGAATCATCGGTCGTTTCAGTGAACATCTTTTATTTCTTCCAGCAATTACCGATGATTTCGAATACGTTGCGGACCTATGGTGCGATGGAAAAGGCGGACCTTTTGCTCATGAATTCCTAAGCAAACTGAAGCAATCCGATGCCGTGGTATTTAACGCTGAAGGGGCAACTTACAACAACAACTCCTCCGCCATTCGTTGCCTGTTTGCTCTCTGGCTGACGGTGAAGCGTTTTGGAAAACCGGCTTTCTTTGCCAACGGCAGCGTCACGCTGACACGTTGTTACCCGGTTCTGAATGCCATGGTTCAACGTACTTTCTCCGAAATAACCGCTGTTTCCGTCAGGGAACCCTGTTCACTTGAAAACGCCCGTGAATGGACACATGATGTGGATGTGGCGATGTTTCCCGATTCGGTATTCAATTTCGCCCTGCGCAATAAAGTAAAGCAACTTAATGAACCAACGACGTTTTTGGAAAGCCTGAAAGGAAAACCATATTTTTGTTTCAGCCTGTCCATGCTGATTCCAGCCATCGGCGGCATCAGAACGGCCGGCATTGAAAGAACAGCCTTGTATCACTTGATCATGTCGCTGAAAAAACTGGTGCCCAATGCCGTACTTATGGCCAAGGATGGCATGGATCAGAGGATTATAAAGGATTTGGCCCAAGCCACCGACAGTATCTACTTCGGCCCGGAACACCATTATTCAGAACTGGTACCATTGTATCAAAATGCGCGGTTCATGATATCCGGCCGCTACCACCATCTTATCTTAGCTGCGATTGCGGGTTGCCCCGCCATCCCCTTGAGAACGACATCCCATAAGGTTGACGGCCTGTGCAAACTTATGCAGCCGTTAATGGGAGAGCCCTTTGATCCCACCTGGATCGAGCCGGAAATCAACGGAATAACCGAGCGGGCATACAAATTAATGTCTGAAGGCGAGAATTTAAGACTACGCATTCGTCAGGAGGCCCAGGAGTTGGGAAGACTTTCGGCGGGAATCGGGAAAATGATTCAAAAAGGAATTGCTGAGTGAGAATAATCATCGCCGGAGCCGGATCCATTGGCAAGCGTCATGCCGGAAACCTGCAGTCAATGGGCTGTAAAAATATCGTTTTTTTGCGGCGCTCAACGGAAAGGCCAAAGGAATTTCCTGACATTCCGGTTTATGATAAACTGGAAAGGGCCGTTTCCAGCAGGAAAGACCTCCTCATGGTTTGTACCCCGGCTCCCTTTCATCTGAAGCTGGCAACTCCCGCCCTTGACTACCTGGACCATGTGTTTATTGAAAAACCAATCAGTCATAACTGGAACGGAATCAAAACCTTCTTAGATAAGTCCCAAAAGAATCAATCCATGACCTGGATAGGATACGACCTTCGATTTGACACTGGATTGCAGCATGTCAAGCGCTGGATTGACAGCAAAAAGTTTGGCGCGCCATTGGCTTTGCGGATTCAAGTGGGTCAATATCTTCCTGACTGGCGCCCGGATCAGGATTATTCCGAAAGCATCACCGCTCAGAAACAGCTGGGAGGTGGCGTTCTGCTGGAGTTAAGCCATGAGCTCGATTATGCCAGATGGTTGCTGGGTCCCGTGAAACGGGTGTCCGGCATGACGGGAAACATCGGCCTAGATATTGAAGCTGAAAGCATTGCCCTGGCATTGCTGGAGTTCCAATCAGGAGCACTCGGATCCGTTCACCTTGACTGCCTGCAAAGAAGCATGAAGAGAACATGCCAGGTGATCTGTTCAGAGGCGGTGATTCACTGGGATGGCTGTGCGCGCTCAGCCCGGGTTGTAGGTCCTGGAAACAAAGTCCTGGACGAAATCACCTGGCAGGATGAAGATCGAGACACCCGCCTCCGCCGTGAACTGGCCCATATTCTGCATTGCCTGGCAGGTAATGAACAACCCATGGTGCCAGCTGCGGAGGGAGCGGAGTCGTTGCGCTTGGTCCTGGCCGTCAGGGAATCCGCCGCGACCCAATCATCCGTTTCTCTTGCGACATATGAGGTGAGATCTTGATCCTGGGAACAGTATGTGCGCGGGGCGGTTCACTGGGAGTGCCGGGAAAAGCCTTGCGTACGCTTTTTAACCGCCCTTTAATCGGTATAGCCATTGAATGCGGCCTGAACTGCCCGGAAATTGACACCATAGTGGTGTCTACTGAGGACAAGGAAATTGCGCAAATCGCCCGGCAGTATGGGGCGACCATATTATCTTTACGGCCGGTTGAACTGGCGGGTGCCACAACCCCGAAATGGCGGGTTTTCCGTCATGTTGTCCAGGAGTGGGAAGCGGCTGCTGAAAATCAAAAAGTGGAATTGCTGGTGGATCTTGACGTGGGGGTCCCCTTACGGGAGCCGCGGGATATTTCAGAATGCATTCGGACTCTTCATGAGACAGACGCTGAAGTTGTGGTGACCGCCTTCAGACCCAGCAGAAATCCCTACTTCAACATGGTGGAAAAAGCGGGAGGCGCCGGTTACCGGATAGTTAAAGAACCTGTACATCCGCTCCACAACCGGCAGCAGGCGCCCGTCGTTTTCGGGCTATCCCCGGCTGTTTACGTCATTCGTCGTGATGTATTGGATCGGTATGACCATTGGTCCCAGGCGCGAATGGAAATTATTGAAATCCCGATCAGCCGGGCCTGGGACATTGATGAGGAATTGGATTTGAAAATTGTTGAGCTTCTGGCTGAGAAAGGAATATAAACAATGAACCATATAAAAACAGATGATATGTTTAATTTACAAGGCAAGGTCGCCGTTGTCACCGGTGCGGCCGGACTGATAGGCGGAGCATACGGCAAGGCCCTGGCTTCCTTCGGCGCCAATGTCATTTTGTGTGATTTAGAGGATAAAGCAACGTCCGCCATGAGCCAAGAGCTTGCAGACAAATATGGCGTCCAATGCATGGCCCTCACCGCTGATGTCACTTCCAGGGAAGACTGGCAGAACCTTGTAAGCAAAGTATCCGGCCGATTTGATTCAATCGATGTGCTGGTCAACAATGCCGGCTTCACAAACAAAACCGGTGTCGACGGATACTCCGAAGGATTTGAAACTTTTTCCGATGAAGCTTGGCAAGGGATCATGGAGGTGAATTTAACCGGAGTGTTCCTGGGATGTCAGATTGTGGGCAATTTGATGAAGGGCCAGGGCTCCGGATCCATTATCAATATCGCATCCTTGTATGGAGTGGTCAGCCCCAATCACCGGATTTACGCAAGCACTGGAGTCAATCAGCCGGTCGCTTATGCAGTGAGCAAGGCAGGCGTGATTGCTTTGACAAAATATCTGGCCGCCTACTGGGGAACGACCGGAGTCAGGGTGAACGCCATCACTCCCGGCGGAATTTATGACAATCATACCGACCCTTTCCTTGAGCGTTTCAAGAGACTGAACCCCATGGGACGGATGGGCAACAGGGAAGAACTGTGCGGTGCGCTGATTTATCTTGCATCAGACGCGTCAACCTATGTCACGGGGCACAACCTTGTGGTGGATGGAGGATGGACCATATGGTAAATCCCAGATCGCCCAGGGTCTTTGCCATAGGCGAGCGCATTATTGGTGATGATTACCCCCCTTTCGTGATCGCGGAAATCGGCATCAACCATGAGGGTTCAATGAAAAAAGCCCTATTAATGATTGAAAAGGCCGCAGCCGCCGGGTGTGAATGTATCAAATTCCAATGCCACATATTGGGCGACGAGATGATTCCCAATCCCATCATTCCCGATAATGCCTCGGAAAGCATCTGGGACATCATGGAACGCTGTTCTTTAAGCCGTGAAAATGAGGTTCTTTTAAAAACCAGAACAGAGGAATTGGGAATGATCTTCCTATCTACCCCCTTTTCCCGCGCGGCGGCGGACCGGCTCAATGAAATGGATGTCAAGGCTTATAAAATCGGCAGCGGTGAATGCAACAACATTCCACTGCTGAAACATATCGCCGGTTTTAAGAAACCCGTAATCCTGTCCACGGGAATGAATGACCTGGAGTCCGTTGCCCGTTCGGTTGCTGTTTTCATGAATCACGATGTTCCGGTCGCCTTGCTGCATTGCACGTCCATCTATCCCACCCCCTACGAGAAGGTTCGCCTCGGCGCCTTGGCGGAAATGCGCAGGGCGTTCCCGCAACTGGTGATCGGGCTGAGTGACCATACAATAGATAATTATGCTTGCTTTGGAGCCGTCGCATTGGGAGCCAGGATCCTTGAACGCCATTTTACCGCAGATAAAAACTGGCCGGGACCGGATATACCGATCAGCATGAACCCGGAAGAATTAACAGACCTGATACAGGGCTCCCGGGCCATTTTTGAGGCTTCGGGAGGACAGAAGCATGCGCTGAATGAGGAAAAACCAACCATTCAATTTGCTTTTGCATCGGTTGTAGCCATTGCAAAAATAAAAATGGGTGACCTTCTTTCGCGGGACAATATCTGGGTGAAGCGGCCAGGTACCGGAGAAATTCGCGCGGAAATGTATGAAAGTTTGTTGGGCAGGCGCGCTAAACGGGATATTCCCATGGATACACTATTGCGCTGGAGTGACCTTGAAAGAAAATAAAAAAAGACGAATCCTGTTTTTAACTGGATCCCGGGCTGATTACGGCAAGATGAAGCCTTTGATGGAGGCAGTGGAAAAACATCCGAATCTGGTTTGCTCAATTGCCGTCACGGGGATGCATTTGATACCGCAATATGGTTTAACGGCCGCCCAGATCTACAATGATGGATTTTCTGACATACATACATTTACCAATCAGGGACCGGGTAAACCTGCCGGTAGAGATCACGTCATCGCCGATACGATCAAGGGTTTAAGCTCAATCTTAAACTCCATTAAACCGGATATGCTTGTCATTCATGGTGATCGCGTTGAAACGCTGGCGGGTGCCATTTGCGGGTCCATGAACCTGATCTTAACCAGCCACATAGAGGGTGGAGAACTGTCCGGCACGATCGATGAGCTGATCCGGCATGCTGTCTCAAAACTGGCACACCTGCACTTTGTGTCCACCCGGGAATCCAGGAAACGATTGCTCCAAATGGGAGAAACAGAAAGATCCATCCATGTGATCGGGTCACCCAACATTGATATCATGCTCAATGGTGCCCTGCCGACACTGCAAGAGGTAAAAAACCATTATGGCATTGCTTTTGAAAAGTATATCATTCTGCTCTATCATCCGGTTGCCTTTGAGTTAAAGAACCTGGAATCCAGAATCAACCAGATTCTGGATGGCATCAAAGAGTCCGGCCGTAAGTGTCTCGTCATCTTTCCAAACAACGAACCGGGATCTGAAATCATCATCAAGGCGTACCGGGAAAGGGAATCCGCACAATGGATGAGGTTGTTGCCTTCCATGCGATTTGAATATTTTTTAACCCTGCTCAAACATGCCCAGGGAATTGTGGGAAACTCAAGCTGTGGCATCCACGAAGCACCGGTATACGGGATCAAGACCATAAATATGGGTACCCGGCAAAAAAACCGTTTTCAGCATAAGAACATTGTGGATATCCCTGAAACAGCAACCGCCCTGAAGGCGGCGTTAAGCAAGCTGGAAGACTTGGCAGGAGAAAAGATCCTGCACTTTGGCGATGGCAACAGCGTGAAGCGATTTATCAAATTGATATCGGGGCAAGACATTTGGATGTCCTCAACGGAAAAACAGTTCAGGGATGAGGTGACGTAATGGCTCTGCCAATACCCATTTTCCTACGTGACCGGCTCAGGCCCCTCAAGAAATTTGCCCTCTTTCAAAGGCCGATCGATTATTATCATCTCAGGCAAGAGCGCCTCATTCGCCGGGCCCGTGAGAAGAAAGCGCTGCCGGCCATGGTATTAATCGAACTCACCAACACCTGCAACTTAAAATGTGCCAAATGTGCTTTGATTAACAGCCAGCGGGAAAAAGGCTTCATTGATGATGCCCTGGTTGAAAAAGTGTTGCGGGACATCGAGGCGGCAAATGCTCCGACTGAAATCGCTTTGAGCGGCTCGGGAGAACCCACCCTCCACCCTCACCTGGTGGATTACGTGAAGGCCGCCCGCAGCATTCATAATGTCGGGGTGATCGGATTTGCCACCAATGGCGTTGCCCTAACGCCCGATCTTTCCGAAAAGCTGCTGGATGCGGGATTGACCCGGCTCAAGGCAAGCCTTGACACGGATGACCCCCGGGAATACCTGCGCCTCAACGGCAGAGATACCTATGAACGGGCATCATCCAATTTTCTCAACTTCTGCCGGATCAACAAGGCCACGGGCAATCGCTGCCGGGTGACGTTAAAAGGTACCCTGTATGACAATGACCTTGCGCTTGCCAAGCGACTCAAAAATAAATGGCAACCGCATGTCCAACAGGTTCGGGTCACACCCGTCCATAACTGGGCGGGAATGGTGACAAAAGAACTGACCGGGGTAAAGGGCCAACGCCCTCCCTGCTGGATGCTGTGGGAACAGATTCAGGTTCTATGGAATGGTCAAATAACCATTTGCTGCACGGACAGCATGGATGGGCGCTTCAATATGGGCGACGCATACCAGACCAACCTGTCGGAATACTGGCGGCATGACCCGGGATTAAAAAAAATCAGGCGGCTGCATGAATCCCTGAATTTCGCCGCCCTGCCGGTCTGTGCCCGCTGTGACATGTGGGCATATTCCGATATTGATAATTAAGCAAATGGAATAGATCCTGATGAAAAAATGTGTTTCTGAAAAAAAAGCTCAAAAGCCGCTGCGAATTCTGGTTGAAGCCGGAGACGGTCGTACAAACAGTGCCATTTTCGAAAACAACTTTCTCCGTCATTGTCTGTCATACGGAACTGAGGTACATGTATTGTCTCCCGGGGCTTGTTTTGAGCCCTTTGTGGAACGCTATCGTTTACCGGGAACGCATTTCTACTATCTTTCCCCCCAACGGGCGCCGAAAAAGAAATTCCGGTACCTGATTCGTGCCGAAGAATACATCCGTAGCGTGTTGTCCCGGTGGGGATTCATGCGGGCTCATCACTGGCTGTGGAAAGTGTTTGCCGCCCGAGCCAACGCAGCTGATGCCGCCTTTTTGAATGATCTTCTCGATAAGATTCAACCCCATTGCTTTATCTCCGCGGATATAAACCTGGATACCAGCCGGGGATTGATGGGTTTATGCCAATTGAAGGGGATTCCCACCATAGGGAACGTGTTTTCCTGGGACCATCCTTTTCGTTCCCACAAGTCCAGGCCTGATCGTCTAACCTGCTGGTCCGAATTCATGCGGGACCATCTGGTGAAGATAGGTGGCTTTTCACCCAAACAAATTGAAATCATCGGCGCACCGGCGTTCGACCCGTATTTTGATAAGCAAGGTTCATGGACACGAGAAGAATTATGCCAAAAGGTCGGCCTTGATCCCGCAAGGCCCATTCTCCTTTTCGCCACAATGGGACAGATGGGCCCCTATTGGGATGAGACGGGTACTTTCCGGGCTTTTTTAAAGGTATTGGACAAAGCCTCCCTGCAGGCTCCCCCGCAGGTTGTGCTGAGACTTCACCCGGTTTCGGTGGACCATTATTTCGATGAGTTCAGGGGAAGAGAAGGTATTGTCTTCTCTCGTTACTCCAGGTACTGCCCCGGCATGCGCTGGTGGCCGTCACGGGATGAGATTATTCTGGCCGGAAATCTGCTGCGGCACGCCGATGTCTGCATCAGCCCGGGCTCCACCATGACGATCGAAGCGGCCATCTTCGATACCCCTACCATTGTGCCTACTTTCAATCCCATCATGTCTGAAGAATATGATCAATATTTCAAGCAGATATGTCTGACCAAGCATTTCCGCTTTTTGATAGAAGCAAACGCTATTTGTTTAGCGGACACCCCTGACGAGTTGGCCCACGCCATACACAGGGCGCTTGCTGATCCCAATTGGTTTGCCGAGGGGAGACAAAGAATCCGGGATTATGTGACCGGCCCGCTGGATGGCCGTGCAACCGAGCGACTGGCGGCAGTTGCCGTTGAGAGTGCGAAACATAACGGCATGGACAAAGATTAACATGAAAAGCAAAGGGGGCTTCCATAGTCAGAAAAGTAGAGATAAATGCTGAAACGCATGATACTATTGACCGCGTGAAGTTATGCTCTATATATGCAACAATTATGAGGTCAACCAAAGTTAACGATGCCATCTAAAATCCCGCTCATCATTATTTACAATCATAAATTTGAAGAGAATATCGCCATACTGGAAAGTATTTATGCCCCCAGGTTTTCAAAAATCTTTCATCTCATGCCTTTTTACCGGGGGAAAAAAACGAATGTAATCCCGGTCTACGAGAACTCTTTTTATTTTCAGGGCTATGTCGCCCAGGCGTTCAAGCATTTCTTTGATCCTGAAAATACCCATTATCTGTTTATCAGCGATGACCTGTTGTTGAATCCGGGTATCAGTGAAACCAATATTCCGCAACATTTTCAGATCGATTCGGCGGCCAACTTTATTCCTGAACTTATTGAACTGTATAAACGGCCGTTGGATCAATTCTGGTCACGCATGCGACTGGCCTACGAATACAAGCCGAATAAAGAAGGTGTTGAAATAGCGAATGAAATCCCTTCGTACAATGAGGCCCTTAAAAAATTTCAGAATTTAAGTTTATCCATCGGACCGTTGAAATTCGCCCAACTTTACCGAAAACCGCGTTTGTTCTTCAACAGAAAGGATTCCAAACTTGAGCTCAGAAAGTGGATCAAATGGTTCAGTAACTTTCCCAATCACAACAGGTTGAACTTAGGATATCCCCTGGTTGGATCATACTCGGATATCTTTTTGATCTCCCAGGATAATATCGAGGATTTTTGTCATTATTGCGGCGCCTTTGCGGCCAACCAGTTATTCGTTGAGTTTGCCGTCCCTACGGCCATCGCTCTGACCGCGAAAAAGATCACCACTGAAAAAAGCCTCAACCTGGAAGGGAAAACCTTGTGGACCGACAATGAATACAAGGTCCTGGATCGATTTAATTACAACCTGGGCAAATTGTTGAACGAATTCCCCAGCCAGTGGCTGTATGTTCATCCCATAAAACTTTCCAAGTGGATTATTCAATGAACTATCTCGTCATCACATCCATCCATTTTCCGACAGCAGCGGTTCGTGCTTTTTCAAAATTACTAGATTACAAAGTGATTGTGGTGGGAGACCAGAAGACCCCTCCCGACTGGTTTTGTGAAGGCGTGGTGTTTTTACCGGTTGAAAAACAAAAGCAGATCGGCAGGCATCTACACAAAATGGTGCCCTACAATCATTATTGTCGAAAAATGCTGGGCTATATTCACGCCATTGAGATGAACGCCCAGTCTATTGTTGATACGGATGATGACAATCATCCCAAACCGGGATTCTGCTTTCCCGCTTTCGAGGGGGAATACAACAGGGTTCAAAAGAACCAGGGCTTCATCAACATCTATCAATATTTTTCGGATCAGAAGATCTGGCCCCGAGGGCTGCCGCTAAAGGAGGTCAACAAGAACCACAACTTCCGCGACCTACCCAACAGTGCATGCAAAGTGGGTGTATGGCAGGGCTTGGCTGACGAAACACCGGATGTGGATGCGATCTATCATCTGGTGGATAACAGGTCATGCTTTTTTAGCGTACGCGAACCAATCGTTTTGGATGCAGGCACCATCACGCCATTCAACACCCAGAATACCATGATCCGCAGAGAATTGTTCCCGTTACTGTACCTGCCGGCTCATGTGACATTCCGGTTTACCGATATCCTGCGAGGCCTGATCGCCCAGCCCATTATGTGGTTGCAAGGCTTCCAACTGGGCTTCATCGGAGCCACGGTCACCCATGAAAGACACCCACATGATTATTTCAAGGATTTCCTTTCCGAGATCCCCATGTACCAATATACTGAACAGGTGGTTGAGACAACCATGAAAGCCATCCGACGAGAGTTTTCCCTGTCTGAGAACCTGTTCGTTACCTACGAAGCTCTGGTGGGAGCCGGAATAGTCGATAAATCGGAAATGGCTGTGTTGGCGGCCTGGCTGAAGGATATTGAGCCCCATTGTCAGGAAATTCATGTTTCACAATGAAATAACTGCTTTAAGCGTTGGTAAATGAAAATTGCCTTTTTGATATTAACGCACAACCAGATTGACCTGGTATACAGACAGATCGATGCCTTAAGCCATCGGGACCACCATTTTTTCATTCATCCGGATAGGAAATACAAGCTCAATATCAGAGATGACTATGCAAACAACAAACAGGTTCATTTCACCGCCAATCGTATAAGGGTGAATTGGGGAGGCTTGAATATGGTGCGGGCCACATTGAATCTCATTCAAGATGCCCTGGCTTCCGAAATTGCCTTTGACTATTTCATCCTGATGAGCGATCACTGTTTCCCCATCAAATCATCATTT
>Ga0272443_10004657_pt1 | contig 14723 bp, 13 predicted proteins | sample SSMAcet12_FD_193581 | JGI IMG/M metagenome (GOLD analysis project Ga0272443, IMG submission 193581) | Marine sediment archaeal communities from Little Sippewissett salt marsh, Falmouth, MA, United States - SSM-Acet-12 | ecosystem: Environmental > Aquatic > Marine > Wetlands > Sediment ...
TATGATAGCTTGAAAAAGTCATTATTTGAATTTTTGTTAAAATTATGCTATAATTAATGCGTATATTTTCCAAAAATAAAAATTTTTATGGCTAATGTTAGTCAATCAAACCAGTCAATTTCTTCAGGCTTCCTGATAAAAGACAAACAAGGCAACATCAAGAAGGTGGATGATGATATTATCGGTGACTATCAGCAATCCGAAAGTCAAATAGAGGACATGGTTGCTGCCCCAGGATCGTCAGCTCCAGTGATTCCCGTCGTGCAGCAAAGGATGCAACCACAATCACCACCAGCTCCGCCCAAATCGCCTCAAAAACAGCAAACATCCGCTGTCCAGCCACAATCAGCAGCGGAAAATTATGTTACACCGGAACCAGCCACCACCGTGAATTCACGGACGGCTTTTATTGGTGATGCGGACGAGGAAGAAGAGATTCGTAAGCATCAGGCGGAATTGGATAAAATTTTGCAAGAAGCTGAGACGCCTATCAGCCAAGCTGATCCGCAAAGCGTTATTGATAAGGTCATTGAGAAATTCAGTATCAGCTTCACCAGTGATGTTCTGAAAAATAGGTTTATAAAGATATTAGAATCCAGGATCAAAGGCGTCAGGAATTCCATAGAGACAGTGGAAGTGCTGCACCGCCAGACCAAAGTAGGCGGTATGGATCTGCCCCGTGACAAAGCGGAACAAATAGTAAAATTCATAGATAAAAATAAGGATCAACCCGCTGTTCAGCCGGAATTGCAAAAAGATTCTGAACCAAATACTCCAACCGAGGCTGCTCCAGCGCCCGTCAAAGAGGTTGATTTTTCCCAGGGACCGCCTTCTTTTATCCCGATCCAAAAACAAGCCCCGGACGAACCAGTGGTCCTTCCCGAAGACACAAAAGAACCGGATTTAATAGAACAAACTGCAGCAGTTTCTAAGGAACAGCCGACCCAGCCCGTGCCCTCTTCAACAGCCAAAGAAGAATTGCCCCCAGCGCCTCCGGTGGAAGAGCTTTATAAAAAAACTCCGTCCGAGGAGATGTCCAGACTGGCCAGCTCCCGCCAGCAGTCCCAGCAGCGTCCCCAAGTAGTGGATATCAAACAGCCGGCCAGCGTGGTCGGACCGGTTGAGGAGCTGATGCAGATTAATCTAAAGGAATTCAGGCGCATGGGCAATAATCCGGGCGAGTCCGCGGAAAAAATACTGGAAAAAATTTATTTGCTGGAAGAAGAATCATGGGACATGAGGGTCAAAGGCATCGCCGGCTGGCAGCAGTCCCCTTTGCATCAGAGGTATGTGGGTGTGGGCCAGGTCAGCCTGCAGCAGAATAAGCCGGTCCAGGAAATTATTTTGGCCCGCGAAGACAGCGGTGAGCTCAGCCTGCATTTCCAGGAGTTTCTGGCCATCAACGATTTAAACAGTAAATTAGTGCTTTAGTATGCAGCAATTCGTAGTCCCGCAATTTCTAGACGTAGAGAGTAAGATTATCGGCCCGCTGACGGTCAGGCAGTTTTTGATTTTTATCGTGGGCGCCGGCCTTATCTTCATCGTTTTTAAGCTGGCTACTTTCTGGATGGCGGCCATAGAGGGTTTGCTTATTTTCGCCATTACCGGAATTTTCGCCTTCCTCAAGATCAACGGGCGGCCTTTCCATTTTTTTCTGGTCAATATGCTGATGACATTAAAAAGGCCTACCCAAAAAATTTGGAAAAAGGAATGGAATCCAGCAGATTTTGTCCAGGAGAAAAAGAAAGAGAAAGAAAGAAAGATAGTAGTGAAAAAGAGATTAACCAAATCCAGGCTCAGCGATTTGTCCCTGGTAGTGGATACGGGCGGGGCATATCGTGAAGAATTCGAGGATATGAAACAATAACCATGGCTACGCAAAAAGAAAACATTAGAAAAGAGTCACAACTGCCTTCGACGCAGCGGTTTCTCAACATCATGGAAATACGCGATGATACGGTCATTCTTAAGGACGGCACATTGCGAGGTTTGATCTTGGTATCGTCTATTAATTTTTCACTGAAATCAGAAGATGAGCAGAACGCGGTCATCTCGGGTTATGTGCAGTTTCTGAATTCCTTGGATTTCCCCCTGCAGGTACTGATACAGTCACGCAAGCTGAATATAGATGACTATCTGGAGAGGCTCAAGGCCATCGAGAAAGAGCAGGCCAATGACCTCCTGAAGATGCAGACCAGGGAGTACCGCCAGTATATTGCCGAATTGGTATCCTTGGCCGATATCATGAGCAAGAAATTCTATATGGTCGTGCCTTACGCCGGCGTTTCCATCAAATCAAAAGGTTTCCTGACCATGCTCAAGGAATCTTTGTCTCCGGCCAGTGTCATCAATATCAAGCAGAAAAAATTCGAGAAATACCGTTTCGAACTGTCCAAGCGCATGGAATACATCATCGACGGACTCAGCTCCATTGGCTTGAAATCCGTGTCTCTGGACACGCAGAGCTTGATCGAGCTTTTTTATAACACTTACAATCCGGATACTTACGACCAGCAGCAGATGGTGGATATAAGCAAATTAAACATCGAAGAATAAATTTAAAAAATGGTAGAATTATTCAATAAAAAATCACAAAAGGTAGCGACCGAAGACGCGCCCAAGCTGACCGCCCAGCAGCAGGAGAAGCTGGCCAAGCAGCAAATCGAGGAAAAGAAGGAAGTTTTGGAGTCGGAGAAGATATACCGCAAAGGCACGGTCACGGTCCGGGATTTGATCGCGCCGGCGTCTATGAAGATCGAGTCGCGCTATCTGGAGCTCGGTTCCAAATACGTGCGGACCATGTTCGTGGTGGCTTACCCGCGGTATATTCGTGTGGGTTGGTTTTCGCCGGTCATCAACCTGAACGTGCCCTTGGATATTTCCATGTATTTCTATCCGGTGGGCTCGGAAGTGATCCTTAAGCAGCTGCGCAATAAGGTCGGCGCCCTGGAAGCCCAGATACTGGCGGATGCGGAAAAAGGCGCGCCCCGTGACCCCATCCGGGAAACAGCTTTGCGTGACATCGAGAAATTGAGGGATGATCTGACCCAGGGGTTGGAAAGGTTTTTCCAGTTCGCCCTTTATGTGACCGTCTACGCGGACAAAAAAGAGGATCTGGACAAAATTTCGGAAAAAGTAGAGTCATTATTCGGTTCCCGCCTGGTCTTTACCAAGCGCGTACTGTATCAGGCCGAACAGGGATATAATTCCACCCTACCATTGGCCACGGACGAGCTGTCCATCACTTTCAACATGAGTACTTCGCCGGCCGCTTCTTCCTTTCCTTTTATATCTTCAGAATTAACATCTGATAACGGCATCCTTTACGGCATTAATAGGCATAACAACAGCCTTATATTATTTGACCGTTTTTCCCTGCAAAACGCCAATAGCGTGGTCTTCGCCACTTCGGGCGCAGGCAAGAGTTATGCGGTGAAATTGGAGATCCTCAGGAGCATGATGCTAGGCACTGACGTCATCGTCATCGATCCGGAAATGGAATACAAATATTTGTCTGAAGCCGTGGGCGGTACGTATATCAATATTTCACTCAGCTCGGAAAGCAAGATCAATCCATTTGACCTGCCGCGTCCCACGCGCAAAGACGAAAAGACGGCTGATATTATCAGGTCCTCGGTCATCACTCTGAAAGGTTTGTTGCGACTGATGTTGGGCAAATTTTCCCATGAGGAAGACTCCATCATAGACCGGGCCCTGATCGAGACCTATGCCAAGAAAGACATCACCTCTGAGGCTGATCTGTCCATGGTGGAATCCCCGATTTTTAAGGATTTCGAACAGGTGCTGGAGGGCATGGTCGGGGGAGAGAGTCTGGTTACCCGGCTGAAGAAATACACTGAGGGTACTTTTGCCGGACTTCTGAATAACCCCACCAATGTAGAGATGAACAACCAATTGGTGGTTTTTTCCGTGAGGGACCTGGAAGACGAGCTCAAACCCATCGGCATTTCCCTGATCGTTTCCTACATTTGGAATACGGTGCGTTCGGAATTGAAGAAGAGGATCATGGTCATCGACGAAGCCTGGTGGCTGATGCAGCAGGAAGACTCGGCCAAATTCATCTACGCCCTGGTCAAGCGCTGCCGCAAGTACTATTTGGGTGTGACCACCATCACCCAGGACGTCAATGACTTTTTACGTTCGCCGTACGGCCAGGCCATCGTCACCAATTCATCGATCCAATTGCTGATGAAGCAGTCGCCTGCTTCGATCGACCTAATCGCCAAGACTTTCCTGCTAACCGAAGGGGAGAAATACCTGCTCTTGGAATGCGGCGTGGGTGAAGGCATATTCTTCGCCGGGCAGAAGCATGCCGCTGTCAAAGTAGTGGCCTCCTATACCGAAGACCAGATCATCACCTCTGATCCGCGCCAGCTATTGGAGATCGAGGCAGCCAAGCAGGAATTTGACGAGGCCCAGGAGCAAGCAGCCGGACAGGCAGCATAGCCATAAAATAATTTTTTATTAATTTAAACTGATATGGACAAGAACCAACAAAAGAATATTTTAATAATAACCCTGCTGGTAGTGGCTCTGCTGATGGTGGCTTTTTTTATCTGGTGGCAGTTCCTGCGCGGCGATGAGCCCGAGATCGACCTCAATACAAATGCAGCAGCCAATACCAATACGGCCTCGGTGCTGGTCAATGTGACCAACAGCCAAGCCAATGTCAATGTGGAAATAGATGAGACCGAGGAAGAGGAATTATCCATGCGCAGGCTGACCAATCTTTTTACCGAGCGTTTCGGCAGCTATAATACGGAGACGGAATTCCAGAATACGATCGACCTGAAGACATATATGACCGATGATCTAAAAACATGGGCAGATAATTATGTTAACGACCAAAGAACCAATCAAGGAGATAACCCGCCGTATTATTCCGTAGTCACTAAGGTTTTGACTACCAACGTACTCACCGAAAGCGATCAGGCGGCCACGGTGGAATTGATGACCCAGCGGGTAGAGAGCGGCGATAATTTCGAGGAAAGCAATTCATTCAACCAGACCATGGACCTTGAATTGGTGTATGAAAATGAGGTATGGTTAGTTAATAAGGTGACCTGGGGGGATAAGATATAACCATTATGTTTTCTAAGGGTAAAAATTTTAAAAAGATAGCAGTGAGGGTTGTTTTACTGTTGCTGGTGGCCTTTATCCTGACTCCGCAGACGGCCCAGGCCGTGATGCCGGGTTGTGAGGTGCCTAGTTTAACTGATGAATACAAGCCGATCAAGATAAATTTTCCCCTGCCCAATATCACCGAGGGTCCGGTCAGCAAAACAATAGGCGACCGCACGGTCACTGAATATTACGTCAAGAATTTGTCCTGCTTTGTCATCGGTATTTACGTATATTTCGCCAGCGTGGTGGGCATCCTGGCCACGGTCATGATCATGTACGGCGGGGTCAAGTACCTCATCTCCATGGGCAGTCCCCAGCGCATGGCTGACGCTAAAGATACTATTTTTTCCGCGGTAGTGGGTTTGGTACTCGTGCTGGGTGCGTATATGCTTCTAAACCTGATCAATCCCAATTTGGTGGAATTAAAGGAAATTAATCCAAAACAGATATTGCCAATATATGATTTGAGGCCTTGTTCTGAATATGCCGATAATGTAACTCCTGAAATAACGGGTAACAAATTATGCGGTGATTTTGGTATAGTTATTGATAGTATAAATTTTGAGGAAACAGATGAGTACAGCCGTTGTTATTACACGGATGGGTGTGATGCTGGGACAATCTGTTTGCACGGCAAAGAAACTGACCCCTGGGCTGATGTTTATACTTGCCAAGAACCGAAAAAAGCTTGTGAGAGAATTGACGATGAAAATGCCCCAACTCAAAGTCAAACAGTATGTTCCCCTTATTCAGTAGATGGTTTAGGCGCTTGTATATGGATGGATCGGGCTTGGTACGATTTCATCGATTGGGATGACGAATGTAAATGGTTTCCCCAGGTCACTTGTTTTAATAATACTTGGGATCAAGTTAATTGCAGTCAATGTGCAAATGAATATAATGGAACTGATATAATGTTTCAACCGGGGTGGTTTAGCGGTACATATTATTATAATGTTTGTGTCGATACCAATGCTTATGAAAATGATCCAACCAATCAGCCGCCTGGTGATGTAATAAATCGTCGTGGCATTTGCTGTAAAAAAATAAATAATGATAATAATTCCACTGAATATTCAGTCGGAGATGTGTATTACTCCCAAAAATATTGGAATCCTGTGTCGAATGCAAATAAATAATTAATTATAAATTAGATAAATGAATAAAAGAATTATATACATTATAATATTTATCTTATTAGTCATCGCTTTCTCGGTCATGATATATTTCGTTTTTATCGCTGATTTGATCGGCCCGGGAGACGATACCAACGCCAACCAGAATACCAACACCCAGAACGTTAATGGATTGCCTGTGACCAATGGCGCGGTCACCAATACCAATCGGGTCAATGTCAATCAGACTAATTCTGGTGGCTTCATTATTTCTAATACGGTTAATCAAGTAAATATTTCCAATACGGCTTCTGGAGGTAGTACTGTAAGCAATCTTGTGTTGGAAGGAAGTGTCAATGGTGTATCTTCAGCTCCTAATGGAGATGGAGTGAGGGTTTATAATTTGGAAGAGGGGAAGTTTTTCCGCATAGACGATAACGGTAATGTCATTCCTTTGTCTGAAAATGTTTTTCCCCAGGTAGAGGATGTGGTCTGGTCGCCTGCCAATAATAAGGCGATCATGACTTACCCTGACGGCAGCCAAATCATGTATGATTTTGACAGCCAGCAGCAGGTAACCCTGCCCAAAGAATGGGATGATATTGAATTTTCTTCAACCGGGGAAGATATTGGCTTCATTAACCTATCTAGCAATGAAAATGAGAGGTGGCTGGCCGTATCCAATCCCGATGGTTCCCAGATACAGCTGATCGAACCGGTCGGGGACAAGGCCAACAGCGTGGACGTGAATTGGTCGCCTTCCAACCAGGTGGTGGCCACTTACCGCGAGGGAGCCAGTACTTCCAGCCAGGAAGTATATCTGGTGGGATTGAATGACGAGAATTTCAAGTCCATATTTACTGACGGAAGAGGTTTCGAGGGCAAGTGGTCGCCCAGCGGAGACCAGATGCTTTATAGCATTTATAACGCAGGCACGCGCTATAATCCCACATTGTATTTGGTGGATGCATCAGGTGATAATATCGGCACCAACCAGATGAGCCTGGGACTGCAGACCTGGTCTGATAAATGCACTTTTTCTTCTAGCTCCCCCGCTCTTTATTGTGCCGTGCCCCAACTCTTGCCTGCCGGCGCCGGACTGGACCCGAGCGTGGCAGAATATTCTAATGACAGTATTTATAAGATAAATACCAATACCGGGGATCGTGAATTGATAGCCTTGCCTGTATTTTTAAATGAAGAAAATGATTATAATATTTCCTCGCTATTCCTTAATGGCAGTGAGACAGAGCTCTATTTTACCAATTCCCTTAATGATCGCCTGTATAAAATAAATTTATAGTTTATGGTATGTTTTAAGTTAAACTGTTCTTAAAACCAGGGAACAGCCAGTTTATTATATGAGTAAAAAAATTGAAAAAATTTATACCTGCAGCAAGTGCGACGCCCAATTTCTAAAATGGCAGGGTCGCTGTACCGAGTGTGGCAGTTGGGGGACATTGGGTGAGAATATATCGGTCAAAAAGACGAAAAAATCTAATTTGTCACAGGCTATCCCGGCCGAGCTGGAATCCTTGTCTGATGTCAGCGCCGATCAGGAAGAGAAGTCGCCGTCAGGGATAAGAGAATTCGATCGGGTGCTGGGCGGCGGCATCGCCAGTGGCAGCTTGATACTATTGGGCGGAGATCCGGGCGTGGGCAAATCCACTTTGGCGTTGCAGGTAGCCGGCCGGATGGCCACGGCCCAGACAGTGCTTTATGTTTCCGGTGAGGAATCATCCACCCAGGTCAAGAACCGTTTTAACCGCCTGGATTTACAGACGGATCGATTGAAATACTTGGGTGAAACTGATTTGGCTGTCATTATTGCCACCATAGAGAAACACCGGCCTGCCCTGGTCATCATCGACTCCATTCAAACATTATCTTTTGAAGAGGTAGAGAGCGAGGCCGGCAGCATCGGACAGGTCAAGGCGGTCACAGCCAGGCTGGCTGAAGTGGCCAAATCAACTAATGTGCCTATCGTCTTGATCGGGCATGTGACCAAAGACGGCAGCGTGGCCGGTCCCCGGACGCTGGAGCATCTGGTGGATGTCGTTCTCTATCTGGAAGGCGATAAATATCATGCTTTTCGGGTCCTGCGCGCCGTTAAAAATAGGTACGGCTCGACCAATGAAGTGGGCGTCTTTGACATGAAAACCAAGGGTTTACAGGAGGTTAAAAATCCGTCACGTATTTTCCTGGCCGACCGTAAAAAGGACAACCCCGGATCAGTGGTCACGGCCGTGGTCGAGGGATCACGCGCTTTTTTGGTGGAGATTCAGGCCCTGGTCTCCCACACCAGCTTCGGCTACCCACAGCGCCGGGCCAATGGTTTCGACATCAATAGATTGCAGCTGCTGATCGCCGTATTAATGAAAAAAGCAGGATTGTCACTGGGCGCACAGGATATTCACGTCAATGTGGCGGGCGGTTTCCGGATCAGCGAACCGGCCGTGGATCTGGCCGTTTGCCTAGCCATCGCTTCGGCCATGAAAGGGCGTCCGGTCAGCCCGCAGACCGCAATTTTCGGTGAAGTGGGTTTGGGCGGCGAGATCAGGCAGGTCAATAATCCGGAAAAAAGAATTGAAGAAATATTCAAGATGGGATTTGAAAATTTAGTCATGCCGCAAATAAAATTATCAGGAAAAATTCCGGGCAAGCAGGTCATGCAATATAGTACCGTGTCAGAAGTGATAAAAGATATATTATAAAAAAAGACGGATCAGTGATCCGTCTAGATATTTTTATCTTCTCCTTTTTGTTGGCCCTTCATTTTCCAGACTACTTTGGCACTTGGTGCAGTGCGTGGCAAACGGCATGACTTCCAGCCGGGACAGAGGGATGGGTTGCTGGCATGCTTGGCAGATGCCGTATTTTTCCGCTTCGATAAGCTCCAAGGCGCGATCAATGCAGAAAATTTTCTGCTTATCACTGTTAATGCAGCTGATATGTATATCCGTACCATCCTCCTGAAATGGAACATCGAAACCATCCTGGCGGCGTTCCGTGCCGCTGATGCTTTTTATTGACCTTTTTTGGCTGGCGACTACTTCCTGCCGCTTCTCTAGCAACTTTTCGCGCATAACGCTTAGAATTTTCTGATAGGCCTTCCCTGACATCCATCCTCCTTAATTTTGGCGGTTTGAGGGTTAAAAAAATGAACATTAATAATTATTATAGTATTTTTATCAGTCTGTAGCGCAAATGTCAATACCACTATAGCAGAATAATTATCACGAAAAAGAAATACAGGTAGAACAGGTATTTTTCCTGATAATTTTGTTTATTGATCAGCCAGTAGGCTATCAGGCCGCAAATCAGGGCTGGTATGAGCAGCCACCAGCGTGCGGAAATCAGAGGCATTACTAGGAAAGAAAGCAGGGTCATATATCCTATAATGACTTTTGATTTTTTCAAGCCGAGTTTTGCAGGCAAGGTATTTATGCTGTTTTTTTTATCTCCCTGGTAATCTTTGATGTCTTTGACATTGGCGAAAAGGGTGACCGTGGCAATAATAATTAATATTATATCAGTCGGAAAAGCTGATATGGTCTTATCATGGCTGACCATAAAAAATGCGGATAAGGTCACGGACAAGGCCACCAGCGCTATCAAAAAGGTGGAGATAACTGGCAGCCTTTTTATCTGCAGGGGGTGACTGGAATAGATGAAATAAGCAGCCATAAAAACAAGGATAAAAAACAGCATGTAGGGGCTGACTGCATAAGCGCTGACCACGGCTAATATCAAAAAAAATATATTATAATCCTGCATTCTTCTTACAGATATTTCTTTGGTGATTAGCGGCCTTATTTGATTGGTTATTCTGTCTATCGGGCGGTCGGCGATGTCATTGACGCCTACGGAAAACATCCAGGCACCGTAATAAGACAGTCCGGCGCAAACAAACGTGGTCAAATCTAGAAAATTACCAGACCATGAGTATAATTGATTTTTAGCGGCAATGACCAGGCCGATAATAATAAAAGAAAAGTAAAATAACAACCTCCGGGGCCGTGAATTTTTTATTATGGCAATAAGATCATATTTATTTTTTAAGTATGACCATGCAGCCATGATTATGACAATAATAATAGTATAAATCTGTATCAAAGCGCGGTTGAACTGGATTTCCTTCAGTCGGGTAATATCCGCTATAGCTGTATCCGGCATGAATAAATTATTATTCAGTACTGAGCCATTTACTAAGGACGGCAAAAAATTATATATATCAGCTGTCTGAAGCCGGAATAAATCACCAATAAGGTATAATATGCTGGGGGCGGATAGCCAGAGAAACAAACCGGTGTATAAAGTAATTATGCCAATTATTGATTTGAAGAAGTTTTTGGTATAGGCGTATATCAATAAAGCAGAGCCGGTTAGCAATAAAAAAATTTCCAGACGGATGCCCGGAGTAATCCCGGAAGTAAAATCGCCGAAAAATGCCAGCCAATCGATAAATAATTGCGGGGCATAGGCGAAATGATAGGACATGTCCCAGCCAACTCCCCAGGTGATCAACAGATCAAAAAGCGGCGGCAACCAGATTATGGGCAAGATGAATAAGGTAAGTTTGGTAATCTCTTGTATTTTAATGGGGAGGAATATTTTCAAAATCAGAGTAAAGCTGATGATTACGCCGAAATAAAACAAGCAATAATGGATTAAGGTGGCCGCGTCAGCCGTGATTATCCCCAAATGGTTTTGGCTGGAAATATTTTCCAAGATATAACGGATAAAAAGAATGCCCACAAAGCCAGTTACCCATTGCCAGGCGGATATTTCTGTATTTATTATTTTTTCTATTAATTTTTTTATCATTTATTCCAAATGAATTGATTTATCAAGCTGTTTTATTTTTTGCAGCAGTAAGGGAAAATCTTTTAGTTCCGGATCGATTGAGAATATCTGCTGGGCGATTTCCCGTGCGGTTTTGATAATTTCAACGTCAGTCAGTTTGGCAATCTTGAAATCCGGAAACCCAGATTGCCTGATGCCGTATAATTCACCGGCGCCGCGGAATTTAAGGTCCAATTCGGCCAGTTCGAAGCCATTTTTGGCTGTAGTTAGGGCTTCTAGCCTTTCTTTGGTTTTGGGTCTGTCTGAATCAGTAAAGACCAGGCAAAATGACTGGTGATGGCTGCGTCCGACCCGGCCGCGGAATTGATGCAGCTGGGCCAGGCCAAATCTCTCCGCCCCCTCGATCATCATAATGGTGGCATTGGGCACGTCGATGCCTACCTCGACGACGGAAGTAGAGACTAATAATGAGGTTTTATTTCCGGCAAAATCATCCATAACTTTTTCTTTTTCATTTTTTTTCAGTTTGCCGTGTAGCATGCCGATCGGCATTTGCGGGAATACATGCTGGCTCAGTTTTTTGTATTCTTCAGTCACTGATTTTACGCCTAATTTGTCTGATTCATTGATCAGGGGGCAGATAACGAAAATTTGCCTGCCTTTTTTTGTCTCATTGGCAATAAATTCATAGGCGTCATTCCTTTTGTCCGGTGGCACGATGCGGGTGATTATTGGCTTTCTGTTTTTTGGCAGCTCGGTAATCAGTGAAATATCCAGGTCTCCATAAAATGTCAAAGCCAATGTACGCGGTATCGGTGTGGCGGTCATGGACAAAAGGTGCGGCGTTATTCCTGTCTTGGATTTTAGTTTCAACATTTTTCTTTGGTCCACACCGAAGCGGTGCTGTTCATCGATTATGACCAGTCCCAGTTTGGCGAAACTCACTTTTTTCTGTATGAGCGAGTGAGTGCCCACGACCAGGTCAATCTCACCGCCAGCTACGGCATCGATTATTGCTTTTTGGCTTGATTCCTGACCGTTTAATTTTTTCTGGGACCTGGTATAGAGCGCGATATTCAATCCAAATTTTTTAAAATTTTCCGTCAAGGTTTTATAGTGCTGTAAACTGAGTATTTCCGTGGGCGTCATGATGGCGCTTTGCCAGCCGTTTGCCTTGGCGTTAAGTACGGCCAAGGCAGCCACTACGGTTTTGCCTGACCCCACGTCTCCCTGTAGTATACGGTTCATGGGTTTGCGCTTGGCTAGGTCTTGTAGTATTTCCCAGGCAGATTTTTTCTGGCTGGCTGTCAGAGTGAAAGGCAATTGAGCCACAAATTCCTTGGTTTTCTTTTCATCGAATTTGATCGGGGGAGAATTTAACGCTGAAATCTGACGGCGCAAGCTCTCTGTTTTTAACTGTACTGTGAAGTGTTCGTCAAATTTTAGTCTTTTTACGGCCTGTCCCAGCGTTTTCATGTTAGTAGGAAAATGTATTTCCCTGATGGCCTGAGGCAACTTTAAAAGCTTGTAATTTTTGATTATGTCGGCCGGTACCCAGTCATGAATTTTCGCACTTAGGGACAATACTGATTTAATCAAAAATCTAATTTGTTTGGCGGTCAGGTTTTCCGTCAGGTGATAGATGGGGATTATCCGGGCGGTGTGGGTTTGGTTTTTATTGACTCTTTCATAATTAGGTCCGGATAATTGCATTCCGTATTTATTCAGCTCCACTTTGCCGGAAAAATAATATTCCTCACCGGATTTAATTATTTTGGTGATGAAGGGCTGGTTAAACCAGACTGCTTTGATGCTGGCGCTGTCGTCTGAGATAAGACACTCTGTGATATACATTCGTCTACGGAAGGCGCGTTTGTTGGCGATAAGGCTGACTTGTCCTTTAATCGTTGCGTGTTCGCCTTGTTTCAAGTCAGCAATTTCCGATACTTTGCTGAAATCTTCATAGCGGGAAGGATAATAAAAAAGCAGATCCTTGATGTTATATATACCCAGTTTATTTAATTTTTTTGAAATTTTTTCTCCGACTTTAGGTAGCTCTTCTATCGGTGTTTGCAAGTTTATTATCATGTACTAATTTTATCAAAAATAAACACAAAAAAATAGAGTTTTTAAACTCCACTTAGAGGCATATGCCCTCGGCAGGAATCAGTCACAAATAAATTTCCTGACGGAAATTTTTCGCGACCCCGTCTCGTGGCGCTTGCCTGTCGCCTGTGGCGACAACTCGCGCATCACTGCGACTTTCGATGTCCTGACGAAAGCAAAGCAGTTTGCTTTATCCTCGTGCAATTTCACTTCGTTAATTGCCCTCGGCAGGAATCGAACCTGCATTTCAAGCTCCGCAAGCTCGCGTCCTATCCGTTGAACGACGAGGGCATGATGGATATTTAAGTGACTTGTCTAATTTTTTTAATGCTACGATTTCCCGTTGTCATCGTGATTTATAACTTCATCATGCGACTGAGGCCGTCAGAAAATGATTCGTTTTCTTTTTCCAAGTCTTCTTGAATAAACTGCTTTAGTAAACCCCTTATTTCTACTGGATTTTGATTTTCCAGAGAAATGGCCATTTCCGGACGCAAGCCGATTTTAAATGACAGATACAGGCTTTTTACTTCCGGTGGTTCATATATTATCCAGAATTTATCAATATCATTCCATTCATAAAAAGTATTTTCGCCTAACTGCATACCGTCTTCAAAAATCATGCAATCCATTATCTTAGGTTCACGGCGGTGACGAATTATATAGATGAGCACGAAAATAGCGATAATCAGCAGAAGCAGGTAGTTACTGGTGATGAGGCTGAATATTATAAGTCCGGCGCCAATAATGGCCATGACAATAAGCCAGGTACGGCTTAATTCATACTTATTAAATTCAGGAAATTCCCATTCCACTAAAAGTTTACCTTTGTCATCATTATCTATTTCAATTTCTTTTTTTTGATCTTGGGCCATATATTTATAATTTAATTGTTATGAATTAAATTTTGTTTTTTGTGGGCAAAATTTTCAGTGAGAACGGTGGGAGTGAGATTCGAACTCACGAAGGGCTTGCACCCTTACCGGTTTTCAAGACCGGCGCCTTCAACCACTCAGCCATCCCACCAAAATGTAATTTAGTTTTTCCGCCAAAGGCGGACCCGCCTTTGGCGGGCAAGACCGCCCCGTTCGACCACTCCCGCCAGAGGCGGACAGGCCGGCATCTCTCCATGTATTAGGTCAAATGGCGGAGAGTGCGGGACTCGAACCCGCAAACGGCTTTATGGGCCGTTACGGTTTAGCAAACCGCTGCCTTACCAATTCGGCGCAACTCTCCAAATTTAATTATTTTTTAACGTATCCTTAAGTAAATAGCTTATTCTTTTTCTGCCTTGACCTGTTTTTAAAAATAATTCTTCTCGACGGGCATCCTTTTTGCTTGAAAAAGCTTCATAATAAACCAGTGTCCAAGGTCTGTCATTTTTGGTTGATTTAACTAAACCCGCATTATGCTCTTTTAATCTTCTATTTATAGTTTCTGTTAATCCTTTATATATTATTTCTGTTTTTTTACTATAAATTAAATAAACGTAATACATAATATTTAATTTTTATTGTACCAATTTCCGCCCAAGGCGCCACGCCCGGCGGC
>Ga0272443_10004658_pt1 | contig 14722 bp, 14 predicted proteins | sample SSMAcet12_FD_193581 | JGI IMG/M metagenome (GOLD analysis project Ga0272443, IMG submission 193581) | Marine sediment archaeal communities from Little Sippewissett salt marsh, Falmouth, MA, United States - SSM-Acet-12 | ecosystem: Environmental > Aquatic > Marine > Wetlands > Sediment ...
CTCGCCGAGCCGGAGGAGATCCTCGTCCGACGTGCGTACGAGCGACTCCGGGCTTCGACCTTGGAGGACGACTAGCTCGGCTTGTGCTCCGGTACCCAGATCTCGACCGATCGAGGCAGCGTCGAGGCGTTCATCTCGACCTGATACCCGTCGATGTCGCGCACGACGTACGTCTCCGCCGCGAGATCCGTGAACGTCTGAAGCGGCGCCATGGTCGGCCACGGCGTGATCCCGTCCACGTAGTAGTGCATCGGGAAGACCACCCGAACCGACGGCAGCTGCGCGATGACTTCCATCGCCTCGGCCGCATCGATCGTGAACGCACCGCCGACCGGGAGGAAGACGACCTCGACATCACTCAACGCCTCGATCTGATCCTCCGTCAACGGCTTGCCGAGATCGGCCAGATGGGCAAACTGGATTCCACCGATTTCGAAGCTGAACAGGCAGACCCAACCCTGTCCGCCGCCGCTCTCGGTCACATGACTCGCCTCGATCGCGTGCATCTTGAACTCCGGCGTGATGATCCATGTCGCGGGAGGGATCTTCTCGCGACACCTTCCGGCATTGTCCCACAGATGGACGAGGATCGGGTCGCCCTCCACCCGATCGTTCTCGCCGAAACAGTACGGACAGTGATCGATATGCTGGTGGGTCATCAAGACAATGTCCGCCGGCACCGGCAGCCCGGGATAGGGCACATAGGTCGCGTACGGATCGATCAGAACGACCGGTCCATCGGTCGCCTGGATCGTGAAGCACGAGTGCCCGAGAAACGACACCTCGACATCTTCCGCGCCGAGCGCGAGGCCGCCGACCAGAAGGAGCAGGCCGATGACCGCCAAGATAGCTCGATTCACACCCATCACCTCCGCGCCCATTACACAGCGAGCGACCTCCTCGATCCAAGTCGCAACGATGCGACGGTCGACCGCTCGGCTATACTCGACTCCGATGAACGACCCGAAAGCGCAACAGCCGGCGGAGATTCTTCGCCGCCTCATCCAGTTCGATACGACGAATCCGCCGGGCAATGAGCGTGCCTGTATCGAGCACGTCGCCGCCCTTCTCGACGATGCAGGGATCGAATCCGTCCGGTACGCGACGTCGCCCGAGCGGCCGAACCTGATCGCACGCCTTCCCGGGCGAGGCGACGCGTCGCCCCTTCTCCTGTACGGTCACGCCGACGTCGTGACCACCGCGCACCAGGCCTGGAGTCATCCCCCGTTCGAGGCCCGCGTCGTCGACGGCTATGTCTGGGGCCGCGGCGCGCTGGACATGAAGGGCGGCCTCGCGATGATGATCTCCGCCCTGCTGCGGGCCGCTCGACACGGCATCGTCCCGGCCGGCGACATCCTGCTGTGCGTGCTCGCCGATGAAGAAGCCGGGGGCGTCGTCGGTGCGAAGCACCTCGTCGAGACGGAGCCACACCTGTTCGCCAACGTTCGATACGCAATCGGCGAGTTTGGCGGATTTCCGCTCCACGTTGCGGGGCGCACCTTCTACTTGATTCAGGTCGGCGAAAAGCACCCGTGCTGGCTCGAGACGCATCTCGCGGGGCCCGCCGGCCACGGGGCCCGCCCCCCGATGCGCAACGGGGCGATGGCCGGACTCGGCGGACTGCTGACACGCCTCGATCGCCTCCGCCTGCCGATCCACGTCACACCGATCGTCCGCGAGATGATCGAAGCGATGGCCGCCGCATTGCCGAGGCGAATGGCCTTCGTCCTCCGTCGCCTGCTCCATCCGCGCTGGACCGATCGGATTCTCTCCCGCCTCGGCGAGACCGGCCGAAACCTCGAGCCGCTATTCCGAAACACCGTCAACGCCACGATCGTTCGCGGCGGAGAGAAGCCGAACGTCATCCCGAGCGAGATCGTCGTCGGCCTCGACGCGCGGCTTCTGCCCGGCTTCACGCGGGACGACTTCCTCGCCGAGCTCCACGCGGGGCTCGGCCGGGAACTCGATGTGCAGGTTCGGCTGTACGACCCCGGTCCGAGCGAACCCGACCTCGGCTTACTCGATCGACTCGAGGATCTGCTCCGCGACGCGGAGCCCGGCGCCGTTCCGATCCCGTACCTCCTGCCGGGGTGCTCGGATGCGCGGTTCTTCTCGCGGCTCGGGATCCAGACGTACGGGTTCACCCCGATGAACCTGCCGCCGGACTTCAACTTCTTCGAGACGATCCACGCCGCGAACGAGCGCATTCCGATCGCCGCCGTCGACTTCGGAACCGATGTGTTGTATCGGTTGATCGAACGATACGGCGCTACAGGAACGGCGTGAGAAGCGACAGGATTCTCTGCAACGGAGAGACGTCCGAGACCGAGAACTGCCCAAGCGTATCCGAGTCCACATCGAGCACCGCGACGACACGGTCGCCGGAGAGAAACGGCACGACGATCTCGCTCTTCGATCGCGCGTCACAGGCATGGTGTCCGGGGAACGCATCCACATCGGGGACGACGACCGGTGCCTTCGTGCGAACGCTTTCGACGCACACACCGTGGCCCTGCAGGACCTGACAGGCGACCGGCCCCTGGTATGGCCCGACGCGCAGCCGATCGCCGTCGACGACGTAGAAGCCGGTCCAGAAGTGGTGTGGCATCTTCGCGTGCAGCACCGCGCAGATCGTCGCCATCGCGGCGATCAGGTCGGGGGAGGTCCCGTCGATCAGGTCCCGGAGCTGCTCGTAGATCCTTTCGTACCGCGCGGCCCGTCGCTCGTCCATCGTCTCCTCCTTCGATTCACCGTGTTGCCCGGCACGGTGAGAGCCCGCTTCCTCCCTAGAAATAGTCGGCGAGGAACGTCGTCGCCCGAGGAAGATCCTGGCCGGCGTACGTTGGAAGCGGCTCACAACGCCCGGCGGCGATCATTGCCTTGAAGTCGGTGAATCCGGAGAGGATGCTCGACAAGGCTCCGATCCCACAGCGCACGTCGGCCCGATCGGCGCGCTCGACGCGCAGGATCCCACGGTCGACCGTCCAGCGCCAGATCCCGGCGTTCCACGGCGCCTGCTCATCGACGACGTCGATCGATATCGACAGGTCGTCCGCGTCCACCGCCAGTCCATCCAGCGCGTCGACGGAGACCACACGGAGCATGAACTTCTCGCGGAGCTCCCACTTGTCCGGACCGTCCGTCAGGTACACCCACAGGTCGTCGTCCGGCGGGAGATCGAACCGAAGCGTCTTGACTTGATGCGACAAACGATTCAGGTATCGGAGTGCCTCCCGCTTCGCCGGCTCGTCCCGGACGAGCAACAGGTTGACCGACAGGGTCGGGTGCCACGCGTCCGCTCGTCCGGACAGGTCATATCCGATCAGCCCGACGACCTTCCCATCCCGCGCGATCTTGACGACCCCGCGCGTCGCGATGTTCGTGTGCCACGGAAGAACCCACGTGCGGGCCTCCCACTCGGCCTCCCCCCGCTGGACGAGGCTGAGTCGGGTCGCGGCCAGTTCGTTGTAGAAGGCCCGGGCCGCGTCGTCCGGAAACGGAAGATCGACCACGTTATGGGCAGGCCCCGCGTCGTCGGGCACCGACAGCCCCCCCGGTGCGATCTCCATTTCCTGCCGGCGGTCGAACAATCCCCAACCGTACTTCTCGTAGAACACGCGCCGAAACGGATCGAGGACCGAGACCGCGTGCCCCGCGTCACGCATCGTGCCGAGCGCAGCGGAGATCATCGTTCGAACCGCCCCCTTACCGCGCGCGTCGAGCCGCGAACAGAGCAGGCCGATCCCGCCCATCGGCACGACTGCACCTCGCAGATGCATCCGGAAGTCGTACAGCATGTAGACGGAGAGCAGCGTTGTGCCATCGTAGATCCCGTACAGCTGCCGACCGTGCTCGATCGATCGCTCGAGCCACTGCACCGCAGCCGCCTGATTCGGACGACGAATGACGAACGCCGCCTTCGCCAAATCAGCCACCGCATCGAGATCCGAGACCTGTCGATACTCCACGTCATACCACCTCGCGCCACGCATTCTACTCACGTCCCGGCCGACGCACGAGCGCCGATGGAACGGATCGGCTCGCGCAGCGTAGATCGGACAAGAGGTGAGACTCATGGTGCGAAAAACCGTCGTTGTCGGTCTTGCCGCGCTACTTGCGTACGGTGTCGCCGCGGCGAGCCAAGCCTTCCCGCTCGGCCTCCTTCCGACCTCGGACGAGCCGGTGGACGCGTTCGTGTGGACGATGGAGTCGACATTCGAGGTCGGCGATCCGCTCGTCATTCATCTGCGAGTCAGCCGCCCGGCGTTCGTGTACCTGTTCGATCTGCAGCCGGACGGGGTCGTCCGGCTCCTGTTTCCAAACGCGTTCTCCGCGAGCAACTACGTTCTCGGATCGCATCAGCTGCCCGATGCAGCGTACACATTGACCGCGAACCCGCCGGCCGGAATCGACGAGCTCCTGGTGTTCGCGACCACCGCGCCGCTCCCGCTCGCAGCCACCGCCCCGACCGACCCGTTCCCGATCTTCGCGGACGATCCGCAGGAGGCGATCGACACGCTGGTTACGCTGCTCGCCACGTTGGATGCGACCTCGTCGTGGGGCGTCGGCTGGACGGCGATCCAGATCGTGGGAGGAGCTTCGGAGAGCACTCCACCGGTCGAGACGATCACGATCCCGTCTCCCCCTCCCCCGCCGCCGTTCTCGGTCACTCCGGGCAGCGTATGGCACGAGAGCGGAGGCGGCTGGTCGTACGGAGTCCCTGCGGAGGGGTGGTACTGGTTCTACGATCGAGATGCCTTCTGGCACCTCTGCTGGGTGTACGGAGACTAGCGGCGATGCATCGCCCAGGCGACGATCGGATGTCGACGTGACGTCCGTGGCTCCGTCCGAGATGTTGTCGGACGCGGGGAAGCGTCTTTGCACGTCGTCTTCACTGGATCGGGCACGGTGCGCAGGACGACCAGGCTCAGCGCGAGCAGCGCCGCCGCCGCGGAGAACGCCGCCCCGTAGCCACCCCACTCGCTGAGCCAGCCGGAGCCCAGACCGGCGAGGATCCAGCCGAGACCGGCGAGCGCGTTGTACAGACCGAGCGCCGCGCCCCGGTTCTCCTCGCGCGCGAGCCGCGACGTCAGCGCGACGCCGGAGAGCTGGAAATACGACCACGTCGCGCCGTACAGCACGAAGGCCGCCACGAGGATCGCCATCGACGGAACCGCCGGTGAGGCCAACAGGTAGCCCGCCGCCCCGGCAAACAACAAGAAGCGAAGCGCCACGGCCGCCGCCTGTACCGACCGATTGCCCAGCCGCCGAATCCGTCGGGACGCCAACGGATAGGCGAAGACGATTCCGACGTGCTGGATCATGAACAACAGGAAGACCGTCGACGAGGGGAATCCAAACCGCTCGACCAGGACGAGAGGGAGCGGAATCCCGAACAGCCCCAACCCGGTGAAGGTCAGCAGCGTCGAGAGGAGAAACCGGCGGGTTCCGGGCCGGAAACCCTCTGGACGCGTCAGCAGCCGCCCGATCCGTCGCGGGTTCAACCGATGGTAGAGATGCAACGGCGCAAATCGCGCCCGCTCGACGATGAAGTTGCCCAGCGCGACGACCGCGCCGCGAAACCGTCGGTGCGTGAATCGTGCGATCGTTCGCGGCACGAAGCGAAACGCCAGAAGCGACGCCGCAAGGCTGGCAAGCCCGATCGCCACGAACAACGAGCGGATCGTCGCCGCATCCCCGATCGATCCCGAGAGGATCGCCGTCCACAGGCTGCCCAGCGCCAGTCCCGCGACCCAGCCGATCGCGCCGAACTGGTTCAAGCGTCCGATTCTCCGCTCCCACGTCTCGGGATCGCGGTTCTCGATGACGATCAGAACGGCCACCGAGGAGTTCGCGATCCAAAAGAAGTTCATCAGCATGTTGAACAACGCGAGCTGACCGAAGCTCGTCGCGAACGACATGGCAACGAAGCAGAGGCCGACGGCGGCATAGCTGAGGACGATGAACGGCTTCCGACGGTGGGCCGCATCCGACAGCCGCCCCCAGAGAAGGCTGCCGGCCACCCCGACCAGGCTGACGAGGCTCGCCAGCAGGCCGACTGCTCCGGCGGAACGCCCGTACACGTCCGCGACGGCGAGCGGGATCAGAACCGACGCCGTACCCAACACGAGGTTGGCCAGGCCGACCGCCATGTGCCACCGCTCTCCGTCTTGCCACCACGATCTCAGCGCTCTGCGCATCGGAAGCTCTCCAATAAAGCGAAGCCCCGGCCCACGAAAGGCCGGGCATGCTTCGAGAATCCGGCGAAGTATAGCGCCCGGTCCCGCCTTTTCAAGGGCCTTCGCGCCCGTTCCGTCGGGCCGCGGCCGTCACGTCGAAGCCGCGTCTATCCGACCTCCGCGTCAAACCCGACGCGAACGCCGACGACCCGCGCGCCGCAGTGATCCCCGAGGAGATCCGCGAACCGCATCGCCCATCGCTCGACCGACGGCTCGGGTTCATCGGCCGGGGCGTACAGCACCGCCACGACGTCTCGCGTCTCCGAGCCGATCTTCGTCGCCATCGAGTCCTTCACGGGGTTGCCGCACGGCGTCCACCCCTCGTCCGTTTCTCGACAAACGAGAAGCAGGTCGGCGAGATCGATGGACTGACCCGACGGATTGAACACGTACGACTCGCCGGGGCGGCCGCGGCGAAGTCGCAAGACGCGTCCCGAGAGAGCCGTATCGAAGATCGAACCGGGGAGCCCGGACTCGAGGGAGACGAGGTTGTTTACGTCGACGGGCCCGTTCACGCGTGGGAACGTCCCGCCGAGCGCGGCGCGGAGGAGGAACTCGCTCGCCGGCTTGCCGCGCCCACTCGGTTTGTACTTGCCGTATCGCAGCATCCCGCGGACCCGCCGACGCATCTCGGCCGGGACGAACTCCTCGCCGGCCGCCTGCACTCGCTCAATCACTTCGGCAAGCGCCGGGTGGGGGTCTTCCTTCGGGGTCGGCGGATCGATCCCTTCCGCCCAGATGAGCGCCGGGCGAAGCGGCGACGGATCGAGGGATGGATCGGCCCACAAGCGATACTCCGACTCTGTCACGTGAAACCTCCTCCGATGCGTCCATCATCATCCGGCGCACCCGCTTGCGTGTCAACGGCCGCCGCTCTTGCCGGGTCTTCCTCATCCACGTATCGTGTGGGCGGCCGAAATCCGGCCCGCAAAGGAGGCCTCGTTGCGCCGATTCCTGATCGATACCGACACCGCGTCCGACGATGCCGTCGCGCTCGTCATGGCCCTGAAACACCCGGATGTCCGAGTGGAAGCCATCACGGTCGTCGCGGGCAACGTCCCGCTCCCCATCGGGGTTCAGAACGCGCTGTACACCGTCGAACGCTGTGGCGCGTCGGTCCCGGTTCACGTCGGGCTCGCCGGCCCGATGCTCCGGGCGCTCCAGACGGCCCAGTTCTGCCACGGCGAAGACGGCCTGGGAGACATCGGACTTCCTCTCGCCGGACGAGTCCCCGCCAACGGACACGCGGTCGATGTGCTCCTCGACGTCTCGCGACGCGACGCCGGCGATCTCACCCTGGTCACGCTGGGGCCGTTGACGAACGTCGCGACGGCACTGCTGCGGGATCCCTCACTCTCCGAGCGGATCGCACGATGCGTGATCATGGGCGGCATCGGGTTCGGGTATGGGAATATCGTCCCGGCGGCCGAGTACAACATCTGGGTCGATCCGGAAGCGGCGAAAATCGTGTTCGAGTCGGGTCTTCCGATCGAGATGGTCGGATGGGACGTCTCGCACAAGCGGGCCACGTTCACCGCCGAAGAAGCAGACGAGCTCCGCGCCGTTTCCGAGCTTTCCGCGTTCTGCGTCGACATCCAGGCGGCCCTTCGCCGCTTCGGAATCGACTACCTGAAGCAGGACGGCTTCGATCTGCCCGATCCGATCGCGATGGCGGTCGCACTCGAACCGGATGTCGCGACCGACGTCCGGGCCCTCCGCGTCGATGTGGAGACGATCAGCGAGCTGACCCGCGGTGCCACCGTCGTCGATCACCTCCGCGTCACCGGGCGAGAGCCGAACGCAAAGGTCGTTCTCGATGCGTCGCGCGAACGATTCCTCGAGGTCCTATACGCCGCCGTCCAGGCCCCATGAGCGATCGTCGCCCCGTCATCGCCGTCGTCGGCAGCCTCAACAGCGACCTCGTCGTCGAGATGCCGAGGATGCCTGCGCCGGGCGAGACGCGAGCCGGGCGAACCGCATCGTTTTACCCCGGCGGCAAAGGGGCAAACCAGGCGGTCGCGGCCGCCCGCTGGGACGCCGATGTTCGGCTGTTCGGCAAGGTCGGAGACGATCCGTTCGGGCGCCGGCTCCTCGACGGCCTCCGCGCGGACGACGTGAACGTCGAAGCCGTCGAGATCGAAGCGGGGATCCCGTCCGGCCTCGCCTCGATCTGGGTCGACGATGCCGGAGCGAACGCGATCGCGGTCGTCGCGGGCGCCAACGCACGCATCGACCCGGACTACATCGCGCGGCACATCGACCGGATCGCGCGGGCCGACGTCGTGCTGCTCCAACTGGAGATCCCGATCGACACGGTCGCTGCGTTGCTCGACGCGCTGCCGCCGTCGTCGCCCCGAGTGATCCTCGATCCGGCTCCGGCGCATGATCTGTCTTCGCTGCCGCTGGCCCGGGTCGACATCCTGACGCCAAACGAGCACGAGCTGCGAGCGATCACCGGCCGCGACGGGATCGAACAGGGAGCGCGCGACCTCCTCGATGCCGGCGCGCGGACCGTTCTCTGCACGCTCGGCTCGCATGGCGCCGCACGGTTCTCGCCGGACGGGCCGGCGGCTTCCTTCCCGGCGCCTATGGTCGACGTCGTCGATACAACGGCCGCCGGCGATGCGTTCAACGGCGCGCTCGCCTGGGCGCTGCCGAACCACCCGCTCGAGGAGGCCATCCCGCTCGCCGTCGCCGCCGGCGCACTGGCCACCACGGTCCGCGGCGCTCAGCCGTCGTTGCCGACGGGCGGGGCCGTGCGGTCATCCATCGCGTCGCACCGCGCCGCCTGAACGAGGAATCCAAGGGCCCGGGAACCGGCCCCGGGCGGACGGAGAACGATACGGCACGGAGCGCATCCACGAGCCGACTTGAGCTCTAGTGCGCCGTCAGAAGGACCCGAATGACGCCACGTCCGTCGGTCATCGGCTCGAGCGCCTTGCCGACGAGCGCGCACGGACACGGCCCCGGATCATCCCAACGCATCGCATGGCCGGGCGTCGACGACGTCACGAGAAGATCGCCGGGTTCGATGGAACCGCCCTCGTCGGTGACCCATGTCGGAACGATCCCCACCAGCGCCAACAGCGCCCGCTTCTCCGCCATCGTCGAACGCCCCAAGACGAGACCCGGCTCGGTCGAGATCACGCCGCCGACCGACATCGAGCAGGCGCCGCTCGACAGCCTGTACGCACTGGGATTCACGGGATCGAGTTCGACGACCGAACCGACGGTGACCGCCTCCGAAACCGGCACCCACTCCGCGACATCTCCGGCGACGGTCTCGAACGCGTCGGCATACACCGTTCCATCGGCGAGCATCGCCCCCTCCGCCGTCACCCGGAACACGGCCGCCGTGGGTGACGGTGCTCGGCCGGTCCCCTGGATTGTGAAATCGTAGGGGTTCTCGGTCAGATCGGTGTTCGGGATCGTGATCGACGCCATCCGAAGGCCGGTCACGCTCGGAGCGAACTCGACGGTGAACGTCGTCGATCCGCTCGGTGGGATCGACGTACTGGCAGGCTGACTCGACACGGTGAAGTCGGCCGTGTGCGGTCCCAAGACCTGGACCGTTGGCGTGCCGGTGAGCTGCAACGTCTCGTCTCCGACGTTGTGGATCGTGAACGTGTGAGAGACGGCCGCCCCCGGCTCCACGTCGCCAAAGTCCGTGTCATCGGCCTCGCTCGGCGACGAATCTCCGTCCGGGATCGATACCGTCTGTCCCCGAACGTCGATCTCCGGCTCGGCGAGCGTCAGCACCGTGATCCCGAGATGCAGTCCGGAGAAGCTGCCCGCGGTGTAGGTACCGCCCCACAGCATCGTGTGGACGTTGTAGTCCCACGTGTTGTGGATGTAGATCGTCTCCGGGCTGGTCGCGTCGTTGTAGCCGATGCCGACCATCGTATGGCCCACGACGTGGATCATCACCGGCCGTCCGGCGTCGATCTCCGCCTTGTAGTCGGCAAACGTCGCGCCCTGGGTCGCCGGTTCGTACTCGGTCCCTTCTCCATCCCAGTCGTACCCGAGCAGCACACGGTTGTACCGATCAACAACGGCGTACCCCCGTGACTCGCAGAACAGCTCGAAGCCGTACCCGCCATCATCCGGGTCCATTCCGGCGTATTTCGCCCCTCCCGTGTAGTAGTAGAAGCTGGTTGCGCCGTCCTCGTTGTAGTAGGGGTCGGATGCCTGGTTCGTCCGCATGAAATCCGCGGTGCAGTCGCCAAGAGTATGCTCGGTCCAATACGGATCGCTCGGATCGTCCGGATCATCTACGAACGGGTCCGGGCCTTCGTCGCCATAGCAGACCCAGTAGTCGTCGACGTGGCCGTTTGTCGTTCGACCGTCAAGCCCGTTCTGCGTTGCGCTCAACGGGCACCGGTGCCTCGTCGCGTCGCAGCCGTCGATCCAATCGGACCAAGCGCTGTTGTTGAGCGGCATGACGCCGCCGTTCGTCGGCCCGGCATACATGTTCCAGTAGCCGGCCCGATCGTAGTATCCGGCGATCATCGCCGCCGACGTCGCCGAGCACCCGAAGGACCAGTTGAACGCGGGGACATCGAAGACCGCGTTGACCGCCCCGTCTTCGCTCGGCAGCGGCAGCGCCATCGTCGTCGGTCGGTATCTCCCCGGCGGCTCCGGCGGCCCGTTGATGACGACCTTCCCGAGGATCTCTCCGTTCACCTCGGTCGTCCCCACGGCGAAGTACGGGCTGACCTGGATCACATCGATACCGATCGGCGGCTCCGCGGCCCGCGCGCCGCCCGAGAACAGCAACAAGGAGATCCCCAGCGCGAGCCCGGACCGGCGCGCGCACGACCGCCAAATCGCGCGAGTCCTCATCGTCCTTTCCCGCGGCTCCCACTTCCCGTTGACCTCTGGATGCATGATCTCATGCTAGCCGAGCCCCCGATGGCCGGCAACCGATCGAACGGTGGCTCTCCGCCGGATCCTGCCGGTAGAAGCCGCACAGCTCGGCATACAGCTCCGGGTGCCTTGCCCTCAACCCACGCGGCTGCGAGAAGAAGCATTCCGTCGCGACCGCGAAGAACTCCGCCGGGTTCGTGGCGCCGTACCGATCGAGCAACGTCTGTCGGCCGAGCGCCGTATCCCGCCGGAGCCGCTCGTACTCGCCTCCGAGGACACGGGCCCATGCGACGTACCGAGATCGGTCGGCAAGCACCGGCGTCCCGTCGACCTGCCCGTCCTGGGCGTCGAGCTGATGGGCGAACTCGTGCAGAACGACGTTTCGACAGTCGCCGAGATCCGAAGCGGCCGCCTCCACGGCGTCCCACGCGAGGACGATAGCCCCCCGCGTCGATGACTCGCCCCGCCGCGGTTCCGACCGCTCGGTCACGAGGCCGATCGGATCGCGGACCGTCCGCTCGGCGACGTACGTCCCCGGATAGACGATGATCGTATACAGGCCGGGATAGATGTCGGTCGAACGGTGCAACAGCAGGACACACGCATGTGCGGCGATCGTCACCCGAATCTCATCGGTGATCCGAAGCCCGGCCGCCCCCTCGAACCGCTTCTCGGCCAGGAAGACGAGGATGTGCCCCCGCAGCTCGACGCGATCCGCCTCCGGCAACCGCCGATCGATCGGCACATTGCGCTCGACGATGGCCTCCCACGCGGACGGAAACGGTCGAGCGCGCTGCCGGGCCCTTCGGCGTCTACGGAGCCAGGCTCGCAATCGCCCTCCCTTGTGCGTTTCGACGCGTCGAACCGTGAAGGCGCCCGTCGGTGTTCTCGACGCGGTGCGTCACGCCTCGCCGCCGAACTGCACCTGCGGGACCGCTCGCTCCGCATCGTCGATCTCGAAGAAGGTCTCCGGCCGGAAGCCGAACGTCGACGCAATCAGGTTCGACGGGAAGACCTCGATTCGGGTGTTCAGATCGCGTACGTTGCCGTTGTAGAACCGACGCGCCGCCTGAATCCGATCCTCGGTCACCGTCAGCTCGTTCTGCAGGCGGAGGAAGTTCTCGTTCGCCTTCAGCTCCGGATACGCCTCGACCACGGCGAACAGCTGTCGCAGTGCCCCAACGAGGACGTTCTCGTCGAGAGCCTGCTGTTCCGGCGATCCGGTCGATGCGACCGCCGTCGTGCGCGCCTCGATCACCGCCTCCAGGGTTTCCCGCTCGTGCGACGCGTACCCCCGGACGGTCTCGACGAGATTCGGGATCAGATCGTACCGTCGCTTCAGCTCCGTGTCGATCGCCGACCAGCTCTCGCGAACGTGCTGGCGAAGGCGCACGAGCGTGTTGTAGGTCCCGACCCCGTACAGCAGCACGAGCGCGACCACTCCGATCACGACATAAACGATGATCATTGCGATGTCCTTTCTCTCCGTTGTTGTCGAACGACGTACTCCGGCAGCCGATCGAAGATCCCCTCCAACACGCCGATCGCCGACTCGAACGTCTCGACGCTGAATCGGCGATTGCGCCACGCGATCGCGCATCGAACGTCGAACTCGATCGAGAAGCGCGGCACCGACAGGAGGTACTCCATCGTCCGCTGATGCAGCACGTCGTACGCCCAGCGTTTGTCCTTCGCCTTGACGTGGAACGCACGGCTGAACTCGGCCGACTCGAAATCGATGTCGTCGACCCCGAAGAACTCGGTGACCCGGTCGAAGACGTTCTCCGATCGAATCCGTAGCGGTTGCAGCGGGACACCGCTCTGCAGGACCACCGCCGAGAAGTAGTGGGTCGATCGATTCTTTCCCGACCCCGTCACGTAGCGGTAGTCGAACGCGGTCACGTGCCGCCCGTTCCAATCGCCCTCCGCGATATTCGACGCCGCCCGGCTGTGGCCGCGCCGGAGGCAGCCGAACGAGCGGTATCGCTCGTCGAAGGAGCCGTCCCGCGTCGGACGAAACGACAGCCCCCGCCCCGCGGCCCACGCCGACAGCTCCTTCCGTCGCTTGGCACTGAACCAGAACGCAACCCCGATCAGAACCAGGACGATGATGACGATCGCGAAGGTCGGCACCTGTTGCTCCCTCCCATCCTTGCCCTCTGCCGTTCGAAGCCTACGTCAGGACCTCCACGCCGCGGTCTCGCAACCGATCGATCACCGCCGAAGCAGCCGATCCCGCCCCGAGATGAAGCGGCGTATCGCGCAGGTCGACATGCTCCAGATCGAGGAGATCGACTAGAATCGAGATGTCCGATACGTCGGTCGCGGACAGATCGAGCCGCCGAAGCTGCCCGAGGATCCGTAGCGGCCCGATCTCGTCGACCGGATTGCCGGCGAGGTCGAGTTCTTCGAGCCGCTCGAGGGTTGCGATCGCCGTCACGTCATCGATGTCGTTGTCGGCGATCCGCAGCACTTCGAGTTCGTCGATCGTCGCGATCACACCGATGTCGCCGAGATCGCATCCGACGACCTCGATCTCAACCAGGTCGCGGAACGCGAGGAAGATCCCCAAGTCGGTGAGGTCGACCCGCACGAATCCCAGGGCACGGAGTTGCTCGAGGCCGCTCAGCGGCGCAAGGTCAGGAAGCGTCATATCCTCCATCCCGAAGCGGGTCAGCCGCGGTGCGGCGTCGACGATCGGAACGAGGCTGTCGACCGTCATGCTATCCAGACGAAGGCTCGTCACCGTATCGACCCAACGCAGCGGACTGAAGTCGACGACGTCGGTTCCGATCAACTCGACCGATTCCAGCCGATGCATTCGCCCGAGCGCCGACAGATCGAACGGTCCGTCGCATTCGACGCTCAGCCACCGCAGAGCCTCCAGGGCCTGGATCGGCGACAGATCGGTGTTCGCGGCACAACGAATCCGGAGATCCTCGAGTCGCGTCATCTTGCGTAGGGGCTCGAGATCCTCAATCGCCGCATCTCCGAGATCGAGTTGTCCCAGGAAGACGAGTCCCTCGAGCGGAGCGATGTCAACGATCGCGTTTCCGCCGAGAGTCAACACGATCAACTCATGCACCGAGCGAAGCGGCGACAGGTCTTCGATCTCGTTGCCATCGAGGTAGACGCGCTGCAGGACATCCAGATCCGTTAGCGGAGACAGGTCATCGATCGCATTGTCCCGCAAGTCGACATCCCGCAGCGACGAGCAGTGACCAATTCCCGTCAGATCGCCGATCTCCCGTCCGCTCGCATTCAGCACCGTCAGCCACGACACGTCATAGTCGTACAACGTACCCGATCGCTTGAAGACCGCATTTCGAACGGCCGTTTCCAACCCATCGTCGGCAAAGGTCACCGTCCGTTGTGCAACCGCCGCCCCTCCAAGCACGAGAAGCAGCACCGCCACGCTCGCCAAGACCCATCGCCGTCTTGTCACATCCACCACCTCGCTGTTCATTTCGGCCACCCATTACACCACACGCATCGCGCAGGGAGCAACCCGGCCGGATCCGCAGTACCTACACCCAACGCATCGGAAGGTCACGTCGCGCCCGACGGGCCGCCGATCCGGCACACGGTCGAGCGGGCGACACGGTCTGCGATCCTCG
>Ga0272443_10004660_pt1 | contig 14721 bp, 11 predicted proteins | sample SSMAcet12_FD_193581 | JGI IMG/M metagenome (GOLD analysis project Ga0272443, IMG submission 193581) | Marine sediment archaeal communities from Little Sippewissett salt marsh, Falmouth, MA, United States - SSM-Acet-12 | ecosystem: Environmental > Aquatic > Marine > Wetlands > Sediment ...
TGCGCCAAACCGAACCACGGCGGGCTCGGGCTCTGTATCAGGCCTTGCAACGCGTGGAACTGATTCGCGCCGAGGGCGTGATCATGATGATGCCTTTCGATATGGTGCTCCGCTAAGAGTCTTCATCACAATGGCTGGGGTAGAGATGCACGGCGTTGGGTTCCCGCAAACGGAGGAATCGGTTCATGGCCGATTTGATCACGGTATACCAGGCACGTCCGAATGAAGTGGCACGCATCGTAGGGCTCCTGGAGAGCCGCCATCTGCACCCGGTGGTCGGTGACGACCCCGAGCGCATGACGAGTTACCGGGAGCAGGCCCATCTCATACGGATCGCCGTGCCGGCCGTCGAGCGGGACATGGCGGTCGGCATTCTGGCCGAGACCGAGCATCGCGACGTAGCGCGCCTGTCCCATCTTGTCAACGTGACCAACCGGGCGGTGCTGTTTGTGGTGGTGGCCCTGGCCTTTGTGGCCGTCGTCGGTTTCCTGGACGCCAAGGGCAAATGGTTTGCCCTGACCTGGATCGTTCTGTGCCTGATCGCGGCCATAGCCCTCATCCGTTGGGCCTGGGCCCGCAAGCCCGAGGAATGAAACCGTGTCTGCCTTCTGATTCTACGTATGAGGACGAATGTGTTCTCTCTTGCTTCGGGTCACCATCCCGAGGATAATCGTTTCGACCGAAGCGGAGAGTCACGAACACGGTACCGTCACCATATTGAAGAGAGAAAGACGCATGACTGAGCGGCATGGCTGTGACGAGAAGGACGTGGGGCATTACACATGCCGGCGCACGAACGAGAAGATCGTGGTCGATGGCCGGCTTTCCGAAGGCGCGTGGCAGCGGGCGGCGAAGTCGCCGCGTTTCGTCGATATGGTGACCGGCGTTCCCGGGTTTCTGGACACGCGCATGGCGGCGCTCTGGGACGATGAGAATTTGTACGTCGGCTTCTGGATCGAGGAACCCGACGTCCGGGCGGATTTCACCGAACGCGACTCGCCCATCTACTTCGAGAACGATGTGGAAGTCTTCATCGCGGGGCCCGACTGCTACTATGAATTTCAGATCAACGCCCGCGGGACCATCTACGAGGTCTTCTACATCTGGCAGGACGCGTATCAGAAGGGCGGCGACTTCGACAAGCCCCAATTCGACCTGCTGACGCGGACGGTCGACGTGCTCGGTGGCTTTCAGGATGAGTTGCGCTATCACAAGCACCCGCGCGGCCGGCGGTGGGCGTTTATGGACTGGGATTTCCCCGGACTACAGAGCGCCGTGCACGTCGATGGCAAACTGAACGACAGCGCCACCGTCGACCGGGGCTGGACGGTTGAACTGGCCTTTCCGTGGGCGGGGATGCAGACCTTGGCCCAGGGGCGCAGCCTGCCTCCCAGGGACGGCGATATCTGGCGGATGGACTTTTCCCGTTTCGAAGCGCTGCGCTACAACAAGCGACTGACCGATCCTTCCGTCGGCTGGTCGTTCAACACGCACGGCGTCTACGATTCGCACATTCCCGAATGCTTCACTTACGTCCACTTCTCCGAAGAGACGGCGTAGTCCAGTTTGGTACGAGAGTCCTGTCGCAGTACCTCACAAAGCACGCATGAAGGCCACCAGGTCTTGCTTCTCCTTTTCCGTCAGCTTCGTTCCCATCAGGAGGTTGAAGAACTCCACCGTATCTTCCAGGGTCAGGAGCCGGCCGTCGTGCAGATAGGGCGGGGAATCCTTGATCCCGCGCAGCGGAAACGTCTTGATGGGCCCATCCGCGCTGGCGTAGCGCCCGTTGACCATTTGCGGTTTGTAGAAGCGCTCGGCCTTCATGTTGTGCATCAGATTGTCGGTGTAATACGGCGACGCGTGACATTCGGCGCACATGCCCTTGTTGAAGAACACATCCTGACCGTTGAGTTCGGCAGCGGTGGCCTTGGCCGGATCGAGCTTGCCCAGAATATTGAGCTTGGGGGCCGGCGGGAAGTCCAGCAGTGCTTGAAACTCGGCCATGAAGTGGACCTGGCTACCTCGCTCGAGCACATTGACGCCTTTCTTGGTGGCGATGACGGGGTCGCCGTCGAAGTAGGCGGCGCGCTGTTCGAATTCGGTGAAGTCTTCCACGCTCTTGAGTGCTCGTTGTGAGCCGAAGAGTCGTTGGATATTGACGCCGCGCAGCGGTGGCGTGTCCAGACGATGCCGATAGGGCTGCGGGCGAATATCGCCGACCAGGTGGGTCGCGGCGTCCGTATGTCCGTTCGAATGGCAGTCGAAGCAGGTCACGCCGCGATGCGGACGGGCCGAACGTCGATCTTCCGTCTGGTTGAACTGCTGCTGCGGAAACGGCGTGACCAGCAGCCGCAACCCTTCCAGTTGCTTGGGATTCAGGATGCCGTTGAACAGCTCGTAGTAATTGTCGATCGTCACCAGCTTGCCCTGCGACACGTCGCCCAGGTCCGGACGCGTCGTCAGGTAGATCGGGGCCGGAAACTCGGGTAGAAAATGGTCGGGCAAATCGAAGTCGAGATCGAACCGGGTCAGATCGCGCTCCTCCTGGCGCTTGACCTCATCGATCACGAACTGCGGAAACAGCATGCCCCCTTCGTTGTGATGGGGATGAGGCAGGGGCAAGAAGCCCTTGGGGAACAAACCCTGGCTGCGGATTTGTCCGGGCGTCATCTCCGCCAATTCCTGCCAGGTCGTTCCGGGCGGCAGTTTCACCCGCACACCGGCCTGAACGGCTTTGCCGCCGGACATGGTCACCCCCGCGGCCGGACGGTCGCTCAGATCGTACCGCTCGGCCAGCAGCGCCTTCTGACGCTGCGCGATGTCGGGTTTGGCCGCCTCCATCTCCGCTTTCGTGGTGGCAAAATCTTTCGTCACCGCCACCGGCGCATAGCTGGTCGCGCCGCGCTCCTGGACCTGGGCGACGGCCAAGCCGATCCCGACCAGAACGAGTACAGACATCGCCCCCAGCCATGCAATTCTGGATCTCTTTCGCTTCATCTTCGCACTCCCTTCTGCGGCGTCGAGCATCCGCTGCCCTTGGTATGAAACGAACCCCTTTGTCAATCGCTACCATCGATCAATGTATCTCGGGGCCGGTCGCACGCAAACACTTTTCCGGCGGATTTGTGGGCCTGGATTATCTTTTTATAGGCCTGTTTTCCGGGTGGTTTAATTGCCTTTTTGCGTCCATGGAAAGGCGATGCGACCAGGTTTCTCTTGTCGTTCGGCGCCGGCACGGGTACGCTCGCGTCTCGCGCACACGAGAGTCTTTGAGATCGACGTCAGGCGTTATGCCGCGGCGATGTATGGCGGGGCGATGTATGCAGAATCTGAGAAGATATGGCAACAAACCATTCCGCGTGGCGGTCATCCATGGCGGTCCGGGAGCGGCCGGCGAGATGGCCCCGGTGGCGCGCGAACTGGCGTCGCAGCGGGGCATGCTGGAGCCGCTCCAGAGCGCGACTTCGGTCGCCGGGCAAATCGATGAGCTGAAAACCGTGCTGGAAACAGACGCCGATCTGCCGGTCACCCTGATCGGGTATTCCTGGGGCGCCTGGCTCGGCACTCTCTGTGCGGCGCACCATCCCGCGTTGGTGCAGAAACTGATTCTCGTTTCCAGCGGTCCCTTCGAGGAGAGATACACCGCGGGCATTCAGACAACTCGACTCAGTCGCCTTAGCGAGAGCGAACGGTGCGAGATGGATGCGCTGATGGAAGCCATGAAGGACCCGGCCGTTTCCGACAAAGACGCGCTGCTGGCTCGGTTTGGCAAGCTGTTTACCAGGGCCGATGCCTGCGACCCGGCGCCCTTGGACGACGAAGCACCGCAGGTGTGCTGGGATATCCATACCCGCGTCTGGCGGGAGGCGGCCCAACTGCGCAGCAGCGGCAAGCTCCTCGCGCTGGCCGCGCGGATCGCGTGCCCCGTGTTGGCCGTTCACGGCGACTACGATCCGCATCCGGCCGCCGGGGTGCGCGAGCCCCTGGCGGCGGCGCTGGAGGATTTCCAGTTCGTCCTGCTGAAGCACTGCGGCCACAAACCCTGGATCGAAAAGCAGGCGGCGGGCCTTTTCTACAATGTCCTTAGAGATGCCTTGCCTTAGAACGCCCCGGCATCCAGTCGGGTCTTGCGCAGGGGTTTGCGTCCGAGAATCGATAGGTCCTATGGGTTTGTCGGCTCGATGGCGAGCGCCGTCAGGGTTCAAACGTCCTTTTGGCACCGATTCACGCCACAAAAGAGCGAAAATTGCCCCGTGACACTGTAGATTCCGGGCTTGTGCGTCGATGAGTGTCTCTAGATTTTGACGAAGACGCCGCGCCGGTACGGGATTTGAAGCCAGTCCTGTTCCTGCCGGCACCTAGGGATGGAGAGTATCTATGGCAACAGTGTTGGCTCTGAGAGATGTTTTGCTGGACAGCGCGAAGGAAATCTTCGAGTCCATGATCTTTATGACGGTAGCGGAAGTCGAAGACGCGACGCCCGACGATGCGGAGGCCATGCTGTTGGCGACCATCACGTTCACCGGAAGTCTCGAAGGGGGCCTGACCATCTGCTGCCCTCTGATCACCGCTCAGGCCGTGGCGGCCAGCATGCTTTGTATGGATTCCCCGGACGAGTTGGGCGATGAAGATACCAGCGACGCAATCGGTGAAGTGGCGAACCTGCTCATGGGAGCGGTCAAGACCCGCCTCCAGGACGATATCCCCGACCTCTCCATCTCCATTCCCTCGGTGGTTCAAGGCCGACAGCTCTTCAGTCGTCTCAGCGACGGGACAGAGAAGATCGACGTCGACGTAGCGCTGGCCGACGAGCACCGTGCGACTTTCTCACTCCTTTACCGCGAGGGCGGAGTGATCTCGGGTGACGGTGCATAGCTGCGACGGTAGCCTTCATCCAGGAGATCGGCCTTCAACGCTGCGACGGCAGCCTGAGCATGCTGTGAAAACGTGCTGTAGGTATCCGTCAGGGCAGACCCCACGATAGCTCCCGTCTCGCTGTCGACGATCCGGACGCGCAGTTTCATCGGATTCCCGGGACGATCTTCATTCTCGTAATAGTCGCACATGATCAGTGCTTCGACTCCCAGGATCTTCTTGAGCTTGGCGCGGGTACGGTCATCGAGCCTGCCCTGGAGCAGATCCTGTTCACCGATGATTTCGGCCAGACGGCTTCTCTCAACAAACGTAATAGGCCTGCTGATGAACGTCTTGATATAGGCGGCCATGAAGATTTGTTCGTTCTCCGGATCGAGGCCGATCACGGCCAGACGTTCGTAGGTGAGCAGTTCGGGTTTGGTGAATACCGCTCGTGCCTGGCCTTCACAACCGGCCAGCAACACCGCCCCGAGCCCCACTAACGCCGCGAAGATGACCGCCGTTGCTCTGCCTCGTATCCCCATTGTCGCCACTCCTTGACAAATCCTCACGCGATCCTTGCCGGGCCGAAGGCGGAGAAGATCTCAGGGGAGCATCCAATCCGACCCCGGCTCTCAATCATCTTATCGTCGCCGGGGGATTCTTCAAGAGTCCCATTTTCGATTCCGGCCCCGCCTCCGCGCGCCGCGCGGAGCAGACGCGGCCGGATAACGACGCTGGCAGAAGAAGCCATCACACGGTAAGATGACCCCGGCTGCCGCCGGTACGTGCAGATGCCGGCGGTCTGATGGAATCCTGGAGGGACGACCGGATGCGTATTGGCATTGTCTCAGATACCCACGATGACCAGCATAAGGTGCGCCAAGCCATCGAGATTTTTAACGCTCAGGGTCTCGAGTGCGTCTTGCACGCGGGCGATATCACGGGGGCGTCCACGATCTCTCTGTTCGGCAAATTGTCCGGTGCTCAGCTCATTGCGGTCTACGGCAACTGCGACAGCGAACGGCTGTCGCTGCGGTCGGCTGTCGAAGCGGTCGGAGGCCAGATCCACGACCGGGTGTACACCGGGCAAATCGACGGCCGGGCGATCTACATGACCCACGTCCCGCACGGGATCGAGCAGGTGGTCCATAGCGAGAAATACGACCTCGTCGTCTACGGGCACACCCATCAGCAGGATATTCGCCGTATCGGCAAGACGCTGATCGTCAATCCCGGCGCGGCGCGGAACTGGATGGGGACCTCCGAGGTGGTCATCGTCGATTTGGCCGACATGACGACGACCACGGAGTTGCTGAAATGAAACTAAGGATTAGAACAAGGAGCGGTTTGCGGATGAAGTGTGTTGAACGGTATGGTTGTTGCTCCCGTTCGCTGGCGGTGGCCAGTGTACTGGTTCTGTCCGTACTCGCAGGGTTGTCGACCGGGGCGCAGGCCGACCGCGGTCCCGTGCCGCCCCTGGTTTCGGAGGTGGCCCCCGGCATCTGGCGCATCCGCTTCGGGACGCCGGAGCGTTTTGTCCCCACTGCTTTTCGCGAACGGGAGCCGATGATACGGGAGATCGGTGCGTTGGCCGGCCCGGGGGAGCCGCCTTTCGCTCTGGATACGATTCGCTGCCAACGGCTCTCGGGCCGACTGGCGGTTTACATTCCTTGCGACGAATCCGAAGACGAGATTTATGGATTCGGGCTCGATCCGCGCGCTTATCGCCAGAAGGGCCTCCGCAAGCGTTTGACCGTCTGTACCGGGGTCATCACCAAGACCGGAGCCAGTCATGGGCCGGTCCCGTTCTATGTCAGCACGAAGGGGTACGGCGTGTGGGTCGACACGGCGCGCGTTCCCTATGTGCACGTGGCCCGTTTGACGCCCAAGGCGGCCGTCGTTCGGCCGTCACGAAGTGACGCAAGTGATCTCCAGACGTCGGTGTCCGGGCTGTACGCGGCGCAGCAGGCCACCGGCCGGACCGAGGTAGTGTTTGACATTCCCGCGGCGCCCGGTGTGGACGTGTTCGTCTTTGGCGGGCCGACCTTGCGCGAGGCCGTCCAACGCTATAACCTGTTCTCCGGCGGTGGCTGTGTGCCACCCTTGTGGGGACTGGGGCTGAAGTATCGCACCTACACGGCCGGAACGCACGAGACCGTGATGGACGTGGCCGAAACGTTGCGCCGTCAGCAGGTGCCATGCGACGTGATCGGCCTGGAGCCGGGCTGGCAGACACACGCCTATTCCTGTTCGCTGGTTTGGTCCGATGAGCGCTTTCCCAACCACCAGCAATTCGTCGATCGACTCCGGGGCATGGGGTACCATCTCAATCTGTGGGAGCACGCGTACATTCACCCTACTTCACCGCTCTTCGATCCGCTGAAGGAGCGGTCGGGCGACTTCCTCGTTTGGGGTGGGCTCGTCGTGGACTTTGCCGACCCTGAGGCCTTCGACGTGTTCGCTCGCTACCACGACACGGAACTGGTCCAGAAGGGCATTTCAGGTTTCAAGGCCGATGAATGTGACCGCCAGCCGATCACCGACAGTACGCCGTTCAACTACCCGTATTGCTCGCTGTTCCCGTCGGGCATCGACGGTGAACAGATGACCCAACTGTACGGCTACCTCTATCAGCGCAGTATCTACTCCGTGTTCAAGAAGCACAACCGGCGCACCTGGGGCGACGTGCGCGCCACCGCCTCGCTGGCGGCGCCCTTGCCTTTCAATCTCTACAGCGACGCGTATACGCAGAGTGAGTATCTCCGCCAACTCCTCAATGCGTCCTATACAGGGCTGCTCTGGTCGCCCGAGGTGCGCGAAGCGCCCACGCTGGAGGAACTGCTCAGTCGTATCGGCATGGCGATCTTCGCCCCGCAGGCTTGTCTGAATCCGTGGTTCGTGCCCAATCCGATCTGGACCCAGTTCGACCGTGTCAAGAACAAACAGAATATCCTGTTGCCCGAGGCCGAGCAGGAGGTGGTAATCGCCCGGGTGCGCGACCTCGTGAACCTGCGCATGAGCCTGCTGCCGTACTTCTACTCTGCCTTCTATCGTTATCGCTACGAGGGCCTGCCGCCCACGCGGGCGCTGCCGCTTGAGTTTCCCGGGGATGTCCGCGTGCGTACGATTGAGGATGCGTATCTCTTTGGCGATGCCCTGCTGGTGGCCCCCATCCTGGGCCGTGCCGATTCGCGCGAACTCTATCTGCCGGCCGGTTGCGACTGGATCGATTTCTATACGAACGCTCACTACGCCGGAGGGCAAGTCTACCAGGTCAAGGCCGCGCCAGGCCAAGTCCCTCTCTTCGTCAAGGCCAACACCATTCTGCCGGTGGCGGCGCCGGTACCGTTCGTCGCGGATGACACGGTGTTTGAGATTACCGCCCGCGTCTACGGCGACGCCCCCGCGCCGTTTACCTTGTTCGAGGACGACGGCGTCAGTTTCGACTTCGAGAAGGGGCACTTCAACAAGGTGGTCCTTTCCTGGCAGGACGGACGAGGACGCGTCGAACGCACGGGCGAATTCGCCGGCCGTCGTTACCGCGTGGTCGGTTGGGAGAAGGTCACGTTATCCCGAGCGTCCGGTTCGGCCTCGGCCCAAGCGAGCACCCAGTGACGCGTCAGCGCTTCACCTCATAGTAGTACGTCGCGTAGCGGCCGTCGATGCGAATGGTGTTGTCGGTATGCTCGAGCAGGCGATCTGTGGGCACGCCGTAAACGTCAACCGCTTTGGCCGATGTGATGGGCGCTCCCTTGAGCACGATCGTCGCCTGGACCGGTTCGAGCAGCAGAGGAGGTCCCCCGGTATCGAGCAGTTCCGTCCCGTCGGCGTTGTAGATCGTGCCGTACTGCTTGTCGCGGGCCAGCGCCGTGATCAGAATGTGCGCCGATTCGACCAGCGGGCGATTGTCCAAAGGCGTCAACAGCAGGCTGACGAACGGCGTGTCGATGTTCTCTATCGTTGCGCCCGGTAGCTCGTAGGATTTGCCGGCCGCGAAGCCGACCAAGCCCTGGGTCTTATCGGATTGGACCAGAACGACCTGCCTGGCATAGTCCCAGACCAGTTGCCCCGTGTTGCTGCGCACCGTCCGGATGCGCGAGTTCCACCAATCGGACAGCGCGGGCAGATAGGACGGTTCCAGTCCGTTGTCGATCTTGAGCGTCACGCGCCCGGCCGCCAGCGCCTCGACGGGGGTCTGGCCCTGACTGAGCAGATCGTTCTCGTCGTATTTTCCCTCGCCTTGCGTCTTGGCCAGCGCATCGATTCCGGAGAACGCCTCGTCGGTAGGCAAGCGTCGCGCCGCTACCAGAGGGCCTTCGTCGAAGTGACCCTGATAGATCGCGTAAGCCAGCGCCGGGAATTGTCCGAGGTAGTGAGGCGTTTCGGTGACGTATGAACTCATGCTGGGCCAGCCGTTACCCATGTAGCTGCGCGAGCCGGCGAAGTGGTAGGACGCGTCCCAGCCCTGGAGACCCATACCGTAGAACGCCATCAGCGGGGCGATTTCCGCCTTCCACTGGTTGGGCGGTTTCTGCGTCCATTCGGTCATGATGAAGGGTTTGTCCTCGACCTGCCACAGGCCGCTGGAGAGAATCCCCCGGCCGGGCCGGCTCAGGTGCGTGTCGTTGCTGACGGCGCCGGTGGTGATGCCGTGGCCGCCCGCGCCACCGCCCGAATAGTTGTGACGGTCGATGGCGTCGCCCGCATCGTCGGTCCAGAGGTTGGCCGCCTCGGCCGCGGCGCCGCCCGCCTTCCAGGCCGTGCTGACCACGACGGCTTCATAACCCAGATCGCGCAGACGCTGTTCGTACGTGGCATAGGTTTGGCGCTGCATCTCGGCCAGGAACCGGATAAAGTCACCCATACGTTTCCGCTCGGCATTCTTGTTCCAGCGCGGGCCGTCCGCCTCCATCTCCCAGGCGGCGTAGATGTACATACTCGTTTCATTCACCGAATCGGGCCGGCTGCGCACCGAGCCATCGCTGTTATTCGATGAAGATGTTCTAAGGCCCGCACCCCAGGCATTGGCCAAAGCCTGGTCGTTGCCGTACCGGTCCTTGACCCATTGTTGCCACATTTGCTTGAGTCGCGCGGCGTGGTGCGGATGCGACTGGCCCCGCACGAACGACTCGCCCAGCGGGTTGTGGAAGAAGACGCTGTCTTCGTTGCGGGCTTCCACGATGGCCAGTGCCGGATCGTCCTTGTAGGCGAGTCCGGTATAGGGATTGACGTGGTCGAGCAGCAGGCGGGCATACTGCCATTGCGAATCCTGATACTCCTCGATAAAGGTCGCCATGCCGTAGGTGTCTTTGCCGGCGCCGCGGCTGGGCAGTTCGTTGTACAGGGCCGGGTCGATGCCCTGATCGGGCAACACCACGTGATGGTAGAAGATCGACCAGGTCATGTAGATGCCGTTCTCTTTGAGGATGCTGAACCAGCGATCGAACGTGTCGAGTCTCTCGGCGTCGAAATGGCGCTGTCCCGGACCGCCCTGCAACGAACCCAGCACGCTTTCCGCCGGGTGTTGTCTGATCATGTTGATGCCGTGCTTGGCATAGAACCGCGCTTGGCGCTGCTGCGCCTCGACGGTTTCGGTCATGGAGGCGTCGATGCCCCAGAACTTCACGGGCGTGCCGTCATCGAAAGCGAAGTCTTTGCCGACCGACTTCAGGAAGCCGTGCGTGCCGGCGGGTTTGTCGAGCAGGCGACTCATATCGATGATCGAATCGTCCGAGAGCGGATCGGGCCCGACCATGAGCGTGAACCATTCGTCGGGCTCGGGATCGGGGGCCTCGGTGTTCGGAGGGATCACCCCGGTCGGGGACCAGGCGAAATTCGTCAAAGCCATAACGTCGATCCCGCCGTGGTTGTCCTGCTCGCCTTCGCGCAGCGAAAGCCGTACTTGTATTTCGTACGTTCCGCGCGAGAAGGTGAAGGTGCCGCCGTGACACCAGGCGATGAAACGGATGTCGATCCCCGGGTCGACCAGGTCGATCATGCGATCGCGCGCCTCGGAGACATCCAGCGTTTCCCACGACGACCAGGAGCCGCGCAGCGACCGGTGTCGGAAGCTGTAATTGCCGCCGCCGTTTTGGTTGCGGAACGGGTTGAGCCGGACCCACCACGTGTACGTCCCGGCTTCGGCGATCTCGAAGCGGTACGTGGCGCTGGCCTCGCGACTGTCGAAGTGGACGTGCCAGTCGCCTTCGGAGACGCCGGGTTGGCCCGGGGAGAGCAGGTCTTTGCCGATATTGGTGTCTTGGTACCAACTGTGCCGGTTGAAGGAGGAACTCGTGTAATCTTCTCCCTCGATCCAGTGTGTTTCCCTGGCGACAGCGGCCTGCGCCAGCATCAGCGCCGCGGCCATGACGATCAGCGATCTTGTGTGCATGCTAGATACCCTCTGTGAACACGGCTCGTCCCTGAAGTATATCAAATCGGCAGGGCTGTGACGATGTGTTTGGGACGCGAAAGGGCAAGACGGTATGAGGAGGAACAGAGGTCGAGTGTTGCCTGGCCAGATCGGGCCGGACCGAGCGTCGCTGCCGGTCCGGCCCCGAATGGCTCTCATCCGCAGTCTAGCCGCGGAGTTTTTTGTAATTCTCCAGGCACTTTTCGACCGCGACCAGCGGCGGGTACGCATCCTTCTCCTCCTCGATGATGTACCACTCGGTCTTGCCCTCGCCCTCGCATATCGCGAAGACCTCATCCCACTTCACGTCACCCTCGCCCAGGATGGCGTCCTTCTTGGTCGCCGACCACTCCTTCAGGTGGATGGTTTGGGAGCGGCCCGGGTACTTCTTCAGGTAGGCGACCGGGTCGCCGCCACCGGTCATGCAGTTGCACGTGTCGATCTGCATGACGACACTCTTGCCCGTGTTGTCGAACAGGATCTCCCACGGCACCTCGCCGCTGTCGAGCGCGTGGAAGTCATGCGCGTGACAGTGATAGCCGACGACCATGTCTTCCTTCTCGACGCGCTCGGCGATCTCGTTGAAGCGCTTGGCGTAGTTGAGCCAGGCCTGCTTCGGGTCGCCGTCGCTGGGCTGGAGCCACGGGCAGATCAGGTACTTGTTGCCGAGGATTTGATTGAACTCGATCGTCGCTTCCAGGTTCGCCGGCTCGAGCGTGGTCATCTGCGTGTGCGTGCCGCAGCACTTCAGGCCGTTGTCGTCGAGGATCTTGCGCAGGTCCTTGGCCGAGTAATCGTAATAGCCGGCGAACTCCACGCCGTCATAGCCCATCGCCGCAACCTTGGCCACCGTGCCCGGCAGGTCCTTGGCGCACTCGCTGCGGACCGAATAGAGCTGCACGCCGACGGGAAGCTTCTTCTTGCCGATCTTGCTCATCATTTCGTCCATACAGCCGGCTCCCATGAGACCGGCGGCCCCCAACGCCGCGGCGGTCGTTGTCAAGAAGTCACGACGGGAGAGTTTGGAACGGTTTCGATGGTCTTCCATAATCCTTCACCTCACTTCACGGCCTACAAAGGCATCCTTGATTGACGGTGACAACGGTCCCGACACCAGGACCGGCAGCGAGGTGATTCTAGCCCGCGACCCGATATCGGTCAAACGCAAAAACCCCCGTGGCATCGAGGCCCTCCGTCTCTGCACGGGCCGGGCCCACTCAGAATATCTTGCGGTAGATGTGGCAGTAGGGGGTCTTGCCCGTCTTGTTGTAGTAGTCCTGATGGTAATTCTCGCCGGGCCAGAATTTGCTGGCCGCGGTGATCTCCGTTTTGACGTCGTAGCCCTTCTCGCGCAACGTTTTGACCAGGCGTTCGGCGACCTCCTTCTGCTCGTCGTTCAGGTAGAAAACCCCGGAGCGATACTGCTTGCCGATGTCCGGGCCCTGGCGGTTCAGTTGGGTGAAGTCGTGCGTTTCGAAGAACAGGCGAGCCAGTTTCTCATAGCTGGTCTTCGTCGGGTCGTACACCACCTCGACTGCCTCGGCGTGTCCCGTCCGGTCGGTGCAGACCTGCTGGTACGTGGGGTTGTCGACGTGGCCACCGATGTAGCCGACGGTGGTGGAGATCACGCCGGGGACGCGCTGGAGATGGTACTCCGTCCCCCAGAAGCAGCCCGAGGCGAAGATGGCGCGTTCCGTCTTCGCCTGGCCGGCGGGGATGAAGTTCATGGAGATGGAGTTGACACAATGGCGGGTGTTCTTGGGCGTCAGTTGCTCGCCCTGGAAGACGTGGCCCAAGTGGCCGCCGCAGTTGGCGCAGATGATCTCGGTCCGCATGCCGTCCGCATCCGGTTGCCACTCGACGGCACCGGGGATCTGGTCGTCGAAGCTGGGCCAGCCGCAGTGCGACTTGAATTTCGATGACGATTCGTACAGCTTGGCGCCGCACTGCTTGCAAGTGTAGACACCCTCTTCGAAGTGGCCATCGTATTTGCCGGTGAACGGTCGTTCCGTTCCTTTATGCAGAATCACCCTTGCTTCTTCCGGTGTTAGCTCGTTGTACATGGGGCCCTCTCGATAGAATGCAATGCTGTCCACATGGATGTCGGCGTTCATTTCTTTCTCGATCGCGACGATGGCCACGCTGCGCAGCACCGTCGTATTCAGCGGCGTGCGGACCGAGGCGGGCTGGAACTGCGTGAAGGGCAGTCTGATATCCTGCCACTGCCCGTTCGTGGCAAACGCGGCGCCGTAGTAATGCCAGGCGAAGCGCGTCTCCGCTGTGCGCAGATGGACCGCATACGGTTCGCCATTGCCTTTGACCCGCAGTTGAATCCCGGCGAACCCTCGGGCGTCGAAGTTGCGGCCCCGGGGATGCAGAGCCAGCCGGGCCTGGATGAACCCCCCGTTGTTCTCCAGCGAGACGCGGCCGGTCAGGTGCAGGGTCGGCCGCTCCTCATGCCGCTCGAACGTCATCTTGCCTGTCGAGACGCCGCCCATGACCCGGTCGGTCAGGAAGGCCCACTTGGCGCCGAGCGGGCTCTTCGGTCCCGCGCCCGAGAAATCATCGATCACCCATAGGGACGACGCCTGCGTCGCCCGTACCGCGGATGTTTCAGTATCGGCCTGCTCAGACTGCTGACCCCAGGCGACCAGCACGGCCGCACCGAGCAGTGCCATGACGATGACAAACCGGCCGGTATGGAAATAGGTGTTCGCCGTCATGATGAACCCTTTCATTCCTGTCGCTTTTCCATCTATACCGCCGCACTGGGAAAATTGTTTTGCCGACTCCGGCCCAGGCGGCAGAAAAACTCGTGAAACCCCAGCCGCGAACAGGGCAATTCGCGCATTGGCTTTGTTTGGCGCCCTGACTCTTCCTTGGACCCGCCAATGTGAGATCTGAAATCTGAGATCGCGGCCGCCCCGGCCGCCTGGATTGGCTTCGCTTCTTCCCGCCCCAATCGGCCAAGCCTGCCATAATCCCAGTCATAAGAGTTACTTAGCACGATTTCGCTCCCCGCAAAATTGGGTTCGCTTTGCATACATGATGACACCCCCGCCCGCCCCCGGGCGGGCGGGAAGCACGAAGTGCGAATATCGAAATCCGAAACAGTGAAGACTGGAGCGAAAACGGGGACTGGTACGTTCGGCGTAGCGGGTTGTACCTGTCCCCGCTTTCGACCATTGGCTCTGTTTTGCCCCCCGAAACCCCATTCCCGGCCGAAAAACGACACAAATTGGCTTTGTTTGACACGAATGATGACACGCCGGACACCGCCGCTGCCTGGTAGAGCCTGTCCTGAGTCCGCCGAAGGATCGTGCGTTCTCGCACGACTTGGCGAGCGGGAGCCCGTCCTGAGCCTGTCGAAGGAACGCTCGCTCTACGTTGGTCAGTCGTCACCATCCGCCGTCTCGCCATCCGAAGGGATAATCTGTTGTTCATGGTGTAAT
>Ga0272443_10004662_pt1 | contig 14715 bp, 15 predicted proteins | sample SSMAcet12_FD_193581 | JGI IMG/M metagenome (GOLD analysis project Ga0272443, IMG submission 193581) | Marine sediment archaeal communities from Little Sippewissett salt marsh, Falmouth, MA, United States - SSM-Acet-12 | ecosystem: Environmental > Aquatic > Marine > Wetlands > Sediment ...
TATCGCTTGTCTACCGCAAGAAGGGCCTGAGTGACGAGGAATTCTATCGCTACTGGAGAGAGACGCATGGGCCGCTGGTCGCAAGATTGATACCCTTCGCCACGCGATACGTTCAGAATCACCCTGAGGCGTTCCCTGACTTGGTGTACGACGCCGATGGGATTGTCGAAATGTGGTTCAATTCCCTGGAAGACCTTCGAAGATACCTTGAGTGGCGAAGCAGCGGCGAGGCGTACGAGTTGAAGGAAGGCGAAGACAGGTTCATGGACTTCAAGAAGACTCGACGCTACGTGGTGCACGAGCATGAGTTCGAGACCACCGGGAGAGTCTGGAACCCGGCCGCCAACCTCCCTGACGGACCGGGGTGAAGCCTCGGTGGCACGCGGCAACCCTGCAGGAGTCACTCGCCTGACCGTGGCCTTGATTCACTCGACGTTGCAGTCGACGCGTAATCGTAGGTGTGTCATTGGAGGGTGAATGGACGATACGGCGAAGAGAGCGCTGTCACTCTTGCGAGAGGTGAAGTCCGTCACTTTCGCTACGGTCAAGGGTGACGAGCCGGCGGCACGCATCATTGATGTGATGCTGGTTGACGATGATGGTCTCTACTTCGTCACTGGCAGAGGCAAGTCGTTCTACAAGCAGTTGATGCAGAACCCGGTTGTCGCTATCTCAGGCCTGACGAAGGACTGGGCGGCGATTCGACTCATCGGCGATGTCAGGAGAGTCGAGGACAGAGCACTTGTCGACCGTGTCTTCGAAGCCAATCCCATGATGAACGATATCTATCCGGGCGAGACGAGGAACATTCTCGATGGTTTTCACCTGTACAGGGGGCGAGGTGAGATGTTCGATCTTTCCTCATCCACTCCCGGCAGAGAGCGTTTCGCGTTTGGTGGAGCGGTTGCAGCCCGCCAGGGATACCTCATCACGGATTTGTGTATTTCCTGCGGTGAGTGCGCTGAGGCGTGTCCCGAGGGTATCATCTCCGATGGAGAGCCGTACGTTATCGATGCGCGCAATTGCCTGGAGTGTGGACGCTGCGCCGAGATATGTCCTGTTGCCGCCATTGAAGCAGCGCCCGGTCTGTAGCGTGTCTTGGCTTGCGTGCCCTCTCTAGCTCGGGCGTTCGAAACGAAGCGCTACGAAGCCCGCACCGGGAATCGCACCACGCTGGACGGCGTGGCCAACGTAGTGAGTCCCTGTCGGAGGTCGAAGCAAGGCGCTCGCGGCGTCCTTCAGTATGAGACCGGCTCCGGCAGCCTGTACCACCACATCCTCGACATTCAGGAAGTGCGCGCACGAATAGATGGGGTGTCCCTCCTCGCCCTTGCGGACGTAGTGCTGGCCCCACGGGCTGCTCCGGGGCACGATGGCGGTCACCAGCGCGCCGTCGCGTCGCAACACTCGGGTACCCTCCCGTATCGCAGCCATCGAGTCTCGGCAGAAGCTCAGTGCCACCACGAACAGCACACCATCAAGACATCCGTCTGTGAATGGTAACGCCTCCGCGTTGCCGGTTATCGGACACATGCCTCGCTGCGAAGCAAGTTTGAGCATCGGCCTGGACGAGTCGAGTGCCCAACGTACGCCGAGCTTTGAGCCGAAGCGGCCGGTACCCGCTCCCACTTCCAGCCAACGCCGGCCGGCGCGACCCTTCACGAGAAGCACGCATTCGAACTCCTCGCGGTAGATGAGGCTGCCCTCTGGCGAGTCGTACCACTCATCGTACTTGAGCGCCGCGTCATCAAACGGATTTCGCATACCCTTCCACTACGATAGGACATAACAGTATCCCGCGTCCATAGCTTTGGGCGGAAACTTGCGTATAGTGGAAGGAATAGGGAGGAGAGGGCTGACTACTGGCCTGTCTGCGGGGCTTCCCCCGAGAGTACGTCCAGTTCGGCGGCGAGAGACTCGGCGTTATGTCCTTCCTTACGGGCTCTCAGGTCGAAGTAGATAAGCACATCGCCTATCACTGTCAGCGGTGCAACGACCAGGGAAACCAGCAATGCATCGAGCCCCGGAAGTGGCGCCCCAATACTCTGCAGTCCGAGCTGGATCGCGCCGACGACCAGACCGACGCTGAGCAGCAGTGCGAAGGTTCTCGGTATCGCTCCCGAGACCAGCGTCCAGCTCCTGATGATAGCCTCTACTGTGCTCTTTTGCTCGAACAGAGCTGCGAAGAGCGCGAACATCAGTCGCACGACAAGGTAGATGGCCAGCACGGCGGTCAGGCCGAGAAAGACGTACCCGAAGATACTCCCCGTGGCTCCGGCCATTGCCACTGCCAGACTGAGCGGGAAGCCGGCAACGAGTCCGGCGAACAGGCTTGCACCCAGCATGAAAGGCAGTCTTCGAAGCGAAACGGCGTATGACCTGCCGATTGAAATGCCTCGACCGGCAAGCGACTGTCCTGCGGCCTCAGCGATTGCTCCACTCATCGCAAGGAAGCCGAGCATATACAGGAGCACGTAGGCCATGAGTCCCCACATCTGGCCCGTGGATACGGGAGCCTCACCCTCTGGTACCACTCCGGCTATCTGCGTCATGAACTCGGGGCCGAAAGCAAGGACTCCCGCAACGACGAGAGGCACCGTTACTACGGCCGCGATGATGGTTATGGAGACGATGTTCCGCAGGTACAACCCTAACGTCCGCCCGACTATTCCGATCAATGTTCGTGGCCCGGGCCCCGGCGCTTCTGGTTGAATGCTCATGGCAAGCGTTTACATGAAGAGGGCCCCGGCTTGCGTCCGGGGCCCGGAGTCGGTGCGTACAAATCTTCCGCACAAGTTCTATGGCGTGGGAATAATCTAAGGCGATGGGGCAACCTATGTCAAGCGCCGCGACCGCTGAGAGGAGCCCCCCCCAACGGCAGGGTCGGTTCTCCGGGCGTACCGTGGAGTGGGTCACGCGCTACGATCGCCTTGGTGTTGCGGCTTGTGTCACCGACGCTCCCCGAGTATTGTAGGCACATGCCACGTTGCTCCGTGTCTCCGCGTAGTCAGTCTATCGGTCGTGTCTTTCTCATCGGTGGTGGGTTGGCACTGGCAGGACTCATCAGTGCCGGAATTGCAGTCCTGTTGGTCTGGTTGATGATGAGAGATGACCCTGGATTCGGGGCTCTGGGCCTGGCGTTGGGAGGGGCCATGCTCGGCTATCCTCTCGGGGTCATTGGCGGCCTGTTCGTGCTGAAGCGAGTGCTCAGGATTCCTGGCTCGATTGCAGTCGGCGTCGCTGGGGCCATCGTAGGCGTTGCGCTCTCACTTGGGCTGGCCAACCTTGTGAATCAGGCTGGCGACCCCGGGATGGCCGTCGTTCTCTACTTCGTCCTCGTACCTGCCCTTGCGGCTATCGGCCTGAGACTGGGGGACAGGAAGCCGTCCGCCCCTGCAAGTAGAGGGACCTCCAAGAACTGACTGATGGTGCCGTAGCGTTGGAAGCGGACAATCGCGCCTCTCACTCCGTCTACTTCGACCTGCAAGCCGGGTGGGGTATCACCAAGCACATCGGCGGCTCGACAGCGACCCGCAAACTGGCCCGGCTCTGCCGCGTGGACGAGTCCTCGAACGTGCTCATCGCTTGATGCGGAAACGGATTCTCCGCCTGCATGCTGGCGCAGGAGTATGGATGCAGAGTGGTCGGTATCGACATCAATCCCGCGATGGTTGCGAAGTCTACTGAGCGGGCGCACAAGATGGGACTCGCGGAGAAGACTACGTTCGGTGAGGCCTCCGCAACGGCTTTGCCCTTCGACGTTGGACAGTTCGACATCGTGTTCAGCGAGTCAGTGAACTCCTTCATTCCCGGGCCAGTGCGCGCACTGGAGGAGTACCTGCGTGTCCTTTCTCTCGGAGGGAGGGTAGGGATCAATGAATGTGTATGGCTTACTCCGCCGCCCGAGGGTCTCAGGCGGTACATGGAACGCGTTACGGGAGCCAACTTTCTCAACGGAGAAGACTGGGAATTACTGCTCCGACAGGCAGGCTTCGAATCAGGCACGGCTTCAATCCATCGAACCTCGACCGTACGCCAATGGAGTTCAGAGACTGAGCAGCTTGATGTGGCCGATGTGGCACGCGCCTGGCTGACTCTTCCATGGACGGTGTTCACGAACGCCGATAGTCGACGCTGGGTTCTCTCCACTTTGGCAATGCCCCCGTCTATCATGCGGCTGTTTCACTACTTCGGCTATGGCCTGTTCAGCGCGACGAAGCTAAGATAGTACACTGATGTGCGCCCCTCCGGTTCGAATGGAGGGAACTGACAGGCGTCACTTGAATGACTCTCGCAGATAGGATTGACTACACGATACGACGCAGCACGCGCGCGCGGCATGTGTGGCTCAGGGTCTCTCCTGTAGGTGAACTGGTTGTTGTCTTGCCCGTTGGCTATGACTCTCGTCGCGTCCCCGCTCTTCTGAAGGAGAAGCGCAAGTGGATCGAGAGAACCACGAGCAGGGTCCGCGCTGCGAGCGCTGACTCGAATGTGCTGGAGCATAAACCCGTACCGGACTCTGTCCGGTTCGAGGCCACGAATGAGAAATGGGTCATACATCGCCGGCCGACATCTTCCTCGCTGACTACGGTACGAGAGAGAGATGAAGGCGTCCTGGAGATTGTGGGGAACACTGCTGACGCGGACGCGTGCCGTAGGGCACTCAGGCGCTGGCTTGTGCGTTCGGCGCGTACTCGACTGGTTCCATGGCTTGTCGCCCTTGGAACGGAACTGGGGTTCCGCGTGGGGCGCGTTTCGATACGGTCTCAGCGGACGCGTTGGGCAAGCTGCTCAAGGAAACGGGACATAAGCCTTAACACGAGGCTCCTGTTCGTGAATACCGAGCTGGCGCGGCATGTCCTGTTGCACGAACTCTGCCACACCCGACACCTGAATCACTCAGCGAAATTCTGGTCGTTGCTGTCGCGTCATGATTCTGACTTCGCGAGACATCGCCGGGAGCTGAAGGAGGCGTGGGGGCGTACTCCATTGTGGCTGCTTGACGGGCCCGAAAGGCCACCCTCGTCAGTCGACTGACGCTGCAGGGACGAGGTCTGTGTTTACAAGTGTCAAGTGTATACGGTTGGCGCGAGTAACAACTCTGAAGCTACGCAGGCGACGAATTGTGGACGTAACGGCGCCGTGCTACACTACGCGCCCGTATGCAATCAGTTGTGTCTCTGCTAATGGGTGCACTTCGCCGCTGGGCATGCTTCACCCGTCATCAGGGTGCCTCTTCGTTTTCTGAGTCCGGGTGACTCCCCCGCTAGCCGGATGATTCCAGTCGTCGTTCTGACAATCGTCTTCTTTCTAATCGCTGTCCGGCGTATCGGCACGTTGCGGCTGCAGATATGGCAGATCATGCTTGGTGGGGCGCTCGTGGTTGTCCTGACCGGCTCAATAGCACCTCTCGCGGCGTTGCGGTCTATCAACCTGGATGTTCTGGTGTTTCTGTTGGGCATGTTTCTTGTCGGGCAGGCGATGGAAGAAAGTGGCTATCTTGCCCAATTCTCGTACACCATCTTCCGCAGGGCACAATCGCCGGCGATGCTACTTGCAGCAACGATGCTCGTGATGGGTGGCCTCTCTGCGCTGTTGATGAACGACACCATGGCCATTATCGGCACTCCGGTCGTACTATCGTTCGCCCGCAAAGCGGGCATCAGGCCCCAGTTCCTGCTGATGACACTGGCGCTGTCGGTGACTATCGGGGGTGTGGTGAGCCCGATAGGAAATCCTCAGAACCTGCTTGTGGCTTTGAGTGGAGAACTGGAGAACCCGTTTGTGACCTTCGGGCGGCACCTCCTGGCGCCGTCCGCGTTGTGTATGGCAGCAACCTACGGGATTCTGAGATTGGTCTACAGGCGCGAGTTTCACGCGCTACGCGTGGTGCAGGAACGTGCGCTCCTGACTGACCCGGCGCTTGTGCGATTGTGCAGGGTGTCTCTGTGGCTGATGGTCGTCGTGTTGGTGGCCAAGGTGTCTCTCGTCTTCCTGGACGTGGACCTGGGTTTCCGTCTTACGTATGTCGCGCTGGCGGGAGCGCTGCCATTGCTTCTTAGCAAGAGGCGCGTCAGGCTGGTGCGGCGAGTTGATTGGACCACGCTGCTCTTCTTTGCCGCGATGTTCGTCGTCATGGAGAGCGTGTGGCGCAGTGGATTTGTGCAGAGCGCGATAGAAGCGTCGGCGGTTGACCCATCATCTCCTGCAGTTGTCATCGGTGTCAGCATCCTCGGTTCTCAACTGGTTTCAAATGTGCCACTGGTGGCGCTCTATCTGCCCTTGCTCCAGGGCGTGGATGCAGGGACCGCCTCGTACATGGCTCTTGCGGCGGGGGCGACGATGGCAGGGACGCTGACCATACTTGGGGCTGCGAGCAACGTCATCATTGTCCAGAATGCTGAAAGACGGTCAGGAGAGACGTTGAGTCTGGTGGAGTTCCTTCGCGCCGGGCTTCCCGTGACGGCGGTTTGCTCCGTGATCTTGTGGCTGTTCCTGGTCTAGGGTGAAGCGCCGCTCTTGTGCAGGTACTTCGGGGCCTGGCTGCACTCGGATGGAGCACGACAGGCGACGGTGAGGGTGGGAGCCAAAAGGCCACGATCTGCCCGGCTATGAATCGTCCTGCTCCGAGTCATCCTCTTCCTCATCCGATTCGGCTGAGGAAGTGGTTGCGCAGGAAGAAGTGGCGCACCCGGTGCGTGTCGGGGTCGCGTAGCTGGTCTGCTCCGTATTGCCTGATTCCATACCTGCCGCAAATCCTTCCGAATAGCCTTTGGAGTAGCCGTCCAGGTATCCTTGCTGGTAGGCGTTCGTCACCGCGTCCGCGGAGGGTGTGAGTGAAGAGTCACCGCTTCCGCACGAGGCAAGGCCAACTATCGCGGCAACGAATATCGCAAGCGCTCCAACTGCTGCAATGTAATACAGTCTGTTCATGGGGCTCTCCCTCTTGCCCGAATCTCTCTATACCTAGAACGGAATAACGCCGCGTCTGGTTGAAACACGACCGACCAATTCCCTTAGTGGGGAGTGTAGCGCTGACGTGGTAGTGTGTGCGAATCGCGAATCCGGGGGCAGGCCGTCAAGGAGGCAATCCCCGGAGTGGGACAACTAGGATGTGCCGGCGTCGCGAGTCTGTCGCTCGTGGGCGATGTGTTCGTAGCGTTCTTGTGCCTCCTGGGCAAGACGCTTCACTTCGGCGTACTCTTCCCGGGCCGCGACGTTCGGAAAGACCAGCTCGCGCTTTCCTTCGTAAGGCACCTCCTCGGGAGGGTAGAGGTATTTCATAGTTAGCTTCCAGAGCTGCTCGTCTGCCGCCTTGTACTCACCAAGCGCGGCTTCCAGTTCGGCATCCTCCGAGACCGTGTAGCCCTCGAAAGACTTGCGACCCTTCTTATCTTCTGCTTCCATCATCTCTCCTCTAGCTCGTAGGCACAGTGACGGTGAGGTGGCACCAGGCATCCTGTCTAGCGTGGTTCTCAAGCATTAGCCAGTAGTAGTCGCTCTCAAGGGCCGCGATGGCCCAACCTATCTGCCACTTGCCCTCGTTTCTTGTGAGCTTCTGGAAGTACCCACCGCTGTCTGACTCCAGCGGCGGGAGATAGTCGTGGGCATGGGCGAGGTCGAACGGGGCGTTTCCAGGCAACAACATCACGGAGACACCTTCCGTGCCTGTAGCAAGATTCGCCCCGAGCGGCACGCTGCCTTCCATCACAATCTCGACAGCCTCTCCCTTCTTGAGGAAGAAGCGAGTGTAATATCGATTGTAGCGCGAGTAGGGTAGACCGCGCGACACTACTTCATCCAGTGTGAGGTCTCTCCATTCCTCGTGGGCTTCTGTAGGAATGGTCTCGTAGTTCTGCAGCACGAAGGTCGCATTCTCAATGAACCCGTCACCGGGGTTGTTCTCCAGTGCCTCAGTGTCTCCGTCCTCCGGGCCGTCGCCACCAATGGTGCATGCGCCTACCACTATGAGAAATACGGCCGCGGCCACGGCAACGGAAGCGAGCAATGCACGCCTGCTACGGAATCTTGGCGGTGGCTGTTCCGGCTGGACGACTGTTGTCACGGTGTTGTCATTGTGGCACAAGCAATCAAGGGAGAACAGCCGCGCATTAGCGGCCGACGCTGGCGAGTGGGATTTCGGACATTACCGCCAGTCGCTTGCCGGAGATGTTCATTTTGATGTCCGCCGCAAACTGCACGTCCACGTCGACTGTCTCTCTGAGTAGCGACGCGAGTGTTCTCCGGGTTGCCCCTGCCATGGCCGCCCGGTGCTCGTCTCCACTAGACAGCGACTGCGGGACCAGCGTTACCGACAGACGATCGAAATCGTGTTGAACAATGCGAAACTGGGTTACTCCCAGGTCAGTCACAGGAGACATGTCCATCTGCATCGGAGCTATGCGCCTGCCGTCGCGCGTGTAGAGGAAATCGATGTGACGGCCTACCACAGGGCCAATCCGGGGTAGATTGCGACCGCAAGAGCAAATTCCCGGCATCAGCGAACCAATGTCGCCTATGGCGTAGCGAATGAATGGCATCCCGTAGCTCCGCAGATTGGTAAATACGAGTCTGCCCACCTGACCGTCTTCGACGGGATGACCTTTCTCGTCGACGACCTCGATGATGAAGTCCTCGGCGTTTGTGTGCAGACCATCACGGGCTGGACACTCGGCCGCTGCTTCGAGCAGCTCGTTGGAGCCGTACCGGTTATACGGCTCGCTACCGAAGACTTCTCGCATGAGAGCGCGTTGGTGTGGCAGGAGCTGTTCTCCTCCAACAATGGAGGCGATGATGTGGGGTGGACGTTGACCGCTGTCCTTGATGTACTGAGCGACAAGCGCCAGGCCGCTTGGATACCCGGCAACAGAGCAGGGTGCTGCGCGCTCAATTGCCCGTGTAATGCCAGCCAGGTTTTCCTCGGACACGCTCTCGGCATCCAGTCTTGTGAGTCGTTGTAGGTGTTCGCTTGTCCACTGGAAGAGGCGCTCTCTCCGCGATTTCGGGCGTGAGGTCATCTGGCGGATGGACACGTGAGGGTCACCTACCGCCAGCCCCATCATTCTCATGGACCTGGTCCATCGTGGCAGCGCCCATGACAACTGATTATCGCGGGTCGTATAGAAGTGCATCCGGCTGCCCGTCGTGCCGCCTGTCCAGGACGAGCGCATCCTGGAGCGTGGGTAGTCCTCAGCCAGGAGGTCGGTCAGGTTAGCGTGGATGATGTCCTTCGTTAGCAGCGGGAGCTTCTCAACGTCTTCGATGGTGCGCATGTCCTCGGCAGCGATTCCCAGTTGAGCAACCATCCGACGGTAGTAGGGCACCTGCTCGAACGCGTACTGAACGAGCGACTTCAGAGCAATCATCTGCATTTCGCGGTGACGCTCAATCGGCCACCATTGTGATTGCTCAAGCTCAGCCATGCGTTTGGCCACACGAGTACCTCTCAAGGAATCCAGTACGGGCACCATCAAGTGGTGCGCCAGCATGGTGTACGGATGCATCCTACCCCCCTGACTCTCGATGACTGCCCTCAATCGCTCGCGGACAACCCTCTCGTTCGCGATGCCAGCATCGACGTTACCACAAGGTGTTTGCCGGATGGGTGTGGTGGGATGTGTGCAACAGACTGGACATCGATGGTCACATCGTCTCCGATGGCGGCTTCCAGGGTCCTTTGTACGGACGCTTCTCCTCGTTGTCTGGATTCCAGGGACGACTCGCCGTGCCACTCAAGGAGGGCTGTGACCGAGCCCGTTTCGTCCTGCTCTATGCGGAACTGCCGGATTCCAAGAGGTCCGAACGTCTCCAGTCCGAGGGCGGCCCCGAACACCAGTTGGCCCGAGGGAGTGACTATCAATTCACTCATTCTCCCAACCACTCCCACGAGGCGGGGAAGTGCGCGGCCGCATGCGCAGGGTGAAGCGTCCATAGTTCCAAGGTCGCCTATCTCGTAGCGGATGAACGGCATCGCATAGCTATGTAGATTTGTGACGAGGAGCCTACCCGCGTGCCCCGGACCAACGGGAAGTCCATTCTTGTCGACTGCCTCGACAATCACGTCCTCGGATTGAATATGCATGCCACTGTGCGCCTCACATTCGCTGGCGATGTCGAATACCTCGAACGAGCTGTACTTCGAGAAGGGGTTTGTGCCAAATACATCCGTGAGCAGTTCCCGTTCGTGTTCCAGCAGCTGCTCTCCGCCCGATATCAGCGATCGTGGAGTGGGCCTTATCGTCTCGTTTCGAAGCATGTAGTCAGCGATGAGACACAGTACGGGAGGAGAGCCCCCGATTCCCTTGTAGTCTCCCCTTGCCAGTGCCCCGGCGATTCGTGGCACGGTCTGTTCCGACAATGTACCGGAATCAACTACGGTCATGCGACGGACGACGTGGCTTAACTCGTGGAGTAGCTGGTCGGTTCTCTTACGATAGTGGCGAGGTCGCGCAACCAGCGCGAAAGGGTCCGCGATGCCGAGTCCCGCCCATGACGTTGCCCTGAACGTGCGGGCCATTCCATAGGTGAACTGGTCCTCGCGAGTGCTGAAGAAGGCCAGTGGCTGGCCCGTTGAGCCGCTTGTAGTCATGGGACGGAGTTCTGTTGCGGGCAGGTTGTCAGCGAGCAGCAACCGTTTTTTGCCATGTATCTGTTGCCGGGTAAGGACCGGCAGCTTCGTTATGTCCTCGACGCTCCTGATGTCGTTGGGCGCCATTCCGAGTGCATCCATAGTCCGGCGATAGTACGGCACGTGTTCGTACGCGTGGGCGACCAGCTTTCGTAGTCGTTCACTCTGACACTGCCGGATGCGCTCCAGAGGCCACCACTGGGACTCTTCGAGGAACGCAAGCTGTCGCATCGTCGAGGTCCGTCGCGCGAGGTCGAGCATCGGTGCGAAGACGCTACGTGCCACCCTGTTGTACGCGCTCATTGGTGGCCCCGCGTTTGCAGACCAGAGGGAATCTCGTCTTGCCCCAACTCTGAGATGACGAAGCGGTGCTTGCCTGCAGCAGTCGGTTGGATGCGTTCGACAAGAAGCACTTCGATTGTGACATCGTCGCCAAGAACCGGAGCGAAGAGTGCGACCACCCTGGCCTTGAAGGCGGACGCGTCCTCGTTATGCAAGGTCTGAGTGGGGACCAGACGAATCACGACCCTGTCCAGTCTCTCCTGAACAAACTGCACTTGCCGTACCTGCAAATGGGCGAGCCTGGAAGCTCCCAGGGACAGCGGCGACAATCGCTTGCCGGACGGCGTGTAGAGGATGTCTCCCGACCGGGCCAGGGAGAGGGCCAACAGCGGTAGTCCTCGTCCACACGCACATTGCCCGGTGAGCAGGGAACCGACGTCGCCGGTGTCGTATCGCAGCAATGGCATGCCGAAGTTGTGCAGGTTGGTGACGAGCACGCGTCCTTTAGTTCCCGCAGAAACCGGGTGGCCTTTGTCATCCACGATTTCGACTATGAGGTCCTCGGCGGCAATGTGCATTCCCCTGTGGCAGGGACACTCCATGGCAATCTCGTAGTTCTCGAAAGAACTGTATTTGGATAGAGGTTGAACGCCGAATGAGGAGCGTATAGCTTCCAACTGGAAGTCATGCGCTGGCTCACCACCATAGACTACTGCTCGAACAGGCGGGATGTTGGCGCCTGTCTCCTGTATGTACCGGGCGATGATGTAGATGGCGCTTGTGTATCCGATAAGTGCAGGGCGATCAGTTCGCTGAATTGTCTCAATGGCAGCAGGCAGCGTCCGGTCCGATATCCGGGTCGCATCGATGAGGGAAGACCTTTCAAGTCGGCTGTGGAATGCTCTTAGAAGGGCCTCTGGCAGGGAGCTTGCAGCGCGCCCCTTCGTGACGTACACGGTGGGGTCGCCGGGGTGCAGGCCCGCCCACTCCCTCGCCCTCATGGCGCGCGCGAAGCCGTGTGACATACGTGCCTCGCGCGTGCTGAAGAACTCGAGTGGAGTGCCTGTGGAACCGCTGGTACGTCCTCTTAAGAGATGGCTTTGTGGGAAGTCCTCCGCGAGAAACGCGTCTGACTCGGCTCTGACCTTCTCCTTTGTTGTCACGGGCAAACGTGCAAGATCCTCTGGCGCCGTGATATCGGTGGGGTTGATGCCGCCTTCGTCCATCACGCGTCGGTAGTACGGGACGTGTGCGTAGCAGTAGGGCATAAGGCGCCGCAGACGGGCACTCTGCAGGTCAAGGATTCGGTCGAACGGCCACCACTGAGACTCCCGCAGCGCCGTCAACTCTCGCATTGTTGAGGTGCCGCGGACCAGATCGAGCGTCGGGGCAAGGACGTGCTCTACGACTCGGTTGTACGCACTCATGTGGCATCAGCAGTCGGACCCTTGCCAAGCCAGGAATCAGGGTCGACCCTCGAAACCACGAGAAGATGCTTGCCCCCGCTCGTCAGTTCGATGTGGTCCTGGAAACGCACCTCGACACGGACATCGAATCCCACCACTTCCTGGAACATCATGGGGATTCGATTCTTCATTGCTTCGAGGTCGACCGCGGATGCGCTCGAATGGGGCACGATGTGAACTGCCAGGAGGTCCAGTTCCTCCTGCACAAACTGGAACTGCCTCACCGGCATGTTCGCCAGTCGGGCGGTTCCCAGGTTGGCGCCGGAGATCCGTCGCCCCGACGGTGTATAGATGAGGTCGAATCGTCGCCCGAGCACGTGAGAGAGTCGGGGAAGATGTCGACCGCAGGGGCACTCGCCGGGGACGAACGAGCCCGAATCTCCCAGGTCATACCGTATGAGCGGCATACCATAGTTGTGCAGGTTTGTGATGACGATGCGGCCTTCTGTTCCCGCTGGGACCGGCTGACCGTCGTCGTCAACCACCTCGACCACCATGTCCTCGGCTGAAACATGCATCCCGGTATGGGCTTCGCATTCCATAGCCAGGTCGAAAGCCTCGTTGCACGCATACTTTGAGAATGGCTCCAGCCCGAAGACTTTTCTTATGCGCTCTCGCTGGTGCTCGAACAGTTGCTCTCCACCGGTGATGATTGCGGAAAGGGAAGGTGAGGCGGTATCCGTTTCGGCTATCCACGCCGCAATGAACGCAACGGCGGAAGGATAGCCCCCCAGGCACCTGACATCGGGCCTGCTCAGGTACGCAACGATGTCAGGCAGCGAGTCGACCGTGATATCTCTCGAATCCAGCTCTTTCAGGCGTTCGAGCATTCGGGTGACCCTGTGCAGTGGCCTGGCCCGTGGTGAATTCACGTCTCGCCGTATCCGGATAAGCATGCGCCGGTCTCCTATCTCGACGCCGGCCTGCTGCAGGGCACGGATGCCACGAGCGTAGCCATGATTGGCCTGGTCGTCGAGTGTGCTGTAGAAGACCAGAGGGTTGCCTGTCGAACCGCCGGTGGTACACCTACGCAATTTTTTCCTGGGATAGCCTTCTGCCAGCATCTCACCGGAGTTCGCCCGCACGAGGTCGCGGGACAGCACAGGAAGCCGACGCAGGTCGTCGACGGATTGCAGGTCTCCGGGAAGGAGACCTGCCTCGTTCATCACGCGCCGATAATAGGGAACGCGCTCGTATGAGTAGGAGACGAGCTCATGTAGTCTCCGGCGCTGCAGGTTCTCGATGCGGTCCCGTGGCCACCACTGCGATTCCTCAAGTTCGCGCAGGCACCGCATGGTGTGTGTGCCGCGTAGGACATCCACAGCGGGCGCCATGAGATGTCGAGCGAGGAACGCGTATGGTCCGGGCCTCCGGCTACTCACGCTGTCGGCCCCGTGGTCTGTTGCCGGGATAGGTACGACACCACTGGCACGTACTTCCCTGCTGCCGTTGGCTCTATATGGTCGACGAACGTGATGTCGAGTTGCATGTCTTCGCCAAGGCTGTTGTGCAGGATAGTCGCGACACCCTTCTGGATGCGCAACCTGTCTTGGTCGTTGGAGTGGTTGGGCGCTACGAGCTTGACCTGGATGGTGTCCAATCGTTCTTGTACAAGCTGGAAGCCCGCTATGCCGAGCAGCGCCATTCGTGACATTCCTACGCCTGTGCCAGCCACCTTCTTCCCGGATGGTGTCAGGATGATGTCACAACTTCTACCCGTAAGGTTTTTCAGAAGTGGCATGCTTCGACCACAGGGACACGACCCTGTGGCCCATGCAGCGATGTCACCGGTGTCGTAGCGGATGAAGGGCATACCGCGTGAGTGAAGATTGGTGACAAGCACGTGCCCCTCTTCCCCGGCTGGCAATGTGTTGCCCTCGTCATCGACAATCTCGATGATGAGGTCTTGCGCGAACATGTGAAAGCCACTGTGATGTTCGCACTCCGTGCCAAGCAGGTTGTTCTCGTGCGAGCCGTATCGCGAGTATGGCTCCTTGCCGAACACTTCGCGGATCAGGTCGCGCTGGTGATCGAAGATGAGCTCGCCACCGGTCAATATGGCGTGAAGCCGGGGTGCGGGCACGCCCGAGTCCTTGATGTGTTGCGCCAGGAGTGCCAGGGTGGATGGATAAGCCGCAATCGCTCTGGGTCGTATCCGGGATAGTGCCCTGATGATATCGGGAAGCGTCTCTTCGGAGATGCCGTTCTTGCCAAGTACCAAAGTCCGTTGGAAGTGGCTAATGATTGGTTGCAGCACGCGTTCCTTGCGAGTTGGGCGACCAAATGTGCTGGGAAGCTTCGCAATCCTATCCCCCATGTGCACGTCCTCCCACTCCATGG
>Ga0272443_10004663_pt1 | contig 14715 bp, 12 predicted proteins | sample SSMAcet12_FD_193581 | JGI IMG/M metagenome (GOLD analysis project Ga0272443, IMG submission 193581) | Marine sediment archaeal communities from Little Sippewissett salt marsh, Falmouth, MA, United States - SSM-Acet-12 | ecosystem: Environmental > Aquatic > Marine > Wetlands > Sediment ...
AGTGCGGACATTGTGCCGATATCGTCGCAATGTCCGCACTGCTGACCACCACCATGCCCGCCATGGAAACCACCATCAAGGCAGTCCGGGAAGCCGGTCTGAACGTCAAATGCATTATTGGAGGCGCCCCGGTGACTGAAGCGTTTGCCAACCAGATCGGGGCGGATGGCCACAGCGACGACGCTCCGGGCGCCGTAGAGCTCGTGCGGCGTCTGGTGGCGGCATAAATATCGAAGGCCGAAGGCCGAATGTCGAAGGAAGGCATTCTGGCTTAATCGTTAGGATCGTTTAGATCGTCCCATTAATCAAAAGTTCAAAATGTTTAACGGGATAAATTATTATATAAAAGACTGAGCGCAGCAAATCACCCGGAACTCCCCTTTCCTAAAGGGGGGCCGGGGGGATTTTTGAAATTCTGTCCGCCTGCGGCGGACCATTCTGCCGTTCCCTGTTTCGTTGAGGTAAAATTTCATACGAGGCTGAAGCTAGTTCCGCAGCAGCTTAAAAAGGCCGGGAAGACATACCCGACATCTGACTTCTGTCATCTGACTTCTGTCATCTTTCCGGTGTCATCCGTCTTCCGCCCTCTGAAACCAAAGGAGCACCAGCATGATCATTATCGGAGAATTGATCAACGCCAGCCGCAAAGCCGTCGGCGCAGCCATCGAGGCCCGCGATGCTGCGGCAATTCAGAAGCTTGCCCAAGACCAGCACGCGGCAGGCGCCGACTTTATCGATGTAAATGCCGGAATTTTCATCGCCCAGGAGCCGGAGTACCTGACGTGGCTGGTCGAAACCGTTCAGGAAACGGTCGCAGGCCCATGTGCCATCGACAGTCCCAATCCCAAAGCCATCGAGGCGGCCCTGGCCGCGCACCGGGGAACGCCCATGATCAATTCGATTTCCCTGGAAAAAGAGCGCTATGAAAACCTGATGCCGATTATCGCCGGTACGGACATGAAAGTCATTGCGCTGTGCATGAGCGACGAGGGCATGCCTGAAACCGTCGACGATCGACTAAAGATTGCCGACAAACTGGTTAACGGACTGCTGCAAAACAACGTGAAGCTGGAAAACATATTCGTAGATCCGCTGGTGCAGCCCATGTCGGTCAACAACCAGTTTGGAATGGAATTCCTGAATGCCGTGGCGCAGATTATGCAAAAATTTAAGGGCATCCACACCGCCTGCGGGCTGTCCAACATTTCCTATGGCCTGCCGGTCCGCCCCTTTTTAAATCAAACGTTTATGGTGATGGCCGTCACCATGGGCCTGGACGGTGCAATCGTCAATCCGCTTGATAAAAAGATGATGGCCAATATCATCGCCGCCGAAGCCTTGGCCGGCAAAGACAACTACTGCATGAACTACCTGAAAGCCTATCGGGCGGGCAAATTTGAACTGTGAACCAAATGGTTCAAAGATTCAGGTTTCAGCGCCGCCGCTGGCCGCAAGTCTCCAGTCTGATCGGTAAGAGAAACTCCGGTTTCAGGCTCAAAGATAAAGACATTCGACATTCGTTATGGGGCCTGGAATTTGGGCCATGGTGCGCTTCCCGCCGACCGCAACGCAACGCCGCGAATCATAAGCCGCCTGACGCGCTGCTTTCCGGATAAATCGGCTGGAAGCGCACGCCGGGTCTAATCGTTGCAGCGTTTGGGCTGCAGCATTTGGGCCTGCTCCGGGGTGATGCTGCCGTCTGCGAGCCCTTTCTCGACCAGCTGATTCATCAGCGCGCGACGCTCGGACCGCAGCCTGGCTCGGCGCTCGATTCTCTCAGTATACTCCCTGGCCTGATCCGGGGTGATATATCCGCCTGCCGCCAGATATTGAACCAGGGCATTGACCTTGGCCTGCAACGCCGTGCGGAATGCCTGGCGGTCGATATTGTATTCCGTCATAAATTCACGCAGCCGCCGGTCCGCCAGCTCTTGCCGGACGGTTTCCGCAGGCTGGCCGCTCATTTCGGCGAGCACTGAAACTGCCAGGCTTTGTTTTACGTAACGTGTCAGAGGCCCGAGCCCGTCTTTCCCATGCGCTCCCTTGTACGGCATTCCCGAACCGGCACCGTCCCACTTTCCGGCCGCCAGAGCGGCTCCCAGAAATACCAGGCTGATCAACAGTACGCCGACGACAATGATGGTTGAATTCTTTTTCATAAGTGCCTCCTTGATTGAATGTAATGAATTTGGTGCAGCAAAACACTTTTTTCCCAAGTGTTGATTGCAGTATAGCAATCCACTGTGGAGAAAATGTGGAGAAAACATGTGAAGGTGGTGAGGATCGCCGGAATTGTTTGATCTATGAAGCGGATTGTATTAAAAAGGTTGGTGTGAAATCAAAACTTTTCTATAAAATTTTTGCCACGTTTTTATTGACCTCATTCATGATCGTGGCGCTGATGGTCGGTTTCATGCGATTTTATGTGAGCCGCAATTTTACCGACTATGTCAACAGCGCCGCCCTGGAAAGGCTTGCCGACCTGAAAGACGAATTGGCCGATGTTTATCGGCAGCACCGGCAATGGCGGCCGCTGCAGGACGATCAATCGCGCTGGGAGGAGATTTTGCGGTCCGGCATCTCGCGCAATGATTTTAGCAGAAGACGCCGCTCAGCCGAATTTTCAGATTCTGAACCCGGGCCCGCTTCCCAGACCTCTCAGGAGCGACCTTCGCCGGCAGCGCGCGATCGTCTTTTTCGATTCGCCCGGGGGCTGGCCCTGTTTGATGCCCAAATGCAGAAAGTCGTCGGGGGCCGGCCGGGGTTGGCCGTTGAAAATTTCACGCTGTCCGAAATCAGGGTCGACGGCCAAATCGTTGGCTGGCTGGGGCTTTACAAAAGGGAGCATTTAACAAACCCGCTGGTGGTTGCATTCTTAGAGCAGCAATCCCGGGCACTGTATTTAATCGGCGGTCCGATTCTGCTGCTGGCAGCCATCGTGGCGTTTCTTTTATCCAGGCATTTTCTGGCACCCATCCGGCAGCTCACGGCCGGAACCCATGCTTTGAGTTCACGGCGATTTGACACCAGAATCGCGGTCCGATCCCAGGACGAGCTGGGGCAGCTGGCTCAGGATTTTAATACGATGGCGCATACCCTGGCTAAATATGAAGCGCTGCGCCAACAATGGATTTCGGATATTTCCCACGAACTGCGCACGCCCTTGTCGGTTTTGCGCGGCGAGCTGGAAGCCGTTCAGGACGGCGTGCGGGAGATGAACCGGGAGACAATTGATTCTCTGCATGCCGAAGCGCTGCGTGTCGGCAAAATCGTCAATGACCTGCACGAGTTGTCTCTGGCCGATACCGGTGCGCTGGCGTTTAAGAAGGCACCGGTCGACCCGCTGCCGGTTCTGGCCGACACCCTAAAAGCCTTTAGACCCCGGTTCCAAAGACAGTCAATCGATGTGCAGGAGGATCTCGCAACCGACGCACCGGTCCGCATGCTGGGGGATGCGGATCGCCTCGTTCAGCTGTTTTCCAATCTGCTGGAAAACACGCTGCGCTATGCCGACAGACCGGGAACTTTGAGAGTCTGGCACAAACTGGCGACAGACCGGGTTACGCTGTATTTCGAGGATTCCGGCCCCGGTGTTCCGCCCGAATCCGTGCCGCACCTGTTTGACAGACTTTACCGCGTCGACAAATCAAGAAGCCGCGCTTTCGGGGGCAGCGGTCTGGGCTTGAGCATCTGCCAAAGCATTGTGGAAACCTTCGGAGGACAAATCAGGGCCGCCAACGTGCCGTCAGGCGGCCTGCGAATCGAAATTGAACTGCCGCTGGCTGTCTGAGAAGATAAGAAGTTGGGAAGTTGAGAAGTTGAGAAGTTGAGAAGTTGGGAAATTGGGAAATTGGGAAATAAAGCGGCATTTCTTCCGTTTTCCTTTAACCTTTATCCTTTATCCTTTAACCTCAATCAACTGTGAACTATCAGCTATCTACGATCAACTATCCACAAAAGCGAGCATTTATGACTGCCGAATATATCCTGGTCGTTGAGGACGAACATAAGATAGCCAAACTCATCTGCGACTACCTGGCCCAGGCCGGGTATAAAACCGATGCCCTGGAACGCGGCGACAAAGTCATTGCAAGCATCCAAAAGAATATGCCGAATCTGATTTTGCTGGATCTGATGCTGCCGGGCATGGCGGGTACGGACGTTTGCCGCGAGATCCGCAAATTTTCCGACGTGCCCATTATTATGATCACGGCCCGCATCGAAGAGATCGACCGGCTGCTGGGCCTGGAGCTGGGAGCCGACGACTACATCTGCAAGCCGTTCAGCCCGCGCGAGGTGGTGGCGCGCGTCAAGGCGGTGCTGCGACGTACTGCTCCAAAACAGGATGTCCGGAAAATGAGAGCCGGGCCCATATCCCTGGAAGAAGACACCCATCAGGTAAGCATCGGCGGCCGGGGGTTGAATTTAACCCCCAGTGAGTTCGGACTGCTGAAAGTCTTTATGTCGCAGCCGAACCGCGTGTTCTCCCGCAGCGAATTGCTCGACCGGGTGCAGGGCTACCAGTTCGAGGGCTACGACCGCACCATCGACAGCCACGTTAAAAATCTGCGCAAAAAAATCGCGGCCGTGCTGCCCGATCAGGAGGTTATCAGTACGGTTTACGGGGTGGGATACAAGTTCAGCGACCCTGACCCGGACAAACCGGGATTGAAGATGAAAGATTAAAGATTGAAGATTTGAGGATTGAAAATGAGTGTGCCTGTCCGCCGGCGGCAAAATCGGACGACCGCTGCAAAACGGCCCTTTTTGCGAGGCATTTACTTCATCGGTTTGGCTGCAACAACCATCGGCATTGCGGTGATCTTATTGCTTAACCTGGCCACGCCCCTGGAATATATGCAAGGCCGGCCGAGCTCGCCGGGTCCAATGGGCGTGCTGCAATTTGGCCGGCAATTGCGCGGCATTGCCAACCTGGCATTTTTGCTCCTGTTAAGCTGTCCTTTCCTGCTGCTGCTGATTCGAAAATTTTTCCACCCCCTGTCGCAATACCTTATTTCACTGGGAGCGGGCCGGGAATCCGAAGATCTTTTGGATATGGCCAGACAGCGTCTGATCAACCTGCCGTTCCTCATGATTCCGGCTAATTTAGGCCTCTGGATTCTGCTGCCGTCCGCCTTATATTATGCGGCCCATGCAGCCGGCTATATCGATTCGCGAACTGCCGTCATTCTCGCCGTCCGCGCCGTCATGGTCGGCTTTATTTCTGCCGGGATCATGTCCTTATGGATCGAGTCCTATGCCCGCCGGCGGATCATCCCGGCGCTCTTTCCCCAGGGCCGGCTCGCGGAGGTCAAAGGCGTCGCCCGCTACTCGATCTCAAAAAGAATCCGCCTCCATAACCGGCTCGGAAGCCTCGTTCCAATGGCAATCCTGATAATCACGCTGCTGACACTCCAGTGGCAAGCGGACGCTGTAGACATCTCGGCCAAGGAATACGGTTCAAAAATATTGGTTTTTTGTCTGGTTCTTTTCGCGGTCTTTTTTGTCGTCTTGAGCGTGCTCAACAAATTACTCAACCGCTCCATCGTGGGACCGATCGAAAATATTCTCGCGGTCGTAAACAAAATCAGAAGGGGAAATTTGCAGACCAGCGTGAAAGTTGTCTCCAACGACGAATTGGGCATCTTGGGTGATGCAATCAATGATATGACCGACGGCCTGATTGAGCGGGAAAGAATGCAGCTGTCTCTGAGTTTGGCCAGGGAAGTCCAGCAGAAGCTTCTTCCGAAAAACAATCTGAAAGTCGACGGATTCGACATCGCCGGCAAGAGTGTCTACTGTGATGAAACCGGTGGAGATTATTACGATTTCATACCTATCGGCGACCCTGATAAACCGAAAATCGCGGTGGCCATCGGCGATGTCTCGGGGCACGGCATTTCTTCTGCCTTGCTTATGGCCACTGTCCGGTCCGCATTGCGGCAGCGGGCATCTTCAGCGGGCGGCATTGCCGGCATCCTTTCCGATGTAAACCGCCAACTAGCCCAGGATGTCGAAGATTCCGGACAATTTATGACCATGTTTTTTTTGACGCTTGACCCTGAAACGAAACGGCTCGAATGGGTGCGGGCCGGCCATGAGCCCGGCATAGTCTATGACCCTGAATCAGATTCCTTCAGTGAGCTCGGCGGCTTGGGGATAGCACTGGGTGTGGATGGCGAATGGCGCTATGCGGAAAATCAAAGAAGCGATTTTTCAAAGGGCCGGATCATTTTTCTCAGCACAGACGGAATCTGGGAGGCCCGCAACCCAAAGGGCGCAATGTTGGGCAAAGAGCCGATCCTAAGCGCAATTCGACAAAACGCCGCGCTGGATGCCGCGCAAATTATCGATGCGATTTTCAGCGCGCTGAGAGAATTTATCGGTGAGATGAAAATAGAGGATGACCTTACAGCAGTTGTCATCAAGCGCCAGGAGTGAACCGGATAATTACTCCGCCCTGAGAACCAGCATGAGAACTAATTTTGCGGCAATGACCCACCTACCAGAAATCATGAAAATTCCAAGCACCAAATACCAAATTACAAACAAATCCCAATGACCCAAATTCAAAATTCCAAACAAAGGGTCCGTCTGCCGTTGCGCCCGACATTATCATCCCCGACTCACCGAATTTTGCATGGCGGGCTGCAATTGCGGCGAATGTTTTAGTCATTGAACATTGAGATTTGAGATTTATTTGTAATTTGGTGCTTGAGATTTGGGATTTTATTATACGAATGATCAAGAAGCCTAGCCGGATTATTTCAGGACCTGCTCCACCACCTCGTTTACTTCTTCGATCGTAATGATTGCGATATCCTTGCGGATGTCTTCGGGAATGTCTCTGAGATTGGCCTCGTTTTTTCGGGGGAACACAACGGTTTTGATCCCGGCACGGTGAGCGGCCAGGACCTTTTCCTTAACACCGCCGACCGGCAGTATTCGTCCCGTCAAGGTCAGCTCTCCGCTCAAGGCCGTATCCCGGCGGCAGGGCCGCCCGGTGATCAGCGACAGCAGGGCAACGGCAATGGTCAATCCTGCCGACGGGCCGTCTTTGGGAATCGCTCCGGCGGGCACATGGATGTGGATATCATGCAGCTCGAAAAAGTCTTCCGGTATCTGATAGTCGCCGGTATGACTTCGGATGTAGCTCATGGCGGCCTGGGCCGATTCCTTCATCACATTGCCGAGGGAGCCCGTCAGGATCAGCTGGCTTTTGCCCTTCATCCGGGTGGCCTCGATAAAAATTATCTCCCCACCGGTGTCCGTCCATGCCAAACCGGTCGCTACGCCGATTCTGTCTTTGGCCTGCGTGACCTCGAAATAATACTTTCTGGGTCCCAGCAGCACCTCTATAATTTGCGGGGTGACATTGGCCGGAACTTCATTGAATTTGCGGCGCAACTGATCTCGGGCGATTTTGCGGCACACCGCTGCAATTTGCCGCTGAAGGCCGCGCAGGCCCGCCTCACGGGTATATTCCCGAATGATTTTGCGGACCGCTTCTTGCGTAAAACGGACGGAATCCTCCGCCAGTCCGGCGCCCTGGGTTTCTTTGGGAATCAGATACCTGAAGGCAATCTGCTCTTTTTCCGACTCGGTATACCCGGAGAGATACAGGACTTCGAAGCGGTCCAGCAGCGGCTCGGGAATGGGATCGATGGTATTGGCGGTTGCAATGAACATGGTTTTGGAAAGATCAAAGGGCACATCCAGGTAATGATCCATAAATTGGGCGTTCTGCTCCGGATCGAGGACTTCCAGCAGCGCGGAGGCCGGATCGCCCTTGAATTCCTGTCCGATTTTGTCTATTTCGTCGAGCATGAAGACCGGATTTTTCGCCTCGCAGCGCCTGATCTCCTGGATGATCCGGCCGGGCAGCGCGCCCACGTAGCTGCGGCGGTGCCCTCTGATCTGAGCCTCGTCCTTCATTCCGGCCAGGGAGATGCGAATAAATTTGCGCTCCAGGCTGCGGGCAATGGACATGCCCAGCGAGGTTTTGCCGGTGCCCGGCGGCCCCACAAAACACAGCAGCGGGCCGCGGGACTCCAGTTGGGCTCTTTTCTTTGTCAACGCCGCTTTGACTGTGGACCGGATCTCATCCAGCCTGAAAGGCTTGGAAAGGTAGTAGTAGGAGCCTTTTTTCATTGCCTCCACCGCCGTGGGCACCGTCGCGTAGCCGCTGATCATAATGACCTCGACGTTCGGATCCTTTGCCTTGGCCGACCTCAGCACCCCCATGCCGTCGACATTTTCCATTTTAAGATCGGTAATGATGACCTCGAAACTGTGCTTTCCCAGCAGGCTCAAAGCCTCTGCGCCGCCGCCGGCCATCATCACCTCGCAGCCCTCGCGCGTCAGCACATGCTGCAGATTTTTGCGGGTCATCTCCTCATCATCAACCACCAGAATGCGGTGTTTGCGGGAGAGCTTCAAAATTCGCACCGCCAGATGTTCCAAAATGCGGTCTTTAACCTCCGCCAGTCCGAAATGCGCTTCATCCAGGATGGCCTCCGCGCGCCGGATGTCCAGGTTGTCCTCGGTCAATTTATTCCAGGGCAGACTGACCAGGTATTCGATATGGTTGCTGCCGATGGTGTATTCCGGAGCGGAGGGACTGGTTCTATCCAGCTTTTCCAGTTCTTTGAGAACGATCTTTTCCACCTGGGACGGCATCCGGGCTTCCCGGACCATCTCCACCAATCCATCGATCTCGGTGGGTTCCTGATTTTCTTCGACTTTTTTAAATATGCCCATGGCAGCTATACCGTAATTAAGCACAAAATCCAGAGGACCAGGCGTTGATTTGCTTTGGCCGTCTGGAAACCAATGGCGTGCTGGAGTAATGGAGCAACGCATTTTTTTCGATACGCAGTAATTATAAATCAGGCAGTCCCGAGTGGCAAGGTAAAGCTTGTGTGGATCTTATTTCAAAATCAGCACCGACGATTCGCCGGCCTTGATGAGCCGCTCCACGGTCTTGCGGGAAAAAGCCTTTTGCAGGATGGATTTCTCCCCCATCCATAGGGCCATCAACCCCCAGCGGCCTTCCTGACTGACAAAGGTTTCCAGAGAGGAAATCTTCACCAGTTCTATCCACGGCCTGATTTTTTGGGCGTTATAGTATTTCAGAATTCCATCCAATTTGCGTTCGACATTTTTAGGCAAGCTCTCGCCTTCCGTCAATCCCACGATTTCCAGCTCAGCCCCGTGCAGCGTCACCATCTGGCTGATCATCTCAAGGGATTCCTGGCTGACGCGGTCATGGTCCAGGCAGCAAAGAATTTTCTTGATGTCCTTTTCTTTTTTGATTACCCATACCGGGCAGGCTGCCGAGGCAGCCACCTTCTGCGGCACATTGCCCCATTCTTCCCAGAAACATGCCCGTTCCCGTTCGCAGGCGAGCACGATAAGGTCACTGCCGTCCTGCCGGGCCTCCGCCAAAATCTCTCTGGCGGCATTGCCCTGCCGGATGCGCACATCGAAGTCTTTGCGGCTGCTGCGACCCACGTAGTATTCCTGCCAGAGGTTCGGTTCCTTCTGCAGCAGTTCGTACTCAAATTTCAACTGGGTATAGGGCGATGCCTCACCCTCGAAATGGCTGAGAAACGCATCCCGATATGTCTGCATCGCCCTGAAAAGCGAAGGGTCGATTTGTCGCGGGGCCGAATTCGATGGACCGGGCTCGGCGCCGGCCCTTTTTTTGGGCTGCAGCCCTAAAAGTGTGACATCGGCCCAGGTGTTCAGCGCCAATCCGGCCACCCGGCGGACAGCGTGGGCGCTGTATGGATTTTGATCTACTGCAACGAGAATTCTCATAAACACCTCTGCAGGTTGACCCTAAACTACAATTGCTTTTTTTCAATTAGGGTGTTTTGCTGAAATTCATTGTGATATTAAGAGATCCTGGATACTGGTTCCTGGATCCTGGATGTTTCTGGACCTACCTCCGGTGTCCTCACTGATATCCAGGATCAAGTATCAAGCATCCAGCATCTTCCCGGCATACCGACACTCTTACTTCTTCCCCGTATCAAGCGATAAACACGTCTAGGCAACGTTAGGGTTACTGCCAGCCAATCAGGACCGGACAGGGCGTGCGGCTCAACAAATCCACCATGGGGTTTTCTGCCAGGTTCTCACGCCGCAGGGATGTCAGGACCAGGCCATAGCCCCGCAGCGCTTGTTCCAGTGAGTCGGGAGCGCCCTGAATAATCCGGCTCGCCCTGGCGGTTCGGCCCTTTTCGGTCAGCATGTTTTCGGCGGCGCGCAAGCCGGTTTCCTGCCCGTCCGGCGATTCGGCTGCCGCAGCAGCCCCGGTAACGTCAAAGCGGCAGCTGATCAGGTCCAGGTCCACCTGGGTCCCTTCAAACAGTTTTAAAAAAACCGCAATGCAGGACGGCAGGTCACGGTCTTCTCCCACTGCCAGGATACCTTTTTCCAGACTGATCAGGTTTTTGACCATCAGCACCGGGCAAGGCAGGTTGCGATAAAGCCGCGAGTGAATTTTCTTCAGAAAATTCGCCGGCTCGAAGGCGTGCAAAATACCCTCGGTGAACAGATTATAATCTGAAACCTGCAGTTCATGAAGGATCTCCATATCCCGCTTGCCGGCTGCCATTTTCGGATTCCCCAGCTCGGGGCAGGCAGCTTTTTCCGCCTGGATCAGCTGGACAATGCTGTCCCGGCCCTTCGAAACGATTGCATCCTCCCATGTTTGCCGCACCCAGCCCGTTCCCGGTGTTCGGCCCTGTTCATCCGGTTTGACGACGTAGAGCGTTTGCGGCTTCAAACCCGTCAACGCGGCCAATTGGCAGGCATAGCGGATGGCGATACTGGATGCCAGATCATCTTTTACGGCGATCAATGCCTTGAGCGAACTCATCGTTATATATCCTTTTCTCCTCAAGCAGGCTGTAAAGAATCCCGGCCCGGCTTCCGGCCCCTCTGACTTCTCCAAAGAACCAGGCGTCAATATTTGAACAAATCAGGCGCGCGTTTCATTCAGATCCGCAGCGCCGACAATTTCAGCCGGGATGGTCGTCACCGGCAGCGTGACCGTGAAAGTCGAACCCGCCCCTTCCCGGCTGCTGACCCGGATGCGGCCGCCGTGCTTGCCGACGATGCCCTGGGATACGCTCAACCCCAGCCCGGTGCCTTTACCCTTGCCTTTGGTGGTAAAAAAGGGATCAAAGATGGACCCGATAATGTGCCGCGGGATGCCGCTGCCGAAATCGATTATTTTCACCGCCAGATAATGCGGGTCATCCGCCGGCACAATCATAACCTGGATTTTGCTTCCCTTGGGCGAGGCGTCGATGGCGTTTAAAATCAGGTTGAGAAAGACCTGTTCGAGCTGCTGGATGTCCCCGTGCACCCGGGGGAGGTTATCGGCGGCCTGAAGATCGATTTTAATACCCGAAAGCTTGATCTGGTTGGAAGCCAGATTAATGGTTTCTTTTAGCAAATGCACCAGATCCAGCGGCTCCAGCTGGGAGCCGCTTTCCCGGGCAAAGTCCAGCAGGTTGCTGATAATTTTTTTGGAGCGCCCGGCTTCATTGACCACATCGCCGATCATTTCTTTGCGTTCCGCGTCACTCAGGGTATCATAGTCCTCCAGGAGCATATCGGCCGTCAGCGTAATGTTGTTCAGCGGGTTATTCAGTTCGTGGGCCACCCCGGCCGTCAAGGTACCCACCGCCCGCATTTTATGGGACTGGATGAGCACGGCCTCGCGGTCTTCCAACTCCTGAATCATGCGGTTAAACGCCAGGGCCAACTCGGTGAACTCATCGCGGTAGGAGCGGGCCGGCATGATGGGCGTATAGTCCCCGGATGCAATGCGCTGGGCGTAGGTCGAAAAGCGTTTGATGGTTCTAAGGATGCGCGCACCCAGGAAAAAAGCGTAGATCCCTAAAAAGAGCAGCAGGAAAATAAGCGAGTAGATCGTGATATAGCGCGAACGGGCGATGGTGTCGGTCAGGGATTTCTTCTCCCGCCGCATCATGTCCTGGCCGTAGGAAAGCAGCTGGTGGCCGTACTTGCGCAGCTCCGGTTCGATTTCATTTTTGATCCGCTTGTATTCAGAATTCTGCATGCCTTTCTGTTCGAGACGTGCCAGGCTTTGCAGCAGCCCTTGATATTCCTTGATGTTCTGCAGGACTTTCGCCTGTCCGCTTTTTCCCAGAAGTTTGCCGATTTCTGCCGCGTTGTGCTCAAGCAAATCTTCCGCCCGCAGGGCGTTTTCCACCGCATCGGTCAAATTGGTGCCGTAAAGAAAATAGTTTTTCTCGAAAAGACGGGTCTGATCCATCTCCACGACGTATTCATTGACGGTCTCAAGCCATTGCAGGCGGTTTTCCACGGCATACATGTTGAGCACCAGCGCCACGGAAATTACCAGCACAAATAAAAATATCAGAAAAAATCCCAGATTGATCTGCAAATGCAAACTGATGCGCGGCCGTTCCAGCAAGGCCCGATGGGCCGCTTCCGCAGCCTGGATGCGCTCGTAGCGCCCCTCCACCTGACTGTTGGAATCTGCGGCCGCTTTAGCGTCGGCGGCGGTTTCTTCGTCAAGGGTCCCGTCAAGGGCCTCATCGCCCGGTGCACTATGCGGGTTATTCATGGCCGGCTCCTGCGTTAAAGTCGACCGCACGCCCCAGGGCGTCAGCCGCCCTGGCGACGACGCTTCTCAAATCATCGGGTTTAAAGGGCTTGGCGATAAAATCAAAGGCGCCCTTTTCCATGGCTTTTTTGGCCAGAGACATCATGGCGTAGCCGGTTATGATGATGACCCGGGTACGCGGCGACTTCTTTTGGACGTGCTCTAAAATTTCGATGCCATCGACGTCATCCATGCGGATATCCGTGATCACGATATCGAAGTCGAATTGCGCGAGCCGCTCGAGTGCTTTGCGGGAATCTTCAAACACTTCAACTTTGCATCCAATTTTGGTCAAGGCCGGTTTCAGCCTTTTGCCTACGATCGGTTCATCATCCAGGAGCAGCACGTTCAGGGGCTCGGACATATTTTACCTCCATAATGTCAAACGGGATTGCCGGCCGGTCGCTTCTGATCCGAGGCATTCAGCGCCTCGACGGCTTTTTCGACGGCCTGCCGCATCTCCCTGAGCTTGAAAGGCTTGGCAATGAAATCAAAAGCCCCTTTGGTCAATGATTCCCGGGCAACTTCCAGAGTAGCATAGCCGGTAATCATGATGACTTTGGTCCGCTCGTTTTTCTTGCGGACCAATTCCAGAATTTCAATGCCGTCCATATCATCCATGCGTATGTCGGTAACCACGATGTCGAAGATTTTATCCTCTAGCCGGGCCACCGCCTGAATAGGATCGACAAAGGTCTCCGCGCGGTGGCCTTCCTTTTCCAGTGCGGCTTTCAACCGCTGGCCCACAATGGGCTCATCGTCCAGGATAAGAATATCCATTGGCATCTTCGCCTCCTTTTTCGGACGTTGGCAATTCCGGGATCGAGCAGGCGGCGCTGGGTTCGATCCCGGATAGGGTTTCGTTTACGCCTCAGCCTGGGCTGAGGTATGTTTGACGACGCGCAGGGTTTTTTGAATTCCGCTTCTCTGCCGGTGCGCCCGAACAACGTGGTAGAGGATCAGCAGGGTGCCTGTGATCCCGCTGGCAAACAAAAAGAATTTGCTTGTCAGATTAAAATACTTGTCCCAGCCCGGATCGATCGAAAGAATCCCCAACTGCCGCAGGTACATGGGAATGGCAATACCCCGGCTGAGAACACACAGTAAAATAATCAGGCTGGTCACCAGCCGGATATATTTCTCATTGACCACCTTGACTCCGTATACCCCTAAATAGATGCCCAGTAAAGAGCCCAGGTACAGGAGCATGGTCAGACGGATATCCACAAAACCCTGGAAGGCATAACTCAAGGCGCCATAGGCGCCCATGAACATGGCCAGGTAAAGTTCGGTACCCGCGGCGACGGCCGTGGGTACGCCGAAGACATAGATCATGGAGGGCACCCCGATAAACCCGCCCACCCCGATGGTACCGGCCAGATATCCGGTCGCAATTCCCACCGGCAGCAGTATCCAGACGCTGACTTTGCAATCGGCGACTTTGAAGTGAATCATGGGCGGCAGATTCAGACGGGCCAGAAAATCGGCGATTTTTCTCGAAGGTCCGCTGCCTTCCTCGCCGCCGGCCGACTGGCGCAAAACATCCCGCAGCATGGAAATTGCCACCGCCAGCAGGATAAAGACAAATACCAGGCTGATGTAAAGGTTGGCGCCGGCGCCCTGGGGCGCTCCGTGACCGCCGCCGCCTTTGAAAAGAAAACTGTTGATCCAAACCGCCAGCTGGATGCCCGCGACGGCGGTTATCAGCACGCAGGCGGCCAGCCGCTTGTCTACATTGCCGGCTTCTCCGTGTTTGCGGGAGCCCACCATGGCCTTGCCGAACTTATGGGTGATGTTGCTGGCCACGGCCACCACCCCCTCGACCCCCAGATTCATCATACCCGGGGTCATAAAAAAGGCCCCGCCGCTGCCGATAAAACCGCTGAGCACCCCGCCGATGAATCCCAAAAGTATGACCTGCAGCGCGACCGCGCCGTCAATATGAATAAAGTGAACGATAAAATCGTGCATGTCGACCTCCTGTTAATTAATCCGCCCAGATATCACCGAGCATCTCATCAGTAACGATTTGAAGAAAATGTTTC
>Ga0272443_10004664_pt1 | contig 14706 bp, 11 predicted proteins | sample SSMAcet12_FD_193581 | JGI IMG/M metagenome (GOLD analysis project Ga0272443, IMG submission 193581) | Marine sediment archaeal communities from Little Sippewissett salt marsh, Falmouth, MA, United States - SSM-Acet-12 | ecosystem: Environmental > Aquatic > Marine > Wetlands > Sediment ...
CGTCCCGAGTTAGTCCCAGGCGAAGAAAAGCCAGTCTGTAGTGATCTGATTGATCAGGTCATTGTTGAAGGTCACTCGCTTCACGTCTACCTTCCGGAAGACACGGTGAAGCGCACCGGCGAAGGGCGAGTTCTCAGCGTACGACCACACCGCGAGCACGCCGTTAGGCGCCAGATGGGCTTTCGCCTGCGCCAGGCCCGCCTCCGTATAGAACGAGGCATTCGCGTCGCCCAGGTGCTCATCGGGAGAATGATCGACGTCGATCAGAATGAGGTCGAATCGCTTCTCCGGTGGCCTCGAGAGCCTCTCGTAGACGTCGCCCACCACCAGAGATAAACGCGAGTCGGCCTTCAGTTGCGCGGCCAGCGGAAACAGGCCCTGATGCAGCCAGTCGATCACCTCGGGCAGGAACTCGACGACCTCCACTGAGGCCACGCGCGGTGAGGCCAACACTTCGCCCGCGGTATAACCCAGACCAAGTCCCCCCACGAGCACCTGTAAATCATCCTGATCATTTACCGTGAGGGCATGGGTGGCCAGTTGACGTTCGGAGACGGTGTTGTAGCTGCTCATCAGGAACTCATGATTGAGCGTGACCTCCGTCACCGCCGTGCCGGGCTGCGACAGCAACTCGCGCCGTCGCAGGCAGAGCGGCCCAAGCGCCGTGTTCTCATAGGCCAGAATCTCGATGTTGGAGGCACCCATATCCACCGACTGTACACGGCCGAGAACGACCAAACAAAGACAAAATCACAAACCGCGCCGACACCACAATCGACATGCGATTATCGGTAATCCTCGCCGTTGAGGCTCCGAACGACAGAAGCGAGCCAGGTTTCGAGCTGGGTCTTCATGGCTCCGGACCGTGCCGGCTGCGTGCCAAACAAATCCCCGCTCTCCCGGGGATCATCCACCAGGTTGTACAACTCGAACTTCACTGTGTCTCGCTCGATGCGATGTAGTTTCCAGGGCCAGTCGAGCCAGGCGGAGTGGCCGGGGAAACGGTCCTCGGGATACTGTTTGTCGATCTGCCCCGCCTCCAGCCGTAGTCGCGCGGGATCATCCACCTCCTTACCCGCTTGTTGCGCCTCCAGCAGCGATGCCATCCATTCCTTGCTTGGGGTACGTATGCCCCCCGTCGGGTGGTCCCAGAAACCCATTGGTTGGGCCCGACGATCCATCTTGTCCTCAAGCAGAGGAACCAGGCTGATTCCATCAAGCGGCGGCTGTTTGGCCATCCGCACGCCGGCAATCTCCAACAGCGTCGGGTAGATGTCCGATGTATTGCACGGAACGTCCGTCACGCGATGTCCGGGAATGCAGGCGGGCCATTCGAGAATGGCCGGGACGCGCAGGCCTCCCTCATAGATCTGGCCCTTGCGGCCGCGACCGCCGGTGGAGCCAACATTGGGCAGCCCTCCGTTGTCGCTGCAATACCACAACAAGGTGTTGTCGCGAAGGCCAAGCGTCCGCAACTCACGGCGAAGCTTGCCGAAAGCGCGGTCCATACCGGTGATCTCGCCGTAGAAATGCTGGCGGCTTTTGTCCTGATCCTCATAGAGCGCACGGTCCCGTTCGATCGCCTCGTGGGGCAGGTGCGGCGATCCGAACCAGACCACCGCCAGGAAAGGCTGCGCCGACTTGGCGTGCTTGCGGATGAACGCCAGCGCCGCATCGACGGTAACCATGGAACTTTCTCCCTGTGTGGGAACGGCCTTGCCCTCTCGGCTGAGAATCGGATCGTTATCGAAGAAATTCGGCGCCGAGAACCATTCGTCAAATCCGCAAGCCCCCGGATTGACCGGGCTGCCCTTGACGACCGAGCCCAGGTGCCACTTGCCGAAATGGCCTGTGACGTAACCGGCGGACTTGAGGGCTTCGGCCACCGTGATCTCCTGGGGACGCAACGCGTGCCCCCACTTGAAGACGGCCGAACGATTCGGATGGCGACCGGTCATGACGCTGGCCCGCGTGGGTGAGCAAACCGGAGCCGCCGCGTAGAAACGATCGAAACGTAAGGCATCGGCTGCCATGGCATCGAAATGCGGCGTTTTCAGACTCGGGTGGCTGTTGTAGGCCATGTCGCCCCAGCCTTGGTCGTCGGCCATGCACAACACAACGTTGGGCTTCTCGTCTGACGGCCGTCCCCACGTAGGCAGACTCCCCGCTACCGACCAACTCATGCTCGCGCCGAGAACCCTCAAAAAGCCCCGTCTACTGAGCTGCATGGACCTCTCCTTTCTGATTCGACACTCTCTCCTGATCCTGATGCCGACTCAATTCCACGATGAGGACATCGTCCTCGGCCCGTCCCTTGCGAAAACGCTGAACCTCGCGCAGCAGATCCTCCGAGACAGCGTCGTGGGACGCCACCGATGCCTTCTTCTGAAGAACCCGCTGGAAACCCTCGATCCCCAGCATTTCGTCGTGGCTATCGTGCGCCTCGATCACACCATCGGTGTAGAGGACAACGCGATCGTCACCGACGAAGGTCTGAACTTCTGTGGAACACTCGTACAGCGGATCATCGAGAACGCCCAGCATGACGGCGTTGGAATCCAGGGCCACGCACGGACTCTGCCCGCGCAGGACAAAAGGCGGCGGATGCCCCGCATTGGCCCATTCGAGCTGATCGCCCTGCTGGTCGATACGCACGGCCACCGCGGTGGCATAGACGTCGTGTCTCGCCATGGAAACACAGAAATACCGGTTCAACGCCTTGAGCACATCGCCCGGCCGACGATCATCCTGCTCTCCAAACAGTCGATCAAGCTCGCCGTGGATGCGGTTGACTGTTAGCGCTGCTGTGATGCCATGACCCGTGACGTCCAGCACCACAATGTTCAGCCGCTCGGCCTGATCGGTACGAACATAGATGTAATCGCCACCCAACTGCTGCATCGGCTCGTAACGATAGCGCAGTTGGAAGGGACCTTCCGTGATCTCGTTGGGAAAGAGCATCTCGTGGACACTGCGGGCCTGCTCCAATTCGCGCTGAAGCTGGCCATAGCGACCGAGCACGTGGTCCAGCGTGAACTTGCTGTGAAACCGGCTGTACCGAAACCAGCACCACAGCAAACCCGGCACACCCATCGCCGGCAGAACGAAAACCTCGAAAATGCGATGGGCGAGCGTACCCTGCACGAAAACAAAGTCAGAAATCAGCGCCAGCCCGCACAAACCCAGCAGGATCTTGAAGGCCTCACGCACCGTCCAGGGGATAAACAAGGCGCCGACCAGATGAATGATCAGAACCCGCCCGATCAGGGGAACCGGCGCGTTGGCGAAGAGCGGGCGAATGATGAACCCCATCAGTCCCACCAGGAAGATCATCCGGAAGCTGTAGCGAATCACCGCCACCCGATCGAGCGGGCGGTTCTTGGCGTACTTATAGCCGCTCAGGAAGATGACGATTCCTACCACGGGCGGCAACAGATCGCCCGTCGCGCTGCCCAGGAAGTTCTGTACGAATGAGCCACTCCGAAACGCCAGAATGATCAGACGGATCACCGCCTCCAGACTGAACTGGAAAATGGAGAACCTGCAATAAAGCAGCAAGCGGCGATGGATCCACTCCCCGCGCTTCTGCTCCGAAGCGGCCGAGATCTCTTCGTCAAAAGGCGACGTCGCAGGGAGATTCTTCATGTTGGCCCGATCTTCTGTCCACTCTGGTTCGCGTCTGCCGATCCTTTGGCCCGCCACCGTGCCAAGGCCGGCTCCGCCAAAGGAATACCACGTCTAAGCCACGAATTCAATCGACTCGTCGCGATTCGGTGGCAATCTCAGTCAGTCCCCGCTCAGGATCCGAGAGGCCCAACGGTTGGCCGGTAGAATCAAGCGCCGTCGTGTCGGTGAACGCCGCGATCGTTTGTGCGAGCACCTCAGCGCGATCGCAACCGGCCGCATACCCCATTGTGAATGCCAAGCGCGGCGTCTGCGACGAATCCACCAAGACGAGCTGGTGGAGCAGGAAGGGGAAGCGCCAGTAGAATCGCCGGCGGACAACAAGCTCGCTGAACTCGAACTGTCGTCGCTTGCTGAAAAGCCCCAATATCTTGATGTGAACCGCACAGGTCTTCGAGTGACGATCAAACGTGAATCGGCGGCTCGACAGCAACCAACGCAGCCCATAGAACGTTAGAAGCCCCGCGAGTAGAAATGGCGCCAAGGCCAGGCCCGCCCCGGCCCAAAGCATCAGGCCAAGGGCGCCCAACCAAGGCAACGTCACAGCCACCAGGAGCAGCCCCGCCACTCGCTCATGGAGGCGCGTACTACAGATGAGACGGTTCTCGGTCGGACGGTGGACTGTCATGACATCATGCACGATTACCTCCGGGGATCATCCGCTTCCTAGGCCGGAATCGCCATTCCATCGTCGCTATGGGCTCACGGCTGCCTCTGGTAGACACGGACGTAATCGACATAGAGGTGGTCCGGCAAGGCCGCCTCGGCGATGTCACCGGCCCAGGAGCCAACCTCCAAGCTCAAGATGATGTACTCGTCGCGACGCGAGACGCCCTCGGCACTGCGCCAGGTTTCCTTGCCATCGACGTAGAAGACATATTCGTTCTCCGTCCAGAGCAGGCCGACCGTGTGCCAGCCTTCTCCCAAGCCGGGGACCGTCACGGTCTGGCCGGCGTGCTTATGGTGTTCCTTGCTGTAGCCATCCCAGTGCAGATTGTGATGCACGCGGTCGCCGTCCTTGCGGAGATACTCGAAGATGTCGATTTCCGTACCGGCCTTTCCAGGATCGCCCAACGGCTGGCCCAGGCTCGGGCTCTGGAGCCAAAAGGCCGACCAATGCCCGATCTGCTCCTGCAACTTGATGCGGACCTCGAAGTAGCCAAACGTCGTCTCGAACTTGCCCTGGGTGGCGATCATGGCGGTGTGATAGTCGTCGCCCTGTTGTTTCGTCGTGAGCACAAGACGGCCCTGCCCATCCAGTGCGACCGTCTCCTTGACGTTGATCGCATCGCGACGGGGCCCCAGCCCGCGGTAGGCCCACTTACCCGCATCCAGTGCGTCCCCCTCGAACTCGTCGGACCAGATCAGTTGGTATTCGGCGTCCACAGGCATTTCTTGCTTCTTCCAGGCGCGGACGTATTCAATGCTGTAGGTCGAGGGCAGATCATCTTCTTCGGGTAGACCAAACCACTCCGGCATCGTCTCGCTGTCGAAGTTCAGCGTCAGCTCCTGATGCCAGTGCGTGTTCTCCACCCAGCGGACCAGCACGCCATCGAAATACCACTTGATCTTGTCCCGGTCCCATTCCAGACCATAGACGTGATAGTCGTCCGCCAGATCGGCGTCCGCTTTCCACTCACCGTGGCTGGACCAATGCTCGGTTTCCGTAGGCGTTCGGAAGACGTGAACGTTCATGTTGTACTTGCGCTCGAAGCCTGGCGCGCCGCCGCCAATCTCGAAGACGTCGATCTCCGTCCACTCCTCGGGCGTGCTGTCATAGAACCAGAACGAACTGGAACCGTGCGACTTCATCGGTTTGGCTTTGATCTCGAAGTAGCCGTACCTGACGCGTGTCTTACTCTTGACAGCCGCCGAGGTGAAAGTGTGATACCCCTTGTCCTCGGGCATCTCGGGCACTTCTTCCTTGCGCATCGTCAGGTGCAGTTTCCCGTCCGAGACCGTGACATTGCCCGGCCAGAAATAGGCGGGCTGGCGACCCAGCCAGCCCGGATTCCGAGGCCACCACTTCTCCGTGTCGAGTGTGGCCCCCTCGAATTCGTCCGTCATCGGCTCGAAGGCCACCCATCGCCCCTGGTTGTCCTGATCAGAGAGCGGCAGCCTGTCCGAGATGCGTGACGGCTTCGGTCCCAGTTGCCCTTTGAGCAGCCAACTCTTGACGCGAACGCTTCCCGCAAGGCTGACGTTGAGCAGGGCAAGCGACAGGAGCAGCGTCGTTCGCCACGGTGAGATGGTCTGCCATCGTTTCATGTCCTGGCCTCTCCAGTGAGGGTTCCCGGCGATTCTCAGCGGCCAAGTAAGCCGTGACAGACCATTGTGCCCTATTTCGCCAGAATTCGCCAGTGTGTGCTTCAGTCGAGAAGTCTCTGGAGCCACGGGATGTTTGCTTCGAAGATGCCGATATAGGAAGATGCCGATATAGACGGTGTATTCGCAGTCGCCGACCGCCCGCCCCTACCAGCAGCAGGCCCATCGTCAGAACGCCAATCACAAGCCAAATCGTACGCCGGCGCGAATTGTCTCGTGTCGTTGTTGAGCGAGGCATCGGCGTGACCGAATCGGGCACCGCGCGTCTTTCCTATCGCGTTACGAAGAATGTGATGTCCCAGAGCACATTGCCATCGGCATCACGCTTCTTGGCATCCTTCTCGGCGTCCCGGTCCGCGCCCTCATCGTCGCTGAGATCTTCGCCGATACTGTAGACCACATAACCGGTCGCCAAGCGCCGGAAGCGCAAGTCCTGCCCGTCGAAAGGATCTTCGGGAACGGCCTCCAGATACGTCGGCACCAGGTCCGACAGCGAGCCCGGAAGCCGGCCCTCCGCCAGGCGATAGCGCTCGACCGCCAGCGCCGTCAAGGCAACCCGTCGAGCTGCAACATGGCGCACATCGAGCTGCACGATGCGAGAAAAAGCCGGCTCGAGTATCCTGGTCAGCAAACCGGGTCGCCGCGTACGGCCCGGCCCGTCCGCAATCGCATTGGACTTGGCGATCTTCTCCAGGATAGGGGCCTCCGTTGCGTCAATGTAGTCCTGGAGTAGATCGATATAACTGAGCATGTCCCGGTCGTGGAACCCGAGGACTTTGCGGGGAAAAACGATCAACTTCATCACGATGCCCGGCCCGCCGACGTGTCCGGCCAGCGACACGGTGCCTCGGAAGATACCGGCACCGAAACAACGCTCGCCCACAAAAGCATACTTGAGTCCTTCGTCCTTTGCCGGCAGCGCCACATAGCTCGCCAATCGCTGCAACTGATCGTCCGTCAACGAGACTCGGCTGACGATCCACTCGGCGCTGCGGCACGCGGTCGCCCGCACAGCAAGGCTGACAAGGTGGTGGATAATCACGGGAGTATTCAGCGACCGGCCCAGGGCCATCGTCGCCTCCACCGAGGCAATTGCCCGGTTCGGATCCCCCTGCTCACAGGCCACCGCCGCCTCCAATTGAAGTAAACGGGCACAATCGCGAACGGTGGTCAGCCAAGGCACGTTGCCGTCGCCGAACACCTCGGTGAAATCGAGGGGATAATAACAGACCTCGGAAGCGACGGCATCGTGCAGCAGGGGCAACACCTTCTCATTAGCCGCCAAGAATTGCTCGGCACACACCAGAACATTGGGGTCCAGGGGTCCGGGTTCCTTGGGCGCCTTGGCCTTGCCCACCCAGGGCAGTGTCTCCTTGGCGTCCTCGTCGGGGCCCGTGTGGTACGAGAAGGCGGTCAGATAGAAATCAGCCGCATTGTCCGCCCCCGGCGGCAGCGTATAGGTCTCGTTCAGTTCCTCCAAACTCAACGGATAGCCCTGCGCCCGCAGGTCCCGCACACGCCGGCTCAACTCCACGTAGGCGAAGATGCGAAACAACACCAGCCAGACCAGCAGCAGCGCGAACAGGCCGAGAAGGATGTGTCGGATCTTGAAGCGTTTGGGTTTGGCCGCGTCTTGTTCTGCCATCGTTTTGCCCTATCCCAGAATCATGTCGTCTCCCAGCCCTACCGCGTCACGAGCGCGCGGAGGCCTCTTTTCCCAGAAAGACGCGCCGGCCGCGCCGAAGTTAACCCAAAAACCACGACGTGAGCGCCGCTCCTGTCGGGCAGGCCCGTTCACGACTGCTTGTTGAACAGCTTCTCGGCCGGACAGCCGAGTTCCCTCTGCTTGCAGTATCGGCAGGCAAAAGACCCGCGGACCACCGCGTTGCCGGCCAGGCACAACACCAGCAGGATCACGAGCAGGCCCAATGTGCCCCAGCGGAACGCCCCAAACAGGCTGATGATTGCACCAACGGCGGGAAAGACCAGGACGCCAAAATCCGGAATCAGGTCGCGCCAAGAGAAGGTTCCCGCACCAAACTGCTTGGGATCTCCCTGTTTCAGCACAAGGGAGCATAGCTTGCCCTTGCCGAAACCGCATATCTTCCCGTAATAGTAACAATTGACACAACTCTTGGTCAGCAGACGCCACTCCATCCAGCCGCAATAGAGGAGGTAGAGCACGGCCCACCAAAGGCCCAGCCCCCACAATAGATAGGTGCCGGTGGCATAGATCGCCAGTGTCACGACATTGGCCAGTAGTACGATAGGCCAGGGAAAACGCTCATAGGAGACATCTGCTTCCATAATATCCCCCTTAAATGTACCCTCTCGACAATAACCGCAGCCGGGAAGCCACTCAATCGGTCGTTCAGCAACCGGAGGTTTCGATCGCGGATGCGAAGCAAGGCTGCTGAAGGCTATTGTCCTGGGAATGGCCGCGGGAGGCAAGATGAAACAGGGCAGCCCCCTGCCTCACGCCCGTCTCCTGGTGAAATTGAAGGTTGACACCGCTTTCCCCATCGCAGATAATTACGGCTCAATTCCACCGCCGGAGTGGCGGAATTGGCAGACGCGCGGGATTCAAAATCCCGTCCTGGCAACAGGGTGAGGGTTCGAGTCCCTCCTCCGGCAGTCCTCTCCCATGCGAGCGGTTACTCTGCGGCGGTGGTATTCGTCGACCGCCAGGCACACACCTCAGCCCCGGCGGAGCCCTCCATTCCAAATTCAGCCGGCTGGAAGACCGACATGGAGAGCATGAAGGAATTCCCTTCAGACCGGCCCTACAATGTGATAGACTTTCGATCCACAGAACACCGACAGGAACCCGTGCTGAGGAAAGGAGTTGCCATGCAATGTCACGAAGTCGACTACGAGATCATCGGGGATGATATGCAGATCGTCGAGGTCGAGTTGGACCCGAACGAGACGGTGGTCGCCGAGGCCGGCGCGATGAACTACATGGACGACGGCATCAGCTTTCAGGCCATGATGGGCGACGGCTCCAACCCCGGCGAAGGGATCATGGGCAAGCTCCTCGGCGCCGGCAAACGCGTTCTGACAGGCGAATCGATCTTCATGACCCATTTCACCAACGTCGGCGCCGGCAAGAAACGCGTCGCGTTCGCCGCCCCCTACCCGGGTAAGATTATCCCGATCGACATGGCCCAGAACGGCGGCGCCCTGCTCTGCCAGAAGGACGCCTTCCTCTGCGCCGCCAAGGGTACACGTGTCAGCATCGCCCTGAATCGGCGACTCGGCGCCGGCTTCTTCGGAGGCGAGGGCTTCATCCTCCAGAAGCTCGAAGGCGACGGCAAGGCCTTTATCCACGTCGGTGGCACCGTCGTAACGAAGGAGCTTCGGGGCGAGACGCTCCACATCGATACCGGGTGCATCGCCGCCTTCACGACCGGCATCGACTATTCCATCGAACGGGCCGGCGGCCTCAAGAGCATGTTTTTCGGCGGTGAAGGGCTCTTCCTCGCCACGCTGCGCGGAACCGGCACAGTCTATCTCCAGAGCCTGCCTTTCTCGCGGATGTGCGATCGCATCCTGGCCCACGCCCCACGTGCCGGCGGCTCCCGCAAGGGTGAAGGGTCCATTCTCGGCGGTCTCGGGGACCTCATCGACGGTCGTTAGAGGTCGAAACGACCTCACCGCAGGCATTTCGTGCCCTCCGCAAGCGTTGATTCTGGCCCGCCGATATGCTATAATGGGTTTGGTGGTCAGAATTCAGCTTATTCTCAGCGGCCGTCTTTGACGGCGCTGTCTCTATGGAGGGTGCGGGGTTGCCCTGCCCATGATGAATCTGCGTGCACCGATATTCCTCGCCTTGCTCCTGCTTCTGCTGGGGCCCGCCGCCAGACTCGGCGCCCAGGAACTCCTGCTGATCAGCGAATTCATGGCGGTTAACGACCGCGGTCTCGATGATGAGGATCGGGACGAGGAAGACTGGATTGAGATCCACAACGCCGGAACCGCCGGCGTGAACCTGGACGGCTGGTTTCTGACCGACAAGGCCGACAATCCGACCAAATGGCGTTTCCCGGCCGTGACACTCGCACCGGACGCCTATCTGGTCGTTTTCGCCTCCGGAAAGGATCGCAGGGACCCAGCCGGGCCCCTGCACACGAACTTCAAACTCAGCAGCGACGGTGAATACCTGGGCCTGGTCCGACCGGACGGGGTCGCGGTGGTCTCGGAGTTCGCCCCAGCCTATCCGATCCAGGCGCCGGATATCTCCTACGGACTGCGCGGAGCGATGGTGGAGGAAGTGCTGCTCGCGCCGGGAGCGGAAGCCAGGGCGCTGGTGCCTCCAGACGACGCGTTGGAGCCTGGACCAGAGCCCGATGCGCTGCGCCCCTGGACGTTGGAAGACTGGAACGATGCCGGCTGGCTGACCGGCACGACCGGCGTAGGCTACGACTATGCCGATCTGATCGGCCTGGACGTTTCGGCCATGCGCAGCAGCAACGAGACGGTCTATGTTCGCGTACCCTTCTGGGTGGAGGATCCGTCGGCCATTCGGGCACTGACGCTGCGTCTGCGCTACGAAGACGGGATGATCGCCTACATCAACGGGCGGGAGGTCGCCCGGGACAACGCCCCGGAGCCCACCACCGAGACATGGAACTCAGGAGCCCCGAGCAATCGGTCGGACAGCACCGCCGTCGAGCCGGTCGATTTCGTCATCCCCGAATTCGACTTCCTCCACCAGGGCGCCAATGTACTGGCAATCCAAGGCCTCAACAACGGCACGAACAGTTCCGATCTGCTGATCCTGCCCGAATTGCTGGCCACCGTAGCCGCCGAGCCGGGCGAAGCGTGGCATTACTTCCCCATGCCAACGCCCGGTCAACCCAACAACGGCGGCATTGAGGTGCTGGGGCCGATCGTCACGGAGGTCGAGCACGATCCGCAAGTCGTGACAGAGGACGATGGCCTGCTGATCACGGCCCGCATCACGCCCACCTTCAATCGGCTGAGAACCGCGCAATTGCACTACCGGATCATGTTCGGGCAGAAGTTCGTGGTACCGATGCATGACGACGGCCAGAGCGGCGACGGCGAAGCCGATGACGGCGTCTACGGGGCCCGTATTCCAGCCGGGGCTTTCCGTCCGGGTGACATGGTGCGGTGGTATGTCGCTGCCGTGGATACCTACCGACGGTCCGGACGCTGGCCGGCCAATGCCGACCCGGACAACGCGCCGGAATACGCCGGCACGGTGGTGGTCGATCCCAGTCTGACGAATCCGTTGCCCGTGCTGTACTGGTTCATCGAGAATCCGTCAGCCGCCAACAGCGATGGAGGGACGCGCTGCTCCCTCTTCTACCAGGGACGGTTCTACGACAATGTGCGTATCAACCTGCACGGCCAGTCCAGTCGCGGCTTCCCCAAGAAGAGCTACGACGTGGACTTCCACCCAGGCCACAACTTCGAGTTCGATCCGAATCAGCCCCGCGCCGACGACATCAATCTGCTGACCACGTATCCCGACAAGGCGCAGATGCGCAACGTTCTGGCCTATGAGACCTACCGGGATGCGGGCTGTGCCTATCATTGGGTCCAGCCCGTGCGAGTCCAGCAGAACGGGGCGTTCTGGGGGACGGCCCACATCGTGGAGAACGGCGACGAAGACTGGCTGATCCGCATGGGCCTCAACGCCTCCGGCGCCCTCTACAAGATGTACAACCGGTTCAACAGCCCGAGCCATGCTACCAGCGGCGCCGAGAAGAAGACACGCAAAGACGAGGACAACACCGACCTGCGGGATTTGTACGACGGCGTGAATCTCTCGGGCGAGGCACGACGCCGCTACATCTATGACAACGTCGATGTGGGCCAGGTCATCAACTTCCTGGCCGCCCGCGTCATTACCGGGGATACCGATTGTTGCCACAAGAACTATTACTTCTATTGCGATACAGGCGGCAGCGACGAGTGGCAAATGTGGCCCTGGGACGTCGACCTCAGTTTCGGGCGGCGCTGGATCAGCTCGCTGACCTATTGGGACCAGAATCTCATTCCGGATACCCCCTTGTTCATCGGCAGCAACAATAGCGTGCCTGATGCAATGTTCGACACGCCGGAGATACGGCAGATGTATCTGCGTCGGGTGCGCACGCTGATGGACGAATTACTCAAGCCCCCGGGAACACCGGCCGGCGAGCTGCATTACGAACCCCGCATGGACGAGCTGGCGGCCTTGATAGCGCCGGACGCGGCCTTGGATGCGGCCAAGTGGAATTCGCACGCCTGGGGCAATGGCTCGACGAGCTTCTGCTGCCCACAATCGTTGCCGGAGGCGGTGGCGGAGATGAAGAACATCTATCTTCCCGAACGCCGTTACCTGCTGTACAACGGCATGGTCTCCGGCGCCCGCGAGATCCCCGAGGCCCAGCCGTCCCGTGCCAGCCTTACCTTCGGGACCATCGAGGTCAATCCCGCCAGCGGTAACCAGGACGAAGAGTATATCGAACTGAAGAACAACAACAACTTCGCAGCCGACATCTCCGGCTGGACCTTAGAGGCAGGCCGTGACGCGCGGACCGAGATCTTCACGTTCCGGGGCGGTACGGTCATCCCCGCCGGAGGAACACTCTACGTCGCCGCCAGCCGACCCGCCTTCCGTGCCCGTACCACCTCCCCCACCGGAGGCCGGGGCCTGTTCGTGACGGGCGATACGACGAGGCAACTCTCGGCCCGCGGCGAGACGATTGCATTGGTCAACGGAGGAGACATCACAGTTACCATCGCAACCACGCCCGCGCGGCCCAGCGCGGCGCAGTCATTCTTACGCATAACTGAACTGATGTACAACCCGCCCGCATACCCCAGTGATGTGTTCGCCACCCAGGAATATGAATACGTGGAATTGACCAACATCAGTGACCGCGAGCTGGATCTGACGGGCGCCCGTTTCAGCGCGGGTATTGCGTTCGCTTTCACCGAGGACAACCTGACCCGTCTGGGGGCCGGACAGCGTGTCCTGCTGGTCAAGAACAGCGCCGCGTTCGCCGAGCGTTACGGCGACGGATTCGACATCGCCGGCGAATACACCGGCCAACTCGACAACGGTGGCGAACACCTGCGTCTGGATGACGCCCAGGGCGAGATCGTCCTGGATTTCGCTTACAACGACGCCTGGTATCCGGCCACGGATGGACAGGGCCTCTCATTGACCATCATCGATGAAACCGCACCCTTCGACAGTTGGGGCCAGCCGGAAAGCTGGGGCCCCAGCATCATCGAGGGGGGCACACCGGGAATCGGCGAGTGACGCACACGATCCCGTCAATCCCCAGCGTCATCGCGACCGACGTCACTCCTTCCAGAAGTTGCTGACGACGCCGTCGGCGATTTCGAAGTAGTACACCGTGCGTTCTTCCCGCTTGTCGTCGAAGTCGAAGAAAATGCAGAAACTGAAGTCGACGTCGACATCCTTGGTGTAGACGTACTTAAGGATCTCCGTCCCCTCGGGGGTCGTCGTGGCGCTGGTCGGCGTGCCCAGCGTCCCCAGAACCCATTCCTTACTGGTCTGCCCGATCTGCACCTGCCGTAGCGTCTCCTGCCCCACCGCCGGTCCCTTGGGCCCGTAGCTGACATCCGACCGTCCCGAAATACACCCGCACAGCGTCATTCCCAATAGGCCGCACAGAACGCCCAGACTCGCCGACGCAACCATTTTCCGTCCGCACATGATGCTCATCTCCTACATTCCACCTGCCCGCTCAGATTCTAATCTATGCTGCCGCCGGACAACACCGGCCCATGTATACAATAGGCACCGTGTCAACCATGCAGTCACAAATGATGTCGCAAAAACCTCGCTAGGCGACCTCCAGGGCCTTGTGCGCAACGAACAGGAAAACCGGGTAGTCGCGCGGCTCGGCGCCTTCGGCGGGCGGGCGACGGAGGGTGTGGACGGTTCGGATGCTGCTGGTGGTGAAGCCGACGGCCTCCAATTGAGACGCCAGGTCGGTCGGATCGATGCCGTGGTGGACGACCTCGCGGGGATCGTGATGGAATGTGCCATCCTCGGGTTCGAGGTCCGCCAGAGCGACCCAGCCCCCTGGGCGACACCATTGCGCCAGGCGCCTGACCAATCCGGCAATGTCCAGGACGTGATGGAGGACCATGCTGCTGACGATAGCATCGTACGTCTGGCCCGCGTGCGACTCGCACCCGGCTTCCAACAAGAGCGGCCGGATGGCGGTCAGGCCCGCCGCCTGGGCTTTGGTCTCAAGCACGGCGAGCATTTCGGTTGAGGTGTCCGCTGCGATCACCGAGTCGACTTTCGGCGCCAGCGCCCGGGCGATCAACCCAGTCCCGGTGCCGAAATCCATGATCTGCATCTCCGACGTCAGGGGCAGTTCCTCCAGCATCGCCTGGGCCACTGCGGCCGCCAGTTCCCGTCGCTCCGGCTTGTCGTCCCAACTCTGCGCCGCCTCATCGAACCGCGACGTCGAATCGCCCGAGCCGGTCGCCTTCTGTTCCTGTTGCGAATCACTCACGTTGTCACTCATCGCTGTCCACTCTCTATCGGTTGTTCGACAGGCTCATCCGCGGCCTGCTCTATCGCCCACTCGGGTGCACGCGTCACGCAGCCCGCCAACTCTCGTTTCAAGCCGAGAACGTGGGCGTGCCATTGTCTCTCGACCGTCTCGATTTGTCCAACATACTTCTCGAACGCCT
>Ga0272443_10004665_pt1 | contig 14704 bp, 13 predicted proteins | sample SSMAcet12_FD_193581 | JGI IMG/M metagenome (GOLD analysis project Ga0272443, IMG submission 193581) | Marine sediment archaeal communities from Little Sippewissett salt marsh, Falmouth, MA, United States - SSM-Acet-12 | ecosystem: Environmental > Aquatic > Marine > Wetlands > Sediment ...
CCTGGTGATGCTGGTGGCCTACGTGGTCCAGCGACGTACGAAGAATGCGGGTCTCGTTGACTTCGTGTGGGCCGCAGGGATAGGCGCCTTGGCCGTCTTCTACGCCACCGGGGCGACGACAGGCGACGTCGGCCGCCGCGTGTTATTGGCTGCTCTGGCGGGAATGTGGGGCCTGCGTTTGGCAGTTTACCTGCTCGTCGACCGCGTTTTAGGCCAACCGGAAGACGGCCGTTATCAGATGCTCCGACAGAACTGGGCTAACAAAGCCTCTGTCTATTTCCTCGCCTTCTTCCAGGTGCAAGCGATTTGGGCGGTGATGTTCTCCATTCCGTTTCTGCCGGTCGTGTATCGACAAGCCCCATTGGGCGGTCTGGATATGCTGGCTGTCGTGATCTGGCTGATAGCCGTCGGAGGCGAGACGCTGGCGGACCGACAACTGGCGCGTTTTCGCGCTGACCCACAAAACAAGGGCAAGACCTGCCGGGTAGGACTCTGGCGTTACAGCCGGCATCCGAACTACTTCTTCGAATGGCTTCACTGGTTTACGTACGTCTGCCTCGGTATTGGTTCGTCGTACTGGCCGGTCACCCTCATGGGCCCGATCGTGATGCTGCTGTTCCTGTACAAAGTGACGGGCATTCCCTATACGGAAAAGCGGGCGCTGCAGAGTCGCGGCGACGACTACCGCCGCTACCAGCAAACGACCAGCCCCTTCATTCCCTGGTTTCCGAAACGTGAGGTCTCATGAAACGTCTGATTGACATGATGGAACGGGGCTGGGTGCCCGATGTTCTGATCCGGGCGGGCATTCGCGCCCTGGATCGCAAACGGTTGCGTCTGGAACGCAGGAGCGCCCCTGCTGAGCAGTTGCACGCGAAGATGGAACTCGTACAGGAACTGCGGCGTAGTCCCGTGGCAGTCGCTACCGACAAGGCAAACGAACAGCATTACGAGATGCCTCCAGGTTTTATGGAACTGGCGCTGGGTCCACGTCTGAAGTATAGCTGTTGCTATTGGCCCGATGCTGTCGCCTCTCTGGACGAGGCGGAGGAGGCTGCCCTGGAGCAAATCTGCGAACGCGCGCAGATCGCCGACGGCATGGACGTTCTCGATCTAGGCTGTGGTTGGGGTTCGTTTGGCCTCTGGACGGCGGAGCACTACCCGAACTGCCGTGTCCTTTCGGTGTCGAATTCCGCCTTGCAGCGGGACTTCATCACCAAAAAGGTAAAACAACAAGGGCTGGCAAACATCGAGGTGGTCACGGCCGATGCCAACACCTTCGATACCGAACGACGCTTCGATCGGGCAGTATCCATTGAGATGTTCGAGCACATGCGTAACTACAAGACACTGCTGAGCCGTGTCGCGACCTGGCTCAAGGCAGACGGGAAGCTCTTCGTCCACATCTTCACCCATCGCGAGTACGCCTACTTCTTCGAAACCGAGGGTGAGGACGACTGGATGGGCAAGTACTTCTTCACCGGGGGCATCATGCCGTCCGACGACCTCCTGCTCTATTTCCAGGATGATCTGATCCTCAGGAATCACTGGCGGTTGAGCGGAACCCACTACCAGAAGACTGCCGAGGCGTGGCTTAGGAACATGGACGAACGCCGCGATGCGATCTTCCCCATTTTACAAACGACGTACGGCGACAGTGAGGCCGAACGGTGGTTTCAGCGATGGCGCATCTTCTTCATGGCCTGCGCTGAACTGTGGGGCTTTCGCGGCGGCAACGAGTGGTATGTGAGCCACTACTATTTCGACAAGCGTCCGGTCTGATTCCCACCTCAGGACTTGGCAGGCGTCTTCTGTCCAGATCTGTAACCCGGCACGAGCCGAGCCAGAAGCATGAGCAGCACCAAACCAAATGCCCAGGCAACAGCCAGAACGGCGACGTTGCGTGTGGCTGGTTCCGAGATGTGGATGGCTCCCAAGCGCTGACCACCCAAATAGGCGAGTGGACCGAAGACACCCCCGAAGACACCGGCGACCGCAAGGTGTCGCTGTAGCCACCGTAACGGCACGTCCACGATCAATGCGAAATTGGCCCACAACGCCATGAGCCAGATCGTTGCGAATGGGGAGGGGATCAGCCAGCGCGCCGGCGCGTACACCCCGCCCAGGATCAGAAGTGAATCGAGGCAGAAGCCGAAGAGGACTGATACCAGCGCAACCGTGAGGATGCGAAATATGGAGCGCCCGGCCCGTGTGGCCAGGTGCAATCCGAGCAGTGCCATCACGATCAGCACACCCAGCCAGTGCCGGTGGTATGCGGCCCCGAGGATGCACGCGAACCATCCGACGGTCTCACCGAGAAGATAGAGCAACGTTTTCAAAATGGATCTGCCTTCCTGCCGTCAAAGACTGGGGTCGCCTGCTCTCGGCGGGCCCGGTTGGCGATACAGCGGCTTGGCCAGGATCATCTGCACATCGCCAATGTACTGTTCTTCAAAGGCGCCTTCACAGTAACACAGATAGAACTCCCACATGCGAATGAAAGCCTCATCGAATCCCAACGCCTTTACCTCATCAATATGATCGAAGAAGGCGTGTCGCCACCGTCGCAACGTCTCGGCGTAGTGACGGGAAATCTCCTCAAGGTGCACAGCGCGTAGATCGGTTGCTTTGGTGGCCGTTTGGCAGAGCGCGGTGACCGATACCAGGCAACTGCCCGGGAAGATGTAGCGTTTGATGAAGTCGACGCTGCGAACGTGTTGCGCGTAGTATTGATCCGCAATGGTGATCGCTTGCAGCGCCATGAGTCCATCAGGTTCGAGGAGCTTGCTACAAGCCCTCAGGAAGTGACCGAGATACTGATGCCCGACCGCCTCGATCATCTCAATACTCACCAGCTTGTCGTACGTGCCCTCGAGATCACGGTAATCCTGGCGCAGGATCTGAACACGATCGGAAAGTCCCAACTGCTTGACTCGGTTGGTGGCCCAATCGTACTGCTGCTGCGAAATCGTTGTCCCGGTAACGCGACACCCATACCGCGTGGCGGCGTGGACGGCGAAGCCGCCCCAGCCGCAGCCGATTTCGATCACATTATCTTCAGAGGTCAAATCAAGCGTGCGACAGATTCGGTCGTATTTCTCTGCGGAGGCCTCGGTGAGCGTACTCTCCGGTGTGGTGAAGATACCGCACGAATATGTCATCGTTTCGTCGAGAAATAGCGAATAGAGATTGTTGCCGAGATCATAATGGGCGTAGATGTTCAGCTCACTGCCTCGCTTGGTGTTGCGTCGCAACCAGTGATAGAGCCAGAGCACCGGTCGCGTGAGTCGAGCAAAACCGCCTTCGATGTCAAACATGACCGCGGCGTTCCGCACCAGGATGCGAACGAGTCCGGGCAAGTCGTCGCAGGACCAGTCACCACGCATGTAGGCCTCGGCCGCGCCGACACTGCCGCCAAGGGCCAAAGAGGCAAACAAACGCTGATTGTGGACGACGATCGTCACCTGAGGGCCGCTGTCCGTACGAGGTTCACCGTAGACCTGCGTCCCATTCTCCTCGCGAAGCGTGATCGTGCCCCACGCCAGCCTCTCGAGTCGGGCGAGGACGGCACGCCGTAACAGGCGATTCGCAGCCCGTGGTTGGCGCGACGTCGACTCTAGCTGGCTGGCCGGCTTGATCTGGCCCTTCATGAGACACCTCCCTGGGCACCGTCTCGTTTCTTCGGATGCACGTAGAAGGGGGCACCCTTTCGCCAGAGGCGCAGCGCCTGCCAATGGATCTTGGTGATGACCTGGACGGTCATGAGTGGATAACGGACCAGGACGCGCCGGAGGTTCGCACACGTGATGGGCCGCCGGCGCAGGCTAAGTGTAGCATCAAACACCTTATCCCCTTCGACATAATCTTCCATATGGACTTGAAGACGCTCACCGGGTTCGAGGAAACGCCAGTCGTAATCGACGTTCATGTCAATGAACGGGGAGACGTGAAACGTCTTGGGGAACCGGTAACGCTTCCATGGCTGACGATGCTCATTCATGGTTTCGGTCAAAACATAGCAGTGCCGCTCGTGCCACGGCGTGTTGGTAATCTCGGCGACGATCGTCTCCACCTTCTCACCGGCAGGATCGTAGCAGTAGAAGAAACTGACAGGATTGAAACAGTGCCCACAGTACCGCAGATGCGTGAGCAAACGAATCGGACCGCCCGGCCGCGCGCCCGTGCGCATGGCAACGAGTTGGCGAGCCGCTTCGTCTATGGATGTAGCGGGTTCGCCCAGGTGGTCTTTCCGACGCAGATAGGCCAGGTTGAAGTGTTCCCCCGACCACAACCAGCCCCCGCGAAAGACATCAGGCAATTCGGCCAGATCCAGGTACAACATGAAGAGGCGGTAGGTGAAGTCGTTGCAGACCGGCGCGAAGCGGCGATGACGTACCATGCCTTCGTAGATCGCACTATGCATCGCTCAGGTCCTTGCCAAAATAGCGACAAACGGTCAGTGCGCTGTTGACCCCGTCTTCGTGGAAGCCATCGCCCCAGTACGCACCGCAATAGTGCGTGTGATTCACGCCGCTGATCTCGCCGTGGCGTCTCTGGGCCGCCCAGGCACGCGGGGTGTAGAGAGGATGCGCATACACCATCCGCTGCACGATGCGTTCTGGATCGATGCGCTGTGTTGCGTTCAAAGTCACGCAGAATATCCGATCACTCTGCAGGCTTTGAAGCATATTCATATTGTACGTCACGGCCACGCTCCCGCGAGGTTCGCGCGGGATACGATAATTCCAACTGGCCCAGACATTGCGGCGTTCGGGTAACGCGCTGGTGTCGGTATGCAGAACGACTTTGTTGTCCTGGTAGCCAATGGCCCCCAGAATCTCCTGCTCTTGGTCCGTCGGATCTGAAAGCAGCTTCAGAGCCTGATCGCTATGGACCGCCACAATCGCGTGGTCGAAACGCTCATTCGGACCGTTCATGGGCTCGACTTCCACACCGTCAGGCAAGCGACGCACCGAGTGCACCGGACAGTTCAGGCGAATGCGATCCCGGAAGGACGCCGTCAGAACTTTGGCATATTCTCGCGATCCGCCCTTGATAACAAGCCATTGTGGCTGGTCGCGCACGTTCAGAAAGCCATGATTGGCGAAGAACCGGGCAAACATAGAGGCCGGCATGGCTTCGAAGCGGCGTGGCTCCGATGACCAGATCGCCGCGCCCATCGGAACAATGAAATGCTCGCGGAACCCGCGCGAATAGCCTCGTTCCCGCAAATGCTCGCCGAGCGTGACCGACTCAGGAAGGCTCGCCGTCTCCAGCAAATGTCGTCGAAAGACGAAGATCTCGCGTATCATGTGCCAGAAGCCGGGACGCAGAAGGTTGCGCCGCTGAGCAAAGAATCGCCCCAGCGAACTCGGACAGTATTCCAGGCCCGTCCTGTCACAGTGCACACTGAAACTCATGTTGCTGTCTTGCCAAGGCACTTCGAGGATGCGCAACAGGCGGACAAAGTTCGGATAGGTTCGTTCGTTAAAGACGATGAAGCCCGTATCGACAGGCAGCGTTGTGTCGTCAAGAGTGACATCGACCGTGTGTGTGTGACCGCCAGGGTAGTCGTTGGTCTCGAAAACGGTGATCTCGTGGTCGCGGTGCAACAGATAGGCTGCGACCATACCGGATATGCCGCTACCGATAATGGCAATGCGCATATCGTCTCCTGCAAAACTGCCCTCTCAATGCGGCGCGAGCAACACATCGTCGATACGATTACTGTCCCTCTTCTGGGGGGGCAGCGGTGTCAGATGGCGCACGATGCCGAACCAGGACAAAAGGACCAACACGTAGTATGTCACGTCGATCTCCCACCAGAAAAAACCTTGGCGGGCGGCGATCGGATAATGGTGATGGTTGTTGTGCCACCCTTCGCCCAGCGTGATCAAGGCCAGGAACCAGTTGTTGCGACTGTGATCGGCCGTGTTGTAGCGCCGTCGCCCGATCAAGTGGTCCAGCGAGTTGATCGTCGCGGTGGCATGGAAAAGGGCTACCGTGGAAATGGCGAATCCCCACACGGCCATTTGGAGAGCAGAGGTACCCAGCGAAGGCGCGTAGAGGCCGAGGAGCCAGCCAGTGATCAACAAGATGACAAGCAACACGAGCGGCGGTAGGATATCGAACCGATTCAGGAAGACCAGTTCCGGGAAACGAGACCAATCCTTGACAAACTGTTTCCGGGTGGCGAAGTATCTCGGCGTCATAATCCAAAGGATGTGGCTCCACAGAAAACCCCTTTGGATGGGCGAATGGACATCGTCCGGCTGATCGGCAAACCGATGATGATGGCGATGATGAGAAGCCCACCACAACGGTCCCCGTTGCGCGCTGGTAGCGCCGACGAAAGCTCCGACGAACTGCCAGAAGCGCGAGGTCTGGTACGTACGATGCGAGAAATAGCGATGATAGACGCCGGTGATCGCCAGCATGCGAATCACATACAGCACCAAGGCCGTGCCGACAGCCACCGGACTCCAACCGACCCAGAAGACTAACAGGCACGCCAAATGCAACGACATGAACGGTACGACGCGCAGCCAGTCGATGTCCTCCGTGCTCTGCTCGTAAAGCTGATCCGCTCCCGCTTCTTCATCGAACCAACGCCGGATCGACATGAACAGGCGGTTGTTCAGGAATTGTTGCCCCTTGCGCTTCATTCAGCCCTCGCTGAAATGCAACTAATCTTGCTCACAAGCACACTGCCATCGGTGAATTTGCCGGCGCTGATGAGTTTACTGCATGAAGGGGTCGTCCTGCAAGCCAGACGAATATGGGCCGCGTCGGCTCACACCGAAAGAAAGGCGGGCATCAGGAAGCGGCTTTGTGCGTACCCCTTAGGGTGGGTGCCATTTGCAGCGACTCCAAGAGTACGCAGGCAGTTGCCCCCTCAATCTTCAGCTAGCGAGCCATAAACGGCGTCAAGGGCTCGCCTCAGCGTCCAGGCTTGCTGGCGCGGATCTTCGGCATCACCGCGCATTTCACTGAGGGCGCTCCGTAGCAACGAGCGGTCCTCATCGCCTAGGGCTTTGGTGGGCGATTTCAGCAAAGACTCGATGGCTACCTCGTAAACAGCTGCGCAGGCGGCTGGCTGCCCGGCATTGAACAAAGGCACTCCGCGTCGGATCGCAAGCTCGATCACCGCTCTGGCCGCCTCCCGGGGCGTCCCCTTCGCCACCGGTGGAATCAGGACGCTATCGATGACGTGGATTATGCCGTTGGAAGCCGCAATGTCGGCCGCAGTCACGTTGGCCCCGTTGACCTCGAACGATCCAGCCGTTCTGATTGTCACCGACTGGCCCTGCAGCGTCGCTGGCGACCGGGTCACCAGGAGGATCTGCCCGGGCACCACGTGATAGGAAAGTACCGCCTTGAGTTCGTCGAGGTTCTCCGGCTGGAGAAGCTTCTCCACAGTGCCATTAGGAAGCTTGGCAAAGGCATCGTCACTCGGCGCAAAGACTGTCAGAGGCCCCAGGCCCTTCAGCGTCTCGACTAGCCCCGCAGCCTGGACGGCAGCGACGAGCGTCTTGAACTGCCCTGCGGCTACCGCGGTTTCCACGATGTCCCTGTTCCCCGCAGAGTCGTCAGGTGGCTTCGCCGCAATGGATTCAACGGTCACGGCGACCTTCTCGGCATTGATCCAGTCGACCTCAAGCCGGAAAGGGCCGGCCTGCTTGTCTGCCAGCGTGAAGCCCACGCTTTGGATCTTGTTCGCCATCAAAGGATCGGCCCCCGCGATCCGCCGCCCAAAGGCCGAGTATTGGAAGTCCTTCAGCGGTACGCGGACCTCCCGCCAGGTGCCCTCTTGCGTCTTCAGCGGTGCGCGATAAGATCCGGCGGCACGGGCAGAAGAGGTCCTCAGGTTGACGTAATATGTCCTGCCATCGCCTTTGACGCGGAGGACTATCGTGTCATAGCCGTCCAAATTCAGGTCGGCCGGCCGCGTGCGAATGGAGGCGAAGCCACCTCGGTTTTCCAGTGAGATATTACCGGAGAACTCCAGTGTCTTGTCGTCGGTGATGCGGAAGCCGCCTTCCGAGATGCCGCCCATAACGTTGTCGTTGACAGAGATCCATTGCCGGACAGCCGATGCGTCAGAGAAGTTTATCAGTGATTTCTGCGTGGGCTCCGAGGCGAACCCGATGGATACGGAGTTGAAGAGAAGAAACCAGATCGCGACCAGACCGCCAGTATCTGAAGTCATTGCCTTCATGGCATAATATCCTTTCAAGGCCACTGTCAAGGCCGAATCAACCCAAACCCGAATCTATGGGGTTTGTCTTAGTTATACCGATATTTTCGGTATGAGTTCGTTGCCGGCACGTCTGCAACGAAACCGCCATGTTGGCAAGGCAGGCTGGCAAATCCGGCCATTTCCGCGATCATTCGTGGTGCTCCGTGCGTAGGACCACAAAACTAATGAGTGACGTTCCTTTGTACGTGGGCCCTATTCCGCCCACCCAAGCCGTACGGAAAGGGCTGCTTGGCCTGTCAGGTGATGCCTGACGAACCTCCGGTGCGTTCGCGTTGGAATGTTACGCTCCCATCAAGACAACGGTGAGCTGCCGCGAGCCATACTGCTATGTCTGAAGGGCCTCAAGTAAAGCTAATCACCGAGCGACTGCACAGACAGTTACAGGATCGGTCTGTCACGGACTGCAAGACAACCCGGGAAAGCTTACGCGCGTTTTCGGAGTCTGTCAAGGGCGCGCGAATCGAGCGTGTGTTCTGCAAAGGCAAGCACATATTCCTGGAGTTCTCCGGTGCCCGATTCCTTCAAAACCACTTGTTGATGCGGGGGCGGTGGCGACCCATCAAGGGACGACTGTTGCTCTTGCCGACCGAGATGTGGCTGGCCGTGGAAACTCACAACACGACGGTGGCAAACATCAATGGACAGGTTCTGCATCCGCTTGATGCCGAGGGGCTCCAAAAGCAGTTGGATTCACTGGGACCCGATGTCATGTCCGTCGAATGTTCGCGGGAACACATCATTGCAGCGGTGCGCCAACAAGAGGCGCCTTTGGGCGACGTGCTGCTCGATCAGTCTGTACTGAGCGGGATCGGTAATGTGGCTAAGAGTGAAGCGCTTTTCCTGGCCCGATTACATCCGCAATCGATGGCATCACAACTCCGGCCGGGTCATTCGGCGAAGCTTGCCGAATCCATCCGCTACGTGATGTGGGAAAGCTACCAGGCCGGCGGTCGTTGGACCCATCGCGTCTACCGCCGAGCCGGCATGAAGTGCTATGAATGCGGAAGCCGTGTAGCCATGATCCGACAGGGCAAGCAACGCCGTTCCACCTACTTCTGTCCCACCTGCCAAATTGTCTAGATCACTCCTTGTTCGTGCGGGGGCGCGGATTCGCGAGCGTGGACAAATCTGGATTGTCAGTCGCCGACCCGATCGTGACAATGCCCAGATAGCCATCGACCGTGATGCGATCGCCGGTGCGAAGCACGGTACTGACGTCAGGCACGCCGGTAACACACGGCAGGCCGTACTCGCGCGCGATGATGGCCCCGTGAATCAGCATACCCCCCCGGCGCTCGACGACCCCCGCCGCCAGCGGCACCACGAATGTCATATTAGGATCCACCGCGTCGCACACAAGGATCTCACCGCGTTTGAAGTCCAGCAGATCCTCGGGCCGTCGCACCACTCGGGCGGAACCGACCGCCACACCCTCTCCAGCAGGCTGGCCGATAAGTTGCCGCGCCTTGATGGCCTGCTCTGACTTGCTCTCGCCCGGGATTGTCCTGGGCGATGGTCGAAAAGCCGGGTCCGTCAGAGCCCGAATGAATTGATCTGCGTTGGCGCTTTCCACAGGCAGCGCGGCTGCTTTCCTGGACCGCCGTTTCACTTCGACCAGTGCGCGGAGCAACTCGGATTCTATTCGACCCAGGTAGATATTGTCATCATCGCGCCATTGGTAACTCGCCCGGGCCAGATCCAGAAGTTGCTCGGCGTGTTTTCGTTCGTGCGGGGGAAAGGCCTCGACGAAGTTTCGTGTCAACGCCTCCCTTCCGCCGCGCTTGCGTTTACCTGCTTTCGGTGTGGTCTTGGCCAATTCCTCAAAGAAAGTTAGCTGTTTGTCGATGGAAACAGTCGATAAGAGTGCTTGCAGGGTCGAACTATCCACGTTCCGTGCGGCTTTTGCGAGGGCCTCGCGTTGGTCTTCCGCGCATCCTTCATTGTCTTCGACCCGTTCTGTTTGCCGTCCCGGGCGGTTTCTGATCGTGGCAGCGACCCTACTCAACTTGCGGTTACGCGCCACACTCTTGAGCAATGCGCCAGGAAGTAGACGCGCGAATTCATATGGGTCCTGCGGCTTAACCACACGATTGTATGTCTGCCCAAAGAGCCGCACTGCATGGGCGAACGGGATGAAGTAATCCCAGTACACTTGCCTCCATTGCACGTACAACTCTTTTCTGGTACCGATGGCATTCGCAAGGGCTTCCGTATCCAAAGCCTTCAGGTCTTGATCGGAGAGCGTCTTCGCCACCGAGATCATCTTCGGTATGTATCTGGTTTCGATGTCTCTGCGCAGGGCGGCGAGGTTCTCCAGACTGCGATGGAGCGACAGATACCAGGGCCTTTTATCCTCTTGTGAGATGCCCTGCGCCGTGGTAATGGGCCGCGATTGCAGCAGGTACAGTGGAGTACCTCGATATGTCCATTCCGTATCTTGGGCCAGTCCGAAGAGATGTTCCAGTGCTTGGTTTGAATGGAAGACCTCTGCCACTTCCCGCTTCGTCAGTGGCGGGATTCCTTGTTTCTGCTTCGCGAGCGAGGTGACGGCGATGCCGTGTCGTTTTGCCACAACCATTTTGTCGCGAGCAACGATCGTGTGTGATTGAATCGTGCCATTCTTCCGGTCGATCAGCCATCGGTCCGGCTCAATCGTACCGTCGACAAGACCCTGATTCAGTCCATGGACCGCCTCCACCACTGCTTTCGATTCGTCGGTGGGACTGAGGCCGAATACAATGCCGGATTTCTCTCCCACGACGAGCTCCTGTACGATCACGGCCATTTTGCTCTCTTCGATGTCGAGCCCTATCTCGGACCGGTACAGCATAGCCCGGTCCGACCACAACGAGGCCCAGACCAGCTTGATATGTTGGAGGATGGCGGCGATGCCCCGGATATTCACGAACGAATCGTGCAACCCGGCAAACGAGGCTTTCTGAGAATCCTCACCCAGCGCCGAAGACCTGACGACCACGGGCAGGCGTGCGAATTCACGGCCGATATCAGCGCGTAGCGCCGTGGCGATGTCAGTCGGCAGTTCCGTGTTAATGAACAGACTCTGAATGCGCAGGGCCGTATCCCATATCTCTTCCCAGCGCATCTGGTCAAACGGCTTGCGCTCGTACTCCATGGCGATTCGCGCCCGCAGCCCCGTGACCTCAAGGAAAGTTTCGTAGACGTGCGCGCCCACACAGATTGCTCGGGGAACGGCCCAGCCTGCGCGCGCCAATACCGCCAGCGCGAGGGCTTTGCCACCGACCTTCTGGCGCGAGGCTTCGTCAATTTCATGCAATCGCAGTATGGTCTGCATTACTTAAGGTGCATCTCCGTAACGTGTTGGAACCGCTCAACGATATAGTAGCTCTCCACCCTAATATCCAGCACAGCGCATGTCGGCGACCGGACAAAATCTTCGAGTTCGGGATGTTTCTCCAAGTAGAGTCGGATCAGCCTGCTATTCTTTGCCTTACGCACTTCGAGCACTGTCCCGACGGCTGTCGCCGCAACGGCTTGACGAAAGTCGCTCGCCCGATTGGATCGGTTGTCAATCAGCATGGCAATGTTTGTATTGGCTACCAGGTTCGCATACTTCCTGGTCGGGCGCGGCGTAGCGAATACGATGTGCGCGAAATCCTCGGTAGCGGCGAACGCCACGAGACTTGCGTATGGCCGCTGCCCGCCACAGGTCGAGAGCACGCCTAGGGTCTGCTCGGACAACAGCCCTGCGAGCCTCTGTTCAAGGTGACTATCCTCGAGCATCCTCGTAGTCCTTTCTTGCTGCGGGCCTCATCGGCCAAGCAACACTAGAGCCAAACTCGCGCTCATACCGGTTCTCTGGGATCTTACCCCAAGAGGAACGTCGGCCACGTCCTCCTTTCTCTTGATCAGACAGAATAGCCGAATTACGTTCTCACACATGTTAGCCTGCACCGCCTCAGAGTTCTACACCCCGCCTAGCCGACCCACGCCGGGCCAACACGAAGCGATGCAGGCTACGGCGCTATCTCAAACCTCGTTCGGTCGATGCAAAAGTCCGGCTTGAATCTGCCCCGCAATAGCGGCGCGTTGGATCCAGCCAGCTGACTGTCAATCGGCGACGCTTCCACTCTCCCGGCCAAACACCGAACGTACAAACCTGACGAAGATGAATCCAGCCTGGCAGATGTTGGCAATCAGGGCGGTAACGTAGAAAGCCGAGGCGTTGCCGGTGTTTAGTCCGAGGATGATCGCCACGAGACTGACCTGCTCTACCAATTCCAACGCAGACACAAGGCCGACAGCCAGGCGATCGGGAGGAAAAGTCCCGCGTACCGGTTTGTATGCTCCCACGAACGAAACGATGATGCCGTTGTCGAAGATCAGGAAGATCAAGGCAGCCAAGCGATAGGTCAGGCCGGCGCCAAGGCCATACCCGGCAAGCCCTACTGGGATGAGAGCGGCCGCCACGCCTGCAACGCTGGTACCGATGACAAGCTGGAGTCGAAGCAGATCGTGAACGGCGTCCGCCGGCTGGTTCGAACCCTTTCGGATGACGCTTACCAACGCAGCGAAACCCGCGAAAGCCGCGGCTATCTCGGCCAAGGTAAGGAGAGTGTCTGTGTTTTCAAGCATACGTTCCTCTGAGGGCCATGCCCAAGTCATCTGCTTGCTCCTGCTCCACTCCTGGTGGTGCAGAGGACAGCCGGTACAGAAGAGGGCGGAGCACATTGTGCCGGGCCCGCGGCGAAGCCAGCATTCACCCACTGGCAAGGCGACAATTCACCCCAGCTCGCGCGGCCTGGTGAGCAGCATTCCCCACGAATAGCCCCTGAGTTGGCAAAGCCATGGGGCCGTGGGGTGCCCGACCTTAGCCTATGGACACGATGATAGCACGACCGACACATTGATTCAACGGGAGTGCCACTGGCCTGCACCCTGACCACTGGGGCAGTCTCTGGGGAACCGGTGTAGGATCGTGTGTCGAGAGGGTGTCAGTAATACTCCTGGGCGAGAACTCGCACCGAGTGCAGTGCAGACCCCAAGTCTGCATCTATGGGCGTCATTGAGGCGTTGCACGCATGCCAACCCTCGACAACCTCCTTGAGATCGGTATGGCCGCGGTATTAGGATCGTGTATCAGACGCGTATCTAAGTGTACCAAAGATACGCAATGGAGTGCAAACGGGCGCAATGGGGCGCAATAAATGCGAAGAACGCAAAATCGTAAGTCTGTGTTTTATAGATGGTTACAGCCTGGCCTATTTCGGCGGATCCTTGAGCACACCCGTGAGGTCACAGGTTCGAGTCCTGTATCGCCCATTCGTGTAAGCCACTTCTGCGGAGCAGCTTACAGCACTTCCATGTGAATCAACAAGGGCCTTTCACTGCACCAAGACTGCTCCAATAGGCCGTAATAGGCTGCATTCTATACGGACCTGCTTCCCGGCGGTTGAAGGGGTCGTGATGCGCCTATTCCAGGGTGATCTCATCGCTGACGCGATAATAGTCGAACTCCACGAATCCACCGGCGGTCTTGGTCGCGAAGTTGAACAGGCCGAAGCGGTATCCCATGAAATGGGGCAGGGTATAGGCCATCTGTAGGACCGAGCCGATCTTCGTCCAGGTCTCGCCGTCCAGGCTGTAGTAGAAGAAGGCCTTGTCCGTGCGGTCCCTGAAATCGCAGTCGATCTTGAGGTACACGGTGGACTGCGATAGAGCAATACGCTCGACCTCCTCGGGTGGTGTGGGTTGACGACGTCGATTGCGTTGATTGGGCTGATTGGACGGGACACTGACCATAACGACTGACTTATTGCCGTCCTCCATCTTGACGCCGACGAAGGCGTATCTGCGTTGCAGAGCGATCAGACCGGCGCAGTCGCCATCTTTCATGTGGGTGACATCGATTTTCGTCGCCGCCGAACTCACCGGGCCGAAGGTCCGCTGGGTCAGCATGTTGCGGGCGCTCAACACATCGTTGTCGACCCGTCCGGTGGTCAGACGCAGGGTGCCACCGCGCTGGCCGATCGACCACAAACGGTTGTCCGGGTTGTGGTTCCACTGCCAGGCCAGGGGCAGCGGGTCGCCCGGCGCGCGATCGAATTCGTCGGAAATCACGATATTGGCCATGCCTTGGCCGTTGTCCTCGATGTCAAGTGTCGTCGGTGCCTTGCCATCAACACCCAGCACGGGCCACCCGTCTTCCCATCGGACCGGCACCAGCCAGGGGCTGCGTCCGACCGAGCCGTTGTCCTGGAACAGCATCGCATACCACTTGCCGTCCGGCGTGTCGATCAGGCAGCCCTGGGCGACCCCTTGGTCCTGAAGGACGAGCTTACCCTCGTAGGGGCCGGTGATCTTGTCCGCCCGGTGGACGATCTGTGTACGCATACCGCCGCGTGGCCAGGTGATGTTCATCACGTAGTACTTGCCGTCAACCTTAAGCATCTGCGAACCCTCGGC
>Ga0272443_10004666_pt1 | contig 14702 bp, 13 predicted proteins | sample SSMAcet12_FD_193581 | JGI IMG/M metagenome (GOLD analysis project Ga0272443, IMG submission 193581) | Marine sediment archaeal communities from Little Sippewissett salt marsh, Falmouth, MA, United States - SSM-Acet-12 | ecosystem: Environmental > Aquatic > Marine > Wetlands > Sediment ...
GGCGCGACGACGACGCCGGTCGCGGCGACGGGCGTCATCGTGACACGGGCCGCGCCGCCGCGCCAGACGTTTGTGGTCCTTGCGGCGCCCCGCGCCGCGCCCTATGCTCCACGGGCCGCCCGCGCCCGTCGGGGGCCGCCGCCGGTTTCGACCGCCGCGCCGCGCCGCCCGCCGCCTGGAGAGGAGACGCCGTGCCCCCCCGCGCCGCCACCCGCCTGAGACGCTTCCTCGACCCCGAGGTGGTCAGCCGCCTGGACAGCATGGAGCTGATCGCGCGCCTGGTGGTGGAGGGTTTCATCGCGGGCCTGCACCGCAGCCCCTTCCACGGCTTCTCCGTCGAGTTCTCCGAGTACCGGCCCTACAACCCCGGCGAGCCCGCGGGCCACGTGGACTGGAAGATCTTCGCCAAGACCGACCGGCACTACGTCAAGCTCTTCGAGGAGGAGACCAACCTCCGCGCCACCCTGCTCCTGGACGGCAGCCGCTCCATGGACTTCGCCGGGGCGCCGGGGCGGGTCACCAAGTTCCGCTACGCCAGCCTCCTGGCGGCGGGGCTGGCCTACCTGCTCGTCAAGCAGCAGGACGCCGTGGGCCTGGTCACCTTCGACGAGACCATCCGCCGGGTGCTGCCCGCGCGCTCGGTGCGCCGCCACCTCTACGACCTGCTCCTGGCCCTGGAGCGCACCGAGCCCGGCGGCCTGACGGACGTGGGCGCCACCCTGCACCGCGCAGCCGAGATGGTGAAGCGCCGCGGGCTGGTGATCCTCCTGTCGGACCTGCTCGACGAGCCGCGCCGCGTGCTGGCCGGGCTCAAGCACTTCCGCCACCGGGGGCACGAGGTCCTCGTCTTCCACGTCCTCGATCCCCTGGAGCGCGACCTGGATCTGCACCGCGAGGTCCAGCTCGAGGACCTGGAGACGGGAGACCGCCTGCGCACCCAGCCCTGGTTCATCCGCCGCGAGGCGGGCGAGCGGGTGCGCGCCTGGATCCGCGAGCTCGAGGGCGAGTGCCGCGCGCACCGCATCGACTACGTGCCCCTCGCCACGGACATGCCCTTCGATCTGGCCCTGCGGCGCGTCCTGGACCGGCGCGCGCGCATGCAGTAGGCTGGTCGCCCCTACCCAGGTCCGGCGATCCGGGCTATGCTTCCAGGGCGCGCGCCGTGGAGGTGCCGCGCGCCGCCGTGGAGAGGAGAAGGCATGACCGCCGGGGATGAAGCCCTGCGCGATACGTCGCGGCGCGGCGCCGGCTACGACGACTTCGTGGCCGAGTTCTACGATCACGTGCCCACCCACCGCCAGCTCGAGGACCTGGCCTTCTACGACGAGCTGGCGCGCGCGCAGGGCGGCAGCGTCATCGAGCTCGGCTGCGGCACCGGGCGCGTGCTCATCCCCCTGGCGCGGGCCGGGCGGACCGTCCTCGGCCTGGACGGCTCGGCGCCCATGATCTCCCTCTGCCGCGAGAAGCTGATGCTGGAGCCCGAGTCCGTGCGCGAGCGGGCGCGGCTCATGATCGCCGACATGCGGCGCTTCGACGTGGGGCGCAGCTTCCGCCTGGCCATCGTGGCCTTCCGCTCCTTCCAGCACCTGCTGACGGTGGCGGACCAGCGCGCCTGCCTGGACTGCGTCCGCCGCCACCTGCTCGACGGCGGCCTGCTGGCCCTCAACCTCTTCAACCCCGACCTGGGCCGCCTCGCCGACGCGGGACGGGCCGAGGAGCAGGGCGACGAGCCGCCCTTCGAGCTGCCGGACGGCCGCCGGGTGCGGCGCACCTGGCGCAACCCGGCCGTGGACCTGTTCAACCAGGTCCTCGACTGCGAGTTGATCTACCACGTCACCCATCCGGGCGGGCGGGAGGAGCGGCTCGTCCACTCCTTCCCGATCCGCTACCTGTTCCGATACGAGGCGGAGCATCTGCTGGCGCGCTGCGGCTTCGAGGTGGAGGACGTCTACGCGGACTTCGACCGCAGCCCCGTCGGCAGCCGCGTCCCCGGCGAGCTCATCTTCCTGGCCCGCAAGCGCTGAGCTTCCCTCGGCCGGGCGGCGGGTGTATGCTGGCGCCGGCGCCCCGGCGCCGGCGAAAGGACGGCCATGCTCGATCCCGCCACGCGGCGCATCCTCAAGGTCTTCGGCTTCTTTCTCTGGACCATCGCCGTTTTCGGCCTGGGGGAGATCATCGGCCTGGGCCTGGCCCAGAAGCGCGTCGAGTGCCGCTACGAGTCCCACGACGGGCGCTGGCTGGCCCTGGTCCGCTCCCACTTCACCCTGACCCCGCCCCGGCAGTCCTTCTGGATCCGCGACCTGCGCACCGCCGAGGAGGCGCGCTTCGCCGACCTCGGCCGCGAGGACGGCGCCTGCAACGGCATCGTCTGGTCGCCGGAGAGCGACCGCGTCGGCTTCCTCGTGGACGGCGCCGCGCTGATGATCTGCGACCCCGCCGACCCGGCCAGCCTGCGGCGCCTGGAGCTGCTCGATGCCGACGAGCGCGGCGAGGGCCTCGTGGCGCGCGGCCTGGTCTTCCTGCCCGCGCGCCGCAGCGTCCGCTTCGACGTCAGCCGGGCCGACCGGGCCGGCGTCGTCGAGACGCGGGAGCTGGCGTATTGAGCCCCCGCCGCCTGCCCCCCGGCTTCCGCCTCGCGGCGCGGCGCGTTCCCGTCGCCGACTACCTGCGCCTGCGGCGCGCCGTGGGCTGGACCGAGCTGGATCCCGGCACGGCGGCGCGCGGACTCGCCGGCGCCCTGTTCGCCGTCGTCCTGGAGAAGGACGGCGCCGTGGTGGGCTGCGGCCAGGTGGTGGGCGACGGGGCCGTTTACTTCTACATCCAGGACGTCATCGTCGAGGAGTCCCACCGGGGCCTCGGCCTGGGCGACGCCATCATGGAGCGGCTCATGGCCTGGGTGGGCGAGCGCGCCGGGCGGGGGTCGTTCATCGGCCTCATGGCCGCCCGCGGCGTCGCCGGCTTCTACGAGCGTCTCGGCTTCGACCGGCGCGATCCCGAGGCTCCCGGCATGTGCCGGTACTGGCGCGGGGAGGAGGCGCCGTGAGCGAGAGCCGGCTGGCGCGCATGCGCCGCTCCCTGGACGGGCTCTCCGTGGGGGACGCCCTCGGCGAGACCTTCTTCTTCGGCTCCGTGCAGGAGCTGCTGGCGCGGATCGTCGGCCGCGAGACGCCGCCCGGTCCCTGGCAGTGGACCGACGACACGCAGATGGCGCTGTCCATCTGCGAGATCCTGGAGCGCCGCGGCCGCATGGATCCGGACCACCTGGCCCAGGCCTTCGCGCGCCGCTACGATCCCCTGCGCGGCTACGGCGGCGGCGCGGCCGTGCTGCTGGCCGAGCTGCGGTCGGGCGGCGACTGGCGCGAGCTGGCGCCGGCCATGTTCGACGGCGGCGGTTCCTTCGGCAACGGCTCGGCCATGCGCGTGGCGCCCCTGGGCGCCTTCTTCGCCGACGACCTGGACGCCTGCGTGGAGAACGCGGCCCTGTCGTCCCGGCCCACCCACGCCCACTCCGAGGGCGAGGCCGGCGCCGTGGCCGTGGCCGTGGCGGCCGCCCTGGCCTGGCGCGCCGGCGAAGGGGATCGGCCGGCGCCGGGCGCCTTCCTGGCGGAAATCGCCGGCCGCGTGCCCGCCGGCGCCGTGCGCGAGGGCCTCGAGCGCGCGGCCGACATCCCCTTCGATCCCGATCCGGCGCCCCTGGCCGCCGGCGGCGGCACTCACGACCTCGCCGCCGCCCGCGCGGCGGAGATCCTGGGCAACGGCAGCCGGGTGTCCTGCCAGGACACGGTGCCCTTCGCCCTCTGGTGCGCGGCCCGCCACCTGGACGACTACGCCGCGGCCCTCTGGGACACCCTGCTCGGCTTCGGCGACCGCGACACCACCTGCGCCATCGCGGGCGGCGTCGTCGCCCTCTCGGCGCGGGAGCGCGGCGTGCCGCCGGCGTGGCTCGCCGCCCGCGAGCCCCTGCCCGGGGGCGGCGGCGCATGAGCGCGCCGGGCTCCAGGCTCTTCGCCGACGCGGCCTGGCTGGCCGGGGGCTTCCTGGCCGCCGCCGCCATGCTGGGCTACCTGCACGGCGCCTGGCTGCCCTGGCACGCCCTGGGGGCCGCGTTCCTGGGCGCCGTCCTGTTCCGGCGCCTGGTGGGCGGCGTCTACGCGCGCTTCCCCGGCTTCCTGCGCTTCAACTTCGATCTGGGCGCCTCGCTGCTGGGCCTCGTGGTGGCGAGCCTGCTCACCTTCTCCCTGTACCGCCTGCCCTACCTGGTGCTGCGCTGGCGGCCGGCCGTGGCCCTGCTGGTCTTCGGCGTCGTCCTGACCCTCGCCCTGGCCCTGCTCTTCGTCCAGCAGTCGCGCTTCGAGCGCGAGATCGCCCAGCGCCGCGGCCGCGAGGCCGCCCTGCGCGAGGAGGCGCTCCAGGCGCGACTGCGCGCGCTCCAGGCCCAGATCAACCCGCACTTCCTGTTCAACGCCTTCAACGCCCTCGCCGAGCTGACCCACCGCGACGCCGACCGCGCCGAGTCGCTGGTGCAGGACTTGGCGCACCTGCTGCGCCACAGCCTGCGTGCCTCGGCGGCGGGCCGCGTCCCGCTGGCCACCGAGCTGGAGGCCGTGGACCGCTATCTGCGCGTGGAGCGCGCCCGCCTCGGCGACCGCCTGCGCGTGGAGCGCGAACTGGCGCCGGGCGTCGAGGCGGAGCTGCTGCCGGGGCTGGTCTTGCAGCCCCTGGTGGAGAACGCCGTGCGCCACGCCGTCGCGCCGCGCCCCGAGGGCGGCCTCGTGCGCATCGAGGCCCGCGTGGCGGGCGGCCGCCTGCTCCTGGCCGTGACGGACGACGGGCCCGGCCTGCCCCCGGAGCAGCGCCGCCTGCTGGAAGGGGACGCCGCGCCGGGTCCCGGAGCCGCCGCCGACCGCGCCGCCACCACGAAGGGTGCCGCCGCGGGCGGCGACGCCGCCGCGAGCGCCGGCACGGCCGGTGCCGGCGGCGGCCTGGCCAACGTCCGGCAGCGGCTGGCACTGGCCACGCGCGGCGCGGCCGTCCTGCGCTGCGTCGACGGCCCCGGCTGCCGCCTCGAGCTGAGCCTGCCGCGGGAGGCGCCGTGACCATCCGTGTCCTCATCGTCGACGACGAGGAGCTGGCCCGCCAGCGGCTCCGCCGGCTGCTGGCCGCGCATCCCGACGTGGCCGTGGCCGGCGAGCTGGCCGCCGGCGACGCCCTGCTGGCAGCGGCCCTGGAGAAGCGCCCGGACCTCGTGCTCCTCGACGTGGCCATGCCGGGCATGGACGGCCTCGCTGCCCTGGCCGCCCTGCGCGAGCACCTGCCCGAGGAGCAGATGCCCCTGGTCGTCTTCACGACGGCCTACGAGGAGCACGCCCTGCGCGCCTTCGAGCTGGAGGGCCTGGACTATCTCGTCAAGCCGGTCGAGGCGTCGACGCTGGGGCGGGCCCTCCGCCGCGCACGCCGCGCGCTGGGCCGCCGCCCGGAGGACGCCGGCGCGGCACCCGCCGCGGGCGCGGCCGGCGCGGCTCCGCCGGAAGCGGCGGGCAGTGGCGCGGGTGAGGCCGGAGAGGCCGCGCCCGACGCTCCGACGGCGGGGCTCCTGCGCCACCTGGCCGCCCACCGGGCCGGACGCATCATCCGCCTGGACCTGGACGCGGTGGCCGCCATCGTCCTCGAGGACACCATCGCCTTCGCCTGCACGGCCGCCGGCCGCCTGCGCCTCCGCCAGACCCTCGCCGAGCTAGAGCCCCGCCTGCCCGGTCCGCCCTGGCTGCGCGTCTCGCGAGCCGCCATCGTCAACCTCGACTGGGTGGACCACCTCGATCCGTTCTTCCACGGCCGCTACCTGGCCGTCCTGCGCGATCCGCCCGGCCTCGAGCTGCCGGTCTCGCGCCGCCGCGCGCGCCGCCTGCGGGAGCAGCTCGGCCTCTGACCGTTCGGCCGGTCGCGGCGACCGCCCGCCACTCCGTTCGACCGCTCGCCCGGAAGCCTTCGCGCGCCGCCGGCCTCCCGCCCATACTGATGTGCGTAGGCCATGGCGGCGCGCCGCCGTCACGGCGCGAGAGGAGGAGATCATGAAACGACGCTTCGCCACGGGACCGGCACTCGTTCTGCTGGGCGCGTTCCTCGTGGCCGGCCTGCCGGCCGCGGCGCCCGCCTGGGACACCGGGCAACTGGCGACGGGCGTGGCCGGCGCCGCCGGCATCCTGCTGGCCGAATCCGAGGCCGACCAGACCGTCTACTGGACCGGCGAGGCCGAGGACTTCTTCGGCGCCGGCCAGTTCGTCACCGTCGCCGGCACGGTGCGCGACAACGCCTTCCTGGCCGGACAGAAGATCGGCGTCACGGGCCGGGTGGGCGGCGACGCCTTCTGCGCGGCCCAGAACATCGTCATCACCAGCAACGTCGACGGCGACGTCTTCGCCACGGGGGCCGAGGTGACCGTGGCCCGGGGCGCGGTCGTCGGCGGCACCCTCTATAGCAGCACGGGCATCACGCTGATCGAGGGCACGGTGCGCGGCCAGGTGCGCGGCGGCAGCGGGCACGTCCGCATCGACGGCGAGGTGATGAGCGACGTGCACCTGAGCGTCGGCAGCCTCGCCCTGGGCCCCGCGGCCCGCGTGCGCGGGGAGCTGCACTACGAGGGGCCCGAGGAGGCGGCGGTGGATCCGGCGGCCGTCGTGGAGGGAGGCCTGCACTACCACGAGTGCCTTCCTGAAGGCGACGACGAGGGCGGCTCCTTCTGGAGCGGCATCCTGGGCGACATCGGCTTCTGGCTCTGGGGCTACCTGGGCAGCCTCGTGGCCGGCGCGGTCTTCCTGGCCCTGGGCAAGCGGCACGCGCGCCTGCCCGACCGCATCCTCGCGTTGCGCTTCGGCAAGACGCTGGGCGTGGGCTTCCTGGCCGCGGTGGCCCTGCCCGTGGGGGCGCTGTTCGCCATGATCCTCGTGCTTCCCCTCGCTCTCGGCCTCGTGGCCCTGGGCTTCTGGGCCATCGCCGCCTACCTGTCCCACCTGGTGGTGGGCGTCTGGCTGGGAGCCTGGATCCTCGCCCGCCTGGGCCGCGACGACCGGCGGGCCTACGGCGCCCTGGCCCTGGGCCTGCTCGTCCTGCACCTGGCCTTCCTGGTGCCTTACGTGGGCATCTGGTTGCGCCTGCTGGCCGTCTTCCTGGGCCTGGGCGGCATCACCCTCGCCCTGGCCGGCGGCCGGTGCCGCGACCAGGCGCGTTCCTCGCTGGCGGAGCCGGCCTAGGGCCGCTCCGCTGAGCGGCATCGCCTTCGGCGGGGGCCGCCGCCTGGAGATCGGTTCGCGGGCGGTGTGGCGGCGGCGCCCCGCAATCCGGCAACATTCCCCTTGTGCCGGAGGCCGGCCCCGCGGAACCTTACCGCGGGGCCGGCGTTGTCCGTGCGACGCCGCGGCCGGTCCGCATCCCCGGAGGTCTCGTGGGCTTTCTCAACGGCCTGCTGCTCTTCGGCGCCCTGGGCGCCCTCGTTCCCCTGATCATCCACCTGCTGGAGCGGCGGCGCGTGCCCCGCCTCGCCTTCCCGAGCCTGCGCTTCCTGCGCGAGCTGAACCGCCGGCAGACGCGCCGCCTGCGCTGGCAGCGCCTGCTGCTGCTGGCGCTGCGCATGCTCCTGGTGGCCCTGGTGGCCTTCGCCCTGGCGCGGCCCACCCTGCTGGGCGCCCTGGCCTCGCTCTTCCCCGAGGACGCCCCGCGCGCGGTGGCCCTGCTCGTGGACAACAGCGCCAGCATGGCGCTGCAGACCGAGTCCGGAAGCCTGCGCGAGGTGGCCCTGGCCCGCGCCGGGGCCGTTTTGGACCAGCTCGGCGAGCAGGACGAGGTCTTCCTCTACGCCGTCGAGACCGAGGCCGTGGACCTGGGCGGCGGCCCCCTGACGCCGGCCCTGGCCCGCGAGCTGCTGGCGGGCTGGCCGGCGCGGGAGGGCGCGGCCCGGCCCCGCGCCGCCCTGGCCGCGGCCATGGCGGACCTGGCCACGCGGCCCCAGCCACGGCGCGAGATCTACCTGATCAGCGACTTCGCCGCCGCCACCCTGGACACGGCCGCCCTGCCGCCCGCGGGCGACCTGCGCGCCTTCGCCCTGCCGGTGGCCGGCGAGGCGCCGCCCAACGCGGGTCTGACGGACCTGCGCCTGCCCGTGCGGCCCGTGCTGCCCGGCCAGCCCTTCCGCCTGGGCGTGCAGGCGGCAGCGCGCGGCGCCGCGGATGTCGAGCCCTTCCCGGTGGAGCTGGAGCTGGAGGGCGAGCACCGCGGCAGCGCCTCCCTGGCGCCGGGGCCGGGCCTGCCGGCCTGGCGCGAGCTGCAGGTCAGCCTGACCACCGAGGGGCCCGTGGCCGGCCTCTGGCGCAAGAAGCGCGACCGCTACGCCCCCGACGACGCGCTGCCCTTCACCCTGGACGTGCTGCCCCGCCTGCAGGTGCTCCTGCTGACGCCGCCGGCCGACGCCGCTCCGGCCGACGCCCGGGCCGCCGGGCGTCTCGGCCTCGCCGAGCACCTGGCGCGGGCCCTGGATCCCTACGGGGGCGCGCAGCCCGATGCCCTGAGCCTGCGCCTGGCCGCGCGGCCCCTCGAGCGGCTTGGCAGCGGCGACCTGGCCGGGCGCAACCTCGTGGTCCTGGCCGGCGGCGCCGAGCTGGACGCCACGCGGGCGGAGCTGCTGGCGGACTTCGTCGCGGGCGGCGGCGGGCTGATCGTCTGCCCCGACGAGGCCGGCCTGGCCGACCTGGCGCGCCACCTGCTGCCGCGCCTCGGGGGCCCGCGCTCCCTGGAGCGCGTGGAGGGCGCCGAGGACCGCCTCGGCGAGCTGGATCCCGAACATCCCGCCTTCGCCGACTTCGCCGAGGAGCACCGCCGCGTGCTGGGCGGGCAGCCCATCTGGAAGGTCTTCCGGACCCGCCCGGGCGCACGCGCCGTGCCGGCCCGCCTCGAGAGCGGCCGGCCGGCCCTGCTGGCCTGGCCCCACGGCCAGGGGCGCGTGCGCCTGTTCCTCTTCGAGGCGGGGCCCGAGGGGGGCGAGCTGCCCTACTCGTCCATGTTCCTGCCCCTGGTGCAGGAGCTGGCGCAGGAGGCGGCCGGGGCCGGCCCCGCGGCGCGCGCCCTGGTGGACGAGCCCCTGAGCTGGCCCCTGGATTCCCTGCCCGCCGAGGGCGTGCGCCTCCAGGTGCTGGCGCCCGGCGACCGCCTGCTGCCCGTGCGGCTGGACACCGCCTCCCTGCCGCCCCGGGCCGTCCTCGACCGCACCGACCGGGCGGGCTTCTACCGCCTGCAGGAGCGCGGCCCGGCGGGCGTGCGCGAGCTGGGCCTCGCGGCCGCGCAGGCGCCGCCCGCCGAGGGCCTGCTGCGGCCCCTGCCGCCGGACAGCCTGCCCGCGGCCCTGGGCCTGCCGGACCTGGTGGTCGTCGCGCCCGCGCGGGAGCTCGCCGCCGCCCTGCACGCCGGGCGCTACGGCAAGGAGATCGCCGCGCCACTGCTGCTGCTGGCCGCCGCGCTGATGGCCCTCGAGCTCTGGCTGGGCCGCGGCGAGACGGCGCCGCGCCGCGATTGACTTGACGGCCGGCGGCATCGGTGCCAGCTTCTCATCATGACTCCGGGCCGGCTCTATGTCCTCTCGGTCCTCTGCCTGCTGCTGGCGGCCCTCCTGCTGCTGCGCGAGCCGCGCACCACCCTGGCCAACGTCCTCGGCGGCGCCGTCACCGTCCTCGCCCTCCTCAGCTACCTGCTGGGCCTCTACCTCGCGCGCCTGAACCGCCGGGGGGAGACGGCCCTGGCGCAGCTGCGCGAGCGCGTGGCGGCGGGCACCGGCCGCGCCATCCATGAGGAGCACCGCGCCTATCACCTGCGCGGCCTCGACGAGCTGGGCGAGGGCGACATGCTGATCTTCTACCGCACCGACGACGGGTGGCTGCTGGTGCCCCTGGCCGACACGCTGACCTGGTACGAGGTGCCGCCGGACGGCGTGCACGGCGCGGAGCTGACCGAGCCCGCGCCGGGGCGGGGCATGGAGCTGCGCCTGGACCTGGCCGCCGACGAGCGGCGCCTGCGCCCCGTGGTCACCTCGACGCGCGTGGAGCGGTCCCGGCAGAGCCTGGAGAACGTGGACGACCTGGTCGCCCTGCGCGACGCCATGGGAGGTGCGTGATGCGAGCCGTCCCGCGCCATGCGCTGCCGGCGATGACGGCGGCCCTGATCCTGGCGGCGGCCGCCGCCCCGTGCCAGGCCCGCACCGCCGCGGCGGACGGCGGCGCCTCCCCCGCGTCGGGCGCGCGCTCCGACGAGCCCTTCATCGGCCTGTTCACCGACGAGTACGGCACGGCCTGCAACGCGGCGATCCAGGTCTTCCAGCCGGTGATCGTCCACGTCGTGGCCGACCTGTCGGGCAGCGGCGTGACCGCCGTCAGCGCGGCCGAGTTCCGCATCGAGAACTGGCCGGGCAATCCCGGCTATCCGGTGGGACAGGTGACCGCGCGCTGGGAGTCCAATCTCCTCATCGGCAATCTCGCGGACGGCTTCTCCGTCGCCTTCGCCGATCCCCCCTACGGCCCCACGGTGCACCTGGGCGAGCTGGAGTTCATGGCCTTCGACGACGGCTGGATCGGCGCCGACCGCCTCCTGCACGTGGCGCCCGCCCTGGACAGCGGCACCCTCGCCGTGGTGGACGAGCACTACGAGACCATCGATGCGCGCGGCGGCTGGTTCCTCTTCAACGGAACGAGCGAGGTGGACTGCGTGGGCGGCATGTCGGAGGAGCTGCGCTGGGGCCAGGTCAAGTCCCTCTACGACGAGTGATCCCCGTGCGGTACTTGCCGGCGGGGCCGCCGCTCACGCGTCCGGCCGAACGCGGCGGCGCCAGGCGAGCTGCGCGCCCACGGCCGCCAGCGTGACGACTGCCGCCAGCGCGTAGGGCGCTCCCAGCCAGCCCGTCGCCCGCGCGCCCACGCCCCCCAGCAGCGGCATCAGCAGGATGCCGAGCCCCAGCAGGGACTCGTGCGTGCCCGCGTTGCGCCCGCGCCCGCTGTCGGCGTGGAGGCTGGCGAAGATGCTGGCGGCGTAGCAGACGCCGAAGCTGACGCCCAGCAGGGGCGCGGCCAGGAGCACCGTGCCCCAGCCCGGCGCCAGGGGCATGAGCAGCAGGGCCGCGGCGGCCACGAGCTGCGGGGCGACGAGGCGCCGCGCCGAGTAGGCGAAGCGCACCGGTCCGGACAGCAGCAGGAAGGTCGCCGTCTGGACCAGGAAGACGATGCCCAGGAAGAGGCCGAAGCGGTCCTCGCCCCAGCCGGCGCTCTCGAACCAGGCGGGCATCTGGTGGTTGAGGACGGCGCCCGTGCCGTAGGCGGCCAGGTTGGCCACCCAGCCCATGCGCCGGAACACGCGCCGCGTGGCCTCGGGAACGTCGGGCTCGTCGCCGGGTGCGCCGCCGGCCGCCGCCGCATCCGCGGTGTGGGCCGCCGCCAGCCTGACGCCCGCGGCCTCGGGCGCCGCCTCCGCGCCCGCGCCGTCGGGCGCCGCGGTCCCGTCGGAGACGCCGCGGGCATCGTCCTCGCGCGGCTGGGCGAGAAAGGCCAGGGCCACCAGGCCGATGCCGGCCAGGAAGGTGCTGCGGAAGTCGTAGCGCGCCAGGGCCAGGCCGCCGGCGAAGTAGCCCAGGCTCTTGCCCAGGCTCCAGGAGACGTTGAAGCCGCCGATGTTGGCCGCCAGGCGGCGCGGCGAGGCGGACAGGTCGCCCACGGCGGCCTGCATGACGGGCCAGAAGAGCCCCATGCCCAGGCCGAGCAACGGCATCACCAGCAGGAAGCGGGGCAGGTCGGGCGCGGCGAAGGTCAGGGACGCGAAGGCCACGAAGGCCAGGGAGCCGTAGCGGGTCATGCGGTAGCGGCCCACGCGGTCCGACCAGCGGCCCGTGAGCTGCGTCACGATCACGTAGGTGCCCGAGCTGACGGCCGGCACCACGCCCAGCCAGACGGGGCCGCCGCCCAGGTGCAGCACCTTGTAGGGGATGGCCGCCAGCACCAGGAAGGTGCCGGCGTTCATGAAGAAGGCGGCGGCGGTCAGCCGTCGCAGGATGCCCCGCGCCCGGTCCATGCGTCCTCCGCGAAGGCGTGGCGGCCCGGCGGCGGCATGGCCGACGGGCCGCGCGGCCGGAACCCGGCGGCGGGCCGCGCCGCCGGGCGAGCCGGCGCTACTGGTACTCGGCGCCGAGGATGACGCTGACGATGATCGCGCCCACCGCCGCCGGCGCCGCGAACTTGATCAGGAAGCGCCACAGGGGGAACAGGCGCATCAGGCCGTGGCCCTGCTCGAGCTCTTCCTGGGTCTCCCGCCGCGTCAGCGCCCAGCCCGTGAACAGGGCGATGAGGAAGCCGCCCACGGGCAGGCACCAGTTGCTGGCCAGGTAGTCCATGGTGCCGAAGAAGCCCTGCGTGGACTCGCGGCCGATGATGTTGATGCCCGAGAGCGTCGCGTTGCCCGGCGCGTCGCTGCCGCCAACGCTCAGGGCGCTCAGGATGCCGAAGCAGAAGATGGCCGCCGCCACCGTCAGCGTCGCCTTGCGCCGCTGCCAGCCCAGCTCGTCGATGGCGTAGCTGGAGACCACCTCCAGCAGGCTGATGGTGCTCGTCAGGGCGGCGAAGGCCACCAGCAGGTAGAACAGCCCGCTGACCAGCGCCCCGCCGGGCATCTGGAAGAAGACCGCCGGCAGGGTGGTGAAGAGGATCGCGCTGCTCTTGCCCACCGGCATGTCGTAGCTGAAGATGATCGAGTACATGATCATGCAGGCCATGATGGCGATGACCGTGTCCAGGATGCTGATGGTCACCGCCGCGCGGGGGATGGAGTCCTCCTTGCGCATGTAGCTGCCGTAGGTGAGCATCACCCCCATGCCCAGGCTGAGGGTGAAGAAGCTGTGCCCCACGGCCTCCAGCACGCCGCCGCGCGTCAGATCGCCGAAGTTGGGGCGGAAGATGAAGGCCAGGGCCCGGCCGAAGCCCTTCGTCGTCGCCGCGTAGACCACCAGCACCACCAGGATGCCGAACAGGACGGGCATCAGGATGCGCGCCGCGCGCTCGATGCCGTTCTGCACGCCGAAGACCACCACGAGCGTCGTGGCGGCCATGAAGCAGAAGGTCCACAGGACCTGCTGGTTGCCGCTGCCGATGAATCCCAGGAAGAACCCGTCGAGGCCGCCGGCCTGGCCGGCCAGCTCGCCCAGGTGGCCCGAGACGGCCATGCCGATGTAGCGCAGGGTCCAGCCGGCGATGACGCTGTAGTAGGAGAGGATGATGACGCCGGTGATCACGCCCAGCACGCCGACGCCGGGCCAGAGGCGGGCGCCGCGCTTGCCTTCGGCCAGGGCGCGAAAGGTGCCGATGGGGTCCTTCTTGCCGCGCCGCCCCAGCAGCGTCTCGGCGATCATGATGGGGATCCCCACCAGGGCCACGGCGATGATGTAGACCAGCACGAAGGCGCCGCCGTCGTTCTCCCAGGCGATGTAGGGGAACTTCCACAGGTTGCCCAGGCCCACGGCGCTGCCCGCCGCGGCCAGGATGAAGCCGAGGCGGCCGCTCCACTGGCCTCGCTGTTGTTCCATCCCGTCCTCCCGCATGATGATGAGCGGCCCCGCCCGCGAGGGCGGCCGGGCCGGTGCCCGGCCGGGGCCGCCGCAACCCTATTCGCTCCCGGGCTTTCCGGTCAAGGCCGGGCGCCTTTGGCGGCGCGGCGCGCGCATGGCAGCCTCGCGCGGCCCGCGGGACGCTTGGCGGCCGGCCCGAGGCGGGCTATAATCACCATTAGTGACTGGCGACGGTGGGGAGGGACGAGTCATGAAACGACCGATAGCGATAATCCTGGCCGTGGCGGCGTTGGCGCTCGGCTCGCCGGCCCGCGCGGCGTGCGTGCCGAACATGGTGATCGCGATGATGGCGGGTTACCCCGCCACCTACGACTGCAACGGCGACGTCAGCACATCGGAAGCGCTGCTGATCGACGTGACCCTCGTCCTCGGCTACGGGCCCGCCGGCCTTCGCCGCGTCCATCTGGTGGCGGAGGGATGGCCCGATGATCCCGAGCCCGCGCAGGGCAGCATCGTCACGATGTGGACCGCGAACCACGCGGAGGGCAACCTTCGCGACGGCCTCACGCTCGAGTGGGATCCGCCGCTGCAGCCCTGCTCGTGCAGGAATCGCTTCTCGGGTGGAGAGTTCTGCTTGGGGCAGGTAAGAGTGCGAGGCCACGATCCCGAATGGCTCCAGGAAGAGGTCACCGCCACGTTCCAGGCTTCCGGCATCGTGGACGACCGCGGGGACGACCCCGGCGAGACCATGCCGACGAACTTCACCTTCAACGGCGCCGGCGACTGCCACCAGCCCTACGATCCCCCGTTCCGCTGGCAGGAGATCCGCTGGTTCGCGCCCGCGGACGGCGATTCGGTGGCGGGCGACTTCCTTCTGGAGTTCCAGTGCCACCACTGGGACTGCTACAACGGCTACGCCTTTCCCTACGCGGGCGAGGTCCGCGTGGACGGCACTCCGGTCGGCGACTTCGCAGGCGACGGATCCAACTGGCACGCGGTGGCCGTGCCGGTGAGCGGGCTGCCCGTCGGCGGCTGGTTCACGGTAACCGTGGACTCGCCGGAACTGGGGACCCACGAGCTGGACTACTTCCTGGACAGCACCGCCGCCGCGCGCGCCACCTTC
>Ga0272443_10004668_pt1 | contig 14701 bp, 11 predicted proteins | sample SSMAcet12_FD_193581 | JGI IMG/M metagenome (GOLD analysis project Ga0272443, IMG submission 193581) | Marine sediment archaeal communities from Little Sippewissett salt marsh, Falmouth, MA, United States - SSM-Acet-12 | ecosystem: Environmental > Aquatic > Marine > Wetlands > Sediment ...
GAAAACCCGGCCTTAACCGAAGAAAGAGACAGCTCCCTCCTTGACAGGTTGTTAACCCTTTGCGAGACGCTTCACAAATACGGATGCAGGATAGGCCTTGCCATACCGGAAAAGCAGCTATCTGTAAACACGGGGAAAAATAATTACAGCCCCCTGGTAAACAAGGCTCTTTCCCTGTGCCGCGAGGTGAAAACGGCCAACGCAGGGATATTGCTCGATGCGCGGGCATGGATAGCATCCGGAAGAAAACCGGAAGAACTGAAAGAAATGGAAAACAGGGATATTGTATACGCCAGGATACCTACCGCAGAAGAACCTTCAAAAGAGGCTACCCCTGAGGACCAGGGCTCTTTAAATCTTTTCTGCGTCCTGCAATCCCTTGAAAAAATAGGATATGACGGCCCTTTGAGCCCCGGGGCGGAAAACAAAAAGCTGACAATGCTGCCGCCCGACATGGCGGTAATACTGGCAGGAGGATATCTCTCGGGCCTGCTGAAAAAAGCTTTTACATGAACAACGGGTTAACCCAGGCTTTCCTGTTCTTCTTATCTGTAACCTCTATCCTTAAAAATTGTTCGTTGCCCTTTATGGAGTAGTCCGCTTCTTTTATCTCCCTTCCTTCTCCGGAAACCCTGGCTCCCTTATTCCTGTTGCCGATAAAATCCGCCGTAGAAGCGGCAGAAAACCGGACATGGATATTTTTATCGCCAACCTCCAGGTCTTCTATCAAGACCCCCGTTGAAGAATAAAAACATCCCTGCCTTAAAGAAGCCATAATATGCCCTTCCGTCAAGGACTCTGCTTTGACCATAAGAAAACTGCCGAAAAGGTCTCTCTTTGCATGGGTGTCGTCGGAAGCAAATCCCCACAACTTCCTGCCTGATTGAAGAACCTGGTCGAAATGAACGGTTGAAAATCCCTTGCCCTTGACGTTATGGCATGTATGGTTGTATACCTCCATGCCCTCGTAATTTTCAAGATTAAGAAGGTCCGCGCAATTCAGCGAACTCCAGTAGGGATGGGCTATAACAGCCATTGCCCCCTGCCGGTTTATTTCGTCAATCATCTCCTGCACAGTCATATCTGTTTCGTCGAAGGAACTCTTCATGCCTATCCCAACAACATGGGTAGCGTTATTATTCATTTCAGCGCCCGGAATCAGCAGCATGCCTTCAGGAACATCGAACCCGGCTGTTATCCTGTGATGGTCCGCGATGCATAAAAAATCGTAAGCCTCCTCATTATACAGCCGGCATATCTCTTCAGGCGCGTGTTCACCGTCAGAGTTTGTCGTATGCATATGCACGTTGCCTTTATACCAATTTCCTTCCTTTTTGAAAAGGTTGCCAAAATCCATTGTTTTCCCCTTTTTAATCAATGCTTTTATTCTACACTTTTTTGACGCATGCGGGCAAGCGCACCCCCCGCAATCACAATCTCCTTCTGCCTGTCGGATAAAGAGTATTCTGCCTCAAATTCTTTGCCGGAACTGACATTTCTTACAACAAGTGGCCTGTTTGCCTTTAAAAACTCGCGGATATTCCTGATTTCCAGCCTGTCTGACAGACCGACAGCCGCATAATCTTCTTCCCCTTTAAAACAGAGCGGCATTATGCCGAAATTAACAAGATTATCCCTGTGAATCCTTTCTATCGACCTTGCGATTACTGCCTTTACGCCCACATACATGGGACAAAGGGCCGCATGCTCCCGGGAGGAACCCTGCCCGTAACTGAAACCGGCTACTATTATGTTATGAAGGCCTTCTTCCTTTGCCTGTTTTGCCCTCGCATGGAAACCGGGGTCGACAGGCTCAAAAAGAAACTCCGCATACTTCGGCACATTGGAACGGTATTTCATTCTTGCCCCTGCAGGGATTATATGGTCGGTAGTTATGTTGTCTTCCACCTTTATGGCAACAATGCCCGAAATCCTGTCCGGCATGGGGCTGCCCGGCGGCAGCTCGGCAATGTTAGGCCCCCTGTAAATATCAATTTTCCCTTCATCCCCGCCATCGGGGAAAATAAACATGCTGTCATCCGTATAGAGCTTTTCCGGCATATCGACACGCGGGTATCTTATGCCTCTTTTCTCAAGTCCGGAAGGTTCCGTTATCTTTCCCGTTATAACAGCTGCAGCGGCTGTTTCCGGACTGACAAGGTACACGTTTGCATCCTTTGTGCCCGAACGGCCCGGAAAATTCCTGTTGCTTGTCCTCAGGGAAACGGCCCCGGTCATGGGAGACTGGCTGTTGCCTATGCAGAAGCCGCATGCCGCTTCGACAATTCTTGCCCCGGCCTTAACCAACCGGTCAAGCCCCTTATCCCTGAGAATGTTTTCCAAAACCTGCCTGGACCCCGGGGCCACGATAAAACTGACACGGGGATGAACTCTCTGTCCTTCCAGGATAGAAGCAACCGTCATGAGGTCTTTGTACGAGGAGTTTGTACAGCTGCCGATACATACCTGGTCTACTTCCATCCCTTCTATTTCTTCTACCCTCCTGATATTGCCGGGGCTGTGAGGCACGGCAGCAAGAGGCTCGAGAGCATCAAGGTTGATTTCGACTTCGTCGTCATATGCGCCATCTCCATCCGCAGCTATCTCCATCCACTCTTTTTCGCGCGCCTGGGAACGGAGGAATTCCCTCGTCCGAAAATCGCTCGGGAAAACCGAGGTAGTAACCCCGCATTCAGCCCCCATATTGGCAATGGTCGCCCTTTCGGGGACAGAAAGCGTTTCCACTCCTGAACCTGAATATTCAAATACGCACCCGACATTGCCCTTTGTATCAAAGCGTTCGAGAACCTTCAGGATAATATCCTTTGCGGAAACCCACGGTTTTAACCGCCCGGTAAGGTTTATTTTTATTATCCCGGGATAAGCAAGGTAAAAACAGCCTCCCCCCATGGCTATAGCCACGTCCAGTCCTCCCGCTCCTATTGCAACCATGCCCAGCCCTCCGCCCGTGGGCGTATGTGAATCAGAACCAAGAAGCGTTTTACCGGGCTTGCCGAACCTTTCCAGGTGCACCTGGTGACAGATACCGTTTCCCGCCCTTGAGTAAATTATCCCGTATTTTGCCGCAACAGTCTGGAGATACCTGTGGTCGTCACCATTCTCAAACCCCACCTGAACAGTATTATGGTCCACATAGCTGACAGACAGCTCGGTTTTGACCTCCGGAACTCCCATGGCCTCAAACTGCAGGTATGCCATTGTTCCCGTGGCGTCCTGGGTAAGCGTCTGGTCAATCCTGATGCCTACCTCCTTCCCCCTTTCAGGCTTGCCTTCGATAATATGGGGATTGATAATCTTTTCCGTTACAGTAAATCCCATTGTTTCTCTCTCCCTTACGTTGTCAGCCTTTCTTTTGGAAAGTATTCCACAAACTCTCGAGGGAGGGGTTTTCTACAGTGTCCATTACATACCGCGCAAAATCAGCCCCCGTAGCCCCGTCTGCCCGCCCTGTTATTTTGAGCTTTTTTTCATGCTGGAGACATATATCAAGCGCCATTTCAAGCTTTCCCGACAGGCCGGAGTACCCTATATGGTTAAGCAGCATGCCGGCAGCCTTTATCATGCTCGACGGGTCTGCGTACCGGGTTCTTCCCTCTTCCACCATGCGGGGAGCACTGCCGTGGATTGCTTCAAACATGGCATACCTCTTCCCTATGTTAGCGCTTCCCGCTGTTCCCACGCCCCCCTGTATCTGGGCCGCCTCGTCTGTAAGGATGTCCCCGTATAGATTCGGCATGACGAACACCTTAAACCCGCTCGCCCTCGAAGCATCTATCAGCTTTGCCGTCATGATGTCTATAAACCAGTCATCCCAGGTTACATCAGGATACTCTTTCGCAACCCGCGCAGCAGTGTCAAGAAACCTTCCGTCAGTTTTTTTCAGCACATTCGCCTTGGTTACAACCGTTACCCTGTTTATCCCGTTTTTGCTCGCGTAATCGAAAGCCAGTTTTATTATTCTTTCAGCTCCCTGTTCGGTTATCACCTTGAAATCGACAGACAGGTCGCCGCCAACGTTTACTCCCTTGCTCCCCAGGACATATGCCCCCTCTGTGTTCTCCCTGAAAAACATCCAGTCAATATCTTTTTCGGGGACCTTTACAGGACGGACATTCGCAAATAAATCCAGCTCCCTTCTCATGGCCACGTTAGCGCTTTCTATGTTGGGCCACTGGTCGCCTTTCTTGGGAGTAGTAGTAGGCCCTTTCAGAATAACATGGCACTTTCTGATTTCATCAAGAACCTCGCCAGGTATTGCCATGTTAGCCTCTGCCCTCTTTTCAATGGTAAGTCCTTCTATATCCCTTAGCTCAACCTTGCCTCGGCCGATGTCATCCTTCAGAAGAAAGGAAAGGATGTCCCGCGCCTGCCTGCAAATATAAGGACCGATGCCGTCTCCTCCCGCAATGCCTATCTTTACCGGATTGACAGTCGAATAATCAACCCATTCCTTTTCCTCTTTCATTTTCTCTATTCTTAAAAGCTGTTCTTTCAGCAGTTCTCCAAAATGTTTCTTGGCCTTCTCTATCTCTCCTGACAGCAACTCGCTTAAACACATTGCATCCTCCCCTATAAATGTTTTTTCATAGAAGGCATCCTGCTGCTATCCCCTGCCTAATCTTCCTCTTTTTTTGTCGAATAAAGCACTTCTGAAACCGTCGTTTTCCCCTCGATTATTTTTGTTATGCCGTCTTCCCTAAGTGTTTTCATCCCCGAAGCCCTCGCCAGGTTTTTTATCAGGGAAATTTCGGGGCTTGTCATAATGCCCCTGCGTATTTCTTCGTTGATTACCATAAGCTCAAAGATGCCCGTTCTGCTGCCAAACCCGGTGCCGTTGCACATATGGCAGCCTTTCCCCCTGTAAAACTTTTGCTTTGTATCAAGAAGGGAAGGGTCGAGTTCCTCTATCTCCTCCCTCAGTGGAGCATATTCTTCTTTGCATTGGGGGCAGATGCTCCTGACAAGACGCTGGTTCAAAACCCCTACAAGGGATGAAGAGATGAGGTATGTTTCAACGCCCATATCTACCAGCCTCATTACTGCCCCGGGAGCCGTATTGGTATGGAGCGTTGAAAAAACGAGCTGCCCTGTCTGGGCCGCCCTGAAAGCAATCTCAGCAGTTTCCAAATCCCTTATTTCTCCTATCATGACCACGTTTGGGTCCTGCCTCAATATCGACCTTAACGCGACGCCGAAGGTCAGCCCGGCCTTGGGCAGTATCTGTGTCTGGTCAACATTTTTAAGATGGTATTCAACGGGGTCTTCTACCGTCATTATCTTCTTATGCTCGCTGTCCAGTTCGTTCAGGGAAGAATAGAGGACAGTCGTCTTGCCGCTGCCGGTAGGCCCTGTAACAAGGAGTATCCCGTACGGTTCTTCAAGAAGCATCCTCCATCTCTGGATTGTCCGGGGCAAAAACCCCAGTTTTTCAAGCCCCGAAACGATGTTGCCCTTGTCCAGCACCCTCATGGCGACAATCTCTCCGAAAATAGTGGGATATGTTGAAACACGCAGGTCTACATCTCTTCCTGAAAGCTTCAGCTTAAAATACCCGTCCTGGGGAACCCTTTTTTCTGCTATATCGAGAATGGCCAGAACCTTGATATGGGATACTATTGCGGAGTAAAGTTCAAGGGGAGGAGGGGGGAATTCATACAAAAGCCCGTTTATCCTGTAACGTAGTTTTAAACCGTCCTCTTCTATCTCGATATGAACATCAGTTGCCTTGACCTCGACAGCTTTGGATATAATATCTTCAACCGCTTCCACGGCAGACGAATCACTTATCTCTTTTATCTCCAGCGGCTTAAAAATTTGCGTTCCCGCAGACTGTTGGCCCAGGGGAGAAATAATATCAAGGCTGCCGTGGATAAAATATTTCTCGATGGATTCCTTCACATCCCTGTCGCTCGCAAGCCTGGGTTCTAAGCTGAGAGACGTTATTTTCTCAAGCTCCGATATAACCTCTTCATCGGCGGGGTCAACCATTCCGCATATAAGCTTATTGCCTCCTTTGTACACGGGGACAACGCGATACTTGCGGCAGGTAAATTCCGGAAGGGTGCCCGCTACATCCTTGTCTATCTCTATCTGGGCAAGGTTAACCGTTGCCACCTTCAGTTCTTTAAGAACAAACTCGTGCCACTGCTCAAGGGTAAGCAATCCGAACTTTATTACAAGGTACCCGAAAGGAGAGCCCGTTTTTTCCTTCTCTTCAACAACCATGTCAAGCTGCTCCCTGCCCAACCCCTTCTTTGACACAAGAAGCTCTATTACCTGTTCCTTTTTCATAATAGTTTTTTGACAGTTTCTTCAAGTTCTTTTCCGCTTATCATGCCTGTTTTCCTGAGAACTATATTGCCTTTCCCGTCGATGATAAAAGTTGTCGGGACAGCCCTTATCCCTCCGTACAAAGCCTCTACCTTTTTATCGCTCATACACAGAGGGTACTCAATCTTATACTCTTTCGCCATGGCTTTTACCTCTGCCTCCCTGCTGTTAATCGCTATGCCTATAACCTCTACTCCCTTTTCCCTGTACTTGTTGTAAAAAACCGCGAAATCAGGGAGCTCCGCCCGGCAGGGAGGACACCAGGTTGCCCAGAAATTAAGTACGACGACCCTGCCTTTATAACCGGACAGGTTTATAACGCTTCCATCCATGCTTTTCAGGGAAAAATCAGGAGCCTTTGAATCCGCCTGTTTTGCGCATGACGCCATAAAGCATAAAATAACTGCAAAAATTAACTTTTTCATCTTTAGCCTCCCTGACATTTTGACGCTAACTGTTGAAAAGCGTTAAACAATGCCCTGTAATACTCCATTAACCTTTCAGGTTCGCTGCTTGCCGGAACCTCTGCCAGGCAGAATCCTCCGTATCCCTCCTTTTGAAGGAGAGAAAAGAGAACCGTCCAGGGATAATCGCTGCTCAACTCGTTTATGTGGCATAATTCTATCCTGTCTTTAAGCAGATGAAAATTTTGTTCAATGGACCCGCTCTCATCCAGGTCGTTTTTCCCTGAGTTCCAGCATACAAACAGGTTGCGGCTGTCAGCAATATCAACTATCTGTTTTACGCAAGAAGGCCTGCTGGTCTCTCTGCCGTGGACCTCCAGCCTTATTTTTACTCCGTATCCGGAAGCAAACCCCGCCGCTTCTCTCAGTGCAACCCCTATCTGCTCCAAGGTTTTTCCCCGGGGTATGCCTGGAGGCAAAGCGTTCGGCCTCACCTTGACTCCTGCCGCGCCGACGTCATGCGCGAGAATGACAAATTCCTTTGTCATTTCAATATTCTTCTGCAATTCCGCGGGGTCGCCGCTGTGGTATTCGCAGCAGCTTCCCAGCCCTACAAGTTCCACGGGGGAATTTTCAAATTTCCCCTTCACCTCCGCCCTTTTCGAGGGAGAAATAGCCGGTTCCACCCCGTGTTTATGAGTGGTCCTGAGTTCCACTCCCTCAAACCCGAGGCGGCTGCATTTTTCTATGAGCGTATCCAGGTCCCATCCGGCTCCCAGTTGATATGTTACCAGGCCCAATTTCATCTTATTCTGTCCCCTTCTTTTCCCTTTTGCCGGCACATCCCTTACCCCGATTAAGCTTTTTCAACAACTTCTTCAATACTTGCAAGAAAAACCTGCTTTATCTTTTCGAGGGTTTCCCCGTTGTCAGCTTCAACCCTGACAACGACCGCCGGCTGGGTATTTGACGCCCTTGCAAGGGCCCATCCGCCGGGAAAGAAAACCTTGACCCCGTCTATATCGCTGATATCGTAGTTTCTTGCGTAGATTTCTTTTAACCTGTCCACCGCTGCAAATTTCTTTGCATCCGGAATCTCTATCCTTATCTCCGGGGTGGAGCTGTATTCCCTTATACCGGAAAGAAGGCCGCTGAGCCTGCCCTCAGAATTATCCATAATTCTCAACAGCCGTAACGAAGCGTAAACGGCATCGTCGTATCCGTAATATTCGTCTGCAAAATATATGTGTCCGGAAAGCTCCCCGGCCAGGGGAGCTTTTTCCTTGTGGAGTTTATCTTCTATCAGGGAATGTCCTGTTTTCCACATAACGGGCCTGCCTCCTGCTTTTTCTATCTCTTCTTCCAAGGCCCTGGTACACTTGACATCGAAGATAACGGGAGCACCCGGGATACTCTTCAGCACTTCCCTTGCGTAAAGAATCATGAGCCTGTCCCCCCACAAAACAGCGCCCCTGTCGTCTATCACGCCTATCCTGTCGCCGTCCCCGTCGTAGGCAAAACCCGCATCAAGATTTTGGCCAACCACCTCTCTTCTTAAATCCGCCAGGTTCTCCTCAACCAGCGGGTCGGGGAGGTGGTTCGGGAAAGAAGGGTCGCTGTCAACGTAGAGTGCAGAGACCTCAATGGCGAGGGCAGAAAGAACCTTCATGAGCGTCGGCCCGAGCGTTCCGTTGCCGGTATCAACGCCTATCCGGAATTTTTTCGTAAACCTGAACTTCCCCGCGAGAAAAGAAACATACTCGTCCACAACCTCCTGCCTGCAAATCTTCCCCTTGCCTGCATGGAAATTTTCCGTTTCAACATAATCGGCTATCTTCTGAATCTCCTCTCCGTAAAGGCTTCTCTCTCCGACAACCATTTTGAACCCGTTGTATTCAGGAGGATTATGGCTGGCGGTTACCATCAATCCTGCATCCTTTCCATGTTTATGTACTGCAAAGTATAATACGGGCGTAGGAATTATTCCCATGTCGGCCACTTCGCAGCCCGTTTCCGAAATTCCCTTTACAATCTTTTCTTTAATCCCCGGAGTAGTCTGCCTGTTATCTCCTCCCACGCAAACGCTCCGCCTGCCAAGGCTTACCAGGTAGGAACCGAAAGCCTTGCCGAGAAGGTAAGGGAAATCTCCTTTTATGTCTTCTTCAAAAACTCCTCTTATATCGTATTCCCTGAAAATTCCCCTGTTAATCTTCATTTGTACCCCCCCGTTCACTTCTCCAGACACAAACTCTTGAAGATACGGCATGGATTAGTATATCCCATGAGAATAATTTATTCAAATATCCCGTGCCCTGCCCCGAGGGAAAAGAGCGAGGAAAACGCCCTTTAAGAAGAAAGGAAAGGATGGCGCCCCCTTCCTTCTAAAGTTTCCCTTGCTTTTTATTCCCGTGATGTTAAAATGGTTAGTTAAACTTTACCCTTACGGTACGAGGAGGAGGCACATGGAAAAAATTATGGTAGGATGGTCGCAGAAGGATATTACCCCGGATAAACGCGTAAATCTTTTCGGCCACTTTGCAGAAAGGCTTACCGATAAGGTCAGGGACCCTATCACGGCAACCGCTCTTTTTATAGGCACACGCACAGACTACGCCGTTATGGTATCCTGCGACCTTTGCATAATCTACCAGGAGGTTATTGACAGGTGCAGGAAAGAGATAAAAAAAGAGCTGCCCGACATCGATGAAAAGAAGGTCATATTTAACGCCACACACACGCATGACGCTCCCGGCGTTGCCTCGAGGTTTTACCCGCCCGTACCCGAAGGAGCAATGTCCCCCGAGGAATACGGGGATTTTTTCGTTAAAAAAGCGACGGAAGCTGTAAAGGAAGCCTGGCAAACCCGTAAAAGAAGCAGCGTAAGCTGGGCATGGGGGCAGGCAGTGGTAGGGCACAACAGGAGAGCCGTATATTTTGAAAAACCCGGGGCAGGCAAAAAATCCGCGGGAACAATCATTCACGGGACAAGCGCAATGTACGGCAGGACAGATGTGCCTGAATTCAGCCATATCGAAGGGTACGAAGACCACGGCGTGGACATGCTTTTCACCTGGAACGGGAAGAAAAAACTGACAGGCGTCATCGTCAATATCGCCTGTACATCGCAGGAAACCGAGGGACTGAGGGAAATCTCGGCGGATTTCTGGCATGAGGCAAGAAACGAAATAAGAAAAAGGCTCGGGGAAAACATCTATATCCTGCCCCAGTGCGCCGCCGCGGGAGACCAGTCTCCCCATCTTCTGCTAAACAAAAAAGCCAGGGACAGGATGTTGTCGCTGAAAGGGGTAACCATGAGGGAAGAGATAGGCAGAAGGATAGCCGATGCAGTCGAAGAAGCCCTGCCTTACGCTGAAAAAGACAGGAGAGACTCCCTCCCCTTCAAACATGCCGTAAAAAAGGTGCCGCTGAAAAGAAGGGTGATAAAAGAAGCCGAAATACAGCTGATAAAAAAAGAGTACCAGGATTTGCAGAAAAGAGAGGCTAAAAACCATAAAGAGGAATACGTGAGACAGATATACCTGGGAAGATGCCGTAATGCCATGGAAAGGTACAGGCTGCAGAAAACCAGTCCGGCATACCCGACAGAGGTTCACGCCCTGCAAATAGGCGATGTTGCACTTGCTACCAACCAGTTCGAGCTCTACCTCGATTACGGACTGAGGATAAAAGCCCGCAGCCCTTTCATCCAGACCTTCATCGTCCAGCTGAGCGGTTCCGGCACATACCTGCCAACGGAAAAAGGCATGAAGGGCGCAGGATACAGCGCTTCGGCCTACGATAACATAGTGGGCCCCGAAGGAGGCCGGCAGCTGGTAGAGGGTACCCTTTCAATGCTGAACCGTCTTGCGGCAGGAGGAACAAAACATGGACAGCCACGCAAGTAAAGACATTTACAGGGTTATAAACCGGTACCTTTTCGGGACAGGGCAGGGGAAAAAAGAGGCAGGGGAAATCTTGAAAGGGCACAGAAAGGATTACTCCGGGATAATAGAAGGTTTTATCAGCAGTCTGCCCAAAAACTGGAGACAGGAAACCCCTTCCCGGAAGGCACAGAAATTCAGCCATCCCCTTTTAAAGGATAAATATCCGGATTTTCTGCTTTTCTTCAACATCCCGGCTTCATACAGCCCGACCGAACCTTTCAGGCTTCTTATTTTCATGCACGGGGGAGGAGCAGGCGTCCCCCTCGATTCAGGGTACCATTACCTTACGGACCATCCCGTGGTAGGAATGTCTCCTGTCATAGACACTGCTCCGTGCATTACCGTGGCCCCTTCTGCGCCGTTTCCCAGAATATCCAACGACCGCTGGGCAAAAGGCGGCGCTGAGGATTACCTGGGCGACGTAATAGAAGAATGCCTGTACCGGTTCAATATCGACCCGCATAAAATATCCCTTGGAGGCATGTCTATGGGGGGTTCGGGCGCATACGCCCTGATGAACAGGATGGGAGACCGGTTCGCATCGGTTCTGGCAGCAAGCGGCTCCTGGCGGCAGGTCAATTTTTCGTGCATGGCGGGCACCCCCTTTTGCATACTCCACGGAACCAATGACGCCGCCCCATGCGTTCGCCCGCGTTTCACAGACATCTTCTGCGCGCACACGGCGCACCTGCTTCTTGAAGAAGAAAATATTGAACACCTCTACCTTCCCCATAACTGCGGACATACCATTGCGGCGGAGAAACTGGGACATCCCCTGCTGAAGAAAGCCCTTGATTACACTCTCTCCCACACGAGGGACCCGTTCTTCCCCCGGGTGGTAAACATGTCCCCCTGCAGCACCGTTCAGTTCTACGAAGAACCGGACATAGAAAGCCCCCATTACAGGTGGCTATCCATCAACGAAATTGGGACCGGCAGAGTTGAAACCAGCGGGAAAAAATTGTCAGGCCCGTACCCGAACAGGAAGGAAACTGCAGAAGATTTTGCAAAACAATCTTTTTCCCTGGTAAAAGAAAAAGCGCTTGCCGGCATTGTAGAAGCTGTTCACAGGGAAAAGAATTATTTCGAGTGCATTGCAAAAAATGTCAGGGCTTTCTCCATCTGGCTCCACCCTGCAATGGCAGATTTTTCAAAACCCGTCAGGGTCAGTGTCAACGGGAAAATGCAGGAATTCCAAAACCTTGCCCCTTCGCTCCTTACCGCACTGCAAAGCTACGAAAGGCGCAGGGACCGGGGGCTTATTTACCCCTGCAGGATTGATATAACCGTACCCGATTAAGGATTTCCATTTCTCCCCGCGCAATTTAAAGAATAGCACTTCCGGGGAAAAGGAGAAGAGAATGAAAGTTTTTATCATGACCGATTTGGAAGGAGTGGCAGGCGTACAGGATTCTTCTAACTGGTGTCTTGAAGAAGGCCGCTACTACGCTAAAGCCAGGGAGCTTCTCACGATGGAAGTAAACACTGCCATAGAGGGTTTCCTGGCAGGGGGGGCGAAAGAGGTACTCGTTGCCGACGGACACGGGCCCGGAGCAATCAACCCGGAACAGCTCCACATGCAGGCAGAACTCGTCCGCAACTGGCCCGCGGGGAAAACCGGCACCTTCTGCATGGACGACAGGGAATTCGATTTTATCGCCTTCGTAGGGCAGCACCCCATGGCCGGCACTGTCGGCGGCCACCTCTGCCACACGGGCAACATGGGCGTAATAGAACAGTCCATCAACGGCATCGTTGTGGGAGAATACGGAGACCTTGTGCTGCTTGCAACCGAACTGGGTATCCGGACAATACTGGCAACAGGCTGCGAAGCATTCTGCCGTGAAGCGCGGGCCCTTGTGCCGGGAATTGAAACGGTAGCTGTCAAAAGGGGAACACAGACAACCCCGGGCAACCACCTGCCGAAGGACGCCTACAGGCAGCACAACAAGTCAGCCATACACCTCCACCCGGAAGAAGCGCGCAGAAGGATAAAGGCAGGGGCACAAAAAGCAATAGAGAGAGCGCAGAAAGAAGGCTTCGGAATACCAAAGCTGCCCGGACCCCCTTTCACGAGAATCAGGATAATGAGGGGCGACAGCCAGTACCCGCCGAGGATATTGAGGCAGACACATCCTGAAAGCCTCCTTGAAATGAGAAGGGAACCCTTTACCCTCCACGAACTGGAGATAAACCCCGCTGGCGGGAAGCTGAGAACGCTAATGGGAAAAAGAATATCGTGAAAACGGCAACAACGTCATTTACATGAACCAAAAACGTTTCATACACAGAGGGAGGAAGAATGAGGATCTACATAATGACCGACCTGGAAGGAGTAGCGGGAGTGCTTGATTCAAAAAACTGGTGTTTTGAAGAAGGACGCTACTATTCGAAAGCCAGGGAACTTCTCACCATGGAAGTCAATGCCGCCATAGAGGGTTTCCTTGCAGGGGGAGCTGCGGAATTTCTTGTTGCCGACGGACACGGCCCGGGAGCAATCGATGTAAACATGCTCCATCCCAGGGCAGAGTTTTCGCGCAACTGGCCTTCGGCGCTGACAGGTTTTTCACTGACTGAAGGGAAATTCGATTTTGCGGCATGGATAGGACAACATCCCATGGCCGGAACAGTGGGAGGACATCTTACCCATACGGGCAACATGGGAGTAGTTGAACAGACCGTAAACGGCATACCCGTGGGCGAATTCGGGGACCTCGTCTTAACCGCCAGCGAACTGGGTATCAGGACAATTCTCGGGACAGGATGCGAAGCATTCTGCCGTGAAGCGCAGGCGCTTGTGCCGGGAATTGAAACGGTAGCGGTTAAAAGAGGAACACAGACAACCCCGGGCAACCACCTGCCGAAGGACGCTTACAGGGAGCACAACAAGGCCGCCATACACATACATCCGGAAGAAGCGCGCAGAAGGATAAAAGCAGGCGCCCAAAGAGCCGTGGAGAGAGCGCAAAAAGAAGACTTCGGGCTGGTAGAACTGCCTGAACCGCCTTACACGAGAATCAGGATAATAAGGGGAGACAGCGAAAACCCGCCGAGGATAATCAGGCAGACGCATCCCGGAAGCATCCTTGAAATGCACAACGCGCCATTTACCCTGCAGGAGCTGGAGATAAACCCGGCCGACCCGAAAATCCAAAAGCTCGCGTCAAAAAAGAAGAAATAACCTTCCGGAAGGGGCGGTATTTAACTTATAATGGCGCTCCCTGTCTGGCCGGAGATTTTCGTTATATGCGGACAGGGTTTCGCAAATTCTTTCGGCAGGAGCGTCTTTGCGATGAGCAAGGCCCGTTCTGCGAAACGGGGTGTGATATCAACGACATTCTTTGGACAGGCTCTGCTGATTTTTGTCATGCTGAATTCATTTCAGCATCTAAGGTTTTAGATTGTAGAGTCCCTGCCCTGCTTTCTGTCATGATTTCTGATTAAGGAACGTTTTTGTAGCGTTACCCCGCCTGCGGCGTGGTCGGTAAACATTCATAGGACGGTTTTACGGTTCTTTCGTGAAACTTGTTCCGTTTTATTTACAGCATAAATGTCATCCGCCGTAGCTTTATGAAGGCGAACCCACCGCTAATCAGAAATTATTGGCTTTCTGTATTTCCGTAAATCCACTTTTACAGCTTTATTCTTCAGCCCTGCTCCCCCGTTACGCAAACAAAGGAAAGGAAAATCTTCCGCTATCTCCGTCTTCACAGGTCTCCCTTTTTCTTATTGACAATCCTGTTTTGCTCTCTGTATAATAAAGAGGGAGGCCCATGGGAAAGAAAAAAAGAGGGATTGCCCTGTCCGAGGCACTTGTGGCGCTGGCGATTATGCTGTTTCTCGCCAGACTATCCTTCAAGCTTATATCCACCATACTGCAAAGGGCTAAAGTTGTAAGCGCCAAGGCACAGATTGCCCAGCTGGCACTTATTCTTGAGAACATCAAGGCTGACACGAATTTGTATCCCGTTTTCCTTCAGGATATGACATCATCCTCCCCTC
>Ga0272443_10004671_pt1 | contig 14695 bp, 30 predicted proteins | sample SSMAcet12_FD_193581 | JGI IMG/M metagenome (GOLD analysis project Ga0272443, IMG submission 193581) | Marine sediment archaeal communities from Little Sippewissett salt marsh, Falmouth, MA, United States - SSM-Acet-12 | ecosystem: Environmental > Aquatic > Marine > Wetlands > Sediment ...
TGATATAGAAAAAGATTTAAATAAACTTGGAGATTTACCTGGTGAAGATATTGTAATGTATCATCATTTAACAAAAGGAAAACATAAAGGGTTGTTATGTACAGATGCTTTAGCATATCATTTTTCCCATAAAGAATCAAGCAGGGATTGGTATAATGTTACAAGACAAATACAACAAATGATAACTAAAGGTGAATTTTTGTAATGTTTAAAAGAAAAAATAATGACCAACATGATTTCGAAATCATAAAAGAACTAAAAAATTCAGAATGTCCAATTAAATTACTTAAGTGTAAAATATGTGGTAAAGAATATTGGTTATTTAATGATAAGTGGCTTCACGCTAAGCCAGAAGTTTCAACATCAATAGAAGAAGCAATGTTTCTATCAAAAGTTGGGGACTTGCAGCCGAAAAAGGGGAAAGGAAGATGAGCAATACAATAGTAGTTGATATAGATGGTATTTTAACAAAGGAAACTTATGGTTTTGGAGAAGAATATTATCCAAAGCGGACGCCAAATGATTTCAACATACAAACTTTACATAATTACAAACAAAGAGGATTTAAAATTATTTTATATACAGCGAGATATAAAGAAGATAAAGATATGACAGAATCATGGCTTAGAGAAAACAATGTTTCTTATGATGAACTTATTCTTGGTAAACCTCAAGCTGAAACTTATATAGATGATAGGGCAATAAATCAATTAGACCGCGAGGTAATATGTTTTAGTGGTGGGGTTGATTCTTTAATTGCTTGGCATTACCTTGATAAACCAAAACCAATTTATATTAGAATGTGGCATAGATACCAAAATAAAGAAATGTATTGTATTAGAAAATTAGAAGAGAAGATTCCAAAACTAAAAGTGGAAAGGGTTGATGGTGTTAATCTTGGGAAATATGAAACAGGCAGCAAAGCATATATTTCTCAAAGAAACTTTCATCTCGCTTTGTTAGCAAGTCATTATGGAAATAAAATATACATTGTAGGAATCAAAGGCGATAAGGTAGAAGATAAAACACCTGAAGCATTTAAAACAATGGCTTATGCTATGACATTTATTAAGAAACCAACAGAACCAGAATTTAAGATTGAATCTCCATTTTGGGAAATGACCAAAACAGATATCATAAAATGGTTTATTGATTCTTATCCCATGTCTTATGTTATTGATGTTTTAAAAACATCTGTTAGTTGTTATAATGAAAATACATCAGGAAGTTGTGGAGCTTGTCCTTCTTGTTTTAGGAAATGGATTGCTTTGGAAGCTGCGGGATTAAAAAGTTATAGATGGTTTCAAAAAGATATTAGAAAATGGAAAGGAATAGAGACCTACAAACGAAAAGTAAAAGAAGGGCAATATGATATCAAGAGGTCACAAGATATTGAAGAAGTTTTGTCTAAATATGGTTTATGGTAATAAAACTATTAAACAAAACATTAGTTTTAAATATGATAACTTGAATAATAGGAAGTGTTAAAATGAGAAAATTAGACCCATTTGCAATATATAAGACGCCAAAGATGAAGAAATTACTAAGTAAAATATTAAATGTTGTTATAATATTTGCTATATTATATGCTGTTATTGAACTTATACTTGTACATAATTTTGATTATATGGCTTATATTGGTAGCTCAGGTTTTGCAACTGTATTAACAATAATAATATTATCATGGGTTATCTTTTTAATTTTAAATGGCAGATTTCATCCTGAAGAAGGAGCAATGCAACCGAGACAAGGTTATAAACCCCAAAGAAGACAACCAACACAACCTTTACAATATGAGGAAGTACAAAAATATCCAATTCAAATAGAAACATCAACTTGCAACTATTGTGGTAGAGAATACCCTGTTAGTGAACTTGAGGATGTAGTTTATGAGAATAGAATTTATAAAATATGTAGGGATTGTTTAAATGAATAAAAAAGTAGGGTTAGTTAGATTTGCTGGAACAATGTTTATGTTTGTAGCAGCTTTGCTATTTTATCAACATTTATTTGTCGCAGCTTCTAATCCTGATTTTTCTGTTGTTGTTTATTTTAATTATTTTGGAGAAGGAACAATAGAATTGATTTTGTTTTGTTGTTTTATACCATTGATAATATTTTCATTTGCTGTTCAGTATTTGGAAATAGTAAAAACAATAAAGGGGAAAAGATATGAAAAAAGAAGTAGAGATGTGGATAGAAAATGATATCCCAAAAGGAATAATATATGAGAACAAATTTTATTTTCTTAATGTTCTCGAGAAGCAGATGCTAACACGAATAGTAAAACCAAAAGTTAGTAAAGATTTTAAAGTAAAGCCTATATCAATTAAAAAAGATATATCAAAAGGAAAGTTTTTAAAGAAAATTAAGAGTACATTAATTTATGAAAACCCAGCTAATGATATCAAATATTTTATTGATAATGGAATGTCAAGAGCAGGGTTAGAAGAAATACTTAAAAAGTATTATCCAAATATTAAAATAAGTTCAATTAAAAAATACATGGTAGGTTATCTCAGTTATTTAAAGTCTACTGGCGTTGATACTACTCATTTAACGAGAGGAGGCAGCTATTATAAAAAACATAGAAAGAGAAGAAAAGCACCTTCCCCTGACTGTATAGGATTTAGTAAAACTTATAAAACATGGATAAAGGACTTTGAATTAAAAGAAGTACAGAGATTAATAAATATGTACAAATATGGTTACAAACCAACAGTTAAAAACATGATTAAAGAATCATATTTAACAAAACCAGAAAGGATAAGAGCAACCCTTAATTATTTACAACAAGAAGGAAAAGTTATAAGAGAACCAAATAATAATACTTATACTTATAAGATGATTTAATATGAAGCTTAGTGAGAAGGACTTTACATTAAAGCAAAGGGAATACTTATCCCTTTTATTTTGGTGTGCTATTGTTATGATTGTAGGCACTCTATTTGTTTTACAAATTAATGAACTTTGTGGACTTGTAGCAGTTCCAATGATTTTAATTTTAGCTTTGCTTATTTTACTTGAGATGGATAATAATAAAAGTATGGGGTTATTAATTAAAGAAAAAAAGGCAAAGGAAAAGGAAACTATTAAAGATGAGAAATAATGGCTTAGGGGTTTTACTATTAAATTTACCAAAATCCTTATATACTAGGTGTTCCATATAAAATAATAGGGAAAAGTCCCCAGGAATGATATGATGGAAGAAAGAAGAAAGTTAGTAGAAAAGGAAATAAAGCTGTTGGCTGAAGCTGGTTTATTATTAAATGGATACAGTAAATATTTTAGAAAAATGTTTTATGACCTAAATCAAAAAGAGAGAGTAGATTGGTTAGAGGAATTAGTCAGAGAAGCAAGATGGGAAAAATCAATAGGAGCGATTTAAATGGATTTATATAAATTAAGTACCAAAGAATCAAAGAAATTATTTAAAGATGAAGATTTGGATTTTCTCAAAGATGTCCATTTAATTAAAGTCACAAAGAATTACAAACATAAATTTCAGGAGGACTAAAAGATGACAACAATATATTATAAAGTAGTTGCTGGTGTTGAATGGGTTAGATGGAGTCATAATAAAGATTGGTTAGATAACCGCCCAGGATTATGTGGTCACACATATTTGTCTAATTTAAAGAAAACCAAAAAAGAATACAAAATGAATGATGTTGAATTAAAGGAGGTTTAAGAATGACAAAAAGCGTACAGGAAACAGTTTATGAAATAATTAAATTTAGTAAAGAATCAGGCTTGAGACATATAGATAAAAATCAAATAACAGAAGAATTAAAAAAGACATCATTGGGTGAAAATGATATTCCAAATTATAGTGGTAAGAAATCAAAGTTACAAACACAGCTTGACCAAGCCCTTTATCAGTTAAACAAATCAGGTAAAATTAAAATGCGTGGTAAAGGAAAGTATACTATTGATTCAAAGGAGCGGTTTTATAAACCAATAATTTGTAAACATCTCCAAGAAAAGAATGGTCGTCCGTGGTGTCCAGTAAAGCAACATTATATTGGTGACCCAAGAATGCAATGTGAAGTACTACATGGGACTACAACTAAAGGTGGCATATATGTAAAAGATATAACACCAATGTGTCCTGGATATACTGAAAGAAGGTCTACGAAGGTTAGTAGGGAATGGTCAAAGAAAGCAATTGAGAGAGCCAATAAAATAAGAGATGATACATACACACAAGCAATTAAAGCTAAAGGAAGGGTTTAGATGCCAAGATTTAATGTAAAAATCATATATGAATTTGAAATAGAAGCAAAGGATGATTGTCACGCAGAAGAAAAGGCGTATGAAAGAATGGAAGATTACGTACCAGATATTGAAATAGAGGAGATAGAATGAATATATTTGACCAAATAGAAAAAGGAAAATATAAACACAATTGTTTAAATTGTAGAACAAACTTTTGTGCAAACAAGCCTTATGACCAATGTCCTTTTTGTGAAAGTACTGCAATTGTAATTTTAAACCCAGAGGAGGATTAAAATGATGGAAGAGAATGTAGAAGGAGTTTTACAAAAATGTAAAGATTGTGGATATGAAGTTTTTGTTTTTGAAGGTGTTGAACTCTTTAAATTTTGTCCTCTTTGTGATAGTCCAAATATAAAGGTGATATGATGGATAAGGAAGTATTGTTAGGGTTGATAGCTAGTATTCTTATGTTGGTAGGAATTACTTATATTTTGTTTTATTCTGGTTTGGTGATATAGATTCAATATAATACTTTAATAATAGATGGACCGTATTTGGCTCACAGAAGTTATGATGCGCCATACAAACTAACAACAACCAATGGCAGAGACGCAACTATGATTCACTCATTTATACGAAGCCTTAATTCCCTCCGTAAACAAATTAATCCAGACACCATTATAATTGCATGGGAATCACATGGAACTCCGTCTTGGAGGAAAGAACAATATCCTGCGTATAAAGGAACCCGAGGTAGAGTAGATGAGCAATACATATATCAACTTGAGGACTTACAAAAACTCTTATATCTTTTTGGTGTAGAACAATACTATGCTCCAAATAATGAAGCTGATGATGTTATTGCAAGATTATCAATATCAGTTAATGATATCAAAGTAAAATATCCTTTACTAATATTTACAACAGATAAAGATATGATGCAATTAGTTGGAGACTGCTGTCAAGTTTATGATGGAAAAGTATTTTATGATATCAATAAGGTTAAAGAAAAGTATTTTGTTTATCCTGAACAAATTCCCGACCTTCTTGCAATAGCAGGGGATAAAGCAGATAATATACAAGGCTTAAATGGTTATGGATTTAAAAAAGCAGCGAAGCTTTTGGAAAAATATAATGATATAGAATCATTACCAAAAGATGATTTTTCAATTAAAACAATTATTTCTAATAAAAAACTTACCAAACTTAATTATGATTGTCACTTAACAGCTTTGGAATATAGCAGAGGAAATGAAAATATAGAATCAATTTTGGATAAATACGAGTTAATTAAAATGAAGGAGAAAATAGGGGAGTATAAACTGCTAGGAGGAGATGGAGGTGGTAAAAGTATCTATTAAAAAATTAAAAGTATTTATATACTAAGAAAAGATTAATATAATAAAAAGGGGAAAATATATGTTAAGGTTTGAATACAAGGATACAACTAATACAAGAATAAGGCAATGTAAAGAATGTATAGATTATCACTCTTGTCCAAAATATACAAGAAAATTTAATCCTGAATTTGGAGAATGTATACATGGAAGATTTATAAACAAGCGACCAGAGGTAAATGGATATAATGCTATTTGGCTATTGTTACAAATTAAAAGAGAGCTTATTTTTAGTAGAAGTGTAACAGAAAGTTTATTACAAAGTTATAGATTAGATTCAAAAATTTTTAATGAAACAACACCTTCAATTGGTGAATGTCAAATATTTATTGAGCTTATGAAAACATTTCAACTATTTATAAGAGAAAGATGTATAGAATATGATAAACTTAAAACAAATAGAAAAAATTCATATGTTGCATTTGTTAATTCTATATTAGATACAAAAATAAAAGTTGAAGGAGATGAAGTTATGGTATTTTCAAAAAATGAGCCATTAGTTGAAACTTTAAAAGATATTACTTTAAAAGAAAAGTATATGTTTAGAACAATTATAACTGAACAGGAGGCAAATTCATGGTGGGGTCCAATTACGAAAGAGAATTACGTAACATATTAAGAGAAGATGGTTGGATAGTATTTAGAAGTGCTGGTTCTTTTGTTGCTGACCTTGTTGCTTTAAAACCTGATGAACATAGAATTATAGAAGTTAAATCTTTAAATGGAGACACTTATAGAACATCAAAGGATAAAGAACAATTTGATTTGCTTAACGGATATGCCAAAGATGGATTTGATGTTTGGTATTATATTAGATGGAAAGGCAGAAAACCAAAGTGGTCAAAGTTTCAATTACCTTTGGAATCTTATCCTGTATTTAAGTTTGGTGATATATGATGAAACTTAAACAGATATGGATATTGTTTTGTTGTTTGGTAATTATATTATCTACTTTTTTTTCTATTTATATTCCTTTGATGGCAGGTTCTTTTTATTTATTTAATTTGTTGTATGTTGAAGATATTTATGTTGCTTTGTTTGTTTTAACTGTTCTCGCATTTGGTTTTATTTGGATTGCTTTGTTTGTTTCTGGTAATATTTTAAAGTGGGTTGTTGATTTATATAATTGGGAGATTGAATATAAAAACCTTACAAAAAGGTGATATGAAATGAGTGAGATATTAAAACTTGATAGAAAGACTTGGAAGTTTATTGCTATTTGTGGTTGGGTTCTTGAGGCATTAACTTTTCTCAGCCTTATAGCCTTTAATATAGAGGAATGGAATCTTGGTTATACAATTTTGGTAGCTGGTGGAATTTCAATAGCTATTGGAATTTCATTATTAATACTTAGTTGGATTGAATATGATATGGATTTAACTGAAGAACAAAAAGAAGATTTAGTAATAGCAATTGTTTCTGGTTTATGTTGTATTGGTGTATATTGTTTTGTTTTGTTAGTTCAAAACCTTAATGTTTGGTGATAAAAGTTAAAGGTTTAACTATTAAAAAAATCCAAAACCTTTTAAATAACTAAACAATTAGTTTATTGGTTATTATGGTGCAACGTGTTGTTATAAGAAAGAATGATAACAAAATAAGAGTTCATTTTATGTATAACCCAGATTTAATTGATATTATGCGAGAGCATCAAGGTTGGTGGTTTAGAAAAGAAAAATGCTGGCAATTTCCCTTATGGAAATTTGATGCTATTTATGACCATCTTAAAAGGGAAAAGTATAGTGTTGAGATTAGAGCACTTGAGGAGAAAAAGAAACCTGAAAAACAAACTAAATTGGAAATAGATTATTGGTTAGATAAAGAAGTTGTGTCTGTACCTGGTAATTGTAAGAAGTGTGGTGAGTGGCATTTTTTAAATAAAGATGGGATATGTGTTAAGTGTAGATAGAGTGAGAGAAAATGAAAGTTAATGAAATATTTTATTCAATCCAAGGTGAAGGTCCACAAGTTGGTATGCCTGCAATCTTTATAAGATTTAGTGGTTGTAACTTAACCTGTTCATGGTGTGATTCTAAATATGCTAAAGATGGAAAAGAAATGAGTATAAAAGATATCATTAACTCTTTAAATTATGATTGTGATAACATAATACTTACAGGAGGAGAACCTTTAATCCAAAAAGATATTCTTAATTTTATACAATCATTGGGTGACTGTAATATTTATGTAGAAACAAATGGAACTGTTTATGACCAATCTTTTATAGGATTTGCTAAATACATTGTTAGCCCTAAACCAGAATTTCTTAATACAAAATATTTAATGAATTTAAGAAAATGGGTACATCACGCTACATTTAAATTTGTAATTGAAACTAAACAAGAGTTTGAAGAAGCAATTCATTTATGTGATGTTCTTGGTAAGTTTAAAGATGTTTATATGATGCCAAAAGGAATTGATGATAAAACTTTAAAAAAGAATATGATTCAAATTGCTGAGTGGATTAAAGAAGAAGCACCATTTTTAAGATTATCACCAAGGCTTCAGATTCATTTATATGGAAACAAAAGAGGTATATGATGGAAGAGTTAACTTATGACCAGTTTTTATTTGCAGCAAGAAAAATAGCACAAAAAAGTAAAGGATATGATATTGAATCAATATATGGGATTCCAAGAGGAGGACAAGTTCTTGCTGTTTATCTTTCACATTTAACAGGTTTACCAGTGATTAAAGAAAAAGATATAAAGGAAAAAACATTAATAATAGATGATATAGCAGACACAGGGGAGACACTTGTTAAGTTTAAAGATTATATTATAGCAACAATTTACTATCACAAACAAAGTAAAATTGAACCAGATATTTGGATTTATAAAAAGAAAGATGCTTGGATAAAATTCCCGTGGGAAACAGATGCAACAACGAAAAATTAAAGTCTGGAATAAAACAGTTATCATTAACGATGTTCCTGATTATGTTACAGATGAAGAGTTAGTTAGATGGACAAAGAAGGCATTGCTTCTTGATGAGCTTAATAAGTCAGAACAACAAGCAAGTTAACTAACTATTACAAAAACCAAAAATTATTTAAACATATACACTATATGGAATATATAGATTATTTGAATTATTGGAGAGAGTGTTTTAATGACCGAAGGTAAACCATCAATTTTCAAAGGAGGAACAAATCTTTTTTCATCAGGTTCAGGTTCAATGGTTCTTATTGTACCAAAATCTATTATAAAAGATTTAAAACTTGATACAGAAAATAAGAAAGCATATTTTAATATTTATTTAAATAAAAAAACAAAAGAAATCATATATAAATTTATAGAGGAAGAGGAGAAGTAAATGAAAGATATTCAAAATGAAAAATCAATCCATCAAATTTCAATTGAGCAAGTGGGCGTAAAAGAATTACAATATCCTGTTATGATTCAAAGAAAAAATACTGAATATCAACATAGTGTTGCAACCATTGAATTATCTGTTGAGCTTCCAAAAACAGATAGAGGAACACATATGTCTCGCTTTGTAGAATTAATAGAAAAATACAAAGTCAATATAAATGGAAAAACAATAAAAGAAATATCAAAAGAAATCACAAATATATTTAGTTGTAAAAAAGCTTTTCTTACAATAACATTTCCTTATTTTATTGAGAAGCGAGCGCCTGTTAGCAGAATATCATCAATATTAAAAACAACTTGTGGTTATAAAAATATAATTGAAGATAATAAAATTATACCAAAATTAATAATTGAAGTTCCTGTTACTACTTTATGTCCATGTTCAAAAGAAATATCAAAATATGGTGCACACAACCAACGAGCAAAAATAAGAGTAGAAGTAGAAGAGAAATCAATTGATGACTTTATTTGGTTTGAAGATTTAATTGATTTAGTTGAACAATGTGCATCAGCACCTATTTATCCTTTATTAAAAAGAGAAGATGAAAAGTTTGTAACTGAACAAGCATATGATAATCCAAGGTTTGTAGAAGATTTATCAAGAGAAGTTTATGTTACATTATTAAATAAATTTAAAGAAAAAATATCATATATAAAAATAGAAGTAGAATCAGACGAATCAATTCATCAGCATAAGGCTTTTGCTGTAATAGAAAAAAGAGTTGGTTAATATGAAATTAAAAAGGAGGAAAAAGAATATGGAAGATAAGAGAGAAGTTCCAAAACAGATGGATTTTAATCCTGCTGAAATAGAAAAAATGAGGCAACAACAAACTTCATCACAATATTATTTAGTGGAGTTTACAACCGAAGAAGGAACAATAGAAAAAGTAGGAATAGTTGCAAATACTATTTTTGAAGCTTTGTATAAGTTTGCAAGAAAATTTAGTGAAATTAATTGTGAAGAATTATCTGTTGATGTTACATTAATAACTGTACTTCGTTAATCCTACAGGACACGGATGTATGTATTCCTATGTTATGAATCCTATCCTTACCTAGAATAATATCTTGAGGATTGTATAGATTAAATCCCCATCCGCCTGAAAGAGGAATTTAAATGAAAGCAAATAGGAAATTTAAAGAAGAAGATGGTGTTAATGCTGTTGTAGGCGTTATACTTATGGTAGCAGTTACAATAGCCATAGCTGCAGTTGTTTATGTCTACGTTCAAACAGTTATTAATGAAGGAATACCAAGAACATATTCAGGTGTTTTACATAAGGTAGTATCAAAAGGTGATGATTCAAAAATAGTTATAGGAAATAAAACTTTAAATGTTCATGGTGATATAACAAATTTAGCGGTTCTTGTTGGTCAAAATGTAACTATTTATGTACAAGATTTTGATACATATTATACTTTTGTGGGTGTTGAAGTTGAATCATAAAATGAAAGGAACAACATATATGCCAGTCACTATTACATTTAGTAGACCAGACTGGCGATATGTGATGCATTGGTATAAAGATAATCCATATTACTTTTATCCTTATGCTTTTGTGTCTCCTTTCGTTACAGGATTAGATACTTCAAGAGAAAAAGATTTTCCCGAAGCAAAATATATAGTAGCAGACTCTGGTGGATACCAAATTGGTGTTCATAGAAAAGGAATAAACGTATCAGTCTTAGATGTTTTAAGATGGCAAGAATCAATAGCAGATGTTGCTTTTACCGTTGATGTTCCTGTTTATTCTTATGAATCTGAAACAGATGGTTATAAATACTACACAGATGAATATTTTGAAAGATGCATGAAAGCATCAAATAAAAACGCTTGGAAAATGATTGAGACACAAGAGAATCAAAAAATGCAATTATGGGGAGTTGTTCAAGGTGGCAATTATGATGACTTACAAAAATGGTATAAAGATTTAACAAAGAATCATACATTTAAGGGATATACTTTTCCAATGGCAAGTACCTTTACACCAAAACATAAAGAAGATTGGATTTCTCAATTACAATTTGCAAAAGAGGTAGGAACAAATTTTCATTTCTTGGGAAGATGTGAACCAATTCTTGTAGTTGTTATAGCTAAGCTTGCACAAATAACAGGCAAATATTATACATATGATACAGCAACAGCAGCAACAGGATTAATGTTGGGAAAGTATCATGACCCAGTTTTTTTAAGTAGTTTATCTTTTTCAAAGAAAAAACCAGAAGCAGCTGTTAAATTTGATATGAAAGGAAAGCCTCCTTGTGATTGTCCAGTGTGTGCAAAACATACAGTTGAAGAAATGATAAATGGTTATTTTACTCTTTATTTACATAACGTTTATGTTAGAAAAAGGTTTAATGATTATATTAATGTTATGGTTCAAGATGATGATGTTTTTAAAGAAATGGTTAATAAGTATACAATGATTCATTCAAGATATAGAGATAAAGATAAACAAAGAATCATTAAACAAAAGATTTATAATTTAATATTTGAAGAAAAAATTTCGGAGGGTGGAATAGAATCGTTCTTCTAAAATAATATGGCAACAAAAGAAGAGTTTGGAGATAATCTAATACGAGACTATCTTAAAGTGTTTGATTCTTATGCAATTGGTAATCCAGCTTATGGAAGATTAATTTTACATGTTATTTTGGGTCAAGCGTTAAAGCATATTTACTTTAGACAAGCAGCAAGAAAAATTGATATTCGTTTGCATGGTCTTCTTATCCGTGCATCAGGTTCAGGCAAAGGAGCAGGATATGGTTTCTTTTGTAAATTAGCAGAAGATTTGGGAATAGATAATCAACAATTAACAGAGGCAACAGATGCTGGTCTTGTTGGAACAGGTTCAGTCAATCAAGAAGGAGCAGTTGAAATTAATGATGGTTTAATGAAAGATGCAGATTTGATATCAATGGAAGAGGCATCACCATTATTTGATTATTCAGAAGCTTTTAGTAAAAAGAATTTAACATATTTACAAATAGCAATGAATCCTTTGCACGATGCGTCATGTCACGTTAGCAAAAAAATTGGAAGTCTTCCTGATGCTATAGAATTTAAACCCCATTGTTCATTTTTACTGCTTACTTATATTCCAGATAAATTTTTAGATGCACTAGTTAAAAGGGGAGTTATCCAAAGATTTATAACAGTATTACAAACGGTTTCTCTTGAAGAAAGAATGAAAACAGTTGATAAAGCAATAGACAGAATCAATATTTCAATTGAAAAGAAAATGGAAGATGAATATGCTTCTGTTAAAATGAGATTAAAAACAGTGATTATGAAATACCAAAGACTTGGCGGTTTTAATCCTGAGGAAGCAAAATATAGATTTAACGAAAAAAGAGTTAAAAAAATGTTTGAGGATGGAATAAGACCAAAACCCAGCAAAGAAAAACTTGAATTATTATTTGATGATTTTCAGAAAAATCTTAAACAATTTGAAGATGAAGAATGGTATTTAAAATATGGATATTGTTTTGATATTTCTGATTCTGCTAAAGAAGCGCTAAGACAAGTTGAAAAAGAACTTGTTGAAATGATTAAAGATACAACAGAAATGGCACAAGAAAAGTTGTCAGAATTTACACATAGAATTTTTGAAATTTTAATAAGACTTTCTATTCACCACTCAATTTTAAGATTAGATAACACAGTCAAAACGGAAGACGTAATTTATGCAAAGCGTGTGTATAAACCAGTTTGGCAAGAAACAATTTATTTTATAGAAGATAACTTAGTACCATCAACTAATGAAAGAATCAAAATGAATATGATAATTCAAAGAGCTGTTGATGAATATAAGATAATAACAAAAGCAAATAAACCAAAGCATGTAAAGAATCATATTTGGGTTAGAAGACATACAATGTTAACTCAGTTACAAAAACGTTGGGATAATTGTTCTTATGTGACAGCAGCAAAAAGATTATCAAAAATAGAAACAACTAAATTAAATGATTCAAATAAAAATAAATGGTTCCTTGTTAAAAAATTTGGGAACATTCCTTATATCAGACTCATTCAAGATATTGCTTAATGAGAAAATATGGAGGCATAAAGAATGCAAGATGAAATGCAGCCACAACCTGTGGCACCAGAACAAGAAGCTGAAGTACAACAATCAACTGGTCCAGCACCTAATACTCCCGTTGCACCAGCAGAGGGACCAAAAGGAGAAAGAGGACCTGATAAACAAGTTTTGTTTGTAACCGACAAAGGTTACGGAGTAAGAACAACTCTTGCTGAGTTTAGAAAAGCTCACAGAGGAACAAAAGGTACAAGAGCAGTTTTCTTAAATGAAAAAAATGGAAAACTAATCGCCGCAAAAATTGTTGAAGATGGAGATGTTGTAACAATTATGACAAAGAATGGCCAAGCTGGTCTTTTTGGTATTGACCAAGTAAGATTAACTGGTAGAGGCTTATCAGGAGTTCGATTAGTAACACTAGCAGATGACGATGAAGTAGTAGCGGTAATTTAAAGAAGGTGTATTGAATGGGGAATATACCAGAGGATATTGTTGCAGGTCTTAAAAAACTTGCAAAGTCAAGTGAGACACCAGAAGAAACTGTGTTAAAAGAATTTAAGCAAATAGTAGAAACAGATGCATCAGTTCAAGCATTGGAAAATGTAGAATTTAAATCCAGACTTGCATATGCTCTTTTACTAAACAGATACACATCAACTGGTGGAGCAGTCCAGATGTATATTAAACCCCTTTCAATTCCACGTGCTAGACAAGTAAAGTCACAGGGAACAATGAAATATGTTGGCAATTTATATGCCCTAATAAAACTTGTAGAAAAAGATAATGATGGCAACCTTGTTAAGGGAGAAGTACAGTATGCAGCAGGAACGTTATGGGAGAAGGCAGCTGAAAATGCCACTATGCTTTCTCCTTCCAAAACCTACAAAACAACCCTTCGTGCAACTGAAGTAAAACATGGAATTGAATTGGGTGGAAATGATGCATCTTTTGTTGAAGCTGAAGAAAAGTTTCCTTCAAATGAAGAATGGTTTAAAACTCAAATAGAACCACATTTGACTGAGAAATCAGTTCGTTTGGGAGAACTTGAATTGAATCAAAGGGAAGATTTAGCAGATATTAAAGTTGTCAAAGCAATGGTTCTTGATAACGCCACAGGAGAAACGTCTAATAAAGTAGAATTTGGCCGTTTTACTGTTACTGATGATTCTTTGATTGGGAGAGAAGAAGGTGGTCCAGGAAATTATTCTATATGGGTTCATCCAAGTGAAGTTATATGGGATAATGGTTCAACTTTACTTTTTATTGGAACATCTAATTACGATGATAAGGCTGAAGTCGTAAGATTTGATTGTCATTTTGTTATACCAACAAATGTTGCTCTCAAAAAAGAAATAAAAGCAATCCCTGTAGGAAAGGAAGAAGTATCTATTGATTCATTAGATGCTGAATTGGACAAAGAACACGAAAAAGTAGAAGAAAAACTTGGGGAAGATGAGTTTGGGTTGTAGGTGATATAAGTGGTTTGGAACAAAGGTCTCACAAAAGAGACCAACCCAAGAGTTGCAAAAAACGCAGAAGGAGTAAGTAAAGCAAGAACAGCAAAATATTTTCCTGCTTGGAATAAGGGATTGTCAGCCAATCCCAATTCTCCTAATTATGATTCTAGACTTGCTTGGTGTTTGGGAGACCTCAACCCCTCCAA
>Ga0272443_10004674_pt1 | contig 14684 bp, 16 predicted proteins | sample SSMAcet12_FD_193581 | JGI IMG/M metagenome (GOLD analysis project Ga0272443, IMG submission 193581) | Marine sediment archaeal communities from Little Sippewissett salt marsh, Falmouth, MA, United States - SSM-Acet-12 | ecosystem: Environmental > Aquatic > Marine > Wetlands > Sediment ...
GTCAATAGTAAAGATTTTGATAATTTTAATTCCTATAGTTTTGGGTGCTATATATTTGCCGCCTTTAATTAGCCAATGGTTTGAACCTGTTAAAGATCTTTATGGTAATGTTTTAAATTTAAATCAACAGGCCGAGCAGCAACAAGATTTAATTCAAAAGGTAACTGATCAATTTAAATAATTATATGACAAAAAAAACATCAATCATATTTACTGCTTTTTTCGTTTTTGCCTTTGTTGGTGTAATTTTTATTTATTTTTATCGAGTTCAAATTGATGGATTTATTAATAATTATATTTCTCAGATTACTATTTGTGAAAATATCACTGATGAAAACGAATGTTTTTCCAAGGGGTTTTGTGAGGGTATTTATACTTCAAGCTGTCCTGAATGTAATGATTTAGTATTTCAGCAATGTCAAAGAATGCCAAAAAAGGTTGCCGTTGAATTTATTAATAATAAAAAAATATGTCAGGAAACTGAAGGTCAATGGTATAGAAATAAATTGGGCAGTTTTTGTCTTTGTAAGTATGGCAAAGTTTTTGATAAAGATTTAGGTTGTGTTATTAAATAATTATGAAAGATGTTATTAAACAATTAACTGAGTTGAAGAAAAAAATTTCAGCCAGCCGGAGGTTACTTTGACCTTGCTAGCTTAAAAAAAGAAATAAAAAATAATGAATCCGAGATGGCCAAGCCCAATTTTTGGCAAGATCAAAATCGGGCTAAATCTATTTCTCAAAAAAACGAAGATTTAAAATCAGTTGTTAATGATTGGGAAAAAATTACTACCCAAGTGCAAGACAGTCTCGCTTTAGCTAAAGAGGCTCAAGCTGAAAACGATGATTCAGTGGGTAAGATAATTGAAAAAGACTTACTGAAACTTAATAAGAAATTTGAAAAATTAGAATTTCTTTTTTTATTTTCAGGAAAGTATGATAGTAATGATGCTATAATTTCAATTCATGCTGGTACGGGAGGAATAGAAGCTCAAGATTGGTCTCAAATGCTTTTACGTATGCTTTTACGGTTCTGTGAAAAGAAAAAACTAATCACTAAAATCATTGATCAAACTCAGGGCCAAGAAGCAGGTATAAAAAGTGTAACCTTTGAAGTAATCGGCCGTTATGCCTATGGTAACCTAAAGTCTGAAGCGGGTGTTCATCGTTTAGTTAGGATTTCTCCTTTTGATGCTGAAAAAATGCGTCACACCTCTTTTGCTTTAGTCGAGGTAATGCCCGTTTTACAAGAACTTGATGAAATTAAGATTAAAGATGATGAATTGAATATTGAAACCATGAAGTCTTCTGGCCATGGTGGTCAAGGCGTAAATACTACAGACTCAGCTGTAAGAATTACTCATTTACCTTCTGGCCTTGTAGTTAAATGTCAAAATGAAAGAAGTCAGCTACAAAATAAAAAAACTGCCTTAAAGTTACTTCAATCTAAACTAATTAAGTTACAGGAAGCAGCCCAAGGAAAAGAACTAAGTAAAATTCGTGGGGAAGTTTTGGCAGCTGAGTGGGGAAATCAAATTAGGTCTTATGTATTACAGCCTTATAAAATGGTCAAAGACCATAGGACTAATTTTGAAAGTAAAGAACCAGATAAGGTTTTAGATGGTGAACTTGACGAATTTAGTGAAAATTATTTAAGATATATTAATAAAAAATAATTTATGAAGCCCGTTAGATATTAAATATATAATGTGCTTTACTAAAAAATTAATATTATGAATCAAAAGGGAATATCTAACGGGCTGAAAATACTCGTAACTGGCGGAGCTGGTTTTATCGGCTCACATCTCTGTAAAAATTTATTAGATCAAGGAAACCAAGTTGTCTGTCTTGATAATTTTTTCACTGGCCAAAAAAGTAATATTGAGCCGTTTTTAAATAATCCAGATTTTGAACTCTTAGAGCATGATGTTACCAAACCTTTTGATGACCAGATTGATCAAATTGACCAAATTTATAATCTAGCCTGTCCTGCTTCACCAGTTCATTATCAAAAAACCCCAGTTGAAACAGTTAGAACAAATGTTTTAGGAGCAATAAATTGTTTAGACCTTTCAAAAAAGTTAGGGGGTGTTAAAGTTCTTCAGGCTTCAACTTCCGAAGTTTATGGTGATCCTGAAGTTCATCCCCAAGTTGAAAGTTATAATGGAAACGTTAATCCAATTGGACCTCGGGCATGCTACGACGAGGGTAAAAGATGTGCTGAAACCTTATTTTTTGATTATCACCGTGAAGATAAAGTTCCAATTAAAGTAGTTAGAATTTTTAACACTTACGGCCCTAACATGTCTTGGGACGACGGTAGGGTAATTTCTAATTTTATTGTCCAAGCTTTAAAAGGCCAAGATATTACAATTTATGGCGATGGCAGTCAGACTAGAAGTTTTTGTTATGTAGACGATTTAGTTTCTGGACTAGTTAAAATGATGAACTCAGATAGTTGGACTGGTCCTGTCAATTTGGGAAATCCCGGAGAATTTACTATTAAAGAGCTAGCCGAGAAAATAATTTCTAAGATTAAAAGTTCAAGTAAATTAGTAAATAAAGATTTACCTCAAGATGATCCCAAACAAAGAAAACCAGATATTAGCCTTGCCAAAGAAAAACTTAATTGGCAGCCAAATATTATTTTAGACGAGGGTTTAGATAAAACTATTAATTATTTTAAAAAAGTTATATGAAAGCATTAGTTATTGGCGGAGCTGGTTTTATTGGCTCCAATTTAACCGACGAATTAATTAATCAAGGTTATGACGTTACGGTTCTGGATAATTTATCAACTGGTAAAAAAGAAAATGTAAATTCAAAAGCTAAGCTGGTTGAGGCAGATATTACAAACCTTGAACAAATTAAGCCTCATTTTGAGGGAATTGATTATGTTTTTCATTTTGCTGCTTTGCCCCGGGTTCAGTGGTCAATTGAAAATCCAGTTGAAAGTCACAACGCAAATATAAACGGAACTTTAAACGTTTTATTGGCTGCTCGTGACGCCAAAGTTAAACGTTTAGTTTATTCAGCTTCTTCTTCGGCTTATGGTGACGCTAAAAAATTACCCCTTACAGAAGATATGCTTCCAATGCCAATGAGTCCATATGGTCTTCATAAATATGTTGGTGAACATTATGCCAGGCTTTTTAGTCTTTTATATGGTCTAGAAACCGCCAGTTTACGTTATTTTAATGTTTATGGCCCTCGTATGGCCTTCGAAGGCGCTTATGTAACTGTTATGGCTGTATTTTTACGCCAGAAAAGTGAAGGTAAAAAAATGACTATTACTGGCGATGGTACCCAAACTCGTGATTTTACTTATGTTGGTGATGTTGTAAGGGCAAATATTGCTGCTGCTACTAGTCCTAAAGTTGGAAAAGGTGAAGTAATGAATATTGGGGCAGGAGACAATCAATCCGTAAATGAGGTTGCTAAAGCTTTAGGCGGTGAATTTGAATATATCGATGCTAGGATTGAACCACACGATACTTTAGCTGATACCACCAAGGCTAATAATTTATTGGACTGGAAGGCAGAAGTAAAATTTGAAGAAGGTATTAAAAAGACGGTTGAGTGGTTTGATTCTTTATCTTAATTATAAATAAAAAATCCACACAGATCCTGAATTAAATTTGGGAATATAAATTGTGTGGATTTTTTATTTGAGCTTTAGATATTTAAATATCTCTTTAATTCTTTGGGAGTAACCTCTGTTCTATTGTCTTGAATTTCAATTTTTTTGGCTTTAATAAATCTATCGATTGTATGTTGACCAATTGCTTCTTTAATTACTTCATCTTTTTCTAATTCTTTTATTGCTTCTTCCAGTGTTCCTGGTAAGCCACCAATATGTAATTCTTGTTTTTTTTCATCGTCTAAATTAAATATATCTTCCTCAACAGATTTTGGTGGTTCAATTGTTTTTTCAATTCCGTCTAAACCTGCAGCTAAAATTGCCGCAAATGCTAAGTAAGGATTGCATGATGTGTCTGGACTTCTAAGCTCTGCTCTTACTGACTTTTCTCTTCCTTGAGTATATCTAGGTATTCTAATTAAAGCTGATCTGTTCATTTGAGCCCAGCATATATTAACTGGTGCTTCATATCCGGGAACTAATCTTTTGTATGAATTAGTTGTTGGATTAGTCAAGGCAGTAATAGCTTTACTATGTTTTAAAACACCACCAATAAATTGATAAGCAATATCTGAAAGTTTGTATTCGTCATTTTCTTGATAAAACAAGTTATTCTTTTCCATATTAAATAAACTAATATGGACATGCATACCCGAGCCGTTGATATCGGCAAATGGTTTTGGCATAAAAGTTGCCTTAACATCGTAGCTTTGGGCAATTGCTTTGATAGTTGTTTTTAGAGTGATAATATTATCAGCTGTTTTTAGTGCGTCGTTATAACGGAAATCAATTTCATGTTGGCCGGAAGCAACTTCATGATGGGCAGCCTCAGTTTTAATGTTTAATTCTCCTGAAGCTTTTATTACGTCTTCTCTAATTTTTGAAGCAACGTCGTAAGGTGAAAAATCAAAGTAGCCACCATAATCATTAGGAACTGGTTCTAAGGTATTATTTTTTTGTAGTAAGAAAAATTCCAATTCTGCACCAACATTAAAAATAAATCCTTTTTCTTTTGCCTTTAACATTATTTTGCGTAAAATATAACGAGGATCACCTTCGAAATTATTTAAGTCTGGCTTATGAACATCACAAATTATCCTAGCTGCTTTGTTCTCGGGCGAACTCCAGGGTAGAGTGCAATAAGTTTTAATATCTGGAATTAATAACTGGTCACTTTCAGCAATTCGGGCAAAACCTTCAATTGAGGAACCATCAAACCAAACGCCCTTATCCAAAGCATTTGGAAGTTGTTCTGATGGTATAACAACGTCTTTAGGAATTCCCAAGATGTCGGTAAATTGAAGATGGATATATTTTACTTTACCTTCCTTAACTTTTTTGATTATTTCTTCGTTATTCATATTGATTTTTTAGCTTAATTATGATAGATTTAAGAATAATTAGAGTTTTTTTTAATTATATTTTTATCATAAAAAGTAATTTTATCAATCTTTAGTTCGAAAGTCAAAAAATTATGGATAGAGAGGATTTAGACAAAAGAATTAGAAAAATTCCCAATTTTCCAAAAGAGGGAATTTTATTTTATGATGTAACAACTCTTTTCGAAGATGCGAAATGTTTTAAAGAAATGATTGACGAGATGTGTAAAAAATACGTTGATAAAAAAATTGACAAAGTTGTAGGAATTGACGCTAGGGGGTTTTTACTTGCTTCAGCTATGGCTTATAAACTTGGCGCTGGGATTTCTGTTGTCCGCAAAAAGGGAAAGCTTCCATATAAATCAAAACAGGCAAGTTACGAAAAAGAATACGGTCCAGATACAATTGAAATGCATGAAGACACAATTAAGCCAGGTGAAAAAGTTGTAATCGCAGATGATCTGCTTGCAACAGGTGGTACCATGCTTGCCACTATTGACTTAGTTAAACAAATGCAAGGTGAAATAATGGGAATTGATTTTATAATTAATCTAACATTTTTACCAGGTCATAATTTATTAAAAGAAAAAGGTTATAACATTAATTATTTAATAGACTACGACAACGAAGAGGTGAGAAAATAAATTTATGAATAAAAAAATTAAAATTGGAATAATTGGCGGTTCAGGTTTAGAAGACCCAAAGCTTTTAGAAAATTTTGAAGAATTTGAAGTGGATACTAAATTTGGCAAACCATCTTCAAAAATAACCACTGGAACTTTAGGTGACAGGGAAGTGGCAATTATTTCTCGCCATGCTAAAGACCATTCAATCACACCTACTAATGTTAATTTTCGCGCCAACATTTGGGCTTTAAAAGAAGTTGGCTGTACTCATATTATCGCTACTACAGCTTGTGGTTCGCTTCGCGAAGAAATTAAGCCAGGCGATTTAGTTTTTATCGACCAATTTATTGATAATACTAAACATAGAATTTTGACTTTTTATGAAGAAAAAGTAATTCATACTCCAATGGCTGATCCTTTTTGTGCTTCTTTAAGAAATCTGTTAATTGATTCAGCCAAAGAATTAAATTTACCTCATCATAAAAAGGGCACAATGATTACTATTGAAGGTCCAAGATTTTCAACCAGGGCAGAATCGCATATGTTTCGCGCTTGGGGTGCTGATGTTATAAATATGTCAACAGTGCCTGAAGTAATTTTAGCCAACGAACTTGAAATTTGTTATCAATCAGTTGCCATGTCAACTGACTATGACTGCTGGAAAGAAGACGAGGAACCGGTAACTGCCGAGATAGTATTTGGCCGAATGGCAGAAAACGCTGACAAGGTTAAAAAGCTTTTAGTTGATGTAATTCCAAAGATTAAATAATATGGGAATTCAAGTTGAATTTAATCCTGATTTAGCCCTGCGCAATATTTCTGAATTTGAAAATGGCAACAGAAAGCAAGAGGAATGTATTCCAAATGATTTAGAAGTTGGCAAAATTTATTCTTTTTTGAAATCTGGCCAGCGCAATTATTGGCTTGAAGGTGAAATTCCTTTGCTAGAGACAAAAGGTAGGGGCGTTTTGTCTAATCCATTGGCAAGTGTTATCATTTTAGAAGCTACACATTTTAGGCAAGTAGATAAAAATTATACTAAAGGTAAATATAAAGTTATTGAAATTTTTAATGATAATAAAATTCATTTTAATGGTTTTAAAAAAATATGAAAAATAAAATTTTAGTTACGGGTAGTGTCGCTTACGACCGGATTATGAATTTTCCTGGTTATTTTAAAGACAATATTTTACCAGATAAAATCCACATTTTAAATGTTTCTTTTTTTATAAACCAGCTTAAAGAAAGTTTTGGTGGTACTGCAGGAAATATTGCTTACAATCTTTCTTTACTTGGCTTTAAACCTAGTATCTTAGGAAATGTTGGTGCTAAAGATTTTATAATGTATGAAGCCTGGCTTAAGAAAAACAAAATTGATTTAAGCCAGATTAATATTTTATCTAATCAGCAAACGGCTTCTGCTTATATAATTACTGATAAGTCAGATAATCAAATCGCTGGTTTTTTTCCTGGTGCTATGAATAAACCAATTACTTCTGGAAAGCTTAATTTAAGTGGAGTTAAACTGGCAATTGTTTCTCCGCAAAATCCAATTGATATGATAAAGCTACCCGAGATTTTTAAGAAAAAAAATATACCTTATATTTTTGATCCAGGTCAGCAAGTAACTTCACTCTCTGGTCCTCAGCTTAAAAAGGCAATTACTGGCAGTTATGTTTTGGTTGGTAATGACTATGAAATTAATTTGATTTCAAAAAAGACTGGCTGGTCAATTAGTCAAATATTAAAAAAGACTCAGATTCTAGTTACCACTCTGGGAAGTAAGGGTTCAAAAATTCAGCAAGGTTTAAAGACTTACAAAATAAAACCAGCCAAGCCAAAAAATACTTCAGATCCAACCGGAGCAGGGGACGCTTATCGAGCTGGGTTAATTTATGGTCTTATTAATAATTGGGATTTAGGAAAAACTGGAAAGCTTGCCGGCTTAGTTTCAGTTTATACTGTTGAACTTTATGGTACTCAAACTCATAAGTTTACTAAAAAATCTCTAGCTTCTCGATATCGACAAAATTTCAAAGAAACGTTATAATGTTTTAGTAATAAATAAGAAAAATCAAAATGAAATACGATGTTACAAGTTTAACTTTAGCCCCAGAGGGTAAAAAGCGAATTGAATGGGCAGCTGCTGACATGCCTGTTTTAACTGAGGTTAAAAAGAAATTTATAAAAAACAAAACCCTTAAGGGTCTAAAAATTTCTTGTTGTCTTCATGTTACTTGCGAGACAGCTAATTTAGTTCGAACTCTAAAAGAAGGCGGGGCAGATGTCTTGCTTTGTGCTTCTAATCCACTTTCAACCCAGGATGATGTTGCCGCCGCTTTAGTTAAGCATTATGGTATTAAAGTTTTTGCAAGATTTGCCGAAGATAATAAAACTTATTACAAACACTTAGAGGCTGCTGTTAAGTTTAATCCTGATATTACCATGGACGACGGTGCTGATTTATTATCTTTACTTCACACTAAATATAAAAAACAAACCTTTAGCGTTATGGGTTCAATGGAAGAAACCACCACTGGTGTTATTCGCCTTAAAGCTTTAGAAGCCCAAGGTAAATTAATGGTGCCAATTATTGCTGTTAATGATGCTAAGACTAAAAATTTATTTGATAATCGTTATGGTACTGGTCAGTCAACTCTTGATGGTATTATCCGGGCAACTGATATTTTACTTGCTGGAAAAAATATTGTAGTCGCTGGCTATGGTTGGTGTGGTAAAGGTTTTGCCATGCGGGCCAGGGGAATGGGTGCAAACGTAATTGTTACTGAAGTTGATCCAATCAAAGCCGTAGAAGCAGCAATGGATGGTTTTCGAGTAATGCCAATGAAAGAAGCTGCTTTGGTTGGTGATTTATTCTGCACTATTACTGGTGACATTCATGTCATTCGACCTGAACATTTTAGAAAAATGAAAGACGGTGCAATAGTTTGCAACTCTGGTCATTTTGATGTTGAAATTGATGTTAAGGGATTAAAAAAGATGTCTAAAAAAGTTAATAAGAATGTTAGAAATTTTGTTGATGAATATACTTTACCAGGAAACAGACGAATTTATTTATTAGGAGAGGGGAGACTAGTTAATCTTGCTGCCGCTGAAGGTCACCCAGCTTCAGTTATGGATATGAGTTTTTCTACTCAAGCTTTAGCTACTGAATATGTTTTAAAGAATAAAAAGAAATTGCAGAACAAAGTTTACTATGTTCCAGAAAGTATTGAAAACTGGATTGCTGAAACTAAGTTAAAGGCAAGTGGTATGAGTATTGATAAGTTAACTCCAGAACAAAAGAAATATTTAGCTTCTTGGGAAATTGGCACCTAGTTATTAATTGAAAATTTAGATAAATCAAAATAGCGCCACAGGGGCGCTTTTTTGGTGAAAAAAAGGTTGGGTGTTTACCCAACCGTGATTGTTAGTGTGAGATGCAAGGTGCGTGAAATTTTTGTTTCTCCAAAATTGGAGCGACTTTTTCTTCCCACCACTTGCGAAACCAACTGGCGCCGTTTTCTTCAGGGGGCTGGTGCGCGATAAAGTGTATTGTCGCTTCCTCATCTGAAACCGGTTCGTCGATTTTTTCTGGTGGTCTATTAACCCTTGTGAAATGTGTGTTTTCATCGCTAAGAGCTATTGCCATTTGGGTAGCAAGGCGGGGATCTTCATAAATATGTTTAGGGTCGCAACAGAGTGCCAGTAAAACTGGAATTTCATCAATCATTAGGCCGGACCTAATACATCTTAATTCTCTTCCGTTGCTAACCTTAATTGTGTCCCTGAAAGGACAATCGCTGCAGTTTAAATGACACATTACAACCACCTCCTTCCCTGGTAAGTGGGGTTAAGGAACATTTAGTTGCTATTTATATTATACCACTAATTTATTTAAAAGTCAATGTTTATCCACAGGAAATTAAAGGCTAAATTTACTAATTTTTTAAGCTTTAATTTTAAAGCTAAAATTTTTCGTATTTTTTTAATTTGCTTTATCTTAATAATTTTTTTTATAAAATTTGATATTCCCAAGGCTCAAAAAAATGATATTTGGTTTTATAATAATCAGAAAATAAATTTTCAGGGAATAATTGTTAAACCAGTAGACACTAGAATTAATAATATAAAGTTAACAGTTGATGCAGTTGATAATTTCCAAGGCAGAGTACTGGTTAGCACTAATCTTTATCCTGAATATAACTATGGTGACTTGCTTGAGATAACTTGTAACTTGAAAAAACCAGAACCTTTTGAAGGTTTTGCTTATGACCGCTATTTAGCAAAAGATAAAATATATTCAGTTTGTTATTATCCTAAAATAAATTTAATCAGTAGGGGGCAGGGTAATTTCTTTTTAGAAAAAATTTATAATTTTAAAAATAAACTTCAACTTACTATAAATAAAAATTTACCCGAACCGCAGGCGAGCCTACTTTCAGCAATTTTACTTGGCTCAAAGCGAGGGATACCTTCCGAACTTTATGAACAATTTAGTTTAAGTGGTACTAGTCATTTAATTGCTATCTCTGGTCTTCATATCACAATTTTATCTTTGGTTTTAATGAACCTTGGTTTTTATTTTCATCTATCACGAAAACAAGTTTTTTATGGCCTGAGCGTTATTCTATTTTTGTATTTAATTATTATTGGTTTTCCCGCTTCTGCAGTTCGAGCTGTAATTATGGGTTGGCTGATAATCTTAGCTCAAGTTTGCGGCAGGCAAAACAGATCTAGTAATGCCTTATTATTTGCTGCCAGTATTATGATTCTAATAAATCCAAGAATTTTAAGGGATGATATTGGATTTCAGCTTTCTTTTAGTGCTGTATTAGGTTTACTTTACCTTTTACCATTATTTGAAAATTTGTTTGACAGAATTCCAAATTTTTTAGGCCTACGTGAAAATTTAAAGGTTTCTTTTGTTGCTCAAATTGCAACCGCCCCATTAATTATAATTTACTTTGAAAGAATTTCTCTTGTCGGACCAATTGTTAATCTATTAGTTTTGCCAATTTTACCTTATTTAATGATTTTAGGAATTTTTGCCTTGGGTCTTAGTTTGATATTTTTTGAAATTTCCAGTTTTTTATTTTTTCCGGTTTATTTAGGTTTAACATATTTAATAAAAATTACAGAGCTTTTCAGCCAATTAGATTTTAGTTCTTTAAATTTTTAAAAAAATGTTTAGAGTAAACCAAATCATTAAAAAATTTTATCTTTTTGTTTTTTTAATCCTAATAGTTTTAGGAGTATTTTTATTTTTTGAAATTAAATTATACAAACCAGGTTTTTATGTTTTTGATATCGGCCAGGGTGATGCTATTTTAATTAAAACTTTAAACGGCCATAATATTTTAATTGATGGCGGACCAGATAATAAAGTAATTTACAAACTAGGGGAGTACTTGCCCTATACTAATCGTCAAATTGATTTGATAGTCTTAACTCACCCACACGCAGATCATGTCGTAGGTCTAGTGGAAGTTTTAAAGCGATTTAATGTTAAACAGATCATTTTAACAGGCGTTAATTATAATTTAGTAGATTATAAAATTTTTCAGGAATTAATTTTAAGTAAAAACATTTTTTATCAAATAGCAGACAGGCCTGGAATTTTAAATTTAAGTAATAATTCAAAATTAATTATTTTATACCCTGACCATGATTTTTTAAATCAAAATGTGGACAACCTAAATAACACTTCTATTGTTATTAAATTAATTAATAACAATATTTCAATTTTATTAATGGGTGACTTTGAAAATGAAGAAAAGTTAGTCTGTGTATATGATTTAAATTCAGATATTTTGAAAGTAGGACACCACGGATCAATTACTGCCAATAGTTTAGATTTTTTAAAGGCAGTTAGCCCTAAACAGGCAATTATATCATGTGGCGTTGATAATAGGTTTAATCATCCTGATTTTGAGGCCTTAGAAAATATTCAAAATATAGAATCAGACATTTGGCGCACTGACCAGAATGGCGATTTTTATTTTCCTTTTTAGACCTTGAAAAAAAAAGAATTTCTGCTATAATTTAGCTATATGACAAACACAAAATATAAAGTTTTACTAGTTGAAGACGATAAAACCCTTACTGAAATGTATTCTCTAAAATTTGAAAAAGAGGGTTTTAATCTATCAAAAGCTGATAATGGTTTATCTGGGTTGGAGTTGGCAAAAAAAGAATTACCCGATATTATTTTACTTGACATTATGATGCCCAAAATGGACGGCTATGCTGTTTTAACTGAACTAAAAAAAGATTCAAAAACAAAAAATATTCCAGTATTAATGCTTTCAAATCTAGGCCAGAAATCAGATGTTGAAAAAGGAAAAAAACTTGGAGCCAAGGATTATGTTGTAAAAGCCTCAATGACTCCAGCTCAAGTTGTTGATAAAGTTAAAGAATACCTGCCTACCGGACAGGCAGGTTTAAAATAAATAACATTAAATTATGGCAGAATTAAAAAAAGAAAGAACCTTAGTGATTCTTAAACCAGATGCTGTACAGCGTTCATTAATGGGTGAAATTATTACCCGTCTTGAACGGACTGGTTTAAAATTTGTAGCAATGAAGTTTATTATTCCAACAGAAAAACAATGTTGGGATCATTATCATAAAGAAGAGGATTGGTTTATTGAAAAGGGTAATAGAATTGTTGAAGATCGAAAAAAACAAGGCTTACCAATTGAAAAAGAGCCAATCGAATATGGTAAAGATATTATTCAGGCCAATGTTGATTTTATGACTGCTGGCCCGGTTTTAGCAATGGTTGTTGAGGGTAACAGTGCTGTTGGTATTGTTAAAAAATTGGTTGGTGGTACCGAGCCGTTAACTTCTGATGTGGGTACTATTAGAGGTGATTTAACCATTGATTCTTATCCACTTTCAAGTATCGGCGGTAGGGCAGTTAGAAATTTGCTTCATTGTACAGACGTTCCAGAAGAAGCCGATAGAGAAATCCCAATTTGGTTTGATAAAAAAGAATTAATTGATTATCGTCTTGTTGCAGAGCAGATTTTATATGATGTTAACTTAGATGGTATTTTAGAGTAGGTTAGTAAATCAAATTTAAATAAAAAAAACGGCTTTAATAAGCCGTTTTTTAGTATTTTCATATTTTTTAGTATTGGACAATAATAGACAATAAAATACAATAAATCCTTATTATATAATATAATTGACAATAAATCCTTATTATATAATATAATTGACAATAAATCCTTATTATATAATATAATTGACAATGATGGACACAATGTTTTATAATTAAGTTAGTAATTAACTAATTGTGGATAACTAAAAAAACGTGGCCAACTACGGCGTTTTAACTTTAGAAGAGGTTGCAAAGATAATGAAGGTAAGCCAAAAGACGGTTTACCGCTGGGTTGCTGCCAAAAAATTACGTGCTGCTAAGATTGGCCATAAAACTTATCGAGTTTTAGAAAAAGACCTAATCAAGTTTATTAACAAACATATTGATTAGGCCTTTTATAAATTTATGCCGTATTTAAGTAAAAATTACCGCTACCCGAGAAGATCGCGGGTTGAAAACCTGAAAGAAGCTGGAAAATTTCTGGGGTTTTCAATTCTTTCAATCATGTTGGTGTTATTTATTCTTGGTTGGGTAGCATACGCTTTACAAGCTGATGCGGCAACAATATTTAGTCAAATATGATTATAAGTAATTTATTAAAAATGAAAAATAAAATATTGCTACTTGGTTTAGTGTTGGCAGTTTTAATTATTGGCCTTATTGGGATTGATATCTATCAAAAATATAATCAGAGAAAAGATTTAAATACTAACGAGTTATTAAAAGCTTCAAAAGAAAAAATAGTTAATTATGAATTTATGAAAGACGAAAATGGGAATAATATTATTGCTTATCTTTATGCTTCAGAAATTAAAGTACCTCAAAATACTTATCGAGGTTTAAAAGAAGATATGACAAAAAGAACTGAAAATTCTCAGAGTTTTTTAAAGGAAGTTAGACAGATTGACTATGAAACAGCAGAAGAAAAATATGTTTCTAAGTTTTATTCTGGTCCTGCTTTCTCAAAAGAAGGAGATGATTGGTATCAAATAGAAACCGCCACTACCACTCCTCAAGCTTTTTTTAGTCAAACTAGGCTTACTATCTTAGATCATGTTAGAGAGTTTTTTGGAAAAGAAACTTTTGCGGCAACTGATACAACTTATTCAGGCGTAGGTGATGGTTATTTATATAGTTCTGGCTCTGGTTCGTGGAATAATGCGCATGATGCTTCTAGTGGTATTGCTTCTTATAACAGCTCCAGCGTAGCTTATGCAGGTTCTGAATATGACGGTTATGAAGAAGAGTATTATATAGGTAGAATTTTTCTTCCCTTTAATACTTCTGGACTTCCAGACGACAATACAATACTTAGTGCTTCACTATATATTTATGCTTATTCGAAACAAAATGATGTTGACGATGATTTTGATTATTTAACAGTTGTGCAAACAACTCAAGATTCAAACACATCATTGACATCTGGTGATTTTGATCAATGTGGAGCAATTGATGATCCGACAGTCGGCATCAATGAGTCTCAAAAAAAAGACCTTTCAGACATTAGTATTCCATCCTATATAATTTTTGATTTAAATTCTACCGGAATTAGTTGGATTTCTAAAACAGGTTACACTAAATTAGGAATAAGGGAAGGTCACGATGTTGAAGATGAAAATATTAGTCCATCAGAAGATGAAGTTTATAACGGTATATATATAAGGCCTAGTGAATATTCAGGCACTGATAATGATCCATATTTAGAGATTACTTATGGAATTGTTGTTGAGAGTAGAATTAAAATAGACACTGGAAAGATTAAAATAGATTCAGGAAAAATTAAAATAGATTAAACAAACTTAATTAATTATGAATTGGTTTCAAACCAAACTAAATAGAAACCTTCTCAAACTAGGACTACTAGCAATAGTCTTTGGTTTGGTTTGGTTTGGTTTGACACTAACTACAACAAACGCTGCAGTTGGAATTAA
>Ga0272443_10004676_pt1 | contig 14676 bp, 10 predicted proteins | sample SSMAcet12_FD_193581 | JGI IMG/M metagenome (GOLD analysis project Ga0272443, IMG submission 193581) | Marine sediment archaeal communities from Little Sippewissett salt marsh, Falmouth, MA, United States - SSM-Acet-12 | ecosystem: Environmental > Aquatic > Marine > Wetlands > Sediment ...
CGTGGTCAATGAGGATTCGACCTATTCCGGAAAAGGGCTGACTGAATTCGTCCCGCTCGGGGCAACTTCGGTGGCGCTGAATCGTAATGAAATCGAAATGCCGGATGCGGTTGACGACACCCTGCACTACAATGTATACATTTATTCCTATACCGGTTCGCCGTTGAGCAACAATTTTATGCCGTCGCCAATCCCGGCAGGGCTGACCCAGAATATTGACCGGCTCGAAATCTCGGGACAATTCGGGGTGGTCGTGATCTCGCCCCGCGATTCGCTTAATGCTGTCGCCCCGTAAATAATCCTTTCGCTTAACATTCATATTCCTTAGTATTCCGGCATGGATAAAAACAGCCGCCGCAGCCTACTGGAACATCTCGCCCGGCTCGATACCGAGAAGGTCAATCCGGAGACACTCAATATCGATGAGTTATCTCCGGAAGAGATTGTCCGCAAAATCAACGACGAAGATAAAAAAGTACCCGGAGTGGTCGCAAGAGCTCTTCCCCAGATCGCACGGGCCGGGCAGTTCGCCGCCGAAGCGTTGAAAAATGGTGGACGGATCATCTATCTCGGTGCGGGAACCTCGGGACGCCTCGGTGTTCTCGATGCCGCCGAATGCCCTCCGACTTTCGGAACCGATCCGAAACAGGTGGTCGGACTGATATCTGGCGGATACGAGACACTGATTCTCTCAAAAGAAGGAGCCGAGGATCACGAAGACTGGGCGGTCGAGGATTTGAAGAAAATCAATCTGACAAAACATGATTTCGTGGTCGGGATCGCCGCTTCGGTTAAGACTCCGTACACCAACGCCGGGGTGCAGTATGCTATCGAGCAGGGATGCCGCACCGCGATGGTTATCTGCAATGCAAAGGATAACCTCGAAGTCACACCGGATATCATTATCGAGCTGATTGTAGGGCCGGAAGTTATCTCCGGTTCGACCCGGATGAAATCCGGCACCGCCCAGAAAATGACCTTGAACATGATAACGACCACGGCCATGATTCTGCTCGGAAAAACCTACGGCAACCTGATGGTCGACCTGAAAGCCCGCTCGGAGAAGCTGACGGTCCGTTCGCGAAGAATCCTGATGGATTTCCTGGAGCTTGATTATGATAAGGCAGATGATTTATTGAATCGCGCGGGCGGCTCGGTCAAGACGGCGATCGTGATGCACCGGTTGGGGGTTAACAAAGACGAGGCGGAAAAGAGATTGCAAAATGCGGACGGGTTTTTGAAGCGGGTGTTGTGAAGCGGAAAATAAAATCACCATAATGTTTAATAATGCCAATTATTTTTAATAACATATACCCCGAAAGATATGCTTCCGTGGTCAAAAACTATAGTTTTACCATTTTAATAGACTCTCATATAGAGTCCGAAATAGTAATAAAAATACTAATTAATATTGATACTCTAAGAGAGTACCTAACGGATCTTGGTGAGTCGAATATTAAAATTAAAATAATTTTTGCCAATTCAGTAATACCAGAGCAACTTAAAGGATTTGATTTGGAATGCATTAACTCGGATGTCGATTTTTCCAGCGATGAGACCTTAATTGCGTTAGCCAAGTCAAAAAGCGTAGACATATTATGGCTAGAAAGTACAAAATCAATTGACGATAATGAAGGATATTATTTTAATATCGTGGATTCTGAAGAATTGCTGTCCCAATTGGAAGTATTCTTATACGGCCATGATATTCCCTGGTCATTCGCCCGACCGGTATGGTACATCTCCTGGTCAGATTTTTATGCAGGTTGCGATACATATTTATCAAAACTGAACCAAAAATACATTTCATTTATAGATCACCCGAATTTGGACAAGAGCACTATCGAAGAAATGAGATCATTGCTATTAAACAGATTAATGTTCCTCGTACATACCAAATACAAATTGCTTTTTTATATACAACAAAGGCGATTTGCGAAGAGGAATTCCCTAGAAAATCAGAGCTTTTATTGCGAATTGTCTTACTACGTCAATTATTATTATGTTCTAATTTGGGGTAGCTTCGACCAATTGGCCGTTATATGCAATAGAGCATATAAGATTAATCATACTCCGAAAATAGAAATTAGCTTTAATAACAGGAAATTTAAATCTAAGCTGAAATTAAAAAGCAAAGCTGTTTGGGATATAATTTCTGACAAAGAATTCAGAGATTGGTATAAAAAAATCGGCGAAATTAGACACGCTGCTGCACATAAACCAATGATTGTATTAGCTAGCTTGGTAGAAGAACCAACCTCAAGGATGAGTGAAGAAGAATTAGAAAAAGTTATTGAAAAAAGGCCAGACCTAATAAATATGAAGAATTTCCTTACAGACGAGCAGTTCAATGCAATTAAAGATATGGTTAGAAACAATCTACGGCTTAATGAATATAGTCTAATATCTGATGAAGTTTCCGTCTTCGAAGGCACAAATAAAAAATCTATTTTTTCCCCTCTCAAAAACGTGGAATTCGATTTTAACCATACATATCCTATGATTATTAGGATTATAGATATTATACTTAGTGAAACATTAGTAAATAAGTCCTGAGAAATAAAATACAAGACCTGAACCGCAAGGGTTTCGACCTATAGGAAGCCCCTCTTTTTCTATTGACCTGAATCCCTTTCAACCGCAATATTGACAAAAACCGTATCACCATTATGACAAAAACCAAACGCACCGATATGCGCCGTAAGGACCGCGCCATCACCGACGATTCCTGGATCAAGGATTTCCTTTACCGCGCTCCGTTTATGACGATTGCCTTTGTTAACAATGAACAGCCTTTCGTCTATCCCATTTCCTTCGTCTATTCCGAACCGGATAACGCTATCTTCTTCCACGGAACGCCTATGGGAAGCCTGCGGCAACTGGTCGAGAAAAACCCCAGTGTCTCGCTCACGATTGCCGAGATGGGGCGCCTGCTACCGTCGGAAACCGCGATGGGTTTTTCGGTCGAGTTCGAGAGTGTCGTGGTGTTCGGCAACTGCCGGGCCATTTCCGATTTCGAGGAAGGTTCGCGGGCCCTGCACCTGATGATCGACAAATATTTCCCGCATCTGGAACGAGGCAAAGATTATCGCGCGACCACGCCGGGCGAATTCAAGGCAACCTCGGTTTATAAAGTCGCGATTGAGGAATGGAGCGGTAAGAAAAAGAAAGAAGAAGATGATTTCAAAGGCGCCTTCTTTTATCCGTATCACGAGAAATAATTGATTGTTTCTATATCGGCCATGCGCAGGCCGGACTGGAAAGAAATGGAGGTTCCCATGACTCCTGCAGAACGCAAAGATGCGATAAATACTATCAAGACATTTCCGAAAACCCTTACCGTCACCATTGCCAACCTGACCGATCACCAGCTCGACACCCCCTACGGCGAAGGGAAATGGACCGTTCGGCAGGTGGTGCATCACCTCGCCGACGCCCATGTCAACGCTTTCGCCCGCCTGAAAATGATGCTGACCGAAGAAGCTCCAACCCTGAAACCATACGACCAGGAAAGATGGGCGGAGCTTCATGATACCCTGAGCCTTCCGGTGGAACCGTCCCTCAAAATCCTGACCGGATTGCACCAGCGCTGGGCCAAACTTCTTGAAACCATGGATGATGACGATTTCAGGCGGACCGCATTTCACCCCGAGGAAGGGGATATCGACCTCGACTGGCATCTTAAAGTCTATGCCAATCATTGTACCAAGCACCTCGGTCATATCAAGGGTCTCCTCGATAAAAAAGGGTGGTAAGATTCAGGGTGAATTTTCACTGGTACCTCCAGGGCGCATTAATTGACAATTCCGGCTCCATTGATTAATCCCGGCAATTTTGGAACATATTGGAAGGCTTCATGTTATTGTAAGTGAACTCGCAGTAAGCGGAATTAACTTATTAGAAGGAGGAAACTTACAATGGCTGATAAACAAGCGTATATTGAAAAAATGGAAGGCCGGCTGGATACCTGGAAAGGTAAATTCGACCAGCTTAAAGGACAGATGAATGAATCGAGTGCCGATGCCAAGATCAAGTATCAGGACGAACTGGAATCATTAAAGACCCAGATTTCGATGATGGAAGATCGGGTCGATGAAATGAAAAAAGCCGGCGAGGATAAAATCAATGAAATGTCCGGCAAGGTCGACTCCATGTGGAACGAATTCAAAAACAAGTTTGAACAGACGAGCGCTAAAATTTCGGGATGATTTTGCGTCAAAAGAGCACGAACGCTAAGAGGCGAAGCAACCCTTCGCTCCATTTCCTTAGTTAGTTCCGCATGAGCCGCCCGGGTTTACCCCCGGGCGGTTTTTTTATCGCATAGAAATTGTCTTGTAAATATCAATCGGCCCGCTGGTGCGATCCCCTTCGAGGAGAGTCATGATAGTGACATTATCAAAACGGGCATTAAAATACCTTTCCCGCTTTTCAAGATATTTCCAGATATCGTCAAACTTCCCGCCGCACTCGATTGCAATCGTAGCGTGAAAGATGAGGTTCGGATAATCGAATTTATCCCATTCGATCCAGTCATACTGTCGGAGCAGTATCAATAAGTTCTCGTAAACCTTGATTGCCTTGTCCGACGGTTCCACTTTCAGGTAAATGACATCTTTACCGAATGACGCAAATCCCCCCACTTTAACGGGGGTCGGGTCAAAGCGGTCGCAGAACTTCTCGAGATCCCGGATCAGGGGATTTATATTTTCGGTTCTGAACCAGTATTTAAGGGTAAAATGAGGAGGCGCCCCCAGTTTCTTGATTCGAACCAGTCCGAAATTTTCCGCAAGGTCCTCGATCAGCTTAACCTGGTAGTCCACCACCTCGCCGCTGAATAGATTTAGCAGGATATAGTCTTTCAAAATCATTGCTCCAGAATCAGGTCAATTACCCCCTGGTCATCCGGAAGAATTCCGGCTGGAACGAGGCGCGGAACAAGCTCTTTCCAGATTGAATCCTGCGCAAAAACCTCTTTGAAGATGGGAAGAGCATCTTTCAATTCTCGTTCGGTGGCGAGCGTTACGGCATACCAGAATTTTATTTCGACATTGTCCGGGGCAAGCTCCGAGGCCATCTTGTATTCCCGCTCGGCCGCCTCGAAATCCCCCATCGTGATAAAAGAATCTCCTTCATCCATGTGATTGTATGCCCGTGAGATATTCAAGAGCCTTCGCAGTTCCTTGAGCGGTTCCGCGTGATCGTCCACCCTGATATCGATCAGGCGGTCGCGCCAGCTCTGCCCGGTCGCTTCACCGCTGACAACAACCATGGCGGCCGACTGCTTCCCTCTGATGTCGCCCCCTTCCGCCTGCGCCGCCTCCAGCGCGGCCATCATCTTCTCGGCCAGGTCCCCTTCGGTCTCCTTGAAAGCGGTTGCCATCGCTCCCCAGACCGTGACATTCCTCATCAAATTCGCCTGCACGGAAAAATTGTCGCCGATCATGTGCCCCGCCTCGGCGATACAGTTCAACCCGGTATGTGCCGAGGCAATCCCCATTTTGTCGATCATAGCGACCTGGCGGTAATCACGATCCGGATCGGAGGCCAGACACCCGGAAAGAGCTTCCTGTGCGGTGCGTCCCTTTTCCATCATCTCCAGGCCAATCGGCCCGTAGGCGAAATCAACCAGCGACTGCGTCGCCACCGCGCCGACCCCCGGTTTCAGCCAGATAACATCGGCGACTTTAAAGTAATGCGATTGCACTGCCGCCCCAAACTGGCCGGTCTCGGGATCGAAGCAGACTATCGAGTAAGTATTCACCGGCTTATAAGGAACCCTGTCCTGTCCCGATGATGGTGACGTAATAATCAGCATAATAATTGCTATGGCCAGTATATACCTGGACATATTTCCTCCTTTATTTCAGGTTCAAAACCAGAGGAAATATACCGGGTAAGAACCTTCTTCGACAACTAAAGAATTATTAGAAATAGAACGGATGAGGGGTCTCAATGTTCCGGATACAGGAACGCGACAAATGTCGATAATTCGGGACCCCTGCATATGCGGAAGAGCTGAAATTTGGGAAGAATAGGCATATCCTTATCCGGAAATTGTTATAATATAGGACATTTGCGGTATTGATTAGTGAAATTTTTCACTTGACTTATAAAACCTATCATTTTACTATAGTTATAGCCGAAAGTATGAAAAGGGAGTGTTATGAAGTTCTCGACAAGGGCCAGATACGGACTAAGGATGATGATTGAGTTCGCCCGCGAGCTGAAAAAGAATAATATTATTCATCTCGGGCGGATTGCCAAAATCACCGGTTTATCCGAAAATTATCTGGCCCAGTTGACGCCTCCGCTGAAGGGAGCCGGTCTTTTGATCGGGGTTTCGGGGAAAAAAGGGGGATATATGCTGGGACGTCCCGCTGATCAGATAAAAGTCGGGGAGATTGTCCAGGCCCTGGTCGGACCGATCTCGGCCACCGATTGTGTCAACAGCCCGGATATCTGCATGAACTCCACTTTTTGTGAAGCACGCATTGTCTGGACCATGGCCAGCGCCAGAATGCTGGAGGTCTTTGACAGCTTTACCCTGGCGGATCTGGTGGACCGGGATAAGATTCGTTCGATCGCGAAAGAGAACGATCATATTCCGTTAATCGACCCGGATCGGGTACTCGAGAACTGGACACTGAAGGACGCGTAAAAATGAAATTGAGAAAACAGAAATAAAAGGGAGAACGATTTAGATGGCACTGCAGATTCTATCTTACATCGCTTTCGTGATCGCTCTGCTGGCGATTATCGTCAGGGTGATTAAATACGCCAGTGCGCCGCTGTCGATGCGCTGGGAGCTGTACCCGGTTCCGCATGAACGGGGCCGCTCCGAATACGGCGGTTCATATCTTGAAGAATTAAACTGGTGGACCAAACCGAAAGAGACCGACAACTTAAACGAATTAAAAGAAATGCTCTCGGAAATTCTGCTTCTTAAAGGAGTCTTTCATCACAATAAAAAAGTCTGGACCTGGTCGTTCCCGTTTCACCTCGGAATGTACTTTTCGATCGGCTGGCTGGTGATGCTTCTTGTGGGGGCGGTGCTTGCGGCGTTCGATATGAATATCTCCGCCGGCGGCGGAACAATCGGACAAATCATTCACTATCTGACGATTCCTTTCGGCTATGCCGGATTGGGCCTTTCGGCGATCGGCGCATTCGGCCTGTTTATCTGGAGGATGAGCGATTCCGAACAGCGGGCCTTTAATACCTTCGCCGATTACTTTAACCTCGTCCTGGTTTTCGGAGTAACCGGACTTGCCCTCGTTTCGCATCTGGTCGGCGATCCGTCATTTGTCACCGTCCGGGCTTATATGGCCTCCCTGGTCACTTTTTCGACACCCCCGGCGGTTTCGACCCTGATGATGATTGAAATCGCTCTGGTTTCGCTCGTTATCATGTATATCCCGCTGACCCGCATGTCGCACTTTGTCGCGAAATATTTCCTGTATCATGCGGTTCGCTGGAACGATGAGGCCAATGAACGGGGTTCCAAAATAGAGAAACGAATTGTCGAACTGCTCCAGCAGAAAGTGGGATGGAGCGCCGCGCACATTAAGACCGGTGAGACCTGGGCCGCCGTTGTTACGGAGGAGACCAAAAATGAGTAAACATCTGAAAGTTACCGACATCGGAAAAAAGACCGAACAGCTCCATACCATTGACACCAAAGCTCTTCCGAAACTCCCCTATCCCTACGAAGACTGGGAAGATCCGGAATTCCCGGTCATACCTGAGGAAAAGCGGAAAGATCGCGACGTCTCTCTCGACGGCGTCCAGAATCTTAACTTCCCGAAACCGAAAACCAAAGAGGAAGAGGAAGAACTGGTCGCCAAATTCCTGGTGGGCCTGAAAAAGCTTTTGACCAAAGAAAACAACTGGACCTTCCTGAAACCGTTTTTGCTTTCGCTCGACAACTGCGTCAAGTGTAACACCTGTTCCAATGCCTGTCCGGTTTTTGAAAGCTCCGGGCGCGCCGATATTTATCGCCCGCTTTTTCGTTCGGATATTCTTCGCCGTATTATCAAAAAGTATATCACCCCGGGCGGTTCGCTGATGGCCCGTTTTTCAAATAATATCAATCTTAACTGGGAGACGATCGCCCGCCTGGCACAGCTTTCGTATCGCTGTACACTCTGCCGCCGCTGCGCCCAAACCTGCCCGATGGGGGTCGATAACGGACTGATGGCCCGCGAAATACGCAAGCTGTTCAGCCAGGAACTCGGGATCGCCCCGCAGGAACTGCATAAAGACGGCACTATCAAACAGCTCGAAACGGGATCCTCGACCGGTATCAACCCCCCCGCCCTGGTCGACCTCGTGGAATTTCTTGAAGAAGATATCACCGACCGAACCGGGCTGGAAATAAAGATTCCGATCGACAAACCGAATGCCGATATCCTGATCATTCATAACGCCGGGGAGTTTCTATCCTGGCCGGAAAATGTCGAGGCTTTCGCAGTCCTCTTCGAACTGGCCGGAATCAGCTGGACCATGACCTCGGAAATGGTTGGTTACGACTCGGTCAACTACGGCCTGTTCTATGACGACGCCCAGTATGCCAAAGTGACCCTGAAGCACGCCGAGGTTGCCAAAAAGCTTGGCGCCAAAAAAGTGGTTATGGGGGAATGCGGTCATGCCCATAAAGCCTCGATGGCCATTGGCGACCGCATCTGGCTGGCCGAAAGCAATATCCCGCGCGAGTCGAGCATGGTAACCATGGAAGATATAATCATCAACGGAAAAGTGAAATTCGATCCCGAGCGGAACAATTTCCCGGTGACCCTGCATGATCCCTGCAATATCACCCGCTCCATGGGTATTGTCGAGCCCCAGCGGAGGGTAATCAGGAAGATCTGCCCGCAGTTCAGGGAAATGACCCCGCACGGTGTCCATAATTACTGTTGCGGCGGAGGTTCCGGGTTCGCAATCATGCAGTCGAACAATTTCCCGAACTGGCGCATGACCATCTCGGGAAGAAAGAAGTTCGAACAGATGCTGAATGCTTTCACCAAAGAGGAACTCGACTCCAAGAACGGCGTTTATGTCTGCGCTCCCTGCTCCAACTGCAAAGGGCAGATTCGCGACATGATAACTTACTACGATGCCTATGAACGGGTTAAGATGCAATACGGCGGACTGGTCGAATTAATCATTAACTGCCTGAGCGATGTCAAGGAAGGCTATATCGAATGGGACGATTTCCATTAAGATAAAGGCTGTTGCCAACAAAAAAAGGCGGGAATTTTCCCGCCTTTTTTGTGCTTTTTTATTATCGCTATTCCGTTAAACCGTCAGATTCAGAAGCCGGTTCGAAAAAGACCGGGTTGGAATTCACCATCTTTCCGGAATCATTAATCTCGAGAATCGCTTTTCCGCCCCCATCCGGGTGAATGCCCTCGTTCGTCTTGATCCTGTAAATAAGTCCCGCCTCGGAATCGGTCACGATTTCATCAATTCGGAATATGATCTTACCATCGGAAGTAACTTCCGGGATCAGGCTCCGGCCCGCATAGCTGGCGCTCCCCTCGACATACTCCGCCTGCGCGGGAATAATATCGGTGATCGTCACATTGTCGATATCGTCCTTCCCCGCGGCATCGATCAGCAGGTAGACTTCCCAGGTATCGGCCAGCCCGGATTCGATCGGACGAGAGGGCATCTTGAAAAGAGTATCGATATCGATCGGTTCGATTTCGAGGATGGTATAGCTTGACCATTTCTCCTCGGTTATCTGGCTCAGGTCGACTTTTCCCTCTTTGAACGATTTGACAAAGATCTCGACTCTTCGGTTCCGGTCCATCCCGTCCATGGTCCAGGAGGTGTCGACCGGTTGCGTCGCCGCCATTCCTTTGAATTCGATGCGGTCCCGCGCGATGCCGGCGGAATCGACCAGCCATTCGCTCACCGATTTCGCCCGTGCTTCAGAAAGCTCCCAGTTCGAAGGGAAATCGGTAGTGCTGATCGGGCGCCAGTCGCAGTGACCGATGACCCGGATATCGGCATCTTCATATTTCTTCATGGTATCGGCAATAGCGGACAGGACCGGGAACGCCTCAGTCAATAACCGCGCCTTGGCCGATTCGAAATACGCCCCTATCACATTTACCAGGATATCCTGTCCCGGAATCCGCTTGAACGGCCCGACCTGGACCTCCGTCGGATACGACTTGATCGGATAGCTATGAGTCGAATCGAGGAATACCTGTCCCTCGAGATATATTTTATTGGTCAGAAATCTCCTGATACCGGGGGCGAGGTCCTCGAGCGAATAGTACACACTCTGGTTGAATTCCCGTTCTTCGATATTGACTTCATAGGTAAGAACATTGTTTCGCTCGCTCGGGACAATCGGCTGAGTATCATGGATTATCAGGCGGGTTTCATCCGGGAAGGAATCGACCACCTTCAAAAGGGTCTTGCTGTACCATTCGTTGGACTGGATTTTGATTTCATAATCGACCATCACTCCGGAGCTGTCGGTCATCGCCTCGCGGTTGAGATGCGCTGTCTTGGTAACCTTGATTTTCGGCACCAGCCCCGCCTCTTTCTTCAGCGACAACATCGGGCAGACCCGGAAATAAACATACGTTTCGCCCGCTTCGTTGACATGGACGAAAACACTCGACGGTTCACCGTCGGCAAGCCGGAATCCCTGTCCTTTAAGATCGCGGGTATCGACCGCAACAATATGCGTTCCCGCCTTGACCGTGCTGAAATAGAACATCCCTTTCTCGTTCGTCCGTGACATGGATCCGCTTTCGAGATAAATATCGACATCCGCGATATAATCGGGATATTCGGTCACCTTGTCGCCGTCGCAGTCGACAATCAGGCGCCCGCGGATCGAACCGGGGATAATAATCCCGAATACATCGACCCGGGCGATAACATTTGCGGTTCTGACCGTAGCGGTTCCAAAGCTCCCCTCGGCCCAGGCGACATTCTCGACCGTACCCGGCCCGGCGGCGGTCGTTAACTGCGCCGAATAAGTCAGCGTTAGTGTTTCTCCGGGACCAAGTTCGCTGATCAGCCAGACATAGGGGTTGCTCCCGGTCGGCTCGGCGTTAATGGCGCCGTTGATATACGAGGACCCCTCGATATAATCGAACGCCGCCGACATGGAATCATACAGAGCTATATTGGTAACGGTTACTTGCGAAATATTCTCAATTGTAATCGTAAACGGTATGACACTTCCGATTGTCCCGCTGGCACTATTCGTGGATTTTGTAATCCGAAGCATCGATTCTCCGACATAAACATCGGCCGACACCGGCCCGACTTCGATGCCCCGGCCCATATTATCGACACCGGTTAAAACTGCGGAGTTTCTGAAGGTTTCGTTGAACGGAGTGTCGTCATCGACCACGAGGCGGTAAAATACAAATATCTCGGTGTACGCCGGCACTGTCCCGATTTCAATAACAAGCGGGATATTTCGGGTAACATTAAGTGGAGTTCCTTCGATATGGGCCGAGCCGTCGACATAAGTGAAATGCTCGGGAATGGCATCGACTATTACGGCATTAGTAATCGGCGAATTGCTTCTGTTGTTAATTCGAATACGATATTCAACGGTATCGCCCGGAGCGACAACCGGATTCTCCGCCCGCTTGCTCAATTCAATCAGATCTTCCGGCAGTGCCAACACCGTCGTAATAACCTCATTCGAGGCAATTGTCGGAATGGTACTGCCGCTGCAGTTTCCAAAATTATTTATCGAAGTTCCGGCCGTAGTGCCATCTGCAACGACCGCTCTAAACCGAACACTGTCGATAGTCCCGGCCGTAACATTTCCGGGATTCCAGACGAGGACATTGCTGTTGAATATGCCGCCCCCGGTTGCCGATCCGCTTACATATTCCAGACTGGTATGAAGCTGGTCAAAAATGGATATATTCGTTTGGTCCACTTCGGTGGCATTATTGTAAATCAGCGTATAGGTCAGGGTATCTCCCGGATACGCCGTAGTCTGTGAAACTCGCTTAATCAGGAAGAATTCGCCCGCCCGGACTGTTGTCACTACTTCGTTTCCGAGCACCGGCACCGGCGCCACGACATTGGCGCGGTTGCGAATCTCTTCGCCGTCGGTCGCCTCGCCGTCGATTTGAACCTCGAACGTAAATCGGACCGTATCATTGACAGCCATCGGCCCATAGGTCCATTCCACCCGGTCGTCTATCGCATTATAAACCCCGCCATGCGAGGCCGATCCGGCCACATACGAAGTCAGATTCGGAATGGCGTCATGCACTATCAGCGGATTGACAGGATCCGGACCCGGATTGGAAACCGTCACGGTATACATCAGGGTATTCCCCGGCGCCGCTTCGGTAAAGTTGACCGACTTGACAATCACCGGATCGTCCTGCGGCCCGGTCGGGACATTGACAATCGTCTCGACCGTATTACTCGCCACGGTATCGATCAGCATCGGCGCCGCGATCTTCACAGGTTCGTCCGGGAGATCGATTTCGGCAAAGGCGGTGTTGTCAATAATATAATCGTCGGGAGCATCAGAGAAAATCCGGACCTTGAACGACAGATTGATGGTATGCCCGGGGGCGATCGAGGCATCGCTCCAGTCCCAGGTAACCCGGTTCGTCTGTTCGTCGTACCGTCCCGAGCCGGTTACCGAACCCGGGACATAGCTTGTCTGATCCGGGACATTATCCCAGAAAATAATGTTACTCAGCGGTTCTTCGGAAATATTCTTAATTGCAATTCTGTAATTTAAAATCGAACTGCGTGCCGCGACCGTGGAATCGACCGATTTGACAATTGTGAACGGAAGTTCCACCGGTGGCAGCACTTCGGTGTAAACCGTATCCGCCACGGTGATCTCGCCGATTTCAGCCAGCGCGACATTCATGACATCCGTGCCCGGTGCGGTTTCATTGCGAATCACCGCCATGAACGATAACTCGAGCGTCTCCCCGGAACCAAGAATATCCACCGGCCAGGTGACCAGCCCCGTTTCGGGATCGAAGGTTCCGCCGTTCTGAAGAGAATTGCGATTCAAACGGACTTCGGCAGGAACCTCGTCATATACATAAAACTCGTATGCGTCCCCTTCGCCGGTATTTTCGACCGTAATCGAATAAGTCAGCAAATCACCCGCACGGGCGGTCGCTCTATCAACCTGCTTGTCGATATCGAGTTCGAAATCGAGCGGATTGCCAAGCACGGTCGTGACGGCCGTATCCGCGACCGTCGAGTCGCCGAGGATAATCTGCCCGATATTCGTTATGGAGCTGTTGACGTATCCGGTATAGTCGACCTGCACCTGGAAATTGAGCGTGACCTCGCCCTCGGCGGGGACACCTTCGAGCGTCCAGCTCAGGCTGTTCGATCCGGCATCGTACACCCCGCCCATATTCGCCGAACCCTCGACATAACTGGTATACTCCGGGATTTCGTCGACGACATAGACATTACCGTCGTCGAATCCGCCGAGATTACGGACGGTGAGAGAATAATTGATAACATCGCCGTTGACTGTCGTGTCTTTATCGGCGGCTTTATCGATTGTCAAAACCGGATAGCTCGGGTTGTGAACGTAGAGGTAGGCGGTATCGGCGACTGTATTATCGTATGTATGAACAATATTTCGAAGAGTATCGACATCGCTGTTTGTAGACAGCGGCGTGACCGCATCATAATGTAAAGTCATCGAACCCTCAGACGTAAGGTTCTCAATGAACCATACAATACTGGAGGTCCCGGCATTAAAAGTACCATTATCGGAGATTGTGTTTACGATTATATTCAATGCTGACGGAACATTGTCAAAAACCAGTCCGGAATACGGGGTCTCTCCACGATTCGCGATTTCTATGGAATAGTGAACGGTATCATTCACTCCCGCCGAATCGGGGATTACAGTCTTTTCGATATTAAGGTCGATATCGCCCCGTTTCAAGACAATTGTCGAAACGGTATCGGCAAAGGGTTGATCCGGATATATCAGGCCAGCGGCATTAACCGCAGTATCCTGCTCGGCCGCGATATCGAGGACTATTGCGCTGAATTGCAGGTCAACGAATTCCGCAGGGGCAAGATTATCGATATCCCACCGAATCATACCGTTGATAGGGTCGACCAGAATGCCGTAGGCATTGATCGTGGATTCGATCGCCCGCAGCGGATAAGCGTAATTGTCCGCCACCGCCAATTCACCAGACACCGCATTCCCGACATTGGCTACACGAATATTATAATGCAGGGTGTCGCCGACATAGACCGTGTCCTTGTCCACCGTCTTGTCAATCGTCAGTTTCGGCTCGCCGATCTGCTCGTCGACAATGGTTGTCGCGGTATCCAAAATCGGAAATTCGGGGAGATCGATAATGCCCGTATTAACAATACCTGTACCAACGACGGCGTCGTCATCGATGGTCGCGGCAAAGTTAAGGGTCCGGTTCATTTCAGGAGCAAGCTCCGCAATGAGCCAGCGGATTTCCCGCGAATCCGGATCATACACGCCGCCCTGATTGATGCTGTTACCGACAAGGGTCGTAAAGGCCGGGACGGTATCAATGACAGGGATATTACGAGCCGAAGCACTACCGGTGTTTTCAATGACCAGCGAATAATTCAGGGTGTCGCCCGCCCGCGCAATCGGCTTATCTACGGTCTTTTCGATATTGAGATCCGCTTCTTCCG
>Ga0272443_10004677_pt1 | contig 14675 bp, 12 predicted proteins | sample SSMAcet12_FD_193581 | JGI IMG/M metagenome (GOLD analysis project Ga0272443, IMG submission 193581) | Marine sediment archaeal communities from Little Sippewissett salt marsh, Falmouth, MA, United States - SSM-Acet-12 | ecosystem: Environmental > Aquatic > Marine > Wetlands > Sediment ...
ACCAGCTAACCTCTAAATTTGAGGTTACACCATGTAAAAACATCTCAAAATGCCTCAGCGTTGCTCCTGACAAAACATAGACTGTTTTGTCGGGAGGCCAAAAGACGACTCCAAAACCCCGTGCATCCTGAAAATTAAAGCTGTATCTGTTTCATTTTATTTCGCTTTATCCTGTTGGTCTCCCTCTCAATGCCTCTTGAATATCGTTATTCGGTACCAATTCTTTAGGGTCTTACGAATTCACAAATTATAATAATGGCTTCAGTCAAATATTTGGGGTTGCACTTAAAGGTTTCTCGGGTGTGCGTGCATCTTTTCACCGGGCAATTCCTGAAAAAAAGACACAAGAATTGGCACCGGGAAAATAACGGCATTACGGGAAACCAAAGCATGGTTGCTCATAGGACGGTAATCGTTATCTCACCCTTTTAAAAATTACCGATTCCGCGATTTTAACCTCTTAAAACCGTGACCCAGACCTGGTTTGCAAGTCAACTACCCCCTATTTTAGGGGTGGCAGTTGGCTTTCAGTTCAATACTCTATTTCTGGTGGTTAGAGGGATCGTTTGGTTTTTGGGTAGACTGACAATTTGATATCAGAGATTTCGGGGGCAAACCATGGAAAGCAAAAAAACAACCCAAAAGCGCATTATAAATCAATTGGAATCTCTGGGTTCAGCGCAAAAAAAACCTGGATCATCAAAAAATGCGATCGTGATTAATTATCAAGCTCTCTTGGATAACATCAACGATGGCGTTTATATGCTGAACAATAAAGGCCGGTTTGTATTTATAAATAGAGTTATTGAGGAAAGATCGAGAATACCTTTCGATAAATTTATGGGGTTGCATTTTTTGGATATCGTGGATCAAAAGGACCATGACCGCGTGCAGATGAACTTTAAGAAAGTAATGAGAGGAGAGGAAGTTCCCCCATATGAATTGAAGTATCACACGGCCATCGGAAAAACGCTGGTTGTAGAAGTAAACACAAAAGCGATTTATAATGATGGCGAGGTTGTTGGGCTTCAAGGGGTCTCTCGCAATATTACGAAGCGCAAGCAGGTAGAGGAGATGCTGCAAAAGTCCCGTGACGAACTGGAACGAAGAGTGGAGGAGCGCACTGCTGAGCTGGTCAAAGCAAATGACAAACTTAAGCAGAAAATCAGCGAACGCAAGCGGGCCGAGGAGCGATTGAGGGAAAATGAAGCCGAGAAAAAAGCAATCCTGGATGCCTCAGTTGACAGAATTAGGCTTGTTGATACGGCCATGAGAATAGTCTGGGCAAACAAAACGACATCCAGGGAACTTAGTGTAGCCCCTGAGGACTTAACAGGACAGCCGTGCCATAAGATTTTTTTTGACAGTGATGCTCCATGCTCTGTATGCCCAAGCACAAAGGCCGTCACCTCAGGTAACATTGAACATAGTATTATGCACCACCGGCATTCAAAGGGCATCGAGGGAGAAACCTATTGGGATAATTATGCCGTTCCTATCAAAAACGAATCCGGTGATGTTGTCAATCTTATTCAGATTACCAGGAACATAACAAAACAGGTGCAGGGGGAGCAGGCATTAAGAGAAAGAGAGAAGGAACTAAGGATCAAAACCAGAAATCTTGAGGAAGCAAATACGGCCTTGAGGGTTTTGCTCAAGAAAAGGGATGAGGACAGGACAGAACTTGAGGAAAAGGTTATGTGCAATGTAAAAGAGCTGGTAATCCCCTATTTGGAAAGACTGAAAAAAACGGGACTTGATCACAGACAGACGACCTTCGCAGACATTCTGGAATCAAATATTGACGACATCATTTCACCGTTTTTGCGTCGAATGTCCTCAAGATATTTAGGTCTTACGCCAACAGAGATTCAGGTGGCAAATCTTGTAAGACAGGGTAAAAGAACGAAGGATATAGCCGTTTTGCTGGATCTTTCCCCCAAAACAATTGAGGATCACAGGAAGAACTTAAGGAAAAAATTCGGACTAAAAAACAGGAAAGCCAATCTCAGAACCCACCTTTTATCCATCAAATAATGGCGGCTTTATATCTTGATTAAGCGCGTGATAAAACAGGGGTGTGTTTAAAGTTTTTTCATCGGCACTCTTTAACCCTGATTGTGCAATAGCCTCCCTCTGCAAATGTACACTGTCAACCAGGGCTTCTATGTCAATATATCCTAATGACAAAATCATTTCAAAAAACAGTTGCCCGGTTTTCTTTAGTTTAAAATGATTTGACCCTATTTGTTAAAAGCTGGTAGTCTCATCGTATTATTGGGTATCCATGGAGGTCAAAATATGGCTAATCCTAAAAGCCGTGTGGCATTTTTTAGAACTGAAGATCGAAAATCTGGTGTGATGAACTCAATAAAGGCCCTGAATACGAACCCCGTAAAAAACAAAGATGTCCTGATCAAACCCAACTTTAATACTGCCGACCCCGTTCCGGGATCGACGCATAACGATACCTTGGTAGCTCTTGTGGAAGAGGTTTGGAGAATGGGGGCAAAATCTGTCAGCCTTGGCGAAAGAAGCTATTCACCTACGAGAGATGTGATGGCTAAGAAGGGTGTGATTCCGCTGATGGAAAAGTTGGATGTCAAAATATCCAACTTTGATGACTTGGAGGACAAGGATTGGGTTGAAGTCAGACCCGAGGATAGCCATTGGCGGAAAGGATTTCGAATTGCACGTCCGATCATTGAGGCTGAGTGTCTCATTTCCACCTGCTGTCTCAAGACCCACCAATACGGCGGGGTTTTCACCCTGTCCCTAAAGCTTCATGTTGGAGTGGTCCCCACAAGTCGAAACGGCTACCGTTACATGGGGGAGTTGCATAGCTCGCCCCATCAGCAGAAGATGATTGCAGAGATAAATACGCCTTTTAAACCAGATCTGATTGCATTGGACGGAATTGATGCCTTTGTTGATGGGGGGCCGATGAATGGCAAAAGAGCCAAAGGCAATGTCTTTTTGGCGTCTACGGATCGTGTAGCCATTGACGCAGTTGGCGTGGCCGTTTTAAAGTCACTGGGCAGTAATGATCAAATCATGAAGAAAAAAATCTTCAATCAGGAACAGATTGCCAGGGCGGTTGAACTGGGCATGGGCGCGTCGTCATCCACAGAAATCGATTTGTTTCCGGTTGACGATCAAAGCCGTGATTATCGGAATCGCGTAGCAGAAATATTAGAAAAAGGCTAAGCGGAAGTTTATGGATGGGGTTAAATGCATATTTTCGTTTTATCGCGCTAGAACTTACGCTCCTTTTTGATCTCATCATAGGCTTTCTGAATTTCTCGAAAGCGTTTTGTTGCAAAATCTGTAAATTCCTCAGGAAGACCCTTTGAAACAATCCTGTCGGGATGAAAATCCTTTACAAGTTTTTTGTAATTTGACTTGATTTCTTCATTGGAGCTTTGGGGGGTGCAGTTGAGCGTTTTGTAATATCGATCCAACTCTTTGAAATAGACAGCTTTCATATTGTCGAACTGATGGTCACTAATCTGAAAAATTCCTTTAATCCTTTTCAGGGCAGCTTCCTCTGCGGTATGGAGTCTGCCGTCTGCTGCTGCAATTTGAAGCAAAAGGTCAAAAAACGATAAGAGCACAGCGGGCTGGTGTTTCGCGGTCTGGTACAATTGGATTGCAAAATCCTCTATTGTATATCTAGAATTTTTTGCTTCTCTGAAAACCTGCTTGGCAAATTGCTTTTCGTTATCGGCCATGTGCAGGTTATTGATGAATTTCTCGGTAACCGAAATCTCATCACTGCTTACAACACCATCTATTTTCGAAAGCTTACCAAGGATTGAGAATAAGCTCACAAAGTATACTGCTTGTGCCGTTTCAGCATAGTCCGGCTGTGCGGATCTTTGGACTGGATCTGCTAAAAAGTTTTCTTTTTTATCAATGAGATGGTGCCCCAAAGCCGCGCCGGCGATTGCACCCAGCGGCCCTCCAAAAAACAGACCCAGTGTTCCAAATGTGAGCTTTCCGAACCAACCCATCATATTCCTCCTTATTGCGGTAGCGCATGCAAATTTAAATTATACAGACGGTCATTCTTGTCCAACACCGGGTAAAAAAATCGATTGAAAATGCCCTCACGGTGGGGCACCGTAAACTAACCCAAATTATGTGGTAAACCACAACAAGGGACCGATGCTATGGTACGTCGTGCAAGTCTGTTTAGTCAACAGGTTACTCATTTCAGTGGTCGCCGATTTTATAGATTGGTTTTTGAACATAGCGCTGAACGTTATTGCATAGGTGGGCATCGGTAAGGCCTCGCAAAGAGAACCCTGGCGTCTTTGGGATACACCAATATCTTGAAAATGCGGGGATCTGCAAACCAACGTTGACGGCTTCGTAAAAAGTCTCCCGATTTAATCCATCGGGACATTACGCTTCATCTTTCGTCATTGCAGCGTACTGAAAGACCGCCTAATTTCTAAAGATTTGTGCCTCTTACATCTGGCGCTTTTTACCGTGCCGTCTAATTTGTGACTTTTTTTAATTTCATCAATTTTGAAAGCGAGATGAACGGAATTTATATCACAATAAATAGTCCACCCACAGTATGATCCATATCTCAAAACACATTAATTTAAGATGCGGTTATCTCAAGTCTTTCAGTTGCCTGCTGTCTCAACGACCTTTCGAATACAATCCAGGGCCTCTTGGACCTGGGCTCGTGAAACGTCTAAATGGGTGACACCACGGGCAACAAACTCACCTATTATTGAGAAACGGATCCCGTGTGGTATCAACAATTCGTTAAAAGCGCTTGCAGTGATACCGAGCCCGGCAACATCGAAAAAGACCAGGTTTGTCTCCACGGGTTCAACTGAAATGCCATCGATCTCGGCCAGACCCTGGGCCAGAATTTGTGCATTCTCATGGTCCTCAGCCAGGCGTTCAACATGGTGTTTGAGGGCATAAATCGCCCCTGCCGCGATGATGCCCGCCTGTCGCATGGCTCCACCGAATTGGTGTTTCCATCGCCATGCCTCTTTTATGAAATCTTTTGAACCAGCCAAAACGGCCCCGACAGGCGCTCCCAACCCTTTACTGAAATCAATCCAGAGCGAGTCAACATTTGCCGCATAGGCTTCAGCAGAAATGCGTGTGGCGACAACAGCATTCAGAAGACGCGCTCCGTCCATGTGTCTGGCCAACCCGTGCCTGCTGGCAAGGCTACAGACTTCTTCTATTGTCTCAAGGGGCCATATGCTGCCGCCACCCATGTTTGATGTCTGTTCAATTAAGACGACTCGTGAGCGGGGAAAATGATTTTCCGTTGGTCGAATGGCAGCCTCAACTTGAGACCCCGTAAAGATGCCGTGCCTGCCCTCAATGGGGTACATAGTAGCCCCACTGAGGGCAGCAGGACCGCCTGCTTCGTAGTGACGGGGATGAGCCGTATGGTCCATGATAATTTCGTCTCCAGGCCGACAATAAACCCGAAAAGAAATTTGGTTACACATAATGCCCGAAGGGAGAAAAATAGCGTCTTCCTTGTTCAAAAGCTCGCAGACGCTATCGACCAGCATATTCACGGTGGGGTCTTCGCGCTGTTGTTCATCCCCGACATCGGCTTTGCACATAAATTCTCGCATCTTTTGGGTCGGTTTTGTAATGGTGTCACTGTAAAGATCAATACGTATGTTGTTCATGGGTTCTCCCTTGATCGGTAGTAAGCTTAGCGAAGACGCCTATTTCTTTTTTGAGTTTGCGGCTGTGTAAGCGTTGATAAACTGATCAATTGCATTGCTTATTTCTGATCTAATATTTTGACCAAAGTTTACGCCAAAGCGGGTATTCGACCAGGTGGCAATGCCATTTATTTTATTTTCGGGTTTTCTTTCCAGATACACATTTTGGCGTAACTTAATAATGATAGAAATAAAATAAAACTCAGAGCCTTTGGTCGTGAAGGCTCTCATAGTACCGACCGTCAAGGTGATAAAGGGGGCTCCCGGTATCTTTTGGCCCTCCTTTTTGGAAAGCACTTTAATCCCTGCCATCCCAATCCTTGTTTCGAAATCCCGCTGTATCTTCTCCCGGGTCAGGCCGTATTGCTCAATCTCCGGGTCTAAATCGTGGACAATGACCTGAAGTGCATTTATACCACGCAGGGTGTCTTGCTCAGTATTACCATCAGCAGCAAAGACAAAGGAAGGCAGGTTCATCAGGATAAGAATCCAAGTCAACAAAAAAGCCTGACAATTTTTCTGTTTCATGTGTTATACCCTCCGGGGCAGGCCCCAAGAATTTAAAAACTAAAATACTAAGATGAATAACAGAGGAATGCAAATCAAAAAAATGGATTTGAATTTTTAATGGGTTCTTGGTATCTGTGCACGGTAACCTTTTTTTGGGACGATTTTAAGTTTACGCTATGGGGATCTCTTTTAGAAAAATTAAAGCAAAGACGCGTCTGATTAACCCTTTAAAGGGGTTCATCGCCGATGAAATCCCATTTGAAATACGATTTGACCCGTTAACGGGTCAAACAGGGCGCATATTTAATCTGCAGTACACCGCTCCTGAGCGGCCTGATCTGTTGAATATGATCCAACGGTCTAAGGATATTTTCTGTCCTTTTTGTCCGGAGGCACTTGAGAAATCTACACCGCTTTTCCCAAAGGATGTGATCCCGGAGGGGAGAATTCGGGTTGGACAGGCATCACTTATACCGAATCTGCTACCACTCGACAAATATGCCGGGGTATCCATCCTGTCCCATGATCATTATGTTGCCATCGAGGACTTGACCGTTGAAAAGATGAAAGATGCCTTTTTCGCCGCACACACTTTTATTAAAAGGATTAGGGATTTTGACCCCGGGGTGGATGGCTTTTATCTTAACTGGAACTATATGCCCCCGGCCGGATCGAGTCTGATTCATCCCCATATTCAGGTGAATTGCGGGGAGATTCTCACAAACCAGCATCGTATTCAGTTGGAGTCCTGCAGAAAGTATTATGCGAAAAACGGCAGAGACTTTTGGCAGGATTTTATAGAAATCGAGAAGGAATCCGGGGAACGTTTTGTCGGTGAAACCGGATCGATTTGTTGGGTCATGAGCTATGTCTCTCAAAGTTTTTTGCCTGACGTATGGTGTGTATTCACCGAACAGTCTTCTCTGCCCGGCTTAGGCAGTGATGAACTGATGGGGTTTCTTGATGGGCTCTCCAGGATATTGCGATATTTTTATACGGAAAACATTTACAGTTTCAACGTCTCAATATTTTCAGGCAAAGAAGATAAGTGTTTTCGAATCAATGCGAAAATTTGCCCTCGACTTCTTCCGCGTCCGATAGGAAATAGCGATCAGACCTATTTTCAGACAATCCACAAAGAGCCCTACAGCGTTAATCCACCTGAAGGTGTCTGTGGAAAAGTCAGGGAAATTTTTCAGAAATAATGACACTTCACATTTTCCCTTCGTGCTCACCCTTCCACGCAGCATACCGGCTCATATAATCATCTGCCACCTTTTTGGGGTCAAGCGATAGATACGCTGCATAGCTGACGACAAAACCCCTGGTATAAGCCTCGGGAGGGAGAGTTTCAAAATTTTCGAGCTCTATATCTTTAAGATACTGGGTTTGCACCCGGGTTGAAAGAGCAATATCCTGCAGGTCAATGTTAAGCCTTTCTCTCATTTTCCGTAAGGCTTGCCCTGTAAACGTTGTAAGCTCCACGGAAGTTTGTTCGTAGGTTTTCATTGCCGGACGAGAATCCATTTCATTTTTAGCTGTATATTCCTCTTCCTCGAATGAAATCATGAGGCCCTTGTAGGCTTCTTCAATTTGATGAAGGATCTGTTTTTTTACCTCCAGGGAAATTTCATCTTCAATAGGTGCTGTTACAATAGATTCCCTTGTATACAGCGCCTTCAGGTGTTGATAAGCTTTTCTGACCTCTGACAATGATGCCCCCGGTTCAAGCTCAAGCGTCTCAAGGTATTTGCTGTAATTTTCTCTACTCATAGCTTTGTGCTCATATTTTTTCCTTCCAGGAGGTTTTCGGTCAGCCTTTCGATCTCCCTGGCACAACGTGAGGCGGGATAGGCCTGCATGTAAGACTGCCTTTTGTTTATACATCTTGAAACGACCGCATCAAATTCAATGTATCCAACATAGCTGGAATTAAGACCAAAATATTTTTTGCAAATGCTCTTAACTGAATGTCCAATCATAATCTCTTGACTCGTATTTATCTTGTTTAAAACGATATAAGCTCTAAAATCGGACAATTTTGAATTGATAATATTCTCCATTGTCTTTGATAAACCTTTCAGATAATCAATGAGTTGATTAAAATTCAGTATACCATGTTCTTTCCTGTTTCTCCAAGTATTCTGAACCACATTTCTCAGGCCATGGCCTCCAAGGGAATTCAGCACCTGTCTGAAGAAAGCGTTTTTTAAAAAAAAGTACAGATTTTCAATAGCAATGACTTCAGGAATAATGACGACAATCATTTTATCTGCAAGAAGAAATGTGTCTATCGTATTAAAGTGCGCACCGGCGCCAAGGTCAATCAGGACATAGTCTGCATCTAACCTCTTGATATGCCTAAACAGTTTGAGTTTCTGGGTATATTTGATGCCATCAGGGGATAGGGAATGGATTGCTCCTGTCAATAACCCCATGTTTTTTATCCCACTATCAACAACGAGATCCGGGAGTGGCATCTTTTTCTCGAAAAAATCTGTCAGGGAAATTTTTGGTTTATTGATTCCAAGGAATGTGTGAAGATTGGCGCCCCCAAGATCACCATCAATCAGGATAACCCGTTTGCCTTGCAGGGCAAGGCAGTTCCCCACATTGCTCAAAACAAAGCTCTTTCCCGTGCCCCCCTTGCCCCCACCAACTGTCCAGATTTCAGGGTTTCGTTTGTTCGTTGTTTTCATATCCATTTATGGACAGGTATTATCTATTCCCATTCAATCGTGCTGGGGGGTTTAGAGGAAATATCGTAAACGACCCGGTTTACGCCTTTTACACTATTAATTATTTTGTTGGACATCCTTGCCTGCACTTCATAGGGAATTCTTGTCCAGTCGGCGGTCATTGCATCCAGGCTGTCCACCACACGAATGGCAATTACATTTTCATAAGTTCTCTCATCACCCATCACACCCACCGTTCTCACGGGAAGGAGGACTGCAAAAGATTGCCAGATTTTTTCATAAAGGCCGGCTTTCCTGATTTCTTCCAGAACAATAATATCGGCAGATCTCAATATCTCAAGCCGATCACGGGTCACCTCGCCCAAAATCCTGACCGCCAGACCCGGACCGGGAAAGGGCTGACGGATCACCATTTCTCTGGGAAGACCCAGCTCCAAACCCACCTGGCGCACCTCGTCCTTGAACAATTCTCTCAGGGGCTCAATGAGTTTCAACTTCATTGTTTCAGGCAACCCGCCGACGTTATGATGACTTTTTATGGTAGCCGAAGGCCCTTTGAAGGAAACACTTTCAATTACATCCGGATAAAGAGTGCCCTGAGCCAGATATTTTGCGCTGCCCAGCTCCCTTGCCTTCTCCTCAAAAACCCCAATAAATTCCCGGCCAATGATTTTTCTCTTTTCTTCGGGGTCTCTAACGCCCTTGAGACAATCAAGAAAACGTTCTGAGGCATCCACCAGATGCAGATCTATGCCGTAATACTCTTGAAATACCTCCATCACATCCTGCACTTCTCCCCGCCTGAGCAGGCCATTATCCACGAAAATACAGGATAAACGGTCTCCGATGGCCTTGTGAAGCAAAACCGCCGTCACAGAGGAGTCGACCCCACCCGAAAGCCCACAGATGACCCTGTCTTCTCCAATCCTTTCTCTCTGTTTATCGATGGTTCGATTGACAAAGGAAGCCATGGTCCAGGAAGGTGCGCATCCGCATATTCTGAAAAGAAAATTTTTTAGAATCCTGTGGCCCTCCGGTGTATGGGACACCTCCGGATGAAATTGAACCCCGAAAAATTTATTCGACGTGTCCGCCATGGCCGCGATCGGGCTGTTTTTGCTGCTCGCAACCGTCACAAAGCCCTCGGGCAACCGGTCAATACGGTCTCCATGGCTCATCCAAACGGTTTCCTGACCCGATAATCCAAACCCATAGAACAGATCCCGGTTATCCTCAATGGTTATCACGGCATTTCCATACTCCCTGTCCGTGGTTTTTGCAACGATACCCCCTAAAACATGCGTGAGGAATTGCATCCCGTAACAGATGCCCAGGACTGGGATTTTCATATCAAGGATTTGCCGGTCGCCGAGAGGGGCATCTGTCTCGTATATGCTGGCCGGTCCGCCTGAAAGGATGATCCCTTTTGGCGAAAAAGACTTAATTTTTTCAATGCTTACGTTGAATGGATGGATTTCACAATAAACTTGGGCTTCCCGAACCCGTCTGGCAATCAGTTGGGTATACTGGGACCCAAAATCTAAAATAAGCACTTTCTGGTTGTAAAAGCTCTCTGTCATTTATAGGGTTCCACCTTTCAAGATTCAGGTGTTTAGGCGATGCATAAAGGTATTGAATCACTATCTTTACATATAGATGCAAAAAGCAGGCCTATTCCACCCTGTAATTTGGTGCCTCTTTGATGATGATGACATCATGTACATGGCTTTCTCTGAGCCCCGCGGGCGTGATCTGTACAAAGTCGGGTTCTGTCTGAAGCGCTTCGATATCAGCGCACCCCAGATAGCCCATGCCGGCCTTTACTCCGCCGACAAGTTGATAAACCGTCTCTGCCAGGGGTCCACGATAGGGGACCCGGCCTACGATACCTTCGGGAACTAATTTTTTCTCCAGCTCAGCATCTTCTTGAAAATAACGATCTTTGCTCCCATCCTTCATGGCTTCCAATGAACCCATGCCCCTGTAAACTTTATAGGATCGCCCTTGAAATAGAATAGTCTCACCCGGACTTTCCTCTGTTCCTGCAAACAGGCTTCCAATCATCACAGCGTTGGCACCCCCAGCCAGCGCCTTTGTAATGTCTCCCGAGTACTTGATCCCCCCATCTGCAATGACAGGAATCCCGGATTTTTTTGCTTCAGCGGCACAGTTCATGATGGCCGTCATCTGGGGAACACCCACACCCGCGACGACCCGTGTTGTGCAGATGGATCCGGGGCCTACCCCAATCTTCACTGCATCAACCCCCGCATCGATGAGTGCTTTCGCCCCCTCAGCCGTGGCTACATTTCCCGCAGCCAGCTCCAGATCCGGGTATTCTTTTTTTATTTTTTTTACAGTTTGTACGACTTTATCCGAGTGCCCGTGGGCCGTATCAACCATCACCAGATCCACATTGGCAGCCATGAGTCTTTCAAGTCTTTTCTCTTCATCCGGTCCAACGCCCACAGCAGCCCCCACACGGAGGCGACCCAATTCATCCTTACATGAATGCGGGTATTTCTTTATCTTTTCTATATCCTTAATGGTTATAAGACCCTGTAATTTGCCATTTTCATCTACTACCAGAAGCTTTTCTATCCTTCTTTTGTGCAGGATTGCCTTTGATTCTTCCAGTGTGATTCCCGCTTTTGCTGTGGCTAGATCCTCCTTTGTCATGACGGTCTCGACCTTTTGGTCCAGGTTGGTTTCAAACCTCAGGTCCCGGTTGGTGATGATTCCCACCAGATTTCCGTCCTCCACAACGGGGACCCCTGAAATCCTGTATTTTTTCATGATATCCAGAACCTCATAGATTTTGTGGTCCGGCCCGATGGTAATGGGATCGACAATCATTCCGCTTTCAGATTTCTTAACCTTTTCAACCTGGAGCGCCTGTTGCTCCATGTCCATGTTTTTATGAATAATCCCTATCCCTCCCTGTCTTGCCATTGTAATAGCGGTCTCCGATTCTGTGACGGTGTCCATGGCCGCACTGACGATGGGGATATTCATTGTGATATGCCGTGACAGCCTTGTCCTGACATCCACCTGATTTGGCAGTACCGAAGACTGAGCTGGGATCAAAATAAGATCATCAAAAGTGTAACCAAATGAAATATTTTTTTTAGTCATTTTTTTCTCCTTCCAATTTTTCAACTAAAATACCTTCAAGCAGGTCCGAAAGGCTGGCTGTTAGTTCAAGTGCATTGAAAAAATACAGGATTCTTATGACGATGAGACAGCCGGCCAAAATCACATCTGCCCTGCCTTTGTCCAATCCCGGGAGTTTCTTTCTTGCGTCTAAACTCAAGATCCTTAATTTACTGAAAAGGGACTCAATTTTACCCTTTTTCAATAATAACCCATTGATACGATCAGCAGCTATATCTTTTACTTGGATACCGTGGAGCATCGCCGTGAGGGTCGTCACTGTCCCGCCGGTTCCAACGAGTAAAGACAAGTCTCGCTTCCCCGGGACATCAATATCCGCAGCAAGCAGGGACTGATCCACATGACTTGAAAGCGCTTCAATTTCTGCTTCAAGGGGTGGATCCGATCCAAAATACCTTTTTGTCAAAAGCGCGGCACCCAGTGGAACCGACCGGGCGACGTTTGTGTCTTCACTGCCAATTAAAAATTCTGTACTTCCGCCCCCCAGATCAAAAATTGCGAAAGGATCTGCATGAATGAACAATGTTTGCAAAGCGCCTTTCGCAGTGAGATACGCCTCTTCAACCCCCGTTATAACTTTGGCTTGAATGCCGGTCTTCTCGTATATACGGTCCAGGACCTGATCTGCGTTGGGCGCATCCCTTATCACACCTGTAGCGACCGCATTTACAGAACGGACCCCGAATCGCTTGAGGGTTCCGGAAAAATTTTTAAGGACATTCACGGTACGATCAATGGCTACGGAGGGAATGTCTTTATTTTCAGATTGATTTAGGCCCTCAGCAAGGCGAATATATTCTCTTTCCCGGGCCAAAGGCATGAGATGTCCTGGTATTCCACATTTCCGGGCGATCAGGAGTCTTGCCGTGTGTGTGCCGATATCTATGGAGGCATGAACACGTGACATGGCACGAAAAGGTATCAGAGGTGGTAACGTTTTTCAAGTCATCAGTCGTCCGTCCCTATTGTGTGCCAACATAAATCGGTCTGAAATAATTTTCATCTCTCTGAAGCGCTTCATCAATCAATCTTAACATCCTTTTCCTGTCATCAGGTATCCGTCCATTGAGATTCACATAGTTCGTGTAATGATCACTTAAAATCTGTGATGTAACGGTTAAAGCCTCGATGATCTTTCTTGTCTCCATCAGCACTTCATGTGCGGAGAGCATCTTAAACTGTCCTTTCTCAATCTGATGCAGAAGTAACGTATTGATTTTCGGAAGAAAGGTGCGAAATCGAATAAAATCCGGGTTGATCGTATTTAACACCCGTGCTGTAGCATCAGCGTGCATCAGGGTCCTGTCCTTCCCTCCGATTCCAAGGATCACATATTCACTCAATTCAATTCCGGCTTCTCGCACCCATCGCCCGGCCTGTATCTGCTCGGACGAATTTGTCCCCTTTTTTATGCGCCGTAATACCTCGTCATCCCCGCTTTCCAGTCCCACATGAATACGGGACAACCCGCTATGTTTCAGCCTGATGAGATTTGCCAATCCCTTTTGATAGATATATCTTGATGAGCCGTATGTGGTTATTCTTTTTAAGTTGGGGAACAGAGATCTCGCATGAATGCAGATATTTTTCAGATCGTCTGTGGGCATTGCAATGGTGTTCCCGGCTGGGAAAAAGAGCGTTTCAACACCTGGACCGTATATTTTTTTTGCCTCCTCCAAATCTGCTTTAATTTCCCTGACAGGTCGTACCTTATACCGGGGGCCCTTTTTATAGACCATACAAAAAGTGCACTTATTGTGAGGGCAACCGACGGTTGCCTGAATCAGGAGGCTATCCGCTTCGCTGGGAGGGCGGTAAATGGGGCCTTCATAACGCATGTTGAATAAAAAGAGGACCTTTCATGAATTTGTTATCTTGTGGCTACTGCAAAATAAGGCCTTTATTACATAAAAAGAGACTCAAAGATCGGGTCACAGGTGTTTATCAGACTTCCACAACCCTGTCAATTACCGACCCATTCTGGTTCACGATTCAGACATAATTGTGTCAAAACCTGCTTGACATTTGAATCGAATTTCCGATAAAAGACCGTACGTACGGTTTTTCTCATTATGTATGTTTTTACTAAATTTCTATATGATTTCCAAATGATCATGCCTCCTGGATATTCAGGCTTGGATGATCCACCGGCTACAGCAATGAAACAAACCCGAGACATTCATTTTTTCTTAACATACAAAATCAGAATAATCCTCAACACAAAACAGCTCGCTTTATCCAAACGGGTCGTTTCTACCGCCATAGCGGCTTTGGAGGTGCCCACAAATCCATTTTAGACATAAATACGGATGAGATGGTATGGGCAGGCCTTGGTTTTGTATTTATGCGGGCAGGGGATCGATAAATATCGAGGGAAAGTTGGACAAAGGGGGGTTCACATTTCACAGGTGTTTACACAACTCTTACCCCGGATCAGCAAAGGGATACAGATATGGAATTGAAGAGTGAAAAAACCGTTGCATATGGTCTTGCAGTTATTCTCCTAGTGGTGGGGGTGGTGTGCTATGCAGCCTTTCCCCAAAAAAAGCCGGAAAATCCCATAAGGATCGTG
>Ga0272443_10004679_pt1 | contig 14668 bp, 14 predicted proteins | sample SSMAcet12_FD_193581 | JGI IMG/M metagenome (GOLD analysis project Ga0272443, IMG submission 193581) | Marine sediment archaeal communities from Little Sippewissett salt marsh, Falmouth, MA, United States - SSM-Acet-12 | ecosystem: Environmental > Aquatic > Marine > Wetlands > Sediment ...
AAGGCTGTACCTTTAGCAGTGAAACCGATTCCGAGGTTATCGCCAATCTGATTAGTGTCTTTTATAATGACAAAACCCAGTTCGAAGGCTCCGCCGAAACTGCCTCACCCAAAGAGCGACTTACCACCGCGGTCCGTTTAGCATTAAGGGAACTCGTCGGCACCTACGGCATCGCCGTCATCTGCCAGGACGTACCCGATGTGTTAATCACCGCCCGACGCGGTAGCCCCATCGTTCTGGGCGTTGGTGATGGTGAGTTTGTCGTTGCCTCCGACGTTGCCGCCATTGTCAAACATACTACCCAGGCCATTTATCTCGGCGACAATGAAATGGCCGTGGTCTCTCGTGACGGCTACCAGACCCTGACCATCGACAACGTTCCTATCGCCGCCAAGATCGAACAGATTGAATATTCCCTCGATGAAATCGAGCGGGCCGGTTTTGATCATTACATGGCCAAAGAAATTTTCGAGCAGCCCAAAACCCTGGAAGCCTGTTTAAGTGGTAGGCTCGATACTAACGAAGGAAGAATACAGCTCGGCGGCATCGCCGATCTCAGTCGCCAGCTCATCCGCGCCCATCGGATAAACATCACCGCCTGCGGCACCGCCTGGCACGCCGGCCTGGTCGGCGAATACATCTTTGAAGAGTTGGCCGGCATTCCCACCGAGGTTGATTACGCCTCCGAGTTTCGCTATCGTAATCCCATTATAGAGGACGGCACCGTCCATATTGTTATCAGTCAATCCGGCGAGACCATCGATACCCTCGCCGCCCTGCAGGAGGCCAAACAGCGCGGCGCTTTGTGCCTGGGCATCGTCAACTCTGTCGGCAGCACCATCGCCCGCGAAACCGACTGCGGTATCTACCTGCACGTAGGCCCCGAGATCGGCGTTGCTTCGACCAAGGCTTTCACCGGCCAGTTAGCGGTCTTAACGATGATGGCCCTTTATATCGCCCGCTGCCGACACATGTCCCCCCAGCGTCTAAACGACTACATCCAGGCCTTAAGTGAGATTCCCTCTCAGATCAAAACCATCCTCGACCAGAGCGATAATATCCGTCAAGTCGCCCAGCAATATTCCCGGCGTGAAAATTGGCTCTTCCTCGGCCGGGGCTATCAGTTCCCCGTTGCTTTGGAAGGCGCCTTAAAACTCAAGGAGATTTCTTATATACACGCCGAAGGTCTGCCCGCCGCCGAGATGAAACACGGCCCCATCGCTCTTATCACCCCCGAGATGCCCGTCGTCTTTGTCGCCGCCCGCTATAGCCAATACGAAAAGATCGTTGGCAACATGGAGGAAGTCAAGGCCCGCGGTGGTAAGATTATCGCCGTTGCCACTGAAGGTGACGAGCAGATCAAAAATTACGCCGACCACATCTTTTACGTCCCCGACACCCTCGACGAGTTACTACCAATGCTCACCGTCATACCCCTGCAGCTATTGGCTTATCACGCTGCCGTCATCCGCGGCCACGATGTCGATAAACCCCGCAACCTCGCCAAAAGCGTAACCGTCGAATAAATTCCAACCCTGTACCGCACCTGCTACATGGGCTGACTATCTTCCATTTCGTATTGCGTATTGATTCCCTCCTTATCTCCAATCTTTACTTTTATTTAATTTTTGCTATAATGATCTTTATGCTACAGCTTGACTCACAAAATGAAATAGATATCCAGCGAGAAATCGAACTTACCCGCCAGGACCTAAAAAAAGCTGCCCTCCAGCTAAACCAAAATCCCACTTCAACTTTGAATACCCCAATTCCCACCCCCACACCGGTGAAAGATACTCGCCCTCCTGAAAATGTAACTCTAACTGCCCAACCCGGGCCAGCTCCAAAGCCTGCTACTCAAATACTATCTAAACAACCGCCCACCCAGAACGTAGGGCGGGCTATGCCCGCCGTTTTGCCTGCAAATCCTCCCGCCCCAACTGCCCCTAAACAACCTGGCAATTCCTACCACATCCGCCCCCCCCAGAAGCACCCCTTATCCCTGGAGGACTCTTTTATCGAAACCCTCCTCGACCAGATCGTCCTCGAAGACATCCATCGCGACAACCACTAATCCCTGACCACTTTATTATACTGGGTGGCATGCTCAAGTAATTTCTATCATGGGCATTACCCACTTGAGTATGGATGTTTTCCCTGTTTAACCTCCCAATTTCTACCATTCCAATAGCGGATAGTTCTAACCTTACCCGTCTTATCCTTCTGGTTTTTTCTTGACAAAATCAAGCAAACTGCTTATAAAATACGTATATATTGCTGAGGCGAGCCTGACATTCTTCTCAAACTCATCATCTTTTGTCAGATTTGCCCTTTTATATATCGTAGTTTTGTATGGGTATTTTATAGGCGAGGGTTTGGCGTCTGTATCTTTGTAAATTAAGGTTAGAATTTTCAGATATTGCAAGAAAGGATATAAATGATTAACGAGAAAGCTTTTACATCCAAGAAGGAACGGTTCGTTATCGTATGGTGCATGTTGGTATTATTTGTCCCGGCCCTTTGTGGTGCCGAGGAATCAAACCGCTCCGGCAAGGGAGAATTGTTTGGTATATTTCAATATATGGGCGGTGAGATTGAAATGGATTTGATTCTGGAAGGACCAACCGGTGAGGAACTTTGGCGAGAAAGTGTTAGAGGCGGCAGTTCTATGGTTCAGTTTTCTTATGCGAAGGTAGATTTGTTGGTAAAAAAGTCAGCCACTCAGATATGTAATAAAATAATTAAAGCGGTTACTACGGAAAGTTTTGTACAGGCGTTTGATGAATTTTAGAAGTCGATTAAACGGCCTGAATCCGACACTTGGTGTTTGTGTAAGCAACCGGATGTAGTAGGTGCCAAACTCAATAATAGGTTTTAGCCGTTATACGTAGAATAATAACGTGGAAAAGCTATTGCCGAAGGCAAAGGTCGGGGCCGGGTGATTAATTAACTTGGCTCGGTATTATTTTTCGTCTTCGAACTCGGGGGACCTAAGTCTTTCGAGATAATCAGTGGCGTCCTCTCCATAAGGACCGGGGATATATTCGGCCAGGTCGCCTGTCTTGAACTGACCGGGCACTATCTTTATCAGCATTTTTGCCTTGGCATATTTTGGATGTACTTCAAAAACCTCCACCACGGCCAGGTGTGACTTTTCATAACCCAGAAAGGTACCTTCATCCGGATCGCGAATTTCCGGCCCCAGCGAGATGATTTCAAACCTGTCATATTCATCGATGCCGGCTTCCAGCCCCGCATTCAAAATCACAATGTCGCCAGCACGCACGGCGCTTAGTTTTACCCTCCAGGGTTTATCTTTAACAGAGGCAATCACAGACTCAGCCGCCTGGGCCACGGCCTGTTGGGCTGTATCAGCTTTGATACCGGCCGAAGCTATAATTTCGGATGTTTCTGCATCGTAAATTCTTACGAAAGCTTGTGTCTGTTTTTTCTCATCCTGACCTGAGGTTGCTTCAACGTCAGCAACTTCCCCAGTGATGATATATTCCGCACCAAAGACCTTACCCATCTCAGCAGCGTTGGGGGGCAGGGCCCGGCCGGAGAGAGTGAAATCCTGTTCCAGCAAGAGATTGTCGATTTCCTTGCGTTCGATTACGATAAAACGGCCCGATTCCGTGAGCTTATTCACCAGTAAACCGGTAAAAGCAGGGCAGGGTTCCATCTGGTAACCTATTTGGGCGGAATCCTTTTGTTGTAACTTTAGTTTGCCGTCAGAGGCCTCCACGGACAAGTTTTCTTCTACATTTACCATACCGCGGCGCTGAGTTCGAAAGGGACTTGCCAATGGTTGTCCGAGTTCCCTGAAACGGGCTACGGCAATTTTTCTTTTTAAGACTCGATCACCGTCGAAAGATCGTTTTGGTCGCGTTGATTTTTGGATCTTATGCTGGTAATCATAGGTGGTATCCTGGGAGGCGGAATCGTCAGACTGAGTGGGGGGGGGGATTACCACTTTATGGGCAAGATGATTTTGGGAAGGTTCACAGCCAAGTATTCCAAGGGACACGTATAATAATGCCAATATCATATATGGGGTACGCATAATGCCACCTCGACAAATTGAATGTTTTTACTTCTTAAAACCTTTAAGTTTCTTTTCGTAGCGCAAGAGAACCGTAAAATCCTCCGCTTTGGAGCTCAGGGTTTTTTGCTCCAGTTGGGTGACCTCCCGCCGATCAAAGACAACAGGCATCCACCCGGTTTCATCGATGGCAGCACCGCCTTTGCCGGTAAATTTATATTTCACCCGGCATTCTATTGGTTTGTCGCGTTTGTTGATCACCTTAATGGTAACAGAGAGTCGTCCTGTTTGAGACCTGTCCACCGAAACATCCTCAATGCGCAGGTCGTTGCGGAGGCGTTTATCGAGAAATACAATTTTTTCCTGACTTTCCACCGAGGGGTAGAGTGCATATTTAGCGGGTTTGGGGCCGCAACCACCGATCGCCAGGGAAATAAGCAACAAACCTGCAACCAAGCTAAATAAGATTACTTTGCGCATGTCATACTCTCCAATCAACTAATAATAAAGCAATTATTTTTTCTTCGCCTTGGGGGCTATAGTGTAGGCTACATCCGTACTGGGTGACTGTTTTTTATATGATTTTGGTGCTTCTTTTTTGTCAACATATGCACATCCAAAAAGGACCTCTTCATAATTTTCAGTTCCGGGCGTAGGAGGTACCATACATTTTCCACCTTTGACAATATGGGGTCCGTCTTCGCAAGCATTGTTGCAATTTTGGTGATCAATTACTAATTTAATTCCCTTAGCGTGGTACATTTCGATTACCTGGCCGGCTGTTTTTCCTACGAAGTAACCATGGGCCTGCCAATCGGGCATGACTCTGGGTGAGGGGGTACAACAGCAGGTTCCGCCGAGCAGAAAAGGTTTGCTGCCGGGAATGTGGCCCACGGAATCAAAGCAGTGCTTTATAGTCGGCGCCTGCTCTGGTTTGGGGACATGGGGCCGATGACAACCAAAGCCAAAAGACAAACAAGATGTGATAACGAAGATAAAAAACGAATGTTTTTTATATGAACTCATTGCCAACTCCAATAGTCATGAAAATATTATGTTATTTATAAAGATTTATTTGTTAATACTCAGGGCGCTACAGGGGACAAGAACTTTTTCCTTGATGTCCTGTCGATAGGGGACCAGCCGGAAGTTCATGATATTAGTTCTATCCCCATAAACCGGCATATAGAACCATGCTTGGTCATATTCGGGCAGGTGTTCGCCCTTTATATCGTAGCAGTGAAAAGCAAAGGTGTGGAACCCGGAGTCCAGATTGCCAGACCAGATATAGATATTTCCCGGTAAAAAATTCCAGATTCTAATATCTCCTGCAGATTGAATAAGGTTGTGGGCGGCGCCGACGACAGGTAAACTTGCGACAATTTCCTTGGCGATTCCTTTTGCCAGCCGGGCGCTATCCATTTCTCCCCAACCATGGGCGTGGGCCTCCACATATAAGTCATCCAGCAGGGCGGCCTGGCCCATTTCCCGGCCGTCACAGGTAAAGATGATTTTCGCTACCGGATCTTTAACTTTATTTACTTGGACCATTGAGTGCCCCGGACCATAAGTAGATTTAAATGGTCCGCGACCGGAGGAGATCATGAAAAAACAGTTTGAATTGTTTACTTTGTCTAACTGGAAGAACTCACAAGGTGAAGAATATTGACCAGCTAATTTCAACTCAACTTTGGCGTTCTCCGGTTCATTTAACATGTTATAGCACAGACCCGCGAAATAATGAGCGGTGGCGAAATCTTTGGTTTCATCAGTTTTTTTTGTGCGGGTACCCTGATCATCCACCAAAGCTTTTCGAAAAGATATCAGGGCACGTTCGGGATCGTTATTACGCAAGCGGGCCAAACCGCAGTAGGTATTGCACATGGCTTTTTCAAAGGGATCCCCCTTGTACTCCTTCAAGGATTCCATGGCTATCACGGCAGATGCTTCTCCCTGGCCTGAGACTTTCTCCATTTTCTTCCAACATTGGTCCATACATGCATCGGCACAACGATAGTCTCCGCCCTCCAAGGCGCAGGAACCATACTGCAAGCGGTGGAGCGTGTAATCTTTATGAGATTCGTCCTTGGGTAATAAGGGTTTATAGGCTTCCTTTGCTTCCAGGAATCTACCTTCATTAAAATACTCGTAGGGAGATTTTTTGACGCAGCCGGAAATTAATAAAGTTGTAACTATGAGAATCTGCCAGAACCTAAACTTGAATATTTTGTTATTCATAGATGAAAACTCCCGAGGGTAAACCATTAATTATCGATATGCAGTGCCCAGCTTGGCAGCTTTTTTGAACTCGTGGTCTTCTTCCCAGACAATGGCGCTGTTTTCCGCGTTAGTCAACTGAAAGGAGAAGCGATAATATACCTCCCTAGTGCTCTTTTGCCGTCTTTCCTCGGCAAAGGCCTGGCCGGAAAGGAAGAAGTCGGCACCATAGAGATTTTCCTGGGTGGAAGAGGTTACTTCCCCGGTACGTTTCCTTCGTCGTTCGAGCTTGATTTTTTCCACAATATTTCGATTCAGGAATACAAATTTGCCCTCACCATACTTGAGGAGTTTTTTGCGAATGGAGCCGAGCAGGTTGTCAGAATCGAAATCCTGTAAGGTACGGTTTTTCATGTCAATGAAGGCGATGGTGGGGGGTGTCTGGGCCCGGGCGATCTGGGGAACTTCAATCAAGGAACGAGCCATTTTTTCACACATCGCCCGGATATCGACCTCGGTAAAATCTGTGGTTTTCACCACCTCATCATCTACAGGGCGACGGGTAACCGTGCCGGTACAACCCACCATAACAAACAGAACTATCAAATATAGTGTTAAAAATGAACCAAACTTTCGATACCACATAGATCTGCTCCTGAATAAACATAAATTCAATGATCGCCTAGGGCCGATACACCATTCATCCCAATATACGATTTTGCGAACGACGATATTTATTTGACAGATTAAACGCGAACTAAAACTTCCCATTTTGCATTGAATAATATCAGGGAGAAATGATAACTGTCAAGTAAATTTGCGCTATATTTGGGTTTTTTCCCGGCAAAATCCTCAAGGTAGGGTGGTGTTGTGATCAGGTGACATTTAAAATAGGTAAAGGCTGAGGTTAGAAGGGTTTACCTCAGCCTTTAATTATATCAAGCACAATGCTTTAAGAAAAAGCATATGGCTTGGTGTGGCGGAAATGTTTAGTTTTATTGCAGGGTACGGCGACGGCGCAGGTAGCCGACCAGGCTAACACCTATGCTGCCCAGCAGTATGGCGCCGGGGGCAGGGACGGGTGATGCGGCGGTTACTGAAAGTATAGATTTTTCCAACTCTAGTTCATTGACGTTCAACGGACTTCCCCAGATCTTAAACTTTACCGGCAAGCCGTCGAGACCACCACTGGGGCCAAAAGCGTCGATCAGGTCGAAAGTCGTGGTGGTGATGTGTCCAGAACCATTGCTGTTACCCGGACCGGGGTCCACCTGCCAGGGGTCACTATAACTCATACGATTAAGTTCACCCAGATATTCATAATGCTCCGGAGATCCCACAGGATCTACATAAAGCTTGGCAGTATCGTTTTTATCCAGGTCATCCAGAACTACTGTCAGGGATACATCATAGATATTACCCGCAGCTACCGCTGCTTCGTAATCTCCCGGATAAGGATTATTGTGAGTGTAATACTCTGACTGACTTCCGGGCAGGGGAAATATAATGAACCAGAAGCCATCTTCAGTCATTACGACGGGGCCACCCATGTCACCGTTAGCAAAATCGATGACATCGGTGTAGGTAGTGGTAGGAATACCTAGAGCAGTATTAGCTATCAAAATCGAGAAAACACAAAATGCTAACAACTTTTTCATAATACACTTTTCCTTTCAATAATACTTTTTACATTAATCTTTTCCGGCGCAGGTAGCCGACAAGGCCGACTCCCAAGCTGCCCAGAAGTATGGCACCGGGAGCAGGTGCATGAGCCGTGGTAAGTTCCAACTTGACTTGGTCATTATAAAAATGACAGTCCGGATCGATACCAAAGCCGAACGAACCGTCTTGCACGTACGAATTAAGAACAGCTAATTGACTGTTGTTAAATGTATAAGTAAGGTTATAGCCTGTTGGTTGGCCGCCGGCGGGATCAGTCCAGGTGCCAATCAATTCGCCCTGTCCGATAAACTGATCACCCGCGAAGGTGTCGGTTAACTGAATCGTACCAAGAGGCGGATTGTCCAGCAGGTGAGTATAGAGCATGTCACCTTCCTCTACGGTCCAGTCGTAGATATTCTGATAAGTAAGTACGGCGGAATCGATAACTTCACCTTGATCAAGATTTAAAGAAATGCCCCAGGTGTAATAGTGGCCATGTTCCAGATCGTATAGATCTGCCGGCGAGGGCTGAAATACCAGTGTCGGGGCGGCCTGAGCTGAACCCATCAATATACATACTAAACTTATCGCAGTGACGATTAAAACTTTGTTCATTTTCACTCCTGTTTCCTTCTGTAGAGCAGGTGTCAGGGCACCGGCTAGTTTATACTGATTGTTGTTAGAGTCACGTTAGAGGGTGTGGCGTCGACGCAGATAGCCGACCAGCCCAATCCCCAGGCTACCGAGCAGCAGAGCACCCGGAGCAGGAACGGGAGCGATTTCATTTCCAGGAGGTATGAAATCACCCCGAGTCTGGGTCAGGATTTCATGGATCTTAATGTCCACAAAAGCGGTGGTGAAGGAGTCTATTTTGTTGGTATCTCCGGTGCCCAATTGGTTGATGTCCCAGGCAGCGCCAGAAGTACCCAAGGCCAAATTCACATAATCATTTACAGTGTTACCGGCACCACCGGTTGCTACTCCGCCTGTACCAGTCAGGTAACCACCGCTACCGTCGGGCAGATAGGCATTGCCTTCGAAATCGATTCCCAGAGCTTCGTTAGCTAAGTCGTCCTGATAGGTGGCGCTTACAACGCAGTTCAGCAGGGCATTGCGATTGGTAAGATCATTCAAGATGCCACTATAGCTGAGGGAATTACCGGTGTAGGAATCACTGCTGTCCCGATCCTCGTTGGTAACTAAAATTAAATTCAGGACAGCTTCCTCTCTGAAGCTGTAGTTGTTCAGAGTCCAATCCAGAGCCTGCCAACCATCCTCAAAGTTACCGGAAATTGAAATGCCGCCCAGAGCAGTGTTAAGCTCACCGGCGGTGCCCCAATCACCACCACCGACGTCATGTTGGTAGGCGAGGGTACTGAGTGAGCCGCGGTTATCAGTGCCGAAACCGACCAGGGCGTAACGATTATCCGTAACACCATTGCCCATCAGTTCGGTTTCCAAACTGGTTACCATCCCGTTCAACCAGGAATGTAAACCACTCATTGAGCATGACTCATCCACTACCAAGACCACATCCGTAGTTACCGCTGCCGATGATATCCCGGCCATCAGCAATACCAATCCTGTTACTAATAACTTTTTCATGATTTTTCTCTTTTCTCCTCCAGTTAAGTTACCATGTTAGCTTATAAAGTTTTTCTTCGCCGCAGATAACCGACCAGCATTACACCCATGGATCCCAGAAATATAGCTCCGGGTGCCGGTACCGTCGGGGTAGTCATTACTAATTGATCCTGTTTATAAAATCTGTACTCAGGATCCCCAAAAACATTCATGACACGCACTGAGCCGATGTCGTTGCCAGCGTTATTCAGGGCGTCCTGATAAAACTGATCCATTAGCGACCCATCATTGTCGTACCATAGTTTGTTTTCTTCCTGTTCCAGGAACCAGATTACGTGTTGCAGCGAATTAGCGGAGCTAACCCTCTCAGATCCGGTGCCATAGTTATAGCCGCTTAATTGTCCGGTAATAAATTGTTTATAGAGATAAGCGGTTTGAGGACTAAGGGGATCAGGATTTCCTCCTCCATTACCACCTTTTTTAGCAGAATCTGAAATTTGGACATAATATTGTCTGTTAAAGCCTATATGTTCACTTTTTTCTATACAAAATGTCTCAAATACACCGTCCACCTCACCCAGACTGACAGGATTTTCAGACCAGCCAGAAGGAGTGATTAGAAATTCACCACCTCCGGTGGTTCCGTAACTATCCTGGAATACTACTGTCATGCTTGCCAGTGACGGTCCTGCCAATAACATGATTACTATGTTGACAAAAATCAATTTTTTCATTACGAAACTCCCTATCTCTCTTCTTCCTTTATCCACTTTTCCATTTTTTATTTTATGCCAAGCCAAAAACATTGCTTATCAGGTGTTTTAATATTGCAATTACCACACCGGAGGAAGGGGAGAGATTGAATCCGATAAAAAGTTTTGTAAGTTGTTGCGGTATAGCAAGTTGCGATTGCAGGCAGGTTTATGCAGGTTGTGTCAGTTACGCCGAATCGTGCCGCTCGAACAACAGTTATCGCAGAGGTTAAATGCTGAGATGGATTAACTCTATTTGTGACAGACAATTAGACCGGCATATATGTGTTTCTGATTGTCAACTTCTGATGGTTGATGAATAGCGCTGAGGATGCGATTTGGGTAAATACAGGATGCCATTGATTGCTTTTTGAAGAAATTTTTCTACCATGGTAGAGTATTTTTTGGGCCGTAAATTAGTTACAGGTTATAGCATTGTTATAATCGTTACACTCCATACCTAAAGGTTCTATTATGCCGGAACTGCCGGAAGTAGAAAATATTGCAGCCGGATTACAAAAACAAATCCAAGGGCGAACGATTGAATCCATCTGCATGCATACCCCTTTGGTGATCAAAGGGCCATATAAAAGCCGCTGGCGGAAAGCTCTGGCCCGGTTTGAGGGGGTAAAAATCAGATCTGTACCCCGTCGAGGTAAGCGGTTGATTATAATGACCGATAACTCGTTGGCGCTGGTGATACAACTGGGGATGACAGGTACATTACTTCTGCAGAAGCCGGAAGGGCAAAAACAAAAACATATTCATTGGGTGATTAATTTTCAGGGGCGGTCGAGCTTGTATTATATGGATGTGAGGCGGTTCGGCAGGATCTGGATTGTCGATAATCCCAGCGGGCGTTCTCTGGATGAGATAATGGAAGGGGCGGGATTTTCGAAGATGGGCCCTGAGCCGTGGGATATATCCAAAAAAGATTTTTATAAACTGCTCGCAAATAAGAGAATGATAAAAACATTTCTGCTCGATCAAACACGCATTGCCGGGCTGGGAAATATTTATGTGGACGAATCTCTTTTTGCAGCCGGGATACATCCAGCGCAGTTGTGCTGTGATCTATCCCCTGCGCAGAGTGATAAACTACTTAGATCGATTTGTTCAATTCTCAAACGGGCTATTCGTTACGGCGGGACGACGTTCAGCGATTACCTCAATCCATACGGGGAGACGGGCCGTTTCCTGAAGATGTTAAAGGTTTATCAACGCACGGGAGAGCCCTGTAAAAAATGCAAAACGCCCATCGAGCGGGTGGTGCTGGCCGGCAGGAGCAGCCATTTCTGTCCCCACTGCCAGGGTTGAAATATATAATGAGCCAGGTAATATCACTCGGTAGAAATGGCACAGATTTTTATGCGTTTGGCAGGGAAATATTTTTATATTCGAAGTCGGGAGATAATTCGTTACAATCTTCCCAGATCGTATTCTTTCTTAACAATAATACAATTTAATGAGGATATAAGCTTATGAAGGTACTTCTAGTGGGAAGTGGGGGGCGTGAGCATGCGTTAGCGTGGAAGTTGGCTGGGTCGAAACAATTGAAGCAATTATATATCGCGCCGGGAAATCCAGGTACGGCTGAGATAGGCACGAATGTGGATATTAGTGACAGCGATATCGAAGGGCTGGTCAAATTCGCACAAGAAAAAAAGATTGATCTGGTAGTTGTCGGGCCGGAGGATCCGTTGGCGGCGGGGTTGGTTGATGCAATGGAAGCGGTGGGTATTAAGGCGTTTGGGCCTAGCGGGGCAGCTGCGGCTCTGGAGGCGGATAAGGCGTTTGCTAAAAAGATCATGCAGGGCAGTTCCATTCCCACAGCGGAAGGGAGAACCTTCGATAACTTCAAAGATGCCAAGGCCTATATCGCCTCGCGGGATGAAGCGGTGGTGGTCAAGGCTGCCGGTTTGGCCAAGGGGAAGGGAGTGTTTGTCTGTGAGGATCCGGCTGAGGCCATTCTGGCGGCAGAAGAGATTATGATCAAAAAAATCTTCGGCGGAGCGGGCAATAAGGTTATCGTCGAGGAGAAACTTATAGGAGAAGAGGCTTCGATATTGGCGTTTGTGGACTCACGTAATATTTATGTGATGGAATCGGCGCAGGATCATAAACCCATCGGGGACGGTGATACGGGGCCCAATACGGGGGGGATGGGGGCATATAGCCCGGCTCCGGTAGTCACAGAAGCTCTGATGAAGCAGATCGAACGGGAAGTGCTGGTACCGCTGGTGGATGGAATGAACCGCAACGGTACCCCCTACAGAGGTATTCTTTATGCCGGGTTGATGATTACGCATGCGGGGCCGAAGGTGTTGGAATTCAACGCCCGTTTCGGTGATCCGGAGACGCAGCCGATCCTGATGCGTTTTAATAGTGACCTGGTGGAAGTTATGCTGGCTGTTTGTGAGGGGAGACTAGACAAAATAACCCTCAAATGGGATCCCAAACCAGCGGTATGTGTAGTTATGGCCTCGGGAGGATATCCGGGTGACTATGAAAAGGGGAAGGTAATTACCGGGATCAAGGAAGCTCAGCAGGACGGGAGTGTTAAAGTTTTTCAGGCTGGGACCAAGATGCAGGATGGCCAATTGGTAAGCAACGGCGGGAGGGTGCTGGGTGTTACCTGTGTGGGCGGTACGATAGCCGAGGCGCAAAAGGGGGCATATAACGCGGTCGAAAAAATTCAATTCGAAGGGGCATATTGGCGAAAAGATATCGCAAATAAGGCGCTCAGGTAATCAAGATAACCGCATGGGCTAAAGCCCATCTTACCGATTAATCGTCGTATTTGAGTTTACCACCAGTTATACGTTTCAATTTTGTGCGCTTGAATGGTGGTAATGCTGGGATATGGGCTGCCATGTTGTCATAAAGTTTTTGTAAGCGTTTTACCACGTCGGGATTTTGTTTGCTTAAGTCGTGCTGCTCGGAAGGATCGGATTCAATATCAAACAACATCATTGTTTTTGGTCCGTCGCCACCAATGAGTCCGGGATAGGCGGTGGCCGGGGGCTGTTCATAAGGGGCGATGATGGTTACGCCGTCCGGCCGGCGAGGATCGACCCAATTGCCACCCCAGTTGAACCTTTTGCCCGGTGAGCGTACGTGCAATTTCCATTTGCCGCTGCGAACGGCGGCCAAATCCGCTTGATACATGGTAAAAAGTGCCTCATGGGGAGTTTGGGCGGTTGGAGAGGTAAGTACGGGCCAAATATCTTTGCCGTCAATAACGCGGTCATCGGGAAGGGGGACCCCAGCGGCGGCAAGTATGGTGGGTAAGATGTCGATTGAACCGATTGGGGCTTTATTGACCAGGCCAGCGGGAATTTTGCCGGGCCAATGGGCGAGCATGGGTACGCGGATGCCACCTTCCCAGGTCTTCATCTTCATGCCGCGCAAACCGCCGGCGTTGCCGCCGAACCAGGGACCGTTGTCGGAGGTGAAGATAACCATGGTGTTGTCATCAATGCGGAGCTGTTTGAGCTTGTCTAAAACCCGCCCGATAGAAAAGTCCAGTTCGCGAATCGCATCACCGTATAGATCGTCAGGTGTTTCAGGGGTGTAAAATTCTTCCGAGGCGGAGAGGGGTTTGTGGGGCATGGCGTGGGGGAGGTAAATGAAGAAGGGTGTGTCTTGTTTGGCGTTTCGTTCGATAAAATCCAGGGCCCGGTCGGTGTAGCGTTTAGTCAGGGTAGCCTGCACGACCGGATACTCTACCACCTGTTCATTTTCAACCAGTTGGACGGGACGCATATCGTTGGAATAGAGGATACCAAAGTATTCATCGAAGCCCTGGGTGCGGGGCAGGAACTTGGGGATGTGGCCCAGATGCCATTTGCCGATGCAGCTAGTGGCGTAGCCGTGTTTTTTCAGGGCCTCGGCGATGGTAATTTCTGACTGGGGCAAGCCAAAATCGTTGGCACCCATGTCGGGACAGGGATTGTAAACCATACCGCTGCGGAACGGGTATCGGCCTGTTAGTATCGCTGCTCGCGAGGGGGCGCAATAAGGCATGGGGACATAGAAACTGGTCAGCTTTGCTCCTTCAGCAGCCATGCGCTGTAAACAAGGGGTTGGCCAACGTGACTGCTTAATACCAAAGCCGGCAATGTCGCCGTAACCCAGGTCGTCGGCAAAGATGAGGATGAAATTCGGTTTTTTTCTGTTCTTGGCCAGGGCGGCAGCGCCGGGCAGTAGTAAAGCGGCCATACCTGCCTGCATTATTCGTAGAAAATCCCGTCGGTTTACTTGTTTGTCCATAGTTACCTTTCCTTGTTTGAAAGAAGATATCAGAAAATCCGGTTCTCACTCATGATATTGGCAAGAAAAAACGGTGATATTGATGCTGGCAAGGCCTTTTTGTCGATCTATTATACAGAAAATGATAACAGACGGCAAG
>Ga0272443_10004680_pt1 | contig 14668 bp, 10 predicted proteins | sample SSMAcet12_FD_193581 | JGI IMG/M metagenome (GOLD analysis project Ga0272443, IMG submission 193581) | Marine sediment archaeal communities from Little Sippewissett salt marsh, Falmouth, MA, United States - SSM-Acet-12 | ecosystem: Environmental > Aquatic > Marine > Wetlands > Sediment ...
TTTGAATACGGCCTCCGGTGCGGCCACATTCACAAGCTCAGAGACGATTGGTAGTTTTGTTGGCGAGGACGTTGTTGACTTTGGTCAAGTCCTCGCCGTTGGTGTTGAAATGTTTGGCATCACATACGATGCTAACGAGGTACTGAAGGCAACGGTTCGTATTAGCGGGGTTGATTATGATGAAACTGTATCTGGATTTGACTTAGATAGTTATTATTCGCGTAGGGAATATTTGTGGGACTATAACCCAGCAACCAGCTTACCGTGGACAGTGGCAGAGGCAGAAGCAGCAGAGTTTGGGTTCAAAGATACTGCCGGTGGTATCTGCCGGGTGACTTCTGTTGTCAAGGTTGTTGATTTTCATGTTGGGGTGGATGATCAGTTTGGTTCTTACGATATTTTACAGCTATCTTCAGATGATGGGGGTGAAACTTGGGGTCTCGGTGTAATTAGTGCTAATTCTGAACCTGCTGATCCTGGTGTAGTTGTCCCGATGAGTCTTGATGGTGGCGATATCGAGATGGCGTGGAAGGTTGGTTCAAATATTTTCTTGTACAGTCCGGAGAAATATGGTAAAATCAGAAACGACGGCAGGGATTTGCGTGTTTACCACGGTAGTACAGAAATTCATCGGCTACTTGATTATCCAGCCAGCGCGGATGCAACGATTACCATCAAGCTGCCTGAGGCTATCGCGTCGGGTCAAGAGCGCGGTAGCAATAAGCTGTGGCTTGTATATGGCAACCCCTCTGTTGCAGAAAGCCCACTTAGTGATCCTACGGAAATATATCAGTGGGGATATGACGGTGCAGAAACTTATGACGAAGGCGAAGACTTAGATGGCGTTAACAACTGGAGTTCAAACGCTACATCTTTGACCGCATACCATACTCCACCGAACGCTTCTAACGCGGTTTACGAGGGTAGGGCGGCTATTAATGCTGTAACAAACGGGTCAGACCTAGAGCTAGATTTTACGCAGCCATCCGTAAGAACAACGCTATATGCAGAAGCTGCTATATGGATGCAAGCCGGTGGTACCGATTTATATGTGGCGATGGTTGATGACTCTGTGGACGAAAATTTTGCTGCCATTGGAATGTATCGTACTTGGTATATCGGTAAAACATATGTAGGCAATGTCAGTGGTTATGACTTTACCAATTATAATGATATCCACTGCGGTATGCAAACTATAGTTATTTACGCCATTGAGGTTGATGGTGATTCTTCTACTTATTCTGCGTGGATTAATGGGGAGCTGGTTACAGAGAACGAAGCTTGCGATTTATCCAACATAGAAAAAATACGTATTGTCACTTTTGATGCCGGCAGCGGCTCTGAGACTTTTATAGACTCATTTAAAGTTTGTCCGCGCAGGCTTGTCAATGTTGTTACTCTTGGTGATGAGGAGATACATGGTGCTTACGTAGGCGCTGTAATTGTTGGCCAAAATCAAGACCAAATTGAGGTTAGTGCTAGTGTAGATACCGAGGGCGATGCGACCGGGCAGCTTACTGCAGATGCCGAAGTGTCGGCGCCAAGTGTTGTGCTGAGTAGTATCGCTATTGCTCCCGCTACTATTTCAGCTGTCGCGTCTGTGTCTGATCCGACGGTTGCCACTGGCCCGATTGTTGTCAGTCCCGCAGTTGTTGATTCTGTTGCCACTGTTGTTGCCCCAGATCTTGTTTTTGGTTCTGTTGTTATCGATACTGGTAATGTTGCAGCTTTAGCCGGGGCTGTAGACCCAAGTGTGGTTTTGGGGAGCATATCTGTTGCCCCTGATGATTTATCAGTGATAGCCAGTACCGTCTCTCCGAACTTAGTATTTGGCTCTGTGGCGTTTTCTCCAGGCAGTGTATCCGCGCACGCTGACGTAGTTAATCCTAGCATAGAGCTTGCTTCTATATCTTATGATGCCGGTGCTGTTGGCGCTGTTGCTGCTGCCACAGACCCAACTGTTGTGTTGGGTGGGATTAGTATCACCCCTGACAGTCTGACTGCCGTCGCCAATATTGTTAATCCAGGCGTTGTGCAGGCATCGATGTCGATCGGTGTTGGTAGCGTCAGTGCTATCGCTGGTATTGTTGTCCCGGTTGTCACACAGGCATCGATGTCTGTCAGTGTTGGCGCTGTGGTTGCGATAGCCGATGTAGTTAATCCATCTATAGAGCTTGGTGACATATCGATTGCCCCTGATGTCGCCACTGCGATTGCCGGTATTACACAGCCAACTGTTGTACAGGGCAGTATATCTATAGCGGCAGAGGTTGTAGCCGCTGTTGCCGATGTTGCGTCTCCTGCGGTGTTGTCTGGCGATGCTCTGATCTCCCCAAGCTTCTTATCGGCGGTCGCATCTGTAGTTGTGCCCACCGTAGAGCTGGGCGGCATATTGATTGGTGTTGAGCCGGCTACAGCAGTTGCCGACATATCACAGCCAAGTTATATACAGGGTAGCATTTCCGTACTTCCAAGTTCTGGTTCATCTGTTGCTACTGTTGTGCCCCTGTCAGTATTATATGGTGATGTTGCAATATCCCCAAGCACAGTGGTTGCTGTGGCTTCTTCTGTACCGCCCACTATTGTTCTGGGCGATATGTTGGTCGTGGTTGGTGCTGTTGTTGCTGTTGCCAATGTTACCAAGCCAAGTTTTGTTTATGGTTCTCTTGTAAGCGCACCAAGCCATGCTTCTGCCGTAGCCAGTACCTCTGGATGTAATGTTTTATACGGGTCTACCTATGCCAGTCCATCAGAGTTGTCATCTGTGGCTACAGGTGTTGACCCATCTGTTGCGCTTGGTTCTATTTTTATTACGCCCGGCACTGTCAGTGCTATAGCAGATACTGTTAGCCCTTCTTTGTATTTTAGTTCATCTGTTCTCGCTCCTGATGTGGTCAGCGCGATAGCTGCCACCTTGCTTGGTTCTATCGCCGGTGGCACGATCGATATTACGCCAACAGCAGTTATCGCCGCGGCGGCCACAGTAGCACCGACCGTACTTTACGGGTCTGATTCTGTAGATGCTGGTAATGTTATTGCAGTTGCCAATGTTGTTGACCCCAGTGTTGTTTTAGGTGACATTGTTGCTGCCCCAAGCGTGGTTGTTGCAATAGCGTCAACTCTTATCGGGTCTATACTGTTTGGTAGTGTGGCGGTCTCCCCATCACATGTAGAGTCGATTGCCAATGTCGTAGATCCAGAAATATCTCTTGGCGAATTGGTTGTATCGCCGAGCTTTAGTTCTGCGCTGGCCTCTGTGGTCGTAGGTGATATTGTATTCGGCAGTTCCGTTGTTGATGTCGGGTATGTTTCCGCTGCCGCCAGTGCTACAGCATCAGTTTTGGGAGGTACGGTAGATATTGAGCCAAGCCATACTGATGCTTTGGCGTCTGTGTCCGGCCCAATCGTAGTTTTTGGTTCAGTTTCTACCTCTCCGTCTGCTGTTGAAGCTGCTGCTGGTTCTGTTACCGGTGACATTGTTGCTGGCGATATCAATATTAGCCCTGTGCCCGTTGCCGCTGTTGCTGGTGTTGTTGCCCCGAGTGTGGTATTTTCTTCTGTCGCGGTGAGCCCAAATGCTGTTGATGCAGCTGCTTCAACGTCCGGGCCTAGCGTTGGTGTTGGCCAGGTTCTCGTCACGCCAAGTGCTGCCACCGCTGTTGCCGGTGTTGCGTCACCGTCAGTTGTGTTCGGCGATGTTAGTGTTGGTGGTACAACGGTAACGGCTGCCGCCGGGGTCGTAGCACCGAGTATATTGTTATCGTCTGTGGTAGTTACTACGGCTACCGTGGAATCGGCGGCTTTAACATCTGGTCCTAGCATTGGCATTGGCCAAGCCACAGTCACCCCAGATGCGGTTACCGCTTCCATAGATGTTGCCCAGCCGGATGTCATTTTGGGTGGGGTGTCGGTATCTGTTCAATATGTTGATGCTGTAGCATCTACCGTCGTCCCTACGATTGGGACCATTGTTGTGCCGAGCGCAGTTTCTGCTGTCGCCGGTGCAGTAGACCCAGATTTGTTGTTTGGTAGTGTTTCTGTATCTGTTGGCGCACAATCAGTTGCGAGCGGCACCGTAGATCCGGTTGTTATTTTGGGTAGTTTGTCGTTATTGCCGGCACAATTGTCTGTTTTGGGCCTAACGTCTGGCCCAAGCGCCATTTCTGTGCTGGGTAGGGTCGCCTTATATATCAGCGACTTTGCGATGACGTACCCAGTTTTAGCTGAAGCTGAGGTTTTGTTTCCAAGTTTATCTGGTTTTTCAGCCGATTTTGGAGTAATTACGCCTAGTGTATTATATCCAACTTTATCTGGTTTTGGCATTTCTGAGGCGAACCTATCTGATTTGGGCACGGAAGGCCAGAATTAGCTTCGGTTTGGGGGGTATAGTAGAGAGTCTATATTCTTTTTTGGGGGTTTAAATGGCGACGATCAATGAGGGAACTTCGGCCCGGGTATCTTTTACGGTTACTGATTATACCGGTGCGGCAGTCCCCGTGTCTAATATTGCCACCGCCACCCTAAGTCTTTACGATTATGATTCTCGTGATTACTTGGGCAGTTTATCTGGTGTCGACATAAAGGATTATATTACCGAAAGCGGGGTTTGTACCTACTATGTTCCTGGCACAGCAAATGTCCTAGTTGACGAATCAAAGGCAGAAGAGAAGCACGTTTTCTATGTCCAGGTGTCTGGAGTAGGGGCCAACCCAACAGTAGTTACTCACGAATGGGTATTTTATGTTCGTAATCTTAGGCTGGCGTAGACATGAGTAAAACAGGCGATATTATTTCGGCAGTTAGGGCCTTGGTAAAAGACAGGTCAGCGTCCAAATATACAGAGCAAGACTTGGTAGCTGTTCTCAAAACCGCCATTTTGGTGGTTAATGGCGAGCTTGGTACAAGCTATGTGTATCACGCTGGTGACGGTACGATTACACCAGATCTTACGACCAGTACGGAACCGATAGTAGCGATGGCGGCCGCCATGATTACCATTATGGGGGAGGAAAACTCTGCTGCTATTAGTGGTGGTGGCGGAATTTGGAAAAGTGGTCTTTCGTCTATTAGTTTGGTTGGTCATCAGAAAGGCCTACAGGAGGCAGTTAAGCGCATACAGGATGTATATGAGCGCTTTATTGTTCGCTATAAAATAGGCCAGCTTACTGTTGCTGATATTACAACCTATGACAACTTAACCGATACCGACTTATTCCCGGCTAACTAGTTATGGATTTTTCTGGTTTACAGACACGATGGCAAACATTGCAGGACGAGGCAATATCGTTTTATGACCATACTGCCGTTGTTAGTTATCGTCCAGTATATAGCGGTACAGACGCTTCATACGATCAGTATTTTGCGGAGGGTCTTGACGGCAATGATCCGGGTAGTTTTTCTGGTGTAACAACGACAACCGGTACCGCTACAGTGACCGGTATTGCACTAGTTGATATCGGCGCGCTTAAAAACATGGACCCTGTTGCACACATGCAGATAGGAAGGTTTGAGCCGGCAGACGCGGTTTTTACTTGTAAGATTAGTGATGCCACTGTTAGCGGTGAAAATGTTTTTAGTAGGGCTGAGTTTGTTACGTTGTCTGTCGATAACGAGAGATATATTGTAGAGCGGATAGCTATCGGTGCACTTAAGGACCCTTATGTTTATCATGTTCTACTGAAAAGGTCTAATATTTAGGAGGGGGCGATGGACGGGAATAGGGAAGAAATGATACAAGCAAAGAACGCTTGCACCAGGGCGATTCTTACGTTCCTCGAAGAGGAAACAGACTTTAATGATTGGGACTTTGGTGTCCACAATAAATTTCGCAATGTTATCAGGTATGAAAATACCAGATTGTTAAATAAGATTTTTGCAATTTTGGGTCTTGACGAGAGAGTGGGGATGAGCCGCCATGCCGACGATGGGGACGAATAGATTAGTATTGTTAAGCATGGTAAAGTACCTGCAGGCAGAGCTTACTAATAGTGGTTGGTCTAGTGTCACCTTTGTTAAGGAGTATCCGGACGACGACAAGAAGGTGGTTTTGTCTGGCACTGGTTCTGCGGATGAGGTTGTCATCCCGGCAGTAAGTATTTATCAAGGAGGTTCTAACCTTGGCAGTGCGATTGGTATTGGGAACACGGTCTATAAGCACATGAACAATTGGACCATATTCCTTTATGCCAGAAGCGATGGCCAAGAAATTGATTTACGCGATTTCATTACCAAGAGACTCAGGTGGGGCAACCCAAGCCTTTATGATTTTTCGGCTAGCGGTTACCCGGGAACGGGGTCGGAGGAGTCTCTCGGGTCGATTACGATCGACAATGTTTCTAGCCGCCCTGTTTATCTGCGCTGGCATCAAAATGCCGCTTTGCGTTATGGCGGGGCAATCAGTTTTAGTACTGAGGTAGATGTAAATTAGGCTTTTGCTCATAAAAGGGGGACAGTAAATGGCCATTACAACTCCAAAAGAAATACGTCCGGGTGATGTAATCGTCTACTTTGACGATTATCCTGTGCTCAGGGCCCAGCGTGTTGACATTTCTCCCAACTTTGGTAACCAAGAGCTTTCCGAGATTGGTAGTTCCAATATCGTTGAGTCGGTGCCCGAGACCATTACTTCGCAGGTTAGTGTGGAGACCAATGGTGTTGGTGGTGTCGATGTGTTCCAGAAGTTGATGGGGGAGAAAGCCAGCGACCCATATACCAGCGGTGGCAACGACGGCGTACTTACTCAGGATGACTTTGAGAACGCTATTGTAGATTTTGCTTGCGCCATTCAGGAAGAGGGTACGCTCCGGCGAACCGTGTACGTTCCTAACTGCTATTTGACCGGGTTTGATTTCAATTTTTCGGTCGATGGTGTGCACACCGAGAACTATACGTTCCTTGGTGACGTTGACTATGATTGTCTGTCTAATTATGCGGACACCAGGATCGCCATTGGCGGGTATAGTGCGTTGACCGGGGTTAGTGGTTTTGTGATTAGTGGGTATACTCTCGAGACCGGTTATGCCGGCCTGCAGGCTTCTACTGGTGGTATTATCAGAGCCAGCACTACCGATATTACACTTACCAATTCTGGTAGTGATACTTGGGTGCAGTGGCCGGCGGCTACTTATAGTGGTGTTGCCAGTGCTGATCGTTGTCGGTTGCTTTATTACAAGTCTACCCCTGATACTTATGCGACCAAGCAGTCTGCTGCTGGGCTTGCAGGTACTGGTCGCGCTGGTGTGTTCGGTCGTCAGGTTGAGATTTTCTTGGGGTCTGGTATTACCGGCGCCGCTTCGGAAAAAGCTCTCCGTGTTCAGAGTGTTGGTATCAATGGTGATCTTAGCCGTGAAGAGCTGGAAGAGCTTGGCAATAACAGGGTCGTGAATAAGCGTCTTAATACTCCTTTGCGTCTCAATTTGACGGTTGAGGTGGCCGAGCACGACCTTGAGATGTATGCTCGTTTGATTGGCGGTACGACTTGGACCAATTTCCAAGACTACAAGAACAACGAGGCAAGTGAGAATCTCTTGCTGTCGAGTTCTGATGTTACTACCGACTCGACTTTGATTGTAAAGGTTTATAAGGAGCGTGGCGATACCCACACGACTCAGTTGGAGCAGATCACTATGTCTGGTCTATACCTGACCAGTAAGTCGCGTGAGGTTTCCAGTACTTCTCGTGGTACTATGAGCTTTGGTCTGCAGGGTTCGTACATCACGATTAGTGGTACTGGTGAAGATCCTTATTAAGATAATGGGATAGGGGGCGGGATAAACCCGCCCCCATAGAAGGAGGAAGCAATGGAGAAGGATACCACGAAAGAGGTAGAGGAAATCCGCGAAGAAGAAAAGGCTAATACCGAAAATGAAGAGCCCAATATGTCTGAGGTTGTTAAGGGTTTCCGCACAGTGAAGCTTTCCAGGTATGGTGAGGTTGTTTTGTATCGTCCCAATTTTTATGTGGTGGAAGGGGGCGACAAACTTGCTTCGGCCGCGAAAAGGCGCATGCTGCTAGACGACAAAGAGCCAATGCCTACCGAGTCAGAACTCAAGAAAATTTACGAACGCCGCGGCGATTGGACCGAAGCCGACGAGGCCCGCATGGATTTTCTTAGCAAGAACATCATTCAGATTATCAGGGAGCAGCGGGCAGGTGTGGACGATCGTCTTGGTGTGTGGATTCCAGAAGACCGCAAGGACATTGCCAAGGCACGCGACAAAGTGCTGGCTGCCGGAGAAGACAACGAGGCAGAGCTTGAGGTTTATTCTAAACTGCGCAATGAGTATTTGGCTGCGGTAAGAGATGAGCACGGCAAGTTGAGAGACACCCACCAAGAGTTGTTCTCTGGTACTATCGATGCTTTTGCAAATTATGAGCGTCAGCTTTATTATTGTGTGAAATGTTTTAAGCGCGAAGTTGGCGGTGAGCCTGTTTGGGAGGACTTGGATGCCCTCAAAAATGAAGATATGTATATCATGCAGGAAGCGATGACTGCGGCTTCTAAGTTCTGGGCTGGTCTTGACAATGAGGAAATGGAGTCTTTTTTCGACGCTTTGCAAGGCGGGGAGATATCAGGATAAGATGGAAGTTGGCCGGTAGCAATGTGGCGCAATTTTTCGATGTATCGTCAGTTTGGGATCTTGATAGCTATCAAGTATCTCTTGCTCACTGGGTCAATGTCTATTCTTCAATTTATGAGCTCCCGGAGGACGATCGGCCCAGTGATGCGGTTATTCATGACGATTTGGCTTTGGATCTTTGGTTCAAAAATCGCGGCAAGGGGCAAAGAGGCTCTAGCGGCACATCAATCACAAACCATAAGGCGTCTAGGACGATAGCATAATGTTGAGAGTTGTTGCGAAAGCAAACATTAGTCGGGCCTATAACAAGATTGTCAAGATCACCTCTGAGTTTGATTTTGAGAGGGTTTCAAGCGGCAAAGACCAGTCTTTACTGGAGCGAATTGTTGACAAAGTAAAGACGGTTTACCCTGCTAGGGTTTTAAACAGGATCAGCGCTATACCGCCCCAAAACAAACTAGCTGTTTCTGCGGCAGAGCGGGTGCAGAGGCCAGATTATTATACCACAGATGCCGTTAAGTCTAACGAGGGTGTGGACATTATTATTGGTACTCTTATGCAGTCTGCTGGTGGTGTAGCAGCCGTTAGTACGCCGTCGCGCATGATCAATCCTGGTGGCATAGCTAGACTTGCACAGCGATACGGCGTGTATCAGGTTAGCGGTGATTTTGATTCATACAACGATTACACCCAAGACGCTTTGCATATTTTAGAGTATGGCACTCGCACCAGGAGCAAGGAGACTGACCCGCGTTTTGTAAAAAGTGGGCCGTACCCTGTTGGTGTTAAAATACCATCTGATATACGACAATGGTATGGGGTTAAGGGGCCGAGATTGAAGGTAAGTACAATAGAGAGGCTGCTTGCTGGCGATGTCATTTTCAGCGGTGATGCGGGCGATGAGGGTGATACAGAGTCGGAGATGGATCAGATGGGCTTGCCCTCAGATCTTTCTCAGGCGGTGACAGATATGGACGCTTTTCTTAGAACGGCAGAGGCTTGGATTAGACACCCTGGCAATTATGCTAGAAACATCTTCTTGACTCATTCCAATGCGGTTTATGATGATGATCTGCATGCAGTGGCAAGGACCATAGTTTCTGTAATCAGGGCCAAGCTAAGGATTCTTAGATCCAAATAGAGCCTTGGGGGAATTGTGCCAAACGAAGGCAACTATGACATAAGGATCAGAGTTGGTCTGGTCAATGAAATAGCCAAAACCAGAGAGGGTGTACTCCGCTCTATTCGTGGTTTGCAGACTGATGTTAATTCTGAGGCTAAGGGGCTGTCGGCTCCGATAAAATTAGACCGCGAGAAGTTTGATCTTGGTCTAAGCAAGAGAAAAGCTCTGAATGTTACTTCGTATGCCCAAGGTGTGCGTGGCTTAGCCACGGCCTTTGGTAAAATTCGCGGTTCCATGGCCGGCGGTCTCAAGAACTCACTAGAGGACATCACTGAAGTTTTACGCAGGGCTGGGATGGGGTTTGCTCGGGTCACTGAACAGGTTAACAAAAACACCGCCGCCCTCAACAAAAACAGAGCCACCCAGAAAAAAGAAGAGCAGGGCCTAAGTGACCTTGCCAGAGAAATGGGTTGGTCTGAGCGCAAGCTGAGACAGTTTGGCGTTACTGCCGAACAGGTAAATCGGTATGTTGCAGGTTTAAATCGGCAATTACAGCAGACTAAATTGTTGTCGGCTCAAGGTATTGTCGGTCCACGGTTCGTAAAGTCGCAGCAGTCTATTGGTTCGGCTGCAAGGCGTGTCTTGTTGTGGTCAACTGCCGCCTTTGCTATGTACCGTGGTATCGCAGCTATCAGGCAGGCTATCCAAGTTACGGTTGATCTCGAAAATGAAATGATCCAGCTGCAAAAGGTTATGCAGCGGGGTGTCGATTTTGGCAAGCTGGAAGAAGACCTGTTTGCTATTGCGAATACCTTTGGTTATGCTATTTCTGACACCATTAAAATTGCCAGAACGTGGGCGCAGCAGGGCTATGAAATTAACGATGTATTGTCTCTGACAAATACTACCTTATCAGCGATGGCTTCTCTCAATATAGAAGCTGCCGAAGCAACTGACTATCTGACCTCAGCCATGCGTGTTTGGGGGGTCGAGGTAGAAGACCTGCAAAAGAACCTCAGTTCCTTAATGGCAGTGCAGGCTCAGTTCGCTATTGATAGCGCTGACCTTGCCATGGTTCTTGGTAAGATTGGTGCCGGCGCCAAAGCTGCTGGTGATGATATGTCGTTCCTTGCTGGCGCTGCTACCGCCATCAGGGAAGCAACCCGTAAAACTGCATCACAGGTAACAACCATTCTTAAGGCGACTTATGGTCGAGCTTTTAAAACTACCGCTTTGCGTACCCTCAGGGATGTTGGCGTTGCAACCAACATCAGTGCTGACCAGTTTAGGGACTTTGGCTCTATCCTGTCTGATCTTTCGACAAAGTGGTCTACCCTGACAGATATCCAGCGTAGGTCTGTTGCTCAAGCTTTGGGTGGTCTTCGTTATTGGTCTGATATTATGGCCCTGATGGGCAACTTTGATCGAGCAGTTGAAGCCCAAAAAACTTTTCTTGGTGCATGGGGTGAGTCTGGCAGGGCGGCAGAACAGCAGATTGAGAGTTTGAAAAATCAGTTTGCCAGCTTGACCAATACCATGATCGAACTGGGGAGAGAGTGGGGTATCAATGTTATTGCTCCGTTTTCTGAAAACATTGCAGTACCGGGCTTAAAAGCTATTGCCGATTCTCTTAAAGCCATTAATGCGGTAGCCGGTAAGTCTGGCACCGCAGTTGGTGGTATGGTATTATTTGGTGCCACCATTAGTAGGTTGTTTGGTCGGTTCCCCGCATTTAAAGCTGCTATTGCCAAACTCGGAGTGACACAAGAGGCATATAATGCGACCGCCAACAGAACCGCCAATGTTCTGGGCCGCAACAGCAGGCAGTTCCGGGTGTTGACAGCTGCCTCTAGGCGTGGTCACTTGGGGATGGTAAAGCTTAATGCTGTGACGAGGCTATTCTATGGTTCTATGGGCAGGGCAACCGGTGTTTTGGGTCGGTTTATAGTTCGCCTGAAGGCAACCGGTATCGCTGCCGGTTTGGTTTTGAAGTCTATGCTTAAATGGTCTTTGATCATTGGTACGATTGAGCTTATTTATCAAGGTCTGGCCAAGGTTTTTGGTTGGTTTGAAGACACAGAAGAGCAGATCGGTCTTACCGGTGAAGCGCTAGAACGCTATCGAGATTTTGCAAAACAAGTTGGTAGTGAAACCATCGCTCCGTCTAGTACGATTAAGAACCTTGAGGCTCTTGCTGGGGCCATCAGGGGCGCCCAAGATGAAGCCGGCAGAATGCCTATTACTTTTTCTCGGGTGTCTGAACTTATTGATACGCTTGATGAGCAGGTGGCTAATGACTTGCGCGAGAGTTACAAGAACCTGAACACAGAGCTTGAGACTCAGCATCAACTATGGGAAGACCTAATCCAAGTTGGCGCTCTTTATAAAGAACTTGTGCTTAAGGATTCCCTTGAAGAATATAAGAAGATGACCGATGAGGTTGGGAAGCAAGCAAAGGAGCTTGGTGAAGCATATGCGCTATTGTCTGGAATTTCCTCGCGTGCTTCCAATCAAGATATTCTTAATATGTGGGGCAGGCTGTCTACCGAAGACACCAAGAGAGCAGTGTATGCCCTTGAGAGAATATTTGCCCTTAAGGGTGAAACACCGCTTGACGATAAAGAAGTTGACATAGTCTATGATAGCGACAAAAAAACTACTAGATATAATCTTTTGGCCGCTGGTGTTGATAGGCTGCGTAAGGCCCTAGACGGATTTGACCCTCAAACTATAGGTAAATTGTTGGTTAAGGACATTATACCCAAGTATGATTTAAGTGTTGTTCCTGTTTTGGATTTTGAGGGCATGGATAAACAGGCGAATATTGACAACACCTCTAAAACTATATTTGATATTTTTACTGCCGCGATGGATCAAGCAGCAAAATATTCACCGACCTTGGGTATTGTTAACCTTATTGATTCTCTCAAGCGCCCTGGTTCAGACCGCGCTGACTTCGATCTTATCGATCCAGTTTATAAGTCTGCAGATATAGCCATACAGAAGCTCCGGGAATTACACGCCGAGCTTAAGACTATTCGTGAAACCAGAGCTCTCCCGAACAATATCCTTAATGTTGATCTTTTGGGGCAGCAAATTAAGGAGTATGAAAAGTCTATTGGCACCCTCATTGCTTCTAGAAACAAGATGACTGCAGAACTTAAGGGTCTCCTTGACCAGCGCAACGAGCTGGTGTCTGAGTTGATGAATCCTAGCAAGGGGTATTTTGGCGCCGCCCTTATTTCACAAAACCCGATGGGCGCTTTTGGGCACATGCTAAAGCTGATAAAAGATTACAACTATATTATCGGGTTGACTTCAGAGTCTTCTGCGTTTAATGACGCTCAGAAGGAGCAAGCACAGCAACTTGTTAAGATTATACAGAAAATACATGAGCTCCAAAGGAATATTGGCTCTCTTAATGATACTGATTTGTCACCGTTTATCAAGGATTTGGAAGATCTTTATGCTGAGCTTGGTCGCTCTCCTAAAACTTGGTCTGTTGACTTTGCTACTGAGGTACAGACCGCGGTGCGCGATGCCATGGTGGCTGCTGGCAAGGAGCAGTTGGCTAACGAGGGCAAGATCAAAAGTGCAATACTTGAGGGAGAATTCAAGATATTAGAAGCTCAGCGCGGCAGGTATGCAGAAGCTATTTCGCTGCAGCGCGAGCAGTGGGTAGCCGAGAAAAAACTCAAGTTACAGCAACTTACCCATGAGCGTGACCATCAGCTTGCCCTGCTAAAGATCCAAGCAAAGGCAGAAAAAGACAAACTGGCGATAACTTATTTCAACGAACTGTTTAACCCCAAGTTTTTGATCGAGCTTGCTGAGATTAGCGCCAAGTATGGGGCGATGCAGGAAAAGCTGGAGCGTGTTTATGAAGTCAATAAGGGCAACATTAATGTGCTGTCAGACCAAGAATACTACTTGGCTCGTATCAACGATTATTATGGGCTTCAAAATGATCTAGCTCAGTCTCTGGAAAGCCGCACAGAAAACATACGCAATATTGTTAGTGGGTTTCTTACAGACTGGAATTCCTTATCAGGTGAGCCATTAAAGGGTTTGCGTGATGTCGGGTTCAGGCTCGGTGAGGAATTTCAGAAGGCTTATACGAAGGCCTTTACCAATAATGTTATCAAGAGATCTTTGGTTGACAAACTGTTCCCGGACTACGATGAGCAAAAGACCAAAGAGCGTCTTATTATTATGTCTGAGGTTATTAAGCGGGCCCATATCGCTGGCCTCCAGATTGGTTTTGCCGGACTGACGGGTAATTATGTTGGTATGGTCAAGGCGATGCAGTCGGCATCCTTAACCCCGGAGGACATTCGCAAAATCCAAGATAGTGTTGCTGCCGAGGTTGGTTCGATCAATACTCTGACGTCATCGATCGCTACACTTTTACCGGCCGTATCGTCTGTGCTGGGTGGGGCTTTGGGTGGTGGTGCTAAAGGTGCGGCTGCTGGTCAAGGCGCGACAACTGGCATGTTGTTAGCTCAAATTTTTGCTTCGAGCAGCCCATACGCGATGATAGCCGGTGGGGTTCTTGGCGCCATCGGTGGTTTGTTTACTGCCGGCGGTGACGAGAATGAAGATGCTAAGTACCAAGAGGTTACAGTAGAGAAGCTTGACCTTATTGAGCAGCATACTGCCAAGCTGGCCAACCTAACAGAGTCAATGGTTAATATTAGCAGGAACGTATATATCCCTGCTGGTGGCGGTTTTGTTTTGAACGGCAACATTAATGTTACCGGTGGCGGCGATCCACAGGTCACTGCTAAGGCGGTTATTAACGAAATCGACAAACGCTATAATCGCGGGTCTAGGGGGTCTGGTTCGCGTGGATTAGTTTTGTCATAAATCTTGTTGGGTTTCGTTATATAGTATAGAGGGGCATATGTTTGAACGAATTCAATTCGCAGATAATTCAATAGGGATTTCCGGTGTTTATCAGTTACCG
>Ga0272443_10004682_pt1 | contig 14664 bp, 12 predicted proteins | sample SSMAcet12_FD_193581 | JGI IMG/M metagenome (GOLD analysis project Ga0272443, IMG submission 193581) | Marine sediment archaeal communities from Little Sippewissett salt marsh, Falmouth, MA, United States - SSM-Acet-12 | ecosystem: Environmental > Aquatic > Marine > Wetlands > Sediment ...
ATAGCTTCCGAATCCGGAGGATTTCCCCATGCCCACAGGCGCCTGCGGAATCAACTGCGACATGTGCAAGCTTCGGCTGATGGGGATCTGCTCGACCTGCGGATCCGGCAAGAGCCCCGAGGCCGAGAAAAAACTCGCGGCCCAGCGCCGGATCTTCGGCGGCACCTGCACGATCCTCGACTGTGCGGTCCTGAACCGAGTCGAATACTGTCTTCGCGACTGCAGGGGTTTTCCGTGTGAAAATTTTTCCACCGGTCCGTACCCGTTCAGCCGCGGATTTTTGTCCATGCAGGAACGAAGGCGCAGCGAGCTGCCCCCGGCAATCGACTGGAACAACCGACCCATAGAGGTCCCCGAATCGTTCTGGGAGACGCTGGCCCATAAGGATCCGATGGCGGTGAGCAATTTTGTCTTGGGGGAAGCCGACGGTCGGGGTCGGGTGATTTTCCCTTTTCTGAACGCAGTGGTTCGGATCGATCCCAGAAAGAAGGAGCTTGCCCAGCGCATCGAGGGCGGCTGGCTGACAGTGTCCGATCCGATGTTGACCCTGGTGACCCTGCTTTATTTCAACCGGGTAGAGCATCTGGTGCCGCTTGCCGGAGAGCTGGCCGCCACAAACGATCTCAAGAGCGCCCCGCACTTTGCAGGGCCCCACGAGCTGAACATAACGCCGCTGCTGGAGCGATACGGTAACGATCCGGCAGGCTTTCGGCAGGCTGCCGAGCACCATCTCGGGGGAAAGCCCGCGGACATGGCCGACCTGTCGTTCCGGCTGCTGCCGTTTCCCCGGATTCCGGTTTATTATTTGTACTGGAAACCGGATGAGGAGTTCGGAACCAGGATCAAGGTGCTTTTTGACCGCTCCATTGAAGAGCTGTTGACCGCGTCCGGCATCTGGGCCTTGATCTGGCGGGTCAATGTCGAGCTGTTGCGCGCATAGTACCCGTCGGGGGAGAGATTGGGACAAATTATTTCACCGCCGAGGCGCGGAGGCCGCAGAGAATTCGCAGACAAAATGCAGAAAGATTTTGCTTTGCTCCCCGGCGGTGAATTTTTCTACTCTCAGAGAAGCAACCAAAATTGTGCCATCGAGCACGGGCCGCTATTTTCATCGAATTGTCGGGGAGAGACCATGATCTGTCTGAACGTGACCGAGGACGTGGATGTCTGCATCACTATCAATGCGAAGCTGATCTTCAAGACAAAAGCATCGGGAACCCTTGAAGAGGAGGTTTCCCGCAAAGACAACCAGCTTCGGGGCGAGTACATCGCTCGCCAGTTCGAACCGGAAATCGCCGAAAAAGTCCGGGAAAAACTGGTCGAAGAGCTGGGATAAAATCGCTGCCGCGATTTTATAAAAGTTCCGCGTCCCGCGAAACTGGGACAGGCTAAAAAATTGCGTTGCCGTTTTTTCTGAGATTGCCGCTGAAGCTGGGCGCTAAAATGAGGGCAACCCGCTTACCAGAAACCAGTCTCCCCTGTCAGTGTCGTATTGCCATACCATTTCCACCGTTGTCGACCGCTCTATATAGATGTCGGTTCGATAGTATCGGAAGGTCACCGGCTGGGTGATCCGCATGGCATCGTCGAAAATCTGATAGGCGCCGGTTTTGTAGTCGGAGACCTTCACCGCCTGGAAAATGTCGGGGTCCGGCGCTGCTGTCTCCTTGGACAGAAAGGCAACGGTCATTTCGTATTCCCCCCACCGGATCGCCCGCACAAGCTCAAAGGAGCGGGTCTCGAACTGACTCGATCGATACGATTCTTTCATTGCCGTGCAGCCGGCCGCGGCCAGGAGCGCAGTTAGCAGCACGATCGTTGTTCTCCGCAGATACGGCATAAAATGTTCTCCTATGTGGATCCCCCTGATTGCGAACAAGGGGTGTCCGGTTCCTGGGCAGCGACCGGCAGCAGACAGTAGTTGCCGTTCATGAAGTGGTCGGCCATTTCTTTGACCAGATCCTCGCTGTGCATCAGCATGTCCATTTGCCGGGTATAGATGAGAAGCCGTCCGAGCTGGTCCAGGGTCTTTTCGATTTCCGAGGCCTCCGCCTTGGCATAGCGGGCCGTCACCCGGTCGGCATTGGTTCGGACGAAAAAGCCCATGGCCGTCAGCACGCACTCGATGACCCTGGCGCGCCGGTTTCGCCGCAGGTCGTCGGCCGCCCCGCCCTTGAACTCGAAATTGATGTAGTTCTTGGCCATGGTTTTTCCGCAGTAGCAGTCCAAAATGCTGTAATGGTAGCCTACCCGGGAGCTGAAGTTCAGATAGCGGTCGGAGATGATTGCATAGCTGCGGTCTCCGAAGCGCTCCACGGAAATGTTGGGCGGGGTAAGCATCTGGCGGCTCATCACCGAAAAAAACCCCCCGAAATTGACCGGCCGCGGCTCCAGCGGCCGGAGCCCCTCGTGGAGCATCCCATGGAGCATTGCTTTGAAGGGCACGGAAAGGACCTGGTCCGGGGTGATGGAAGAAACGGTGGTCGCATCCACGGCCAGACCGGCGCCCAGATCGATTACGTAAAGGTCGATGGGAATCGGCCCCTTGAGGCGGACCGACAGTTTGCCGCGGTCCGTGACGTGGTCTCCGAGCTGGAAGATCTCCTGGTAGGACTTTTCGTGGATGTAGCGCATGATGTCATGGATGGTCTGGCAGTTTTCCGGAGAAAAATGAGAGGACCGGGGATCGAGCAGATTCAGGGGAACGATCAGGTCGGCACGACGCCGAAGGGCCCGATAGGCTGGGGTGCCGGTCATAAAGCCCCCCCGCTTGAGGTTCGAATCCAACAGCGATTGCACCCGTCCCCGGTAAATGCGGCCGTTGAATGCATCGACCGTGACTTGCTCTTCGTTGGGGATGCGCACCGTGGCCTGCACCGTATTTAAAACCGTCGGAATCATGTATTCCCTGGCCAGGGAGGCCATGTGGCCTGCGATGTTGCCGGCATCGGTGACGATGGCACTTGCCTTGCCCATGACCATCACCAGCTGGGGAGAGGAGTGAGCACAGACCAGCACCCCGCCGTCGGGAAACGCCAGAAGATCGGCCTCGCTGCGGATGTGAAACGCCGGCCCGGATCCCACCCCTGCGCAGGCGACGGCGCCGCCTTCCAGAAGGATGTCGAAGCCCGGGACCGGGGCGGTTGAGTGGGCCCTGGCGCCGGCTTCTCCGGTTTCCACCCGCAGCGGACGGGCCTGCAGGATTACCAGCCTTCCTCCACGGTCCAGAGCCCATTCCACATCCTGGGGTTTGCCGAAATGGGATTCCAACCGCAGGCCGTATTCGGCCAGGGCCGATGCCTGGTCCTCGCTCATACAAGCCGTTTTCTGGTGTTCACGGCCGACCGGCTCTTCCAGCAGCCCGCCTTCGGCGGCCGGAGACAGGCGGACGGTTTTTTCCGAAATCCGTGATTCCACCAGTTGAACCGGTTCGGTTTTTTCCAGGATGAAGACATCGGGCGGAACCACGCCGTCCACGGCATAGGGACCAAGGCCCCACACCGCATGGATCTGGATCCTGTTTTCAAGTGGATTCAACGGGTTGCGGGTGTACATGACACCGCTTGCCAACGCTGCGATCATTTCCTGGCAGGCCACGGCCATGGCGGCTTCCTGAAAGGGGATTCCCATGTGCAGCCGATAGGAAATGGCCCTGGGGCTGAAAAGGCTGGCCAGAATCGCGATGTATTCATCCAGGATCCGTTCCCGGGTCACATTGAGCCGGGTCAGGTACTGACCGGCAAAGGAAAGGCTGCTGTCTTCGCCCAGTGCGCTGCTGCGCATGGAGACCTTGACGTCGCCGTTGGATGCCGCCGTTTGTTGAAGCCGGTCGTAGGCGCAGAATATAGCCTCGGCGAGGTCCTCGGGGACCTTGGATTCGGACACCTGCTGCTGGATTTCAGCGCTGACCTGGACCACGGTTTCGGTGTCGATGATGTCGAGTTTTTGTTTCAGCCGGGAGATGGACGCTTCCAGATGGTTGTGGGAAATGAACCGGTGAAAGGCGGAGGTTGTTATTGCAAACCCTCTGGGCACCGGCAGCCCCACCCGGTTTGCCACTTCGCAGATGTTGGCGTTTTTCTCCCCGACCGATTCGACGCTTTCCCTTGAGATCTGGTAGATTCCGGAGTCGGCGATGTCATAGTCCAGGGTGTAGTCGGAGATTTTCGGCGCCGGGACGGTTCCCTGCTCGGCCTTGATCTGGCGGTGAATGTCTGAAAGGGCGCGGTTCAGACCGGGAATCGGTTTGCCGGCCATGTGTTCAAGACATTGGATCATCCGGGCGCAGTGAAATATCGAGCGCATGGTCTGGGCCTCGATATACGACAGGCCGAACACCGTCTGTCCCCGGAGCTTGCCTTCGATGTCTGAAATGATTTTGAGAAGCTCCGAGTTGGATTCGAGCAGGGTCTTGAAGTTGGCGTATTTTACCCGGAACGCCTCCATCAGGCGGGCGCGCTTTTCCAGGCTGCGCTGGCTTCGTTTGCCGAACAGACGGCGGATCATTCAGTCTCCCCGGAGGGGTCGGGCTTTGCCGGCTGCCAGCAGTAGCGGGTTGCCGGTCCTTTTCCCACCTTATAAAGAACGCCTTTTTCCACTAGGTCTTTCAGGTCGTAGACCGCGGTACGGGCCGATATCCTTTCGCCGGCCAGCTTTTGGTATTCGCTCCGGGTGATGCTGGTCCGCTCTCGAATACCGGGCATTGCCTTTTGCTGACGCGGATTGAAATTGAGATCGGGTCCGGAGCGATCGAAGTCCTCCGGGGTGCCTTGGCCTGGGCCGGGGCGCACATCGGGGGCAAGCGCTTCCTGTGACGGATTTTGGTCTGCAGAAGCATCGATGAAGAGGTCCTCTGCCTGGATGATGCGGCTTTCGGCCATCACCGCCGCCTGGATGATGCAGTTTTCCAGTTCCCGTACGTTGCCCGGCCATTCGTATTGCTTCATCTTTTCAAGCGCACCGCGGCTGAGGCCGAGCACCTTTAGCCCTTTTGCCCGGCCCTGGGCCTGGAGAAAGTGCCGGGCCAGCAACGGGACGTCCTCCATGTGCTCCCGGAGCGGGGGGGTATGGATGGTGAGGACCTTCAATCGGTAATACAGGTCCTCCCGGAAACGGTTTGCAGTGATCAACGTTTTCAAGTCCGCATTGCTGGCGGCGATGATCCTCACGTCCACGTCGGTTTCCCGATCGCTTCCCAGGGGCTTGATTTTTCGAACGGCCAGCACCCGGAGCATCGACTGCTGCACCCGGGCCGAAGCCGCCTGGATTTCGTCAAGAAACAGGGTCCCGCCGTGGGCCTCGAGGAAGGCCCCTTTCCGGTCGGTTCTGGCTTCGGTAAAGGCGCCGCGGGTGTGGCCGAAGAGGGTATCCAGAAGCAGGTTTTCATCCAGTGCCCCGCAGTTGATGGAGATGAAGGGCCGCTCGCTGCGGCCGCTCAGATCGTGGATTGCCTCTGCAGCAAGCTGCTTGCCGGTGCCGGTTTCCCCCAGAATCAAGACGTCCACGTCCACCCGGGCCGCCTTGAGGATTTCATTTTTCAGGGAATCAATTTTCGTGCCACTACCAACGATTTGCGGGATTTCCGGACAGGTCTGGATCAGATCATGCCCCTGGGTTTCTTCCGGGACCCAGACCGCCTCCTTGAGGGTCGCCGCGTGAATGGCCCGATCCTTCTGGCGGATCTGATCCAGCTGGGTCGATACTGTTTGGATCAGGCCGTTGATGGCGGTCTGCAGGGCATTGACCTCGTAGCCGCGGCAGGGCAGGGAGATCGGCTCGAGATGCCCGGTTTCCTGCCGATGTTCGACCGCATGGACAAGCTGAAGAAGCGGCCGCGTGATGGCCCGGCCGAGCAAAAAAATAAGCAGCGCCACGAGAACGGCCGATGCCAGGGTGATGATGAACATGACGTCGACCTGCTTGTATCCGGCGGCCAAGGTGAGGCGGCTGATGTCCACATAGGCGACGCCGGCATAGACTGCCGGCGGCGTCTCCTGCGCCGTTTTAAAATACACCGGACTGTAGGCCAGGTAATGTTCCTTGTGGCCGATGTGAATATCTCCGTAGTCTTTGGGCTTGATGAGGCCGAAAACGCCGCTGCGGATATCATTGACCATTTTCCAGAAATAGCCGTAGTGCGAGGCGGGGCGAAATGCGCCGGGCAGCCCCGGCTTTCCCAGCGTCCCCTCCAAGCCGGAGCGGGCCAGGTAGGTGGAAAGCGGTGCATTTTCCTTTTCCGGGCCCTCGGACTGGAAAAGAATCCATCCTTCCTGGTCGACCAGAAAGCTGTAGCGGACCTCCGGAGTGCGTGGATAAGACCAGATCGGGGACTGCGGGGAATTGAACACTGACAGGATGTTACGAATCTTGACGATGTCTACCGTGAGCACAAAAAATCCGTCGATTCGACCGTCGTCCCCCACGTGAGGCGTGGCGAACTCGATCACATGGAAAGAGACCCGTCGGTTGGGTTGATCCGGGGTGGCCAATGGAACTTCGAGTTCGGTGATCGGGGAGATCCATACCGATCCGGGCTTCAGCGACGCCAAAGAACCGAGAAGAAGCATGGGGTTCGGTTCAATCTGCGCGATTTCTATAGATGAAACCGGCGCAAACCCTTCTTCATCGGCAACAACGACATGATGGGCCGCATTTTTTTGCGCAAAAAAGGCCACCATCTGGTATTCGATTCCGCCTGCCATGCGGTTTTTTGCGAGAAAAGAACCGATTTGATCGAAATCCGTCTGGTTTTGCGCGATAAAAAGGAGATCCTGCTTGCATTGTTCGAAAAACTGCTCGATGTCGTGAGCGATGGCGCGGGTCTGCAGTTTGACCGTACGTTCCAAGGCCGTGTTGATGAACTGATAGCTGACCCGGTAGGAAAGGTAGCCGGTGATCATGAGAATGATCATCACCGGCGGGATGAGCCACAAAATCAGCTTGGTGTGAAGACTGCGGGCCCACAATCCGTTTTTCAATCCCCTGAGCCCTGAAATTTGCCACTTTTTGTCGAAAATCGACACGCGTGCTCCTGTGTTTCCCCCTGCCGGCGGGGTTCATGATTCAAAACCCAATGAATTGATTTTTTATGAACGCCTCGGCGCAAGAAATCAAGAAAAATCGCGCAAAAAATTTTTTACTTCTATTGCAGGAAGCCATATCAGGATTTTCCTGCAACGGAGGCTATAGGATGTATTTATAATTATTTTAGTTTGTTATGATTTGGGTTCGGTTTCTCTGTTTACCCAGATCGTGCCGAGAGCGGCCGTGGCACGGTACTTGCTCATTTGCTGGTGAAACTTGATATACGAATGCCCCGGAATTTGAAAGAAGCGCTGCAGACCGGGGAATGTCATTAAAATGAACCAACAAGAGGAGGCGTCATGAGAAAATGGGGAACCAAAGTCGCGGCCGTGTTGACGGCTCTCTGGCTGACGGCGCCAGAGCTGCTTTGGGCGGCAGGTAAAAAAGCAAGTGAACTGGTGGTGGTGGCCGACACTCGCGTCATTGAAAGCGGGGTGTTGAAATATTTCGCCAACCTGTACAACACAAACATCCTGTTGTTCGCAATCTGGGCGGTTGTACTGACGGCCGTGTACGGGGCATTTTTGGGATGGCTGATGGACCAGATCATGGAGAGGACCGGACTCGATCTCCACAGCCGGGATATCGTCGAACACTAAGACGGCACCACACTATACAGGAGGCGACCCATGGAATTTTTAACGGCAGACTGGCTTTACATGTACATGCCGATCGCCGGCGTAAATATCTTCTGGCCCGGGTTGGTGTTGATCGGCTTTTCCGTAGGCGTCATCGGCGGATTTTTCGGGATGGGCGGGGCGTGGATGGTGACTCCGGGGTTGAATATTCTCGGCTTTCCCATGGCCTTTGCCATCGGTACCGACATCGCTCACATCGCCGGCAAATCGATGGTGAGCACGATGCGCCACTCCAAGTTCGGCAACGTCGATTACAAATTGGGGTTTGTCATGCTCGCCGGCACCATGGTCGGCATCGAGTGCGGGGCCCAGGTGATCATGTACCTGGAGCGGCTCGGCGTAGTCGGCTCGGTGGTCCGGTGGGTCTACGTCGGCTTTCTGGCCCTGATCTGCTGGATGGTTTTTTACGATTATTTTAAGGCGGTATCGAAAACAAAAAAAGGTGAAGTGGCGGGCGACCGGGGCGTGGAAGGGATCACCTGGTATCGAACGCTTCACAAAATCAAAATCCCGCCCATGGTTCATTTCAAGACCGCGGGGTTTGTCTGCAGTGCCTGGCTGCCGATCATGGTCAGCTACGTCACCGGCGTGCTTGCCGGTTTTCTGGGCATCGGCGGCGGTCTGCTTCGGATGCCGGCCCTGGTCTATCTGATCGGGGCGCCGACTCACATCGCCGTAGGCACGGACCTGTTCGAGGTGATGATTTCCGGCCTGTACGGCGCGTTTACCTATACCCTGAAGGGCCGGATCGAGCTGGTCGCGGTGTTCGTGATGCTCACCGGGGCGGCCATCGGCGCCCAGATCGGCACCGTGGCGACCAAGTACTCCAAGGGCTACGGCATCCGGGTCGCCTTCGGTATCGCAGTGGCCTGCTGCATGGTTTCCATCATCCTGAAGGAGTTCGGTTTCCAGGTGTCGGCGGCGGTGCTGATTCTCGGTACCATCACGGCCATCTGCATCTACATCATGAAGATCATGTTCCAGGGTGCCGCCAAGGAACTGCGGGAGAAAAAAGCACGGGAAGGCTCATCCGGTGCGTAAACCAGACAGGAGGGAAATTCCATGAAATTCAAAACAGTGCTAATGGCTGTTGCAGCGATCCTGGTATTGGCGGCAGGGGTTCCGATGCTCGATGCGGCCGAAGTCGCCCAGGGCAAGTGCCTTGCCTATTCGGCGGAAGACAAAACGATCCGGATCGAGGAATTCGACGTCAATTTCAGCCAAGATGCCCCTTACGGCAACCCGACCGGAATCGTCAGCGAATACGACCTTTCTCGGGCGAAGGTCGGAATCTTCCCGGAGGACGGGGATGTGGTGCGCATCGCCTTCGTCATCGAGAACGACCACAAGGTCGCCCTGAAGGTAATGAACGTAAGCAAGCAGGATATCCGCAGAAAATAGCACAAAAGCGTCCGCGGCGGCATGCCGCCGCGGACGCTTTGGAGAAGGTAAATGAACGAATTGAACGCCAGACAGAAGTGGGTAGTGGTGTTGATGGATCTGATGCTTCTTGCCGAAATCTGCTTGAGCGTATACATGGGTCAGCAGAACCCGGCGGAACTCACTGCCGTATTCTTGAAGACTTTTGTGCCCGCAGCGGCACTGACCGTGATCAGCGCACGGATCGCGATTCGCTTTCTAAGAGCCCCTGAGGCCGAGCAAAGCAAAGAAGCGGCCGCCGGCGCGGGCACGAGCCGCTGAGGCGCCGGCGACAATCGAAGGGACCCTGTTTTCCCGGAGCCGGATTATGACGGGATTTCGGCGGTATCTGGTCTATGCCATTTTCGGCATGATATTGCTGTCGATGGTCGACACGCTGGTGGCGGTGGTCACCGCGCCCTCCCATCTGTTCAAGATCGTGGCCGGACAGGAAAAGACGGTCAGCGGAAAGCTGGCCGGTGTGGTCCGTCCTGTTGACAATCCCAACGCTCGGCCGTTTTTGTCCAACCGGATCCAAGATCCGGGCCTGCTGGAAAAAGTTCTGGCCTATGCCCCGGTCCACAAAACGTTCTCCCTGGAATTTATCGAACTCAAGGGCCGGCTGTGGCGTGCGCGGATCAGAACTGATGGCGGCGCCCACCCCGGCGACTACCCGGTCCATGTCTTCCAGAAGGCGGCCCCCCCGGAAAAAGATGATCCCCCTTTTACAGTGAGGCTGTTTGAAAGCGAGTCGGCCCTCCGACAGAGTCAGGTGTCTTTGTTCAAGCGATGGTTCGGATTCGACCCCTGGTGGGCAACCATTGTACTGATGCCGGCGGCTTTCTGGGCGTTTCACCGGGCATTCAAGGAAGCCGGACGGAAGGAAAAGGTGCTTCAACAACAAGGACTGGGGCCGATCTATCGGTTGGCGAAGAAAAAAGATGGCTGGGAACTGATTTTCGGTCTGGGAAGAGAGCATGGCATATCTGTCGGTGACCGGCTCCAGGTCTTTACCGGAAAAGGGGAACCCACGGGACAGGAAATTACGGCGGAAGCGGTAGCGGCGGAAGCGACCCATGGCCGACTGGATCTGGACGCCGATATCAAGGCGGACTATCTTGTAGGGAAATAAATTCGCTTCGCGAATTTATAATAGGCGGCTTTGCCGCCGGGTCCAAAATGTTGAACTTGGAATTTTGAATCCCACCGGCCAGAGGCGGGGCTCGTATGAAGCTTCGACCGCCGGCCAGCGGCCGGGCTGACCTCTGTCTTTTAAAACGCGCAGCGGCCGATGTAGGTTTCCGGCGTCAAGCGGCGCAGCTCTTCTTTGACGCTGTTGGAAACATCCAGGGTGTCGATGAAGGCGCTGATGGCCGCTTCGTCAATGCGATCGTGGGTCCGGGTCAGGGCCTTCAATGCCTCGAAGGGTTTTGGATAGCCTTCCCGCCGCAGGATGGTCTGGATGCCTTCGGCCACCACCGCCCAGTTTGCATCCAGATCCGACCGGATTTTTTCATCGTTCAAGATGATTTTCGAAAGCCCCCGCAAAAGGGACGAGAGCCCGATCAAGGTGTGCCCCAGCGGCACCCCGATGTTTCGGATCACCGTGGAGTCGGTGAGGTCTCGCTGCATCCGCGAAATCGGTAATTTTTCAGAAAGGTGGGCCAGCACCGCATTGGCCATCCCCAGGTTTCCCTCCGAGTTTTCAAAATCGATCGGATTGACCTTGTGAGGCATGGCAGAAGAGCCGACCTCCTCTGCCTTGATCCTCTGCTTGAAGTAGTCAAAGGAGATATAGGTCCACAGGTCCCGGTCCAGATCGATCAAAATGGTGTTGATCCGTTTGAGGGCGTCGCAGAATGCGGCCAGGTTGTCGTAGTGCTCGATCTGGGTAGTGACCTGACATCGCTTCAGACAAAGCGTCTCGTTGACCAGCCGGTTTGCAAATCCGATCCAGTCGATTTCCGGAAATGCGGCGCAGTGGGCGTTAAAGTTTCCGGTCGCCCCGCCGAACTTGGCCGAAAAAGGAAGGGTCTCTAATAGTGTCAGCTGGGCCTCGATCCGGTCGACAAAGACATAGATCTCCTTTCCAACCGTGGTGGGCGAGGCGGGCTGGCCGTGGGTGCGGGCCAGCATCGGCACCGCCTTCCATTGATCCGCCTTTTTTCTCAGATCGTCGAGCACTTTTAAAAGCTGCGGTGCGACCATTTCCAGCCACGCCTCTTTCAGGGCCAGGGGCATGGCGGTGTTGTTGATGTCCTGGGAGGTGAGCCCGAAATGGATAAACTCGGCAAAGTCGGCCAGGCCCATGACGGTGAACGCCTCTTTCAGGTAGTATTCCACGGACTTTACGTCGTGGTTGGTGACGGCTTCGATGGCTTTGACCCGCTCTGCCTCCCGGATCGAAAAATCCAGGTACAGGTCACGAAGGGCTGGAAAGTGTTTCGGATCGAATTTCTCCAGAGGCTGAAGCGGAAGCTGGCAAAGGGCGATGAAGTATTCGACTTCGACCCGGAGCCGGTATCGGATCAGTGCGCTTTCGCTAAAATAGGCGGCCAGGGGGGCACATGCCTTCCAGTAGCGCCCGTCCACCGGGGAGACGGCGGTCAGCGGGGAAAGCTCCTCATTCATTTAAAACTTCCTTTGATGTCGGTTTGTTGTAGAATCGAAAATCGAGCAGAAAGTATAGATAATGACCGGCGAGGTGTCAATAAAAGCCATGTTTCCCGGCCGGCGGTTTTCGTAACGAAAACGCATACGCAGTAGGATGGTTTGACAGGAAGGGCGTCCTTTTCTATAGAGGCTTGCTGGCAATGGAATACATGATAGGTCGAAGTCTGATATGAGCCGTTTTCGAAACCTTGCATGTTGGACGGAACCGGTTTCGTATCTTATTCTAAAAATTATGCGGCGAAGCCGCATTTTATAAAATTGCGGGATGCCATTTCACCGAGACTGCCGTAAAAAAAACGGCTGGCTCTTTTTCCAAGGCCGCTCGCCAAAGCCAAACAGCAATTTTATTCATGATCAGCATCGAAAACCTGGAAAAGGCCTTTGGGCCGCATACCCTTTTTGAAGGGGCCAGCTTCAAGATCAATTCCCAGGAGCGGGTCGGGTTGGTGGGTCGAAACGGCCACGGCAAGACCACCTTGTTCCGGATTCTGGTCGGCGAAGAGCAGCCGGACGCAGGAACGGTCTCGATGCCGAAAAACTATCGGATCGGATATGTTCGCCAGCAAATCGACTTTACCGAACAGACGGTCTTGGCCGAAGGGATGAAGGAGCTGCCGGTCTCGGAGAAGGATCACGCCTGGAAGGTCGAAAAGATCCTGGCGGGCCTCGGTTTTGCCGAGGCGGACATGGAGCGCTCTCCGGCCGATTTTTCCGGCGGATACCAGGTGAGGCTCAATCTGGCCAAGGTCCTGGTGTCAGAGCCCGACTTGCTGCTGCTCGACGAGCCGACCAATTACCTGGACATCGCGGCCATCCGATGGGTGGAGCGCTTCTTGTCCGCCTGGTGTAGGGAGCTGTTGCTGATCACCCACGATCGGAGCTTCATGGACCGGGTGGTCACCCATGTTCTGGGGATTCACCGGCAAAAGATACGCAAGGTGGCGGGCGACACGGGAAAGTATTACGACCAGATCGCCCAAGAAGAAGAGATCCACGAAAAGACGCGGCTCAACGACGAACGCAAGCGAAAGCAGATCGAGCAGTTCATCTCCCGGTTTCGGGCCAAGGCAAGGTTGGCAAACCTCGTCCAGTCCCGGATCAAGACCATCGACAAAATGGAGCGCCGCGAAAAACTGGATTCGATCGAATCTCTGGGGTTTTCCTTCCGAAGCCGGCCCTTTGCCGGCAAGCACGTGATGTCCGCCCGAAACCTGAGCTTTTCCTACGGCGGGAAAACCCCGCTGATCGACGGCTTCAATCTGTCGGTTGGACCCGGCGACCGGATCTGCGTGGTGGGCCGAAACGGCCGCGGCAAGACCACGTTGCTGAAGCTTTTGGCCGGTGTATTAACGCCCCATGCCGGAGAGGTGGTCTACAATCCTCAGGTGGCGGCCGGCTTCTTCGAACAGACCAACATATCCTCTCTGGTCGACTCCCGGACCGTGGAGGAGGAAATCCTGGCGGCCCATCCGGATGTGGACCGCCAGACAGCGCGCAACATTTGCGGCGCCATGATGTTTTCCGGAGACGATGCCTTGAAGAAGGTGTCGGTGCTTTCCGGCGGGGAAAAGAGCCGAATCATGCTTGGCCGCCTGTTGGCCACCCCGGTCAACCTGCTGCTGCTCGATGAGCCGACCAACCATCTGGACATGGAATCCTGCGATGCCCTTTTGGCCGCCGTCGACCGTTTCGACGGAGCCGTGATCATGGTGACCCACAACGAAATGTTTCTTTACGCCCTTGCCCAGCGGCTGGTCGTGTTTCAAAAAGGCGGCATCCAGGTGTTCCAAGGCGGATACCGGCGGTTTTTGGAGACCGAAGGATGGGAGGGAGAGTCGCCTGAAGCGGCTCCGAAAAAAGAGGCCGGGTCCACCGGGGAAAGCCGGCCGAGCAAAAAGGAGCTCAAACGGCGCCGGTCGGAGCTGATTGCCGAGCGGGGGCGGGTGCTTCGGCCCCTCCAGGATCGGATCACCGCCGCAGAGGACCGGATCGAAGCGTGTGAGCAGCAGCTTGTGCGGCTGAACCGGGAGATGCAGGAGGCTTCCGAGCGGGGGGATGGCCCTCAGATCGCCTCGGTGGGCCAATCGATCCACGGGCTTCAGGAAGATATCGAGCGTTTCTTTGTCGAGCTGGAACAGGTGACCACCGAAAAAGAGGCCCGGCAGGCCGAGTTCGACCATCGGCTCCAGGCCCTGGAAAGGCAGCAGGACGAATGAGCAATTCAGAAAAACAGCGGATCATGGTATTTCAGCAAAACGGCAGCGGGGAGACCAAAATTCGGGGCATCCGGGACTACGGCAAAGACCGCTTCGACCTGAGGGTCGTCAACATCGACGAATCCCTGCCGGAGGTGATCGACGAGGCAGGGCCGTATTTGCCGGAAAGCCTGGAGGCGGACCTGGTGCTCGACTATCTTCGACACCCGGACCTGTCCTATGAACTTGCCGAGCGATGCCGCGACCTGGGGATTCCGGTGGTGGCATCCGGGCGAAAGATCCGGGTCAAGGGAACGCTGACCCCGCCCACTTGCTGCGGACTGGCTCGAAACGAGCGGGCCGGGCTCTACGGGGAGGCCTTCGGCGCCCCGGAGTTCGACGCCCGAGTCCAAGACGGGAAGGTGGTCGAAATCCGGGTCCTGCGCGGGGCCCCTTGCGGGGCCAGCTGGGAGGCCGCCCGACGGGTGGAAGGGCTTTCCGTGGAGGAGGCCGTCGTGCGGATTGGCCTCGATGTGCAGTTTTACTGCACCGCAGATCCGGCCGGATGGGATCCCATATACGGCAAAAGCCCGGTGCATTTTGCCGGAGACGTTCACAGCGCCGCCCTGAAGCGGGCGCTTCGCAGGGACGGTAAA
>Ga0272443_10004684_pt1 | contig 14664 bp, 11 predicted proteins | sample SSMAcet12_FD_193581 | JGI IMG/M metagenome (GOLD analysis project Ga0272443, IMG submission 193581) | Marine sediment archaeal communities from Little Sippewissett salt marsh, Falmouth, MA, United States - SSM-Acet-12 | ecosystem: Environmental > Aquatic > Marine > Wetlands > Sediment ...
ATTACATCGGATGTTTTTTTTTATATAAATATGATGTATTATACTATTACTTTATATTCGATTATCTCTAATTTATCTGCCCTTAATTATAAAACAATAATCTTGAAAAGTACCAATTCTATTAATAATAATCAGACTATCAAGTCTTGATTATTGATGGAAATCCCTATTATTATTAACTTTTAACTTGCTTTTAATAATATTTATTGTTATTCTTACAAAAATTATTTTGAAATAATTACAATAAGATTGATATGCTAAAGAAAATCAAAGAATTCTTTCCTCCTCAGAAATGGAAATTACCAGTATCAATAGTATCTGGCATGCTTATCGGATTTATATTATTAACGATCTATCTTTCCAGAGCATGGTCATATATGTCAGATGATCCTGAAGTATGTGTGAATTGTCATGTGATGGCTCCTCATTACTCTACATGGTCTCATAGTAGCCATCGCGAAGTGGCTACTTGCAGCGATTGTCATGTACCTCACGATAATATTGTACGGTCATATTATTTCAAAGCAATGGATGGTATGCGACATTCACGAATGTTCATATTTAGACAAGAACCTCAAATAATGCAGATTAAAGAGGATGGAAAGATAGCAGTACAAGGTAACTGCCTGCGATGCCATATTCAAAATGTACACCCTGTTTCCATCGCTAATGTTGATGGAAAGAATTATCAATATGGCGAAGGCAAACTTTGCTGGGATTGTCACCGACATGTTCCTCATGGTACAGTAAGAAGCGAAGCATCAACAATGAATTCTTACTTCCCAAATCTAAACCCGTTGATTCCAAGCTGGATCAAAGAAGAAAAAATAATTCGTTCAATAAATTATGAGAGTAAAAAATGAGTAATGAACCATCTAAAAAGAAAAATTGGGTCTATTGGTTGCTGTTTATTGTTACCATAGTCGTTGTTTTTATTATTGGTATGCTTACTACTTCAGTGGTTGAGCGTCGCGCCGAAAGAGTTGCAAAACTACAACCTGTAACAGAGATTGGTGAATGGGAAACAGACAACGCAGTCTGGGGAGAAAACTATCCCCGTGAGTACGAATCCTTTTTGAATATGAAAGACACTTCCTTCAGATCTATGTTTAGTGGCTCCGCTGAAATAGATTATCTGGAACTTTACCCCGAACTCGTTGTATTATGGGCTGGTTATGGATTCTCCAAAGGATACAATCAAGGTAGAGGACATATATATGCGATTAAAGATATTCGCGAGATCATGCGTACTGGCGGTTTGGTAGATAGCCCAATGCCATCAACTTGCTGGAGCTGTAAAAGTCCTGACGTACCTCGATTAATGAATGAACTCGGTGTGGCAGAGTTTTACAAAGGGACATGGTTCGATAAAGGTAGTGAGATTATTCATCCTATTGGCTGCCTTGATTGCCACGATCCAAAAACCATGAATTTACGTTTATCCAGGCCCGCTCTCATAGAAGCTCTGGAACGTCAAGGTAAAAAGATGGAAGATATTACTCATCAGGAAATGAGATCTCTGGTCTGTGCCCAATGCCACGTGGAATATTACTTCAAAAAAGATGGTAATTATCTAACATTCCCTTGGGACAATGGCTATACAGCTGAAGATATGGAAACGTATTACGACAATATTCAATTCGCCGATTGGACTCATAAACTAAGCCGTGCTCCTATGCTAAAGGGTCAACATCCTGATTATGAGCTATTCAAGACGGGGATACATTACGCTAGAAACGTTGCTTGTGCCGATTGCCACATGCCTTACAAAGTATCTGGTGGGATTAAATTTACGGATCACCATATTCAAAGCCCACTTAATGCTATTTCAATCTCTTGCCAAGTGTGCCACCGCGAGAGCGAAGAACAGCTAAGAAATGATGTTTATACTCAACAACAGAAAGTATTACAAATTAGAAGAATTGCCGAAAAAGCTATTGCAAAAGCACATATTGAAGCAAAAGTTTGCTGGGATAATGGCGCCACTGAAGAAGAAATGGCTCCGATTCTTAAACTTATTCGCCATGCTCAATGGAGATGGGATTGGGCTGCTGCATCGAACTCTATGGGATTCCATTCACCAGTAGAAATGCTTCGTGTACTTGGTACATCAATTGAAAAAGCTGAAAAAGCAAGGGGTATGCTTAGCGTTGTTTTAGTAAAACATGATGTATCTATTCCAATCGAATTCCCAGATATTTCCACAAAGGAAAAAGCTCAGCAATTTATTGGCTTAAATATTGAAAGTATGAATAAAGACAAAGAAGCTTTGCTTAATAAAATTATGAAGGATTGGGGAGAACCAATACTTAGATAGACAAAAGAAGTATTCATCCGATGGCATCTGCTATGCCTTCGGATGAATTATATTTCGATACTTTATAATAAAACTGTACAAATTCTATGTAACGCTTTCAAATCCTACTTAATCTTTCCACCCTTGTGAGCATCATCGTCGTCATCATCGTCGTCATCCTCATCATCATCTACTTCAAACATATCGTCAATATTATTCATCTTCTGAATATCGTCCATGTTCAAGTTACCACCCATCCAAATAAATGTTGTTTCATCTGGCTCAGTAATCAACATAAGGAACTCAGATATATTTTTTGATTTATTATCCTTCTTGACTAAAAAATGAACACGCTCGTCGCCATCATTAACATCCATAAATGTTTTGTAGTCCTCTTTGTCAATAATTGCTTTTAGTTCAGAATAAAGTGGATAATCCTTGTCTGCTTCATCTCTGTCGAATGTAAGAATAATCATACCCTCTATACCCTTTGGTAATTCCTTCTTAGACATATCACCGAGAGTTTCAAACATATCACTTGTCATATTGACAGTTGTGAAACCTTTTACCCCCTGATACTTATCAATTATTGAGCTAAATTTCCCTTGCCCATTAGCTAATAATGGAAGGATAAAGATTAATGCAATTAAATAGGTTAACTTTTTCATAGTTATACTCCAAATACTTGTGAAACATATTTACTTTTATATTTATTAAATTTATTCAGTCTTTTAGCTTTTATCAGATTTTTATTAAATTCAGAGACTCTGCCTGCTTTTTCAATACTGGTTTTAAGTAATTTAAAATTAGAAAGCTTATTAGTACCCTTATTCATCTTTTCTGAAATCAAAGAAAAAGCTACCTTAACTTCATTATATGCAAGGTTTGGGTCTTTAATAGTATCATTAGGATACTTATCATTTTCAACAACGAACATAAAGAAAGCTCCGATCAAAATTAGAAGTGTAGCAGCGGCTCCACTAATCTTGATTAAATATTTCTGCATATCTGTTAGCTTATGAACTTTTACGGGGCTTTCTTCGATAATTTGCAATTCATCAGTATTTAGCATACATTTTTCAATACTGGCATCTTCATAATACGCAAATTGATCTTGCAGATAAAGATATTCTCTTCCAATATCATCTTGTCTGAGAAATTCAATAAGTTGTTTTTCTTCCTCAAGAGAGCTTTCACCCTCAAGGTATTTCTCTATTATTTTATCAATTTCTTTCATATCTATACTTATATTTTGCTAATAATTCTTGTCTTACTTTTTTTCTCGCTCTGGACAGATTAACTTTTATATAATTCCTGTCGTAACCACATATTTGTTCAATCTCTATGAATTCAAACTGTTCGATGTCCCTTAGGTGCATGATTATCTTTTGCTGCTCAGGCAATTCGTTTATTATTTGTTCAATAAAGTTCTTTGTATCCGATAATTCTACTTGTTTATCTGGTTGACATATCTTAGTTTCAACAATGTCTTCATTAAGCTCATACATCTGTTTACGACTTCTGATCCTATCAATGCAATAATTTTTGACAGACATCATAGCATAAGAAACCGGGTTTCGCTTACTATTCATCTTGTTACGCATTTCCCAAAGTTTGATCAGCACATCCTGCACAGCGTCTTCTGCGTCCTCTCTATCAAAGAGCATCCTTTTTGCCAAGCGGAACATTTTGTCCTTAGCTGGTATCACCAATATTTTATATTCTTCAGCGTTCATTCAATATTTATTACGATAATCTTTGATAACCGTTACACTTACCTATAAAAATAATAATAATTTACTTAATACGTTATAATGTGCGGAAAGAAAACAATATTTACATAGGAGTTGATTAATGCCAACGTATGAGTATAAATGCAAAAAGTGCGGGAAAATATTCGATTGGGAGCAAAGAATTACTGAAGATGCTCTAACTAACTGCCCAAACGAGATTTGCGAGCATCAAGAAAAGGGAACTGGTGAAGTTTTCAGGATGATTAGCAAGAATGTTGGTTTAATATTCAACGGCAAAGGATTCTATATTACGGATTATGCACGTAAGAATACTTCAGCTGCTTCAAATGGCAATGGACATCATCAAAATGGCAACGGTACTACAGAAAAAAAGGTGGAAAAATCAACTACTGAAAAGCAACAAAAAACTTCAAAAGCCAAAGATACAACAAAAACAGAGAAGTCTAATTAGTTTGTTGCATCATATAGCTAATCTTTTATTCGTGATAAAAACCATATAAAATGAACTTTATCCTGGGGGCCAATTCATTATTCTGCCGCCAAGCAAGTGTAAGTGAATATGAAACACGGTCTGCCCTGCTTCCTCATTGCAATTAAAAACAAGACGATAACCGCGATCAGCAATATTATTCTGTTTTGCAATATTTTTTGCAACGATTACCATCTTCCCTATCAATTCGGCATCAATTTGCTCTAAATCATTAATAGTGGGTATTTGCTTTTTGGGAATAATCAGAATATGAACATTTGCCTGAGGGTTAATATCGTGAATTGCAATTATATCATCATCCTCATAAACAATGTCGGCTGGTATTTCCCTCTTAATGATCTTTGTAAATAATGAATCACTCATATAATTCAGTAATTAGTTAAACATTTACAAAGATAATAATATAATCTAAAAATACAAAAAGCCCTTCGCTTTAAAGAAGCAAAGGGCTTAAAATAATTAGCATCAAAAGGATTAACGCAATAATGTCATCTTGCCAGTCTTAACATCATCACCAACGATCAACCTATAGATATAAGTACCCTGGGATACTTTATTTCCAAAGTTGTCAGAGCCATCCCATTCAAATTCATGAGAAGAGGCAGAAAGCATTTCGTTAGCAATTGTTCTAACTACATTCCCATAAATGTCAAGAATTTCGAATCTAACATTTTCAGCATAAGGAAGAGTAAATCTCAGCCATGTGCTTGTTGAGAATGGATTAGGACTGTTATCTTCGAGTACCACATCGCCTTCGTAGCTATATCTCAATGTTACGATCTGAGAAAGTTCGCAACCCTGAGTACCATCGAGATCAATTTGGCGTAAGCGATACTGATATGTTGTATTCATTTCAACACTTTGGTCATTGAATGAATAGTATGATTTCTGCTGAGTTGTACCATTACCTTCTACAAAAGAAATAGCTTTCCAGTCAGAATTATTATCGCCATAAACTTTTCTTTCTAAGTTGAATCCAGCATTGTTTAGCTCAGATGCTGTTTCCCAGAATAAGTCAATACCATTCTTGCGAACCTGGCCATCAAAATAAACGAGTTCTACTGGAATTGTTGGGCAATCCTGATACTCTGGAGATTCTGCAAATGATCTTTCACCCATAAATGGACGAATCATTGGAATCCAAGTACCACGTGCTAATGTTGCAGTAGCACCATCAACAGGAGAAATTCCATAATGGTGTAAGTGAGCATAAGCTGGGTTACCATTTGTAGGCATGAATTGCTTCCATTCGCGACTTCCTCTTGTATTCTCATAGCAGAAGAAATTATCGTTGATTAGGTTGCCGAACATGTCTCTTCTGAAGTTCTTCTCAATACAAAGGTGAACACCAGATCCGCCGACCCATGTGCCAGCAGTACCTGTTTGGTTATCGTATGGAGGAGGAATATATATACTGGTAGTTCTCATACCAACTCTTGATTTAGATGCACCAAGCTCAAAACCGGTTTCACCCATCTGCGAGATGGCTACCCAATATGTTCCTGCAGGTAATACAACTGGTTCAGGAAGCATATAAGTAATATATTGGTCGAACTCAGGGAATGTCATGTCTTCGCCCAAACCGCGTTGTCTTAGCATCAATGTGTTAGGAACAATACTGTTTGATGGTTGGTTTTGATCTGTATAAATAGCAAATGCTATATAATCTGGAGCTTGGTTAAGTGGAGCAAAGAATGCACTATATCCATAAACAGTATCTGCCTGGAATAATGTGAATCTTGCAGCAATCTGACCCGATCCACTACCACCAATATAACCACCACCAAATTCATTTTCATCATAAGCGGAAGTTGCTCCACCAACGTTACCTTGGGCACCCATTGAGAAACCATATAAGTTCAAGCCTCTACCTGGGACACCAGTAAAGATATCATCTGGGACGTCATTTCTTGGATTACCTTCTACTGGATCATAAGCAAATGTTTCGCCAAAAGCAATTTCAAAGTCAAAGTGAGTTGTATCGTTCAATGGCTCTAAGTCGCCACCTTCGATCATTACGATTGCATGCATTCTATATTCGCCTGGTCCTGCGTTACGTGCATTCCATGTAGGCATTCGTATTTCTTCTACGGAACCTGGCTCCATGTTTGATACAGAAATGTTACGACAATAAACAGGTCTTTGCCCACCACGTGGTGTAATCTTTACTTGTAGATTAAATGCTGGTGCGCCAATACTTGTGTTATTACTCAAAATAACTCTTACAGGTACTTTTGTTGCCTGAGAAGCAGGTACTTCTGTATAAGGCCAGATAATCTTAACTGATGTTGCTTCAATGTCTGTTACCTCTTCGCGGAAGAGAATCTTTACGTTATCAACAAAGAATGGATCATCATCATCAGGAATACAGAACGGACACTTCTGGTCGTTATCTGCATTTACTCTAATTCTGAAACGGAAGTTCTTAGCGCCTTCAGCTGGAGCATTGATAAATGTATCTGGAATAGCTATGAATATTTTCTTGTATTCAAAATCTACACCATCATCAAATATGCTAGCACGAAGACCATTTCTTGCATTACCTGTTGGTTGGCTCAATGAAGAGTCTTTATCATCCTCGAGGAAACCTCTGAGGACACCACCAGCACCATAAATTACGTAAGCAGACATATCTTCGATTGGATCACCACCGCCTCTTGTTGGGTGGATTGTCCAATTCTTTGCTTTAATATTAATAATATCATTCAAACCATCTTTACTTGGAGCGGCAAACTCAACTGCTAACCAATCAGGTAAGTATGATGCTGAATAAGCCATTCTATCCCATGGGCGTAATGGATTAGAGTTGATAACGCATCTTGGTTCTGGACCTACTAAGCGATTATCTCCCCAATCTCTTGTCCAATCATCTTGGTCAATATTTCTTTGGACTGCCAATGATAATACTGAACCAATTTTATCTCTCATGTCAATTGGGAATGAACGAATCTCATCACCTTTGTTAGGTGGTGCTGGTTCACCGCCAGAAAGAGTTTTTCTTGTCATACGAATAACAGGTGATTCATATACTGAGAAGTCAGAGTTATATGCTCTGTATTCACCTCTTGGTGGCATTGCGTGGCGAGATACGTCTTCGCCATTAGCTACCTCGGCTTCAATATTTACCCATTTCAAAACTGATGGCATTGGCACTCTTTGTACCATGTGGTATTCTGTTACGTCATCAGCGAATGATTCCAAACGTTTCATAACGAACAAGCGAACTGCTGTTGTATCATCAAAGGGCCATTCGTCTCTTAAGCTCTCATTGCTTGCTGGATCCGTTGGATCAGCAATAATATAAGCATTGAAACGACCGATCTGATCTGTTACATATTCATTTGGCTCAAATGGTGGGAAGTTCACTTTTACGTAACCGTAAGGTGGAATTCCATTCAAGCCATTATCACCAGGGAAGTCCATTTCGACTATATCATCATCTTCATAAGTTACATAGCGAACCTTTGTATCTGGATCGCCTGTGCAATCAACGGCTCTTTCAGGTGGTAGTGCCAAACAGGTACTATCAATTGGAACAAGACGATTGTAAACGATCTTTTCAAATGGCTGTTTCATCATTGTATTTTCGTCAATTCTATATGCAGCCATATTGACAATTCTAAATCTTGCACGGAAGTTCAATTCCTGTGGTTGGTAGTTCACACCGGCAGGACCCTGTACTTCATTTGTTAGGTTTTGCAGAACTGCTACTGGCTGAACGGCTCCAATACGCTCTTCGCCTGCAAGCAATTCATAATCATTAATATCATTATCTTTTACAACATCATAGAAACCGAGATCAGCATTTTGATCTTTCTTTCTGATAAGATACTGTATTTCGTGTACTCTCAAAGTATTCTTCCATTGCTTAAATTTAATAGCAAGCCATGGAAAAGGATACTGGAACTGAGGATTTGCATAATTGCTGAAGTAATGTGTAAACTGTTGATACTCACCAGCCCATGGATATGTACCAGTGCCAGGTCCTGAGTAATTTACGTGGCGAGCAAAACCGCGAACGCCAACAGTTGAGTTATATCTAAATACAACTTTAGCTGATACACCACGACCGCCTACAACTGCCACACCTTCAAAATTAAGATATGTAACTGTTACAGAGCTATCGCGTTTATCCAGAAGCACTTGTGCGTCGGAAGCTATATAGTTTTGGTCGCCTGGTCTGTAATCCTGAGGTGCAGTATAGTTTCCATAAGGAGTACCTTTACCACGTACAGGAGCTACATTCACAAAATAGATTAAAAGGCGATCTGCTGAGTTGTAGCGTTTGAAATAAACCCTACCATGATCTTCTGGAAGATTATTTGAAGGATTGAACTGTGATAAGTGCATATCACCAAAGAAAGGAGCTATTACAGCAAGTTTATTGCCATCGCCCCATTGCGAAAGATTACCACCTCTGGCACGAATTCCTCCATTTGGATTAGTTGGGCTACCACCACAAACGGCATATCTATAGCCATAGTCATCTGATGCAGGATCGTCAAGACCTGTTCCATTTGGTGTATTGTGTGATCTTCCAGCTGCGTACCAATCCATACTCATTGGATCGTAGCAATTATTAGCGCCTGGAGGAACGGCACGATCGCCATTAGAATTATAGTAATATCTTCTATTCGATAAGGCAATTATACCATTGGTTGAGACATAAAAACTATCGAATCTCAAGCCATTGAAATAGAAGTTGAATCCAATCGGGATAGGACCAGCAATAGCGTCATCTGTTGAGTCAGTGGCGCCTTCGAAAAAGTCATAAGTGTCCGATGGATATGCAGGATTGCGGAAGAAACGCAAACCTTCTTCTGGATGTTCGTCCCAATACTGAGGATTGCGAACCCTCGGTCCGGGAATGATACGACGCCATAAACTTGGCTCTTCAGTCGTATCAACGTATTCTACGTTTGGACGCCAGTAATCAGGAACGTCATCATCACTATCAACGAAATAATACCCCGTTGAAAGAGGCCTTAAATCTGCAGCATTAGATCCACGAGGGAAACTAGTGTTGAAGATAAAGGGATTTGGTTCCGCAATCTGACTGATGCGTTGGGTTTCATCGCTCGACTTTTTTACTTTGGCTTCGGCAAATGTCATCGAAGACAAAAGTAAGCCACAAAAGAGGGCGATAAACAGGAAATACTTCTTCATAAAAAAACCCCATTAAAATAGTTAAACAAAACGTTTAGTTAAAAAATTAATTATTCTTATAATTTATTTACAGCATTAAATTCATGTTTTAAAAATACTAATTAGCGTTTAAATCTCCAACCTTTATCTTCATGTTCAAAGAGCCAGCCAACTAATTTACCTTCGTCCAGCGAATTGAAGTTATCCCAATAATCTCTGGAATAAGCATATCTGGAGCTTGTATCATTTTCTTTGATCTTGGAAGTTTGCTTTTTGATCTCTTGTAAGCGTTTCTGCCACAATTCAAAATTCTGAGGTCTGAGATCAACCCAACCTTCTTCGCACCATTTATCAATACTTAATTGGTCGCATGGTATTTCATCTTTGCCAAGATGTTTGGGTATTTTTACTTCTTTACCACGTAAATATTTATTACCCTCAGGAAGTAATATAGCCAAACCTATTGAAAGCATTTCCATTCTTAATTTTGAATTTGAAGTAATTAACTTCACTGCTTCATTGGCAAGATCAGCTGGTTTGTAGAATAAAGCATCATCGAAATTACCAGCTATCTTCTTGATCAGATGAGCTTCATATAATAGCTTAGATAAGCGTGGAGGACCGAGTAATTCAAAAGCGATACTATCAATACCATTTTCTTTCTCTAATTCCTCGATTTTCTTTAAAGCCACATGCCTCAGCGATCCGCCCCTGTATGTTGGTCCTAATGTAGAAGCATCCAAAGCACCAATTACGTCTCTACCTGAGTTACCACCAATTATTTCATGCACTACGCAGATAGCAATTTCTTCTGGTGTTACAATTTCCATCTGACCGATAGAGCTTATTGCTTGGAATTCACCTTTTGAAAATATACCATTTTCACCGGTATCAATGAAAACTGATTCAAAATCCTTGCCGTTAGGTACTATTCCATCTGTGTTATTGAAATTGAATGTATCTGAAACGCTGTGAGCAGAATCTAAATCCATATCAACTAAGCTAACTGGTTTGCCCTTCTTCATTATTTTATCATATACAATGCGTTTCCAAGCGATGGCAGCCGTTGGTTTGACTTCTTTAACAAGAGGTCCATCTGGAGTACGAGCCATTAGGAAAAGCAGCAAAGTTTGGGCACCAGCTACGGCAGCTTTCGACATAAGCACTCTCGAAGGTCTTTCTTCGCTATGAGTATATGGAATATTCAATCCCATACCACCAGTGCCACTTGTCCCAACCTTTAAATAAGTATTTGTTTTTGCGTCAATTAAACCTTGATACAAGAATTGAACATGCCTTATTAACTGTGGTATATAGCTACTTACCATCATCTTCTCTACGGCAACTCGATCTAAATCATTTTCTATCAGTTTCATCTTTAGGTCGTGAGCTGCTCCGTAAATATCCTGATAAGCGATACCTGTTGCTGTATTAATACAATCTATAACAAGGTCAGGTTTTTCTTCAGTTATCATTGAGTATAGAGCAGATTTTGCCAGAATGTCTTTATCCAGCTCTGAGTAAATGTCATCAATAGCTCCCATACGGGATTGTTCATCAGAAACTACATCTCCCCAGAAAGTATCTTTCCATTCAGTACGAGTAAAAATATTGCCCCATCTCGGAACGAACATTGAAGGATCGCAATCCTTATATTCAGTTCGTAGATCGTTGACTGCATCCTCAGCTTCACTTTTCTTCAATGATGAAACAACGAGGCGCTTCGGCGAGTGTTCCATCAACTTATGGCAAATAGCTGATCCGACTAATCCCCATCCGCCTAACACTAAAATTGTTGATCCTTGAATATTCATATTTTTCCAAATACTTAATTGTTAAAATAGTAATTATCTAATTTAGTAATTTAACAAATTCTCACAATGTTGCCAACCATAATCGTAAAAAAATTGACTAAATCTTAAAACTAATTCAAATATGTGTTTGAAGTTTTAAGCCGCTAAATTGTCAAAGAACTATATACAAAGTATAAAACATCTATAATCTATTAATCTACATAGCTTTATGCTATTTTCTTATATAATTAATGACATCTTTTCTATTTTTTGTCATTTACTATATATAGAGACACATGAAACCCGAAAACGTCTCGCATATTTTTTCACTTTCTTGAAGAATTAATCGAACGTTCATTTTCAGTTCATAAATCTATCATATTTTTATGGACATCCACCTCTTTCTAATCAATGAATAAAAGCCAAAAAATGCGAATAGAACCTGGCTGGTTAGTATTGATATCCATATTCCGGTTTGCTCTAATGATGTATGTATGGAAATGATGTAAGCCATTGGTAATTGGATTATAATGAGAATAAATGCAACTATTTTCAAGCTTCGTTTTGTATCGCCAGCACCACTTATTACCCTCGTAGAAATTATTCCAATGGCAAAAGGAATATACGAAAAAGCTGTGATTCTAAAATATTCCACAGTTTCGCTTATTATTTTTTCATCAGTAGTAAAAATCATTGAAAAATATTTTCCTCCAAAGAAAACCAAAATCCCCAGAAATGCCATAAGCCATGTTAATTGTTTGATAGCAGATTTATGGTAACGGAAAATTCTTTCATATTGTCCTGCTCCCATATTCTGCCCAGATACTATCTCTATAGCAGCTCCTACTGCAAAAATTGACATGAACACGAATAAATCTACTTTGAGCCCCAGTGTATATGCAGCAACTACTGTTGTTCCGAATGAATTCGCTATTGTAAACAGCAAAAGACGATTTACACTTACCGATAAAAACTGCAAAGATGTTGGAATACTGATTCGTACTATAGTTTTAATAATATTAAACTCAAATCGAAAACCCCGGAAGGTTATTGTAATTGGTGTATATCCTCTTCTCAAAGCTATAACCGAAACAATAACTGTAATTAGCTGAGCTAATGACGTAGCTAACCCTGCTCCGAATATCTCAAGCCGTGGAAATGGACCTAACCCAAAAACGAGCAAAGGAGACAACAAGGCATTTAGCGAAGTCCCCAACAGTAACATATACATCGGAAATATAGAATTCCCAGAGGACCTTACTATAGCATTTATTTGGAAGATTAGGTAATTTGCTGGAACCCCAATTACTACAGCATTAAGATACTGAGCAGATTGATAAGCCAGTTCGCCCTTTACATTCATCATATCCAGCACAATATCTGTCATCAAATATAAAAAAATAGCAAGAAGTGAAGAGTAAATAAACATCAGCACTATTGCCTGAGTTGCAGTATTATCAGCTTTTTCTTGGTTTCCTTCGCCTACTTTTCTGGCTACAACAATACCTGAACCGATAGCAAAACCACCGCCCAACGTAAAAATAAAGAATATCAACTGTTCGCTTATACCAATTGCGGCTATAGAAGTTGGCCCCAGACGGCTTACGTAAAAAGTATCCACCCAGGCATAAAGCATGTGTACTACAAAGCTTATAGCAAGAGGCAATGCAAATACTCTAAGCGTGGAATCTATAGGTCCTGACAGAAGGTCAACTTTATTATTCATCTAATCACTTGATCAATTCATCCATTGCAAAACTGTATAGTCGAAATTGACTTCAAAATGTTGAAATTATAAGTTAAGACATTATTTTCCAACAACCAAAAAAACCCAACAATAATATATGTATTTAACCTTTCTTAAGATAAAATATAATATTAACAATTTAATTTATTGATATGATAGTAAGAATAGAATCAAGTTCTTTCATTGACAGATACAGAAATAAGTGTTCATTAAAAAAAAGATCAGTGAATCTAAAAGTATGCTTATTAATTATGCTTGTAATATCATTAAATTCTTGTGGTCTTTTTGAGACAAGGGATCCAGAAGACCCAACAAATAATAAATCCTCTTACTTGCCACCAACATCAGCAAACATTGTAATTTCCAATTTTATTAATGCCATACAAGAAAAAAATACAGAGAACTACATGGCTAATTTTTCCGCTAATAATAGTGAAGAATTATTTGTTTTTCAACCGACAGCTAATGCTTTTGCTATCTATACTTCACTATTCGATTCGTGGGATATTGATGACGAGAGGAGGTCTTTTCTTTCTATGGTATCCAATCTTACTGAGGAAGCTAAACCAGTATTAGCCATTAGTAACCAGAAATTTGATGTCCTCTCCCCTGATTCTGCAGTTTTTATAGCAGATTATATTCTTAATCTAAGTCATAATTTAGGATCAATAGATACGGATTTCTCTGGTACTTTACAATTTACACTATTCCCTAAATCTGATGGGCTTTGGTGCATTCAACGATGGGTAGATATCAAAACACAGCAGGATTCTCTGGAATCATGGTCAATACTAAAAGCTGTTTTTGCTAATTAATTTTTAAATAACTAAAGAAAAAGCTGGATACTATTAAATGAATTCCTAAGACAATGAAAAAAAATGATAATATCACGTATCGGAGTGTTAATCGAACACCCATAGCGAAAAAGCTACCTTCCTGCCAAATTATAAAAGTGTAAATACCCAGTCCCAAACCAACGGCAAGTATAATAAAGCTGAATAAAAGCCCCGCTTTCATTGTAAATTTATTAAGTAAATAATTAATGAATGGATTCTCAGGTATTAGTTTTTCATGCAAAGCAAAGAATTTAGTATATAAAGATAATGTTATAAGCTGAACACCTATCAAAACAGCTGTCGCAGAATAAAGCATTGAATGAACATCAATTTTTTGATTAATATTAAAGAAAATCCAGAGTGTAAATATCAAACCAATAACTGTTACTATAATACCTGGGTAAAGAAATAACCATCTGGGCGAGTATAGCAACAGAAAACGTAAATGTCTCCAGCCATCTACAAATGGGCGCAAATGAGGTCTCCCAGATCTTCCATCTGGTGAAAGAGTAGTAGGCACTTCAGCAATCTTCATTTGCAAAATTGTAGCTTTTACAACCATTTCACTTGCAAACTCCATACCAGTGGTTTGCATATTGAATC
>Ga0272443_10004686_pt1 | contig 14661 bp, 10 predicted proteins | sample SSMAcet12_FD_193581 | JGI IMG/M metagenome (GOLD analysis project Ga0272443, IMG submission 193581) | Marine sediment archaeal communities from Little Sippewissett salt marsh, Falmouth, MA, United States - SSM-Acet-12 | ecosystem: Environmental > Aquatic > Marine > Wetlands > Sediment ...
GATCCCTTCGCCTGCAGAGAAAATACTGATGTACTCAAGCTGTGTTGCATCCTCAATGTCACCAATCGCAATAAGACCTTTCTCTGAAGCACGAACGATAAGTGTTTCAAGATCGTCCGCATCGATAGTCCGTCCGTCGTCACAGTTAAATATATCACCCGATGCAACAAAGAGATTACCGTTGTCTGTTGTCTCGAAGGTCATGTCAGTAACATCCGATACAGCCTGGATACTGTTGTACTGTGAAACACTCATATCACCGGTATTCTCAACCCTGAAGGTAAGCTCCTTAGTTTTGGTTTCACCATTGTCGTAGTCATCATCTGCCTCGAATTCATCGAAGATGATGTCATTAGTACCATTTGACACAACCGTCAAAACCTCTACCTCATCAAACATGATGTGATCAAGGTTATCTGCTGACGCGGAGTTGTTGGTCCAGGTGAAGGTAAGGTCTGCATCCTCACCATCCTCGTAATCGATATCCCAGTCACTCCAACGGTCGGAATCAGGATTCTGAGGACTCATCACATTGATAGCTGTAACTGTAGCATCCATATCGATCAACTGCACGCGACCATTATCATTGGCAGGCGTTATGTTGATCGTTTCAAGATCATCGACCTCAGAAAAGTCTACCGTTGTATCATCGTTGAACGCAAAATCAGCCGTTTCAACGTTTTCCATAATCGGATTACGGGTACCTACCGTCCTAAAATCGGCAACAAGCGTATCGTCACCTTCTCCACCGTTGATGTAGTCCTGCTCATCCCGATCCCCCAGAGTATCACCAACATTGAGCACATCATCACCCTTACCGAGCCAGATATCCATAGCCTCGGTTGACTCTAAAACATTGAGATGCAGATTTGATTCTGCTGCAGATGCGTCTATCACCAACAAACCCGGATCAAGAGGGCCTGTTATCTCAAAATCAAGGCCTGGCGCACCACCGTCAATACCAAGCTCCTCAATACCGTTAACCGTGAGATCGTCAAGAACTGATTCTTCACCGGCAACATCATTAATATGCAGAGCAACTCCTTCAATACTGCCGCCACTCATACCATTCATGACAACACCAACATGCGTCTCGCGAACACCAAGGTCTACAACAGTATCCTTTGTATCAACAGCCTGCTCGTCAAAGAGCAATGTAACTGTATCACCTGATGAATAATTATCCTGTAGAGCATATGTTGTACCAGGAGCAGATGATGGATCCGCATCAAATGTCGTTGACTGCAGATCTATCAACGTGACATCACCTGTAGAGTTGTTAATTGTGATTGTATCCGGGCCGATATTGGTCCATCTTGAAGTGTTCAATTCAAGACCACCTTTTGCAGTAATCACAATATCACTCACATCTTCAATCCGAGCAGATGTTGTCTCGAAGTACGGCATCGAGAAATCCAACTCAACCGTACCGTTACCGTCGCCAGCAATGTAATCCCCAGGATTAAGTGATGTAGAATCACCTATGATCACCTCACCTGCATGCAATGTAGCGAGATTAACACCACTGACATCGATATCAGTCGTAAGGACATCAATCACCAGCTCTCCACCTGCAGCAAGAACGTCAATTTCAGCCTTTGCAGCATCCACGGAACTTTCAAGCTGATCAACCTCAGCAATAATAGCAGCCGAAACAGAACCCTCACCATACTCAAGCGCACCTGTATCAACAAGATCAGTGTAGTGCTGCGCGACCTCCACCTTATTAAAAAGCTTCTCTACGTCGCCATTCTGCGCATTATCCATCATCTCTCTGATAACCACACCCGCCTGACCTGTAGCCTCAAGAACCTCAGCTCGAGCAACCCAATGTGCCAAGCCAACCGCATCAGGCTCACGATTGAAAAGGTTATCATAAACCTCAGTAATAAAAGCTTCCCTATCCGACGCATCCGGCGAACCACCAGCCTGCAACTCAGCTAAATAATCGTACCTACCAACCGGCTCAGGCTCAGAAGCAATTCGAGCAGCTACCCACTCATAAGACTTGCCGCCCGGATTGATATTACCTAACCAGTACTCAAGACCATCAGGATCTGCGGCGCGCCCATAGTAGGCTATATAAAGCGCCTGCATTTTTTGGGAAATTGACGAATCAGTGTAGAAGTTTGACATTTTCATACATGTTTAAATTATAGAAACAACCGACCAAGAAATAGATTATAAATCAAAAGTAAAACAAAATAAAGAATAAAATCAAAACACAACACAGTAAATTTACAAAAAAATACTTCGTCACATCGAATTTGAAACTAAAACCAACTCTCTTGGACTAGTCCACAGACTCTTCCAAAGACTCTCAAGCATTTATAATATTATTTTTATCAACACTGCAAACAAAAATTAATTTCACATTTTTCACAGAAAAATCACCAGAGCATCAACCCCAAGCGACTAAATAAAACTAAAATATCAATCACAAACTCAATAGTTAAACAATCCTTTTACGTACAAATAACAGCGCCTTCACTGTCATCAGCAGATAATTCATTCAGATTGTTACACAATAACAGTATTGTGCTGTTAACAGTTCACTGGCCTGCAATGATCATAACATTTTTTCTGTAAAATCTCATAAACAATCTGCCCCCATGAAATATGGGCTAACAAATAGAGCGCCTGACTTTTCCGGATACAAAATAAGTAAAAATAGGAAATTCCTAAAGAAAATTCTCCAACCTTTAGCAAAAACCATTGGTAGCTCACTGAAGTGGGCACCCCAACACAGTAGACAAAAAGGGGCCGAGTTTTTCACTAACCGGGAAAGAGGCCATACCTTTACAAAAGGAGGCGTGAGGTTACAGAAACAAGCGGACCCGTAACACCTACAGTATTGATGCTGTAGAACAGGCATCATAACGCAGCAATACAGCCGTAAAAGAGCCGGGTCCGTGCCGAAATATTTTAGCGATGAAAGGCAGCGTATCAGGCAAAACAAGAATCACCGTTTCCTGGGAATAGCCATCTCAATAACCCTGAAGCCTTTTCTGCCAGGATCATGTGCCGGGTGCTGCAAGTCTCCGTCAGCGGATATTATTGATGGGCACAGCGACCAGAAAGCTAACAGAGTATAGAAGAATCGGAAACTGATGCTAAATAGACAAAAAGCGGAAGAAGAAAAAAGTATGGATTAACCATTAAATAATATGCATTTATTAAACAGGTATTTTTTATTATACTCGAAGGTAAAGAGCTCCGGATTGATTTGTTGAAGGAAACATCTCACACCCATAACCTCGTTCCAGATTAGATGCCCGCCATAACGTATGACCTTCCGAATACCTCCGCGCTGTTGTCCATTGTCGTCCCCGTGTACAATGAAGAAGAAACAGTCGTCCTTTTTTTAGAAAGACTTCATGATATTTTTAACGGCGATCAGACGCTTCATGTGGAGCTTGTTTTCGTGAATGATGGCAGTGATGACAAGACTCTGGAACGGTTGCTGACTCACCAAAAAAATGACCCGCGTATTCGCATTGTAGACTTTAGTAGAAATTTTGGCAAAGAATCGGCCCTGAGTGCCGGACTTAAAGTAGCGAAAGGAAATGCTGTTATTCCTATTGATGTAGATCTACAGGATCCCCCGGAGCTCATCCCTGAATTGGTAAAGAAATGGCTGGAAGGATTTGACGTTGTATTAGCACGACGAGCTAACCGTGATTCCGATTCCTTGCCAAAAAGGGTTATGGCCAGCTGGTTTTATCGGATTCACAATATGATTGCGGAACCGAAACTACCTGAAAATGTTGGTGATTTCAGACTCATGGATAGAACAGTTGTAGACGCCCTTAATGAACTTCCTGAATCACGCCGATTTATGAAGGGGTTGTTTTCCTGGGTAGGCTTCAAAACAGCGATTATAGACTATTCTCGTCCAGAACGTTCTGCGGGATCAACGAAGTTCAATGGTTGGCGACTATGGAATTTTGCTTTAGAAGGTGTCACCAGCTTTAGTACGGCACCCCTCAGGATCTGGACATATATCGGTGGGATGGTTTCATTTATTTCACTTATTTTTGCGCTGTTTACAGCAATAAAAGTAATTCTCTACGGTGTGGATGTACCCGGTTATGCCTCCCTAATGGTGGCAGTAACATTCTTGGGCGGCTTACAATTGATGGGCATAGGAATTATCGGGGAGTATCTGGGGAGAACCTATCTTGAATCGAAGCGCCGTCCGGGCTTTCTCATACGACACATTTACGAACCCGAGGAATAGTTTCTGTTTAGAGGATTCTCGGGAACCATCTATCAATCAACGCTATCCTCTTTTAAATAGAAACAGCAGCTCTTCACAATAACCTTGACGGATTAGGCTTTTTCCTCTCTTTTTCAGGAAACGTTCGGTAGCACTCGCTTCATTGCACCATCTTTTCTAAAACAGGTAGATCGATGATGGAACGATCGAATTCACCGCGTCAACGCCCGTTTTTACAAGAAGATGGTGATCAAAATATTATGATATTAGCGCGGCTGTTGATGCTTAAATTTATCTTGGTAGTTTTTATATTTTATCCCTGATCAAACAGAAATGAGACAATTTGTCTGGAAAGAAATCCTTTATGCAAGCCGTTTTGGGCTTGTAGGAATTATGGCAACTTTGATTCATATGACAGTAGTCTGGTTCCTTGTTAGCTTTTACCCCTTACCGGTCCTTGCTTCCAATCTGATTGCATTTTTGGTAGCATTCAGTGTTTCATTTTCTGGAAATTACTACTGGACTTTTCGAGCTAACTGCTCTCTCAAAAAAGCTTTAACTCGTCTTTTCCTTATATCAGGAAGTGCTTTTCTGGTGAACTCATTTCTTTTATCATGGCTTCTTGATAGAGGTTTTTTCTCGCCAACTGTCTCGGCTATAACCGCCGTAGGAATCATTCCTGTCATCACCTTTGTTTCCAGTCGCCTTTGGGTTTTCCGCAACGATTAATAATAACGCATGCTTAAAAAAACCCTATTTAGCAATCTCCTTCCCTTGATGGTTGGATTATCTGCTTTTTTTCTTGTTGTTGGTCACCGGGTATTGATTCCAACAAATATTACGTGGCTTGAACAAGGAGATCCTGCTCAGTACTATTTAGGTTGGCTTTTTTTTCGCCACGCAGACTGGACATTTCCTCTGGGTCTCAATCCAGATTACGGTCTGGAATTTGGCAACGCTATAGCCTATTCTGATTCCAATCCATTGTTAGCCATTTTTTTTAAACTCTTCTCATCTTTTTTGCCTGAACCATTTCAATATTTCGGGCTTTGGCTTCTTGCATGCTTTATACTCCAGGCATGGTTCGGCTGGAAACTTGCTAGTTTAGTCACAAACAATACCTTCATCAAGGTACTTATCTCAGGATTCTTTGTTTTTTCGCCATCGATGTTTATGCGTCTGAATGGTCACTTCACGCTTGTAGGACATTTTCTCATTCTTGCTGCACTCTATCTGACCTTGAGAAAAAACAGCTCTCACCGCTTGCTACCTTGGGCAATATTATTGATGGGAACAGCCATGATTCATGCCTATTTATTGGCAATGGTTTCCCTTTTTTGGCTTGTTGATCTTGCTGACAGGACAAGGAGAAAAGAAATAACCTTTTCATCTGTGCCCCGAGAAATGATCATTATCATGATATTCACTGCTTTTACCTGTTGGCAAGCTGGTTATTTTTCTGTGATTCATGGCTTGAATGCAGAAGGCTTTGGATTTTATCGAATGAACCTTCTGTCAATCATCGACTCAGATGCCAAATCATACATTATTAAAGGCATTGCCAACGCTGGTAAAGGCGAATACGAAGGGTACAATTTCCTTGGCTTAGGAGGCATATTGCTGCTGCTTTTTGCTCTCTGCAGTTTATTCAGCGGCAACGTCGATATGAACACAGAGGCCATCAAGAAGCGCCAGTGGTTACTGACTGCACTAATCCTGCTGTTTCTTTTTTCCCTGTCCAACGTCGTCGGGATTGGGCCTATAGAACTGAAACTGCAAATCCCAAAAGAACTTCAGAAAGCACTCAATATTTTCCGAGCCTCTGGCCGCATGTTTTGGCCGGTCTATTACATGATTTTTTTTGCTTGTATCTATATAATAGTGCATAGCCACAAAAAACGCTATGTCGTGGTTATTTTATCCGTCATCTTAGTCGTTCAAATTACCGATTCAAGCGCAGGATGGTTAAACGATAAAAAACGCCTTATGGCAGAACCCTCATCAGTATGGAAAACACCGCTGACCCATCCTTTCTGGGGCGATGCCGCTACAACATATAAGAAATTGAAAATCGTGCCCCCCGGCAATGTGAGGCCTGATTGGCAAAAATTTGCTTATTACGCCGGCTCTCACGGGATGGCGACGAATGCAGTGTATCTCGCCCGTGTCGACAAATCTGCATTGGAACAGGCGCAAAAGGACTCTGATAATGCTTTTCGGTCAGGAAACTATGATCCTGAAGCATTATATATACTTCAAGACAATCCATCCGATATGTCTTTGGGCAACAAGGATAATCTTTTTGCCATCATACAAGGATATACTGTCTTTGCTCCAGGTTGGAACAACACTCATACAGGAAAGTCGAGTACTTACAAAAAGTCTGATCTGCCGGTGAACACAGCAGGTGATATCCCGATATTACTAAAAGGAGAAAAACTGTTTTTTTCCGCTGCTGGCAATGGACTTATGTTCCTGAGAAAAGGTTGGTCGCAAGCTGAAGAGTGGGGTGTTTGGTCAAACGGAAATTATGCAGAGCTTGTATTGTCTGTGCCCGCTTCAACACAAGGCTTTGTTCTTGATGCAAACTCTTTTGTTGATATGGCTCTTCCAAAACAACAGATCGAAATATTAATCAATAGAAACTCTGTAGCCAAGGTTCAATTGAAAACTTATTTTAACAACAGTATTGATGTTCATATTCCAGAAACAATAAAAAAGCAACTTTCGTCAAGTCGCCCGTTAACCGTATCATTCATCTTGCCAGACGCTGCACGTCCAATAGACATAAATGGAAATAAGGATTCCAGAAATATTGCACTTGGCCTTAAGTCGATTACAATCTATTAAAAGCATCTCTATTTAAAAATGAGTTCAGCGTTACAAAGAAGTCAAGAAAGTCATATTTTAAGGTAAATCCTTTCAATTTGACCAGTTGTCATGAAAAAGATCAATCTACTCGGTTTTTTTGACGACCATTTTCTGCTCCAAAAACTCACGAAACTGACAGATCCCTTGGGAAGTTCGACGAGCATCGACTTGAAAATCTTTGCTCACTCATCACCAGATTTTAAAAAAATACTGATGATACACATTGTTTTTACCTATGATGAAAAACAAATTTTAATTTGCACTTTAGCATCTGTATTAAATTAGTCCAGCAAAAACAATCACGTAAAATGAAAGTCTTTCTTAAAAAAAGTTTTCTTACACTCCTACTGTGCTCTGTCAGCAACACACCTGCACTTGCTGACACGGGCAATATCGCTGTCGGCTTGAAGGCAGGAACTCCAGGCATTGGTCTTGAAGTTACTGCAGGCATTACTTCAGCATTCAACCTGCGAACCGGTTTCAACAATTTAGGTCTGAACGGCAACGCAACGAAAAGTGATATCGACTACGACACTGATGTGACACTGTCATCCATCCCGGTGCTTATCGACTGGCTTCCTTTTGAGGGATCGGGATACCACGTTACCGGGGGTATATTTATTAATAATAATGAGATCAAGGGTTCTGCGAAATCTCAAGCCTCATACAAGATTGGCGACCAGGAGTATAGCGCTGGGGAAGTCGGCACTCTTACAGGAAAAATGGATTATAACTCTATCTCGCCTTACTTTGGCATTGGATGGGGCAACGCAGTTGGAAAAGACACTCGATTCTCGGTATCTATGAACATAGGCGTTATACTCCAGGGGAATCCTGATGTTGGAATAAACGCTGATGGAACTCTTAAAAACAACTCGCTTTTTCAGAAAGAACTTGACAAGGAAGCGGAGAATCTGAAAAACGAGATCGATGAGTACGAGTATTTTCCGGTTATAACCGCAGGTTTCAGCTACAAATTACTGTAATGCAGTTAAGGAAGCGCCTTGAAATAAGCCCATAGATATTTAAAATCGAAAGTTTCCTCCAGATTTCAAGGGCTGGCTCCTGACATCGTGGCGTTTCTCTGCATCGTTGTCCAAAACCGTCGTATCCAGACCCGGCACGATCTCCCGTAGCTTGCAGTGCTTCAGGCGCCAGATGAACATCTCCTGGAGCAACTTCCGGAACTGATAAATCAGGCGCAGAAGGAAAATGCTCTGAAGAAGTGCTTGACAGTATGCGACGATGCAAACCTTCCAGTGCCGAGCACAGAATACGTATCATCAGCCTTAAGCTGATCAAACCAGCTCAGATGGCAGCTGGTGCCATCCATAAAGAAACTCAGGATATGCACGAACAGATCTTTGACCGAAACCCCCTTGCGGCTTTTGCGTATCGTACCAAACTTGCACTCAATGATCGGAAACAGGGAAATGTTACGCAGGTAACTGGCATAGTTTTCTTAAGCCCTTTACTGCTGAACATCACTACGAGCCTGCAAGGTATTTTTGCCCGGCTTTCCTTCCGGCCATCCTGAGGCTTATAGTACATTGGAAAAACCATAGAACAATGCGCTTTACCTGACAAGACCGCTTTTTGTCTGTTGGGAGGGTCCACTTCATCGGAATCCCTTAACAAGGATTTGGATTAAAACCATTTACCAAAGATGCGCAAAAACAAAAAAAGAATTATACTCATTAATTGTACTGTAGAGTCGACAATCCCCCCATGACTCGGCCCTAAGCATAAAAATTGCGATTACCATTCGTATCACAATCTAAAAAACCATACCAGAGCATGAAATACAATCTGAAAATGGAATATGGTATTGATTTAGGGCTCGATCTCGGTACACAGAACATCCTCATGTATCGGAGAGGAAAGGGTATAATTCTGAATGAAGCGTCCCTTATAGCATCCCGACGAAATTCCGAACAGGTTTTTGCTATCGGTAATGCAGCCGCCGTCATGCATGAAAAAGTTCACCCGGGAATAGTCACGACCAGACCGATTCAGAATGGTGTAATTGCCGATTATGATGCCACGATAAAACTGATCAAGGGACTCTATAATAATATCAAACCAAGGTTTTCGTTTGGTATCCGTCGCCTGTTTATCAGCATTCCTTTAGGTATCACCGAGGTAGAAAAAAGGGCTGTGTATGATGCGGCTGCGAACGTAGGTGCAAAAGATATTTATCTCGTATACAAACCTATTGCGGCCGCAATAGGAGCTGGCCTCAACCCTTTTGATCCTAAGGGTAACATGATCGTCGATATCGGCGCGGGTACGACGGAAATCGCCATCATTTCACTCGGCGGTATCGTATCGGGAGAGTCACTGGGAATTGCAGGCAACGAAATAAACGACATTATCGCCCAGCATATACGAGACGACTTGATACTGGCCATCAGTGAAACCTCGACCGAAAACATTAAAAAAGATATTCCTTCCGTTTTTACAACCGATGAGAATCAAAAAATGACAATCAGCGGGTTGAACATTGAATCGGGGCTACCCGAACATCGGGAAATCGATTCGGAGATAATCACAAAAATCGTTGCCCAGCCTCTGAATCAGATCATATCGGCGATCAAAAAAAACATAGAAGAACTGCTCATCAAGCCTGACCTGGCCGTTGACATCCTTCAAAACGGCATCTTTCTTACCGGAGGAGGCTCGCTTCTTAAAGGCATAGACGAAAAAATCTGCGCTGACACAAACCTGAGTGTAAATATTACTGACGAACCTCTTTCCTCAGTGGTGAACGGAATCGGGACAATCCTTGAAGATCTTCCGAAATACCGTTCGATTCTCGATTCGAGAAAAAACAAACGACATAAGATCATAAAGAACTCGGAAAACAACGACATACTTCTGAATGCGCTAACCCATTCGAACAACAACCTTGAAAAGCAGCTACAAGAATAAGTTGAGCAATTGTGACTGTTGTCTGATCAGGCAGATCAATCATCAATTTCCGATGGCGTGATGAGTTTTCTGGAGCAATGTATACCGGGCTTCCCGGCACTCAATAACGCACTTGCATACTTTGGCGGTGTCCCCCGCAATATCCTCAGCGATAATATGGCGCAGGTGGTCACCAGGCCGTCGCGGTACGAGCCTGTTTTCACAGCACTGATCGAACAGTGGGCCGTGCACTATCGGACCAATATGCAGGCAACGCGGGTGGCAAAACCGAAGGATAAGGCGTCGATTGAAAACAGCGTGCATATTGTCTAACAGCAGATCTATGCGCGATGCGCAATGAGTGCTATCACTCGCTCAAAGCTTTGAAGCTGCGTGTCAGGAAACTACAGGAAAAGTCAAACGAACCGGTCATGACCGCATATGGTAAAAGCCGTACAAAGCGGTTTTTTGAGCTGACACCGTCAAAGAGCATATGCCGGAGTCCCACCGGAACTACCTCTTGCAGCAAGGATGGACGCAGGAGCTCAGGCACACCCCATTTGTAGAATATTTTTTTCGATCAACCAAGCCAGTTCCAGCCTCTTCATACAAGATAGATGCCAGTTACCGCATTCACCACCGTTCCTGACTGCGGGTTTTTGGAATCTATCTCCAAACGGCTATCATCATTCCTGATAAGGAATCTTCCACCGGTTATGCAACCAGAACCACTCTTCCGGATAACGGTAGATATACTCTTCTATGGCCTTTGTATGGCGGCGCGTCAGTTCCTCAATATCTTCCCTGCAAAAGGAGAGATCGCATGTCTTGATTTCCTGGTATTCGACAATATAGCGACCGTCCCCCTGACGTCGGCACATGCCTAAAAAAAGGGGTGCGCCTGTTTTCAATGCAAAAAATGCAGGCCCGAGAAAAACAGGGGAACGACGCCCTAAAAACTCCGTCGTAAAGCCGCCTGTCGGATCTGACTGGTCGCCAAGAACAGTCATGATTCCCCCGTTCGAAAGAATTTTAATCCCCTGACGAAGCGCGTGCTCCTGATAGATAACACTGTTTCCATGCAGGGTTCGGGTTGCAGTAATCCATCTGTCGATATAGGGATTTCCCAGATGTTTCACAACAATATTCATAGGACTAACCATGAGGCCTGCACAAAGACCGAGCAGCTCCCAGTTACCAAAATGAGCGGATACGATAACGCCGCCTTTTCCGGCTTTTTTCGTTTTCTCGAGAAACTCACGTCCATCGATATCGAGAAGCTCCGATGCGTCTTCCCTGTTCTTTATCAAGGGAAGCCTCAGTACTTCGATGATATTCAGCGCCTGCCTGCGGTACACCTGTCGGGCAAGGGCTTGAATCTCCTCCCGGCTTTTATCGGCAAATGTTCCTTCAAGATTTCTTTCGACGATGCTTCTCCTGACTTTCAATCTGTCATAGAAGAAATCACCTATCCGGGTCGCAACCGATTCGCACTGTTTCAGGCTAAGAGATCTTGAAAGAGACATGCATAGCATGAACAGCAGGTATTCCAGATAGTGTCTGAAGGACTTAAACCATCGGTTCCATCGATTCATTACTTATTTATTTTATCCGTGAAAATCCCGAAGTGAGGCAAAAACACGTATATACCTATAATGATCAAAGCTCTCAAAGAAAGAAAAATTCTTAACTATTTTATACTAAATAACGTTGAATGATCCAGCCAGTCCAAAAGAACATGTCATCAGAAAAAAAACTGCTTTCACAAAAAGCTGCAACAGATATCCTGAAAGGCTGGAAGCGACAGGGAAAAAAAACAGTCTTCACCAACGGTTGTTTTGACATACTTCATGCAGGACATGTCCGGTATCTCGAAAAAGCCAAAGCAGCCGGAGACATGCTCATCGTGGGTGTGAACAGTGACAGTTCTGTAGAGCGTCTGAAAGGAAAAAAGCGTCCGGTGGTGACCGTCGCCGAACGCTGCGCGGTGCTTTCCGGTCTCGAGGCTGTCGATGCCGTGGTGATTTTTGAAGAAGATACGCCGGAAGAGATCATAGAAAAACTGCTGCCGGACATTCTGGTGAAGGGGGCTGACTGGCCTCTGGAAAAGATTGTAGGGGCGAAAACTGTTCTGGATCACGGGGGAGAAGTAAAAACCATAGAATTCCTTGAAGGACTCTCGACATCCTCCATCATAGAGCGGATCATAGCTGTTTATTGCAGATAATGGAGATGGAAGAGTGTTGAAGTGTTGAGTTGTTGAAGTGTTGAACTGTTGAACTGTTGAGCTGTTGAACTATCGAGCTATCGAGCTATTGAGCTATTGAGCTATTGAGCTATTGAGCTATTGAGCTATTGAGCCATTCAGCTATCGAGCTATCGAGCTATCGGGCTATCGAGCCATTCAGCTATTGAGCCATTCAGCTATCGAGCTATTGAGCCATTCAGCTATTGAGCTATTCAGCTATCGAGCTATTGAGCTATTCAGCTATTGAGCTATCGAGCCATTCAGCTATTGAGCTATTCAGCTATCGAGCTATTGAGCTATTCAGCTATTGAGCCATTGAGCTATTGAGCCATTGAGCTATTGAGCCATTGAGCCATTGAGCTATCGAGCTGTTGAGCTGTTGAGCTGTTGAGCTATTCAGCTATTGAGCTATTGAGCCATTCAGCTATTGAGCTATCGAAAGAGTGGAAGTAACGGGCATTGTCTCGATACCGGTTTTTCCCGTGAAATGCCGGGATCTGTTGCACAGGGCGAAACTCTTGGGTCCATTTTTGACTTTTGCCTTTTGACTTTTGCCTTTTGACTTTTGCCTTTTGCCTTTTGCCTTTTGCCTTTTAGCCGTTGCCTTTTGACTTTTTTTGATGGATGCCGGATCAAGTCCGGCATGACTATCTTGGCACTCGTCACTTACTTTTTGCCTTTTGACTCAGGGGGCATGACGTTCTTTTTTTAAGTCATTCCCGTGCCTGACCCGTGAAATTTGAGCATCTATTTCACAGGTCTTACACGGGAATCCATACTCTTGCCTGTAGTTGCATGGATGCCGGATCAACCCCGTGAAATGCCGGGATCTGTTGCACAGGGCGAAACTCTTGGATCCATTTTTGACTTTTGCCTTTTGCCTTTTGACTTTTGACTTTTGACTTTTGACTTTTGACTTTTGACTTTTGACTTTTGACTTTTGCCTTTTGCCTTTTGACTTTTGACTTTTGACTTTTGACTTTTAACCTTTGCCTTTTTTTGATGGATGCCGGATCACCCCGTGTAATAGTATTACACAGGGCGGCATGACTTGACTGGGAGATCAACGATTGGCAGGAGCAGACCTGTGTATCTGCACGTGGCGGGTGATACATATGTAATATGTTCGTTACCTTGTTGGTAGCAGTCCGTAATCGGTACAGGTTTTCAGGAATAAGAAATCTGCCGAAAGCAGAACAACAGCATGAATATGCACAGACAGTAAACTCTTGGACAGAGTAAAAAAATACATTCTTGGCATTGCAGTCAGCATATCCGCGCTGATCCTTGTTCTTGCGGTCATTATCGCCATCATCCTCAATAGTGGCTCTCTGGACCTCATGGCAAAAAATCGTCTTATCGATTTTTTTAACAGCGAGTTCCAGGGAAAGCTCAACATTGAAGAAGTCAACCTGCAGTTCCCTTCAACAATCATCCTGCACCAGACACAACTGTATCGCGAAAACAGTGAAACACCGGATTTTACCGCAGAAAAGATTACGCTCAACCTGAATTTTCTGCGGCTGCTGTCAGATTTTTCCTCGATAACCATACGCGCTCTCAAAGCCGATTCGTTTTTTATTCATCTCGAACGCTATCCCGACGGCTCCACCAATATCGAGCGTATTTTCGCCCCCAGAAAAGAACAAGACCCTGATACACCGGGGCTTGAACGGTTTCTGTGCAACAGAATAGATCTTACCAACGGATCAGCCGAATACCTCGACTTCCGGAAAAAAGAGGCTGACCCGGGACTGCTCACTATTGCCGACATAGCGTTTCGGGGCAATAAACTCCGATATTCCCCGGAAAATTTCAGCGGTAACGTCCGCAACATCCGGTTTCAGCTTCCTCAGCACAATTTTACACTGCGAGAAAGCTCGGCAAAACTCTCTATTACAAACAAACGTCTTGAAATTCTCGACCTCAAGGCGAAGACAGGCAAAAGCAGTGCCGAGCTAATGGCAGGGCTCTACGAGTTCAATATTTTCTCTCAGGAAAACCCGGACCGGTATTCGAGCAGCCCTGCAATGCTCAACCTGAAAGCCGGAAGCATACACACCGATGAGCTCAGCATTTTTTTCCCCGATCTCGCTCTTCCTCCTGGCATCTACACTATTTCAGGTAACGCTGAAGGGCAGCTCCGAAAAATAGATATCAGGAATGCGGTCATCGCACATAAAAAATCCTTGTTGCGGCTTCAGGGAGAACTGCTCAATCTCAATCAACCGGATTTTTTAGGCTTCCGTCTTGAAACGGACAGTTCGAGGATTTCAGGAGATTTTCTGCAGACCGCAATCACGGACACAACCCTGAAAAACCTCGCTGAACCGGCAGGAGATCTCATGATTTCCGGATATGGCCAGGGGAACCTGAAGGAATTCTTCACCGACCTATCCATTGAAACAGAGAG
>Ga0272443_10004689_pt1 | contig 14647 bp, 12 predicted proteins | sample SSMAcet12_FD_193581 | JGI IMG/M metagenome (GOLD analysis project Ga0272443, IMG submission 193581) | Marine sediment archaeal communities from Little Sippewissett salt marsh, Falmouth, MA, United States - SSM-Acet-12 | ecosystem: Environmental > Aquatic > Marine > Wetlands > Sediment ...
GCTTTCACCGGAGGAGAGGCTGCTCCGTGCTATCTTCGGCGAAAAGGCCGGTGATGTTCGTGATGCATCTCTGAAGGCTACTCCCGGGTTGAATGGCATCGTGATAGACACCAAAGTGTTCTCCCGCAAAGAGCGCAACGAAGAGGCGAAGAAGAAAGAAAAGGCTGAGATCGCAAGACTCAAGAGAGTTTATACCGGAATGATGAATGAGATCTCAAGCCTTCGCAATAAGAAGGTACTGAGTATAGTAATCGGATACACGTCTAACACGATTCGCAGGTCTGATGACGGGTCGGTGCTGATCCGTGCTGGCCACAAGTATCGTGAAGACTCGTTCGAAGGATTGGATCTTGACTTGGCGGTTGCCGAAGACGGATGGTGCCAGGAGAGCCGGGTAAACAAGAAGGTTCAGGAAGTTCTTGATGAGGCTGAGAGGCTGTTGACCGAGAAGCGCGATCAGATGGAAAACGAGATCGACAAGGTCATCCGCGGCGCCGAGCTTCCGCCCGGTGTGAAACAGCTCGTCAAAGTCAGGGTGGCTATTCGACGCAAGTTGTCGGTTGGCGACAAGATGGCCGGTCGTCACGGGAACAAGGGAGTTGTCGCGAAGATCCTCCCGGTGGAAGATATGCCGCACCTTCCCGATGGAACTCCGGTAGACATCATTCTTAATCCACTCGGTGTTCCGTCGCGTATGAACGTCGGGCAGATTCTCGAAACCCATATCGGCTGGGCGGCCAAGAAGAAGAACATGTATCTTGCCACGCCCGTCTTTGATGGAGCATCACTCGAGGAAATCAAGGCAGAGCTGGTTAATGCGGAGTTGCCCGAATCCGGTAAGACCGTGCTATACGATGGTCGCACCGGTAAGGAATTCGACAACGAGATTACCGTTGGTTCCATGTATATGATGAAGCTGTCACATCTTGTCGATGACAAGATTCACGCCCGTTCGATAGGTCCTTACTCGCTGGTTACTCAGCAGCCGCTCGGTGGAAAAGCCCAGTTCGGCGGTCAGAGGTTCGGCGAGATGGAAGTCTGGGCGATGGAGGCGTACGGCGCTGCCTATGCCCTGCAGGAAATGCTGACAGTGAAGTCGGATGACGTTCACGGACGCTCGAAGGTGTACGAGGCTATCGTCAAGGGCGCGAACCCGCCCGAACCGGGTGTCCCGGAATCGTTCAATGTCTTGGTTAAGGAACTCCAGTCTCTGGGGCTGGATGTTGATTTGATAGAAAAATAGCCCTGCTTGATGTAGGTTGAAGTTAGGTGTTTCCTAACCATAAGGAGTGATCTTAATGGTCGATTTTGTTCCTCATCAGGTAAAGCGACCGTCAGATTTTCACGCGATCCGAATCCAGCTCGCATCGCCTGAAGTGATCGAATCGTGGTCAAATGGAGAAGTGACCAAACCTGAGACGATCAATTACAGGACATTCAAGCCGGAGCGCGAAGGCCTTTTCTGTGAAAGGATTTTTGGTCCGGTTAAGGATTTCGAATGCTCCTGCGGCAAATACAAGCGAGTAAGGTTTCGCGGAATAGTCTGCGATCGGTGCGGCGTTGAAGTCACTCACTCAAAAGTGCGCCGCGACAGGATGGGGCATATCAAGCTTGCGGTACCCGTGTCGCACATCTGGTACTTCAAGTCTCTGCCGTCCCGTATCGGGTATCTCCTTGACCTTACAGTCAGAGAACTCGAGAGAGTCCTGTATTATGAAGCGTATGTCGTAATAGACCCCGGAAATACATCCTACAAAGAGAAGGATATCATAACTGAAGAGGAGTATCAGGAGCTTCTGGATTCGGGCAAGGAATTCGACGCTCGAATGGGTGCCGAGGCCGTTCGTGAACTCCTGAGCAGGATCGACATCGAGGACGTCTCCATTCAGCTTCGCGCTCAGGTGAAGATCGAAACATCCGCCCAGAGAAAGAAAGATATCCTCAAACGCCTCCGTGTGGTAGAGGCTTTCAGGCAGTCGAACAACAAGCCTGAGTGGATGATCTTCGACGTTATACCGGTCATCCCGCCGGATCTGCGTCCGCTTGTTCCGCTCGAGGGCGGAAGATTTGCGACATCGGATCTCAACGACCTCTACAGGCGAGTAATCAATCGTAATAACAGGCTCAAAAAGCTTATAGACATCAAGGCTCCCGAAGTCATTCTCCGAAACGAGAAGAGAATGCTTCAGGAATCCATAGATGCCTTGTTTGATAACGGCCGCAGAACGCACTCTGTCAGGGGTGACTCGAAGCGTCCTCTGAAGTCGCTGTCTGACCTGCTGAAAGGAAAGCAGGGGCGTTTCCGGCAAAACCTGCTCGGTAAGCGTGTAGATTACTCCGGCCGATCGGTAATCGTGGTTGGCCCGGAACTGAAACTGCATCAATGTGGGCTCCCGAAGAACATGGCGCTCGAACTTTTCAAGCCGTTCATCATCATGAAGCTTGAAGAGAAGGGCTATGTGCAGACCGTTAAATCGGCGAAGCGACTCGTTGAAAGGGAACGGCCGGAAGTTTGGGACATCCTTGAAGAGATTATCGGGGATCATCCCGTGCTTCTGAACCGTGCGCCGACATTGCACAGGCTCGGCATTCAGGCTTTCTACCCGGTGTTGATCGAGGGCAAGGCGATTCGTCTGCATCCGCTCGTCTGCGCCGCATTTAACGCGGACTTTGACGGCGACCAGATGGCAGTCTATGTGCCGCTTTCGTTTGAGGCGCAGCTCGAGGCCAAGCTTCTGATGCTGTCCACGAATAACATCTTGCTGCCGTCATCAGGCAGGCCTGTAGCTACTCCATCTCAGGACATTGTGCTTGGGATTCACTACCTGACAAAAGATCGCCCCGGCGCAAAGGGAGACGGTTGCGTCTTCTCGTCGAAGGATGAAGCTCTTGCGGCTCATGCCTCCGGCCAGGTCGACCTTCACGCTCCGGTCACTGTCAGGATGGATGGAAAGAGGGTGGAGACGACAATCGGGCGTGTCGAGTTCAACACTATCTTCCCGCCGGAACTGGAATTCTTCAATGAGACGGCGTCGCGGAAGAAGATCGAGGAGCTGGTGCTGTCGGCTTACAAGGCACTCGGCCCGAGTCGAACGTCGGAATTCCTCGACAGGCTGAAAAACTTCGGCTTCGAGTATGCGACACTTGCTGGAGCTACCGTTGGCGTCGACGATCTCGTGATTCCGGAGGAGAAGAAGGAGCTGGTTGCGCAGGCGGACAAGGAAGTTCACGCTGTTCAGAAGCTGTACGATAAGGGTGTTATCACGAACGGCGAGCGATACAACAAAGTGGTCGATATCTGGACCCGAACTACTTCGGAAGTCGCTGAGGTTATGTTCGAAGGGCTGTCCAGGGAAGATCAGGGATTCAACCCGGTTTTCATGATGGCTGACTCCGGTGCGCGATCATCGAAAGAACAGATCAGGCAGCTCGCCGGTATGCGTGGCCTTATGGCCAAACCGCAGAAGCGAATGACAGGTCAGATTGGTGAGATTATCGAATCGCCGATTCTCTCGAATTTCCGTGAGGGCTTGAATGTGATGGAGTACTTCATCTCGACTCACGGTGCTCGAAAGGGACTGGCGGATACGGCGCTAAAGACCGCTGATGCAGGATACCTGACACGTCGTCTGGTCGATGTCGCTCAGGATGTGATCATCACCGAACATGACTGTGAAACCATTCTCGGTATCCAGATGACCGCCCTGAAAGAGGGCGAGGAAATTATCGAATCGCTCTCGGATCGTATTGTGGGCCGAGTCGCGCTCGAAGATATTTACGATCCTTTGACCGAGGATGTTATCGTCGAGGCCGGAACCGATATCGATGAGGAAGCCGCCAACCAGATCGAGGATGCAGGAATCGAGAGCGTCAACATTCGTTCGGTGCTCACTTGCGAGACTCGAAGCGGCGTGTGCGCTAATTGCTACGGTCGTAATCTTGCAACGAGACGAAGTGTCGAGCTGGGGGAGGCTGTAGGCGTTATCGCCGCGCAATCGATCGGCGAGCCGGGTACACAGCTTACCCTGAGAACGTTCCACATTGGTGGTACTGCCGCGCGAATCGCTGAGCAATCGAAAGTCCCCGCCAAGTATGCTGGAACAATCAAACTGAACAAGGTCAAGACGATCAACCGCAAAGACGGCTCTTCTGTCGTGGTAAATCGTGAGACAGAACTGCAAATCATGGATGCCAAGAATCGCGTCCGTGCCCGTTTCAATGTTCCGTACGCCTCTGTTCTTACCGTCAAGGACGGCGACGAGGTTGCCAAGGATCAGACCGTCTTCGAATGGGATCCATACAGCAATACGATCCTGACGGAAAGAAGCGGTGTCGTGCAGTTCCGGGATATCGTTGAAGATGTGTCCGTGCGCGAGGAGCTTGACGACAAGTCAGGTTTCAAGAAGTGGGTTATCATCGAGCAGAGAGATAAGACCCTGATGCCCGCGATTGATATCATGAACAAGGACGGGAAGAAGCTCGCTGCTTACTCCATCCCGACAGGCGCCCAGTTGCTGGTCAAGGACGGCGACGATGTGTTCAAAGGCGACCAGTTGGTTAAGATTCCTCGCGAAATCGCGAAGACTCGTGATATCACCGGCGGTCTGCCGAGAGTCGCGGAGCTGTTCGAGGCGAGGAAGCCTCGGGATCCCGCAGTCGTTTCCGAAATCGATGGTGTCGTGAGCTTCGGTAAGATCGTTCGTGGTAATCAGCAGGCTTTCGTGACGGGCGATGAGTCCGAAGGCGGAGAGCAGAAGGAATACCTCATCCCGCATGGAAAGCATATGCGGGTTCACGATGGCGATCGCGTGAAGGCCGGTGACAGGCTCTGCGAGGGAGCTATTGATCCGCACGATATCCTCAAAATCCTGGGCGCAAATGCGGTGCAGGAGTATCTCGTGAACGAAATTCAGGAGGTCTACCGTCTGCAGGGCGTGAAGATCAACGATAAGCACATCGAGGTTATTGTACGGCAGATGCTGCAGAAAGTGCGCGTTGACAGTGTGGGTGACACCAACTTCCTCGAGGGAGAGCAGGTTGACAAGCACAGGTTCAAAGACGAGAACGACCGGGTGATCACCGAAGGTGGCGAGCCTGCAACGTTCCAGCCACTGTTGCTCGGTATCACTAAAGCTTCGCTTTCGACGGACAGCTTCATCTCTGCCGCGTCTTTCCAGGAGACAACTAAGGTGTTGACAGAGGCCGCGATACACGGCAAGACCGACGACCTTAAGGGTCTGAAGGAGAACGTCATCATCGGTCACCTGATACCGGCAGGCACCGGTCTCGAGAAATACAGATCGGTGAAAGTGCTCGAGCCTGAGAAGCCGGTTGAACCCAAAGAAGAGCCGGAAGCTGAGCTAATCGAAGAAAACACTTGACATTAAGTGTCTTGGGGATATTATAAAGGGCTGTATTTGAACAGTAACGAACTAACACGAGGTAACACTTGCCGACTATTAATCAGTTGATCAGGTACGGACGTAAGCGGATCATCGACAAGACGAATACTCCTGCGATGAAGAGTTGCCCGCAGAAGCGCGGAGTCTGCACACGTGTTTATACCTCCACCCCGAAAAAGCCGAACTCAGCCCTTCGTAAGGTTGCTCGTGTGAGGCTGACGAATGGAATAGAGGTCACCGCCTACATTCCGGGTGAGGGACACAACCTGCAGGAACACTCGATTGTAATGATCCGTGGTGGCCGTGTTAAGGATCTTCCCGGTGTGCGATACCACATCATCAGGGGCACTATGGATGCTTCTGGCGTGGAAGATCGCAACCAGTCGAGATCGAAATACGGTACCAAGAAACCCAAAAAGTAGTTGAGCTATGTCAAGACGTAAGCAAGTTCCGAAAAGAGAAAGACCGCCTGATTCTGTCTACGGCGACACGACGGTAACCTATTTCATCAATAACCTGATGATGGCAGGGAAGAAGTCCACAGCCGAGCAGCTATTTTACAGGGCGTTAGACATCGTTGAGCAGAAAACGAATCAGAAAGGTGTTGAGGTATTTCACAAGGCGCTGAACAACGTAAAGCCGGTACTGGAAGTCAAATCCAGGCGTGTCGGCGGCGCGACATATCAGGTGCCCGTTGAAGTTCGCCCCAACAGACGAAACGGGCTCGCCGTGAAATGGCTCATCGGCTTTGCCAAAGCACGCGGTGAACACTCGATGGCCGACAAGCTTGCCGCTGAGTTCATCGCCGCATCCAAGAACGAAGGTGCCTCGATCAAGAAAAGAGAGGACACCCATCGTATGGCTGAAGCCAACAAAGCCTTCGCGCACTTCAGGTGGTAACCTGAACTCGCCGAACTCGGCCTGATTCCCTGAAACCAAAGTTTCCTGCTCCACTGTAAAGAATGACAATTTCGAAAGCAGTGGAGTTTTTTTATCGAGATGCGAAAGACCAAAATTCAAAACGTGCGCAACATCGGAATAATGGCGCACATCGACGCAGGTAAAACCACGACGACCGAGAGGATTCTGTTCTACACCGGCCGCACTCATCGTATTGGTGAAGTCGACGACGGTGCAGCTACCATGGACTGGATGGAGCAGGAAAAAGAGCGTGGTATTACCATTACATCCGCCGCAACGACGTGCTTCTGGAGAGATCACAGGATCAATATCATCGATACCCCCGGACATGTCGATTTCACGGCGGAGGTGGAACGGTCCCTGCGTGTACTCGATGGTGCGATCGGAGTCTTCTGCGCCGTGGGAGGTGTGGAGCCGCAATCCGAAACGGTCTGGAAACAGGCAGATCAGTACAATATTCCAAGAATAGCATTCGTCAACAAGATGGATCGTGTCGGAGCTTCGTTCAAACGGGCCGTCGAGATGATGGTGGATAAGCTCAAGGCCCATCCGCTGGTTCTCGCGTTCCCGTATGGGGAGTCTGACAGGTTTAAGGGCATCGTTAATGTTCTTGATATGAACTGCCGTGTATATGACGATGACAGTCTTGGTAAGGTGTATCAGGATATTACTATACCTGATGAGGTCCTTGAACAGGCTAATGCTTACAGGGAGAAGCTCCTTGAAGCCGTAGCCGATCAGGACGATACCCTTATGGAGAAGGTCCTCGAAGGCTCGGAATTGTCCGATGCCGAGATCAAGAACGCTTTAAGAAAGGCCACCATCAATTGCTCGCTGGTTCCCGTGTTCTGCGGGGCCTCACTTAAGAATAAGGGCGTGCAATTCCTCATGGATGCCATCGTTGACTTCCTGCCCGCTCCGTCCGATCTGCCGCCTATCAAGGGTATCAATCCGGACAAGAACAGGGAAGAGAGCCGCAAGCCAGATGACGACGAGCCTTTCTCCGCACTGGCATTTAAGATCATGTCGGACTCTTATGTCGGGAAGCTGACTTACTTCCGCGTGTATTCCGGGAGTATCAGTGCGGGGAAGAGCGCGCTCAACGTGGGTAACGGCAAGAAAGAAAGAATTGGTCGCATCCTTGCTATGCACGCGAACAAAACCGAAGATCTCAAGACCGCCTACTCTGGCGATATCGTTGCCGGTGTCGGCCTCAGGTTCACAGCCACAGGTGCGACGCTTACGGATATCAAGCACCCGATACTTCTGGAGAAAATCAGATTCCCGGAACCTGTTATCTGGGTTGCGATTGAACCAAAAACGAAGGCCGATGAAGAGAAATTGGCGACTGCGTTGCAGAGGTTAGCCGACGAAGACCCGACTTTTCAGGTTAAGATCGACGAGGATACCGGGCAGACCGTTATAGCCGGAATGGGCGAGTTGCATCTCGAGGTTCTTGTGGGGCGTCTGACGAGAGAGTTCACCGTTCAGGCCAAGGTCGGAAAGCCGCAGGTTGCATACAAAGAAACGATTACCGAAGTTGGAGAGGCAGAGGGCAAGTTCATCAAGCAGATGGGCGGCCGTGGGCACTACGGCCATGTCAAAATGCGATTCGAACCGGCTCCCGATGGTAAGGACTTCGTGTTCGTAAACGAATCCTCGCCGGATCAGGTCCCCACTGAGTTCGTTTCTGCTGTTGAGAAAGGTATTCGCGATGCGATGGAGTCTGGCGTTGTCGCCGGGTATCCTACGATAGGCGTTTCAGCTACTCTGTTGTCGGGATCGCGTCACGAAGTTGACTCTTCGGACCTCGCCTTTAAGATCGCGGCATCAATGGCGTATCAGGATGGCGCCCGGAAAGCCCGCCCGTGCCTGCTCGAACCTTACATGAATGTTGAAGTCGTGGTTCCCGATGAGTTCGTGGGCGAGGTCATGGGGGATTTGAGATCGAGGCAGGGAAAGATATCAGGAATCGATCGTCGATCCGATGCGCAGGTCATAAGGGCAGAGGTGCCCCTTTCAGAGATGTTTGGTTACGCCACCGCAGTCAGATCCTTGTCACAGGGTCGTGCGGTGTACACGATGGAATTCTCGCGATATGACCAGGTGAAGCGCACTGCCTCAGGGCAGAAAGTGAGCTTCTGAGAAAGGTGAAAAAAATAAGACAATCGGGTCTCTAAGAGCTTGACAAGCAAAGGCAAACCCATTTATTAGGGAAGCTGTACATAATTTTTTGGAGGACGTATCGAAAAATGGCGAAGGAGAAATTTGAGAGGACAAAGCCTCACGTCAATATAGGCACCATCGGTCACGTGGATCATGGAAAGACGACGTTGACGGCAGCGGTGACGATGATATTGTCTCGAAAGGGATTGAGTCAGATACGTTCATTTGATTCGATTGACAACGCACCTGAAGAGAAGGAGCGTGGAATCACGATTGCGACGGCGCACGTTGAATATGAGACAGACAATCGTCATTACGCACATGTTGACTGTCCGGGACACGCGGATTACATCAAGAACATGATCACGGGTGCTGCGCAGATGGACGGATCGATACTGGTGGTATCGGCGGCAGATGGTCCGATGCCTCAGACTCGTGAGCACATTCTGCTTGCCCGTCAGGTGGGTGTGCCATACATCATCGTTTACATGAACAAGGTAGATCAGGTAGATGACCCCGAGCTTTTGGATTTGGTAGAGCTTGAGGTACGCGAGTTGTTGTCGGCGTATGATTTTCCGGGCGACGACATTCCTGTAGTACGCGGGAGTGCTTTGGAGGCGATGACGAAGGCCTCTGATCCGAATGTAACAGACGATCCGGCATTCAAGAGCATCTACGAGTTGATGGAAGCGTGTGACAGTTACATACCTGAGCCAGAGCGAGACAAGGACAAGCCATTCCTGATGCCTGTTGAGGACGTATTTTCGATCACGGGTCGTGGCACGGTGGCTACGGGGAGGATCGAGCGTGGAGTAATCAAGACAGGCACGGAGGTCGAGCTTGTCGGATTCAAGGACACGCGCAAGTCGGTAGTTACTGGTGTAGAGATGTTCCGCAAGATTCTTGACAGCGGCGAGGCTGGCGACAACGTCGGTTTGTTGCTTCGCGGTGTGGACAAGGACGAGATCGAACGCGGGATGGTAGTAGCGGCTACGAAGAGCATCACCCCTCACAAGAAGTTCAAGGGCGAAGTTTACGTATTGAAGAAGGAAGAGGGTGGACGTCACACACCGTTCTTCAACGGCTATCGTCCTCAGTTCTATCTTCGCACGACGGACGTGACTGGATCGATTCAGTTGCCTGACGGCGTGGAGATGGTGATGCCTGGAGATAATATAACGATGTCGGTGGAGCTTCACACGGCGGTAGCGATGGAGAAAGAACTTCGCTTCGCTATCCGTGAAGGCGGCCGCACAGTCGGAGCTGGAGTTGTAACGGAGATCGTGGAGTAATTAGCAATGCCTAGAGAACTGGTTATCCTTGCGTGCGAGGAATGCAAACGCAGGAATTACACGACAGACAAGAACAAGAGAAAGCATCCCGATAGGCAGAGCTTCAAAAAGTATTGCCCGTTTTGTAATAAGCATACGTTGCACAAGGAGACGCGGTAAAGGTTTGACAGGCCTGTAGCTCAATTGGCTAGAGCACCGGTCTCCAAAACCGGGGGTTGGGGGTTCAAGTCCCTCCAGGCCTGCCAGGTAGAGATGAGATGAAAGAAAAGATTGATAAATACATCAAAGAGACCATCACAGAGTTGAAGAAAGTGACTTGGCCGACCAAGCAGGAACTCATCGGCTCAACTATCGTTACGATATTTGTGTCCCTCATTCTTGCCGTGTATATTTTCATCGTCGACCAGGGCCTTAGCACTCTGATTTCGCTTGTTCTCAGCTAAGCGAGGTGGAGTCCACGATATGCCTAACTTGAAGTGGTTCGCTGTTCATACGTATTCTGGCCACGAGCAGAAAGCCAAGAGGCACCTTGAGGCCGCCATTACACAGAACGGCCTTGAAGAAATGATAACCGATATTCTCATCCCGACTGAAGAAGTCACGGAGATGAAGCAGGGGAAGAGATCTACTTCCACGAAGAAATTTCTTCCGAGTTACATCATTGTACACATGGAAATGAACAAGCAAACCGAACATATCGTCCGCAACACCCCGGGCATAACCAGTTTTGTCGGCACTGCCGGGAAACCGGTGCCGATTCCGCAGGAGCAGGTTGATCGGGTAATGGGGCAGATGGATCGCGGCCGAGTCGAAGAGGTGACTGACTTTCCATTCAGGACAGGTGACCCGGTCAAGGTTATTGACGGGCCATTTTCGGACTTCTCGGGATTCGTCTCTGAGATCAATATGGAAAGGAAGAAGGTCAAGGTCATGGTGTCGATTTTCGGTCGACCTACGCCCGTTGAACTCGATTTTCTGCAGGTAGAATCTGTTTAGTAGGAGTTTATAGTATATGGCAAAGAAGATTTCAGGGTATATAAAGCTGCAGATTCCGGCGGGCAACGCTAATCCGGCTCCTCCAATCGGCCCTGCACTCGGTCAGCACGGTGTGAATATCATGGAATTCTGCAAGGCCTTCAACGCAAGGACACAGAAGCAGGCCGGGATGATTATACCGGTTGTGATCACTGTCTTTGCGGACAAGAGCTTCTCGTTTATAACGAAGACCCCGCCCGCGGCGGTGTTGTTGAAGAAGGCCGCAAAGTTGCCCAAAGCTTCTGGAGAACCCAATAGAAACAAAGTCGGTAGAGTGACCATGAGCCAGGTGCGCGAAATCGCTGAACTCAAAATGCCGGACCTGAATGCCGCCAATGTCGAGTCCGCGATGGAAATGATCAAAGGCACCGCTCGCAGCATGGGAATTGAAGTCGGCGAATAGCTGTTAAGAGGTTGAACTGAGATGAAACACGGGAAAAAGTACAAAGAGATCAAAACCAGGATAGATTCTCGGCAGGCCTACCCGCTGGAAGATGCTGTGAAGATGGTCAAGGAGAACTCGTTCGCAAAGTTCGATGAGACTGTGGAATTCGTCGTGAGGCTCGGAGTCGATCCCAAGAAAGCCGACCAGATGATCCGCAGCACGGTGACCCTTCCTCACGGTACCGGAAAGAAGGTCAAGGTCCTGGTTCTCACGAAAGGTGAGAAGGTCGAGGAAGCCAAGGCCGCGGGAGCCGATCATGTCGGCCTCGAGGACTTCATCGAGAAGATTCAGGGCGGATGGCTCGACTGCGACGTGGTCGTCGCATCGCCTGACGTGATGGCTGTTGTTGGTAAAATCGGTAAGCTGCTCGGACCGAAAGGTATTATGCCGAACCCGAAGTCGGGAACGGTTACCCCCGATGTCGGCAAGGCCGTTACTGAAATCAAGAAGGGGAAAATCGCTTTTCGTGTTGATCGCACCGGAAACATCGCGGTCCCGATCGGTAAGATCTCTTTCGATGATGATAAACTTAAAGAGAATGCGCTCTCATTCGTGGATACGATCATGAGGCTGAAGCCAACCAGTTCCAAGGGACTGTATCTGCGGAATGCGGCTATGACATCCTCAATGGGTGCCGGAATCAAACTGGACACACAGGATTTACTGGGCAAGATCAGACATTAGCGGGCCTTTCTGAGGCCGTTTTGTATACTAAGGAGCGGAGGAGAATGCCAAAACCTGAGAAAGTAGAACTGGTCAACAGGCTCAAGGAGCACATGGAGTCATCCAACACGATGCTGCTCTCTGATTATGCCGGGTTGACAGTTGAACAGATGAATGCGCTTCGGAAGAACCTCAGAGAAGCCGAAATAAAGTACCTCATCGCTAAGAATACGCTTTTCAAGATCGCTGCCGACTCGATCGGCGGTGAGTACAGCAAGCTGGCGGATTCATGGAAGGGCCCGACGGCGGTCGCATTCGCCTCCGGTGACCCGACCGCGTGCGCCAAGGTACTCTATGAGTTCAAGAAGAAGAACGAGAAACCGGTATTCAAATCGGGTATCGTGGACGGCATGGTTTACGATGAGGCCCAGCTCGAGAGGCTGGCCCAGCTTCCGGGCAAGGACGAATTGCTCGCGAAGATAGTCGGTGCGATTTCAGCTCCGCTGTCTGAACTTGTCGGAACCCTTGACGGCGTATTTCGTGAGTTTATCGGTACGGTGGATGCCATCGCCAAGGCGAAGGCTTAATCTTATAGTAGTGAAAGCTGCTTCTAAGTTCAATCATAGATGACCGACAGGGAGCGGGGTATCCCCGGAGGCACTCCCCAAGGTAGAGCGAGATTAGAAATTGAAGTTGAAGGAGATTGACCGTGGCAGAAGAGTCGATTAACCAGGTCATTGAACTGATCGAGAACATGACTGTTATGGAGCTTGCAGACCTTTCTAAGCAGCTCCAGGATAAATTCGGTGTTTCGGCAGCGATGCCGGTTGCTGCAGTAGCTGCTGCTCCCGGTGCAGGTGAGGCCGCTGAAGAGGAACAGACCGAGTTTAACGTCGTTCTGACGGCTGCCGGCGACAAGAAGATTCAGGTGATTAAAGTGGTGCGTGAACTCACCAGCCTGGGTCTGAAGGAAGCCAAGGCTTTGGTTGATGAAGCGCCGAGCAATGTTAAGGAAGGCGTTTCGCGTGAAGATGCCGAAGCCGCGAAGGCTAAGCTCGAAGAAGTTGGCGCGCAGATTGAAATTAAGTAACGGCGAGAGGGCAATCGAAGCCCTTTTGCCGGCTTTTCGTAGCTGTACGAGGTAAGTGGTGAAGGAGTCGCGGGTGAATTGTCTCTCCTACGGCTTTTTCATGCTGTTTTGTGTTTTTCGGGCATTTAGGTTGCATCGACGGAACAATTCCGATGTGACTCACATTTTTATGTTGGGTCGGGAAGCTATGTCAAGTGCAATTATCTCTTCGGTAAGAGGGAGAGGAATACACTGACAGAACTATATCGCAAGGAGGGTGACCGTCTTGGCCAAGGTAACCCAAGCTCAGAGGAAGTTCTATTCCAAGCTGAGATCTCCTGCAGATATGCCGAATCTGCTGGATATCCAGTTGCAGTCGTTCGATGAATTCCTGCAGTTGAATATACCTCCTGAAAAGAGGCAAAACCAGGGATTACAGAAAATTTTTCTGGAGATATTTCCTATCTCCGACATTCACGAGAATTTCTCCCTTGAATTCGTGAAGTATTCCATCGGCACTCCAAGATATTCCGTCAAGGAATGTCAGGAGAGGAATATGACTTATGCGGCGCCACTGAAGGCTACGCTAAGGCTGATCGCAAGGGAACAGGAAGACAAGAGCAAAGAAGTTAGGGACATCATTGAGCAGGATGTGTTCCTTGGCGAGTTGCCACTGCTGACGAGACAGGGCACATTTATCATCAATGGAGCGGAACGTGTCATTGTGTCACAGCTCCATCGTTCTCCCGGTGTGTTTTTCGACGATGAGATCCACCCCAACGGCAAGAGAATCTTCTCCTCGCGAATTATCCCGTTCAGGGGATCATGGGTGGAGTTTAATGTGGATATCAACGACATCATGCATGTCCACATCGATTCGAGACGCAAAGTCCCGGTGACGTTACTTCTTCGCGCAATCGGCTTCTCTACGAACGAAGATATCCTGAAGCAGTTCTTTGAGATCGAGAAATTCTCGTTGACTCCGAAGAAGCTGGAGATTCTTCCCGGAATGACCTGCGCGACTGAAATCGTTGATACGGAAACAGGCGAGATCCTCGTCGATTCAGGTGAGGAAATCACCGAAGAGCATCTGGAACGCCTCAAGGAACTGAAGATTTCTTCTATAAATGTGTTGAAGGAACAGGAGCACAGGGACGTTAAGGTCATTCCAAACACCTTCAAGAAGGATCCGACAAGATCGACCGAAGAGGCCCTGATAAAGCTTTATTCACAGATGCGTCCGGGCGAGCCGCCGAACATGGAAATGGCGCAGAGTCTTGTCGAAAAGATGTTCTTTTCCGAGAAGAGATACGACCTGGGCGAAGTCGGGCGTTACATGATCAATCATCGATTGAACCTCGACCTCCCGCTGGATATGGTTACCCTGGACAAGAGAGACTTCATAGCGATAATCGACTATCTCGTGAAACTGCGCAACGGGCACGGATTCGTTGATGACATCGATCACCTTGGAAACAGAAGGGCTCGTTCTGTTGGGGAACTCCTTTCTAACCTGTTCTCGGTCGGGCTATCGAGAATCGCGCGCACGATCAGGGAGCGTATGAGTCTCAAGGACAATGAGAACATTGCCCCCCATGATCTGGTAAACGCAAGAACCGTGTCAGCCGTGGTAGATACCTTCTTCGGGTCATCG